>Ga0070741_10012550_pt1 | contig 15267 bp, 16 predicted proteins | sample Coa_R1_4_FD_66440 | JGI IMG/M metagenome (GOLD analysis project Ga0070741, IMG submission 66440) | Surface soil microbial communities from Centralia Pennsylvania, which are recovering from an underground coalmine fire - Coalmine... | ecosystem: Environmental > Terrestrial > Soil > Unclassified ... | reverse complement strand
GGGCGGTTTTGGCCGGTTTGTGCTTGTTTCCCGGCTCGGCGCATGGTCAGACGCCGGTCGATCGCATCACCCAGACAATCGAGAATCAAGTGCGCGTCCGCCGCGCCGCAACCCACCCCTTGGCGCGGCCTGAATTTGATGCAGGTCGCGTGGCCGCCGGCACTCGAATGGATCGAATGGTGCTCGTGCTCCAGCCCGATGCGGACCAGGAGCAAAACCTTGAACGACTCCTCACCGCGCAGCAGGACTCTAACTCTCCTTCATATCACCAGTGGCTCACTCCCGAAGATTTCGGACGTCAGTTCGGTGTTTCCGATCATGATCTGAACCAGGTGATCCGATGGCTCCAGGATCAGGGCTTTGAAGTCGAACCGGTCGCTGAGAGCCGGCGTCAGGTGATCTTTAGCGGCACGGCACGCCAGGTCGAAGCCGCCTTTCGAACTGAGATTCATGAATATCGGGTGAACGGCGCGATCCATCGCGCCAACGCGAGGGATATCGAAATTCCAGCCGCGCTGGCCGCAGTCATCGGTGGGGTCGTCTCGCTGCATGACTTCCGCAGCAAGCCGATGCATGCGCGTTTCCAGCCCGCCGCGTCATCGCCCGAATTCACCAGCGGCAGCACGCATTACATTGTGCCCGGCGACTTCGCCACTATCTACGACGTCAATCCGCTGTATGGAAGCTCGACCAACGGAAACGGGCAATCCATCGCGATCGTCGCGCGAAGCAATCTGCTGCGGACCGACATCCAGGCATTTCGCAGTAAATTTGGTTTGCCCGCGTCAGATCCGAACATCATCGTCAACGGTTCCGATCCCGGCGTGTTATCGTCCGACGAGCAAGGTGAGGTGGAACTTGATACCGAATGGTCGGGAGCAATCGCCCCCGCCGCTTCCATCCAGGTGGTTGTCTCCGCTTCCACCCAGACAACCGACGGCATCACTCTTTCCTCGCAGTACATCGTTAATCACAACCTCGCGCCCATTGTGAGCATCAGCTTCGGCAGTTGTGAATCGGGCATGAGCCGCACGGAAAATCAATTCTGGAATTCGCTCTGGCAGCAGGCCGCCGCCCAGGGCATGACGGTCCTGGTGGCCTCGGACGACAGCGGCGCCGATGGCTGCGATGACCCATCCTCCAGCACCGGCTCCGGCTCAAGCGTCAACGGACTCTGCTCTTCGCCGTACTCGACTTGCGTGGGTGGGACTCAGTTCAACGATACGAACAATCCGGCGGCCTATTGGTCTTCAGCCAACTCCGCCACGCGTGCCTCCGCCCTCAGCTACATCCCGGAGATCGCCTGGAATGAAAGCGGAAGCAATGGGGGAACCGGGCTGTGGGCAAGCGGCGGCGGACCGAGCGCGATCTACTCCAAACCTTCATGGCAAACCGGCCGCGGTGTGCCCGCCGATGGGCACCGCGACGTGCCTGATGTCGCGCTCGCCGCCGCCGGCCACGACGGTTACCTGTTCTATCTCAACGGCTCGTTCTACGCCGGCAGCGGGACTTCGCTGGGGACTCCTTCGTTCGCCGGACTGATGGCGCTGCTCGACGGACGCTTCGGCGCGCGCCAGGGCAACGCGAATCCATCGCTCTACGCGCTGGCCGGCAAACAGTCGCAAGGCGGGCCGGCGGTGTTTCACGATATCACCCAGGGAAACAACACCGTCCCGGGCGTGATGGGCTATAACGCCGGCGCGGGCTATGATTTGGTCACGGGATTAGGCTCAGTCGATGCGAACCTGCTGGTGAACGTTTGGAACGGCGGCAGCGCGCCTCCTCCGCAGTGTACGTATTCGCTTGCTGCTCCCAATGCGGCGACGGATGCAACCGCTCAGAGCCCGGCCGTGATGCTCACTGCTTCCTCCAGCGCTTGCGCCTGGACGGTAACCAGTGATTCCGACTGGCTCACGCTTCCCGGCGGCGCCTCGGGCTCAGGCAGCGAGGCCGTTATGTACTCGCTCACCGCTAACCCATCCTCGGCTCCGAGGACTGGAACCCTGACGATCGCCGGCCTGGCATTCACCGTAACCCAGGCTGGAGCCCCCTGCGTCTACACGCTCACGGCCGGGCCGTTACGTTCGAATACGAGCGGTTTTCGCGGTTCAATTACGGTATCGGCGCCCATCGGATGCACTTGGAACGCCACCAGCAACGTCGGCTGGATCGCGATCACCGCGGGCGCTCAGGGGAGCGGCAGCGGAATCGTAATTCTCACCGTCGCGGCGAACACCGGCCCGGCACGCAAAGGCACCCTGTCGGTGGCGGGATATGCTTTGACCGTGATCGAGGCAGCCAACGGCAAGCTCGGGCTGGCCCGGCCCCCCGTCCCGAAAACCGCTCCCCAGTAGAAGCTTCAGTTATTTTTCGTTGATTTCCGACATCGCGCCGTCTACTTCGTCGATCCGGACAATCAGCCGCTTCCGCATCTCCAGTTCAGAGTCCGGGATCTCGAACCGAGCTGACACCATGCGGTCCAGCGTCTGGTGCGGAGCAAGCTTGTCGCGGGCGATGAGCGACGAGTTGTATTTCTGGCCGAGCAGCGGGACACCCGTGAACAGGCGCTCGGTATCCGACTCCGAAACCGTGGTCCCTTCCGTTTTCTTTCCGGCTGGATCTTCAAGCACCAGCGTAACCGCCCGCACGACGAAGGGATAATCAGCCGGATTGGTTACGCGAAAATCAACCACAGCCACGGAGCTGTGTTCATCGAGCGGCGCGGTGCGGATTTTCAGAATGCGGCCGGTTACTTCGATGTGCGCGCCGCGCTGCATATAGAACACCGCGGCCACCCCGATCGCGATCACCAGCAGGCCGATCCCGAAACCCATCGGAAAACCATCTTTGATTCGAGCCACAATCGATTGTAATAGATGGTTATGGAGTGGATGACGGAGACTGGGCGCAAGGTGGTTTTGCGCGAAGACGACATCACGCGTGTCGCTGCGGACGCGATCGTCAACGCGGCTAATTCCGCGCTGGCGGGCGGCGGTGGTGTGGACGGCGCCATTCATCGCGCCGGCGGTCCTGAGATCATGCGCGAGCTGGATGTCATCCGCGCCCGCATCGGACGCTGTCCGGCCGGCGGCGCCGTCGCCACCGGCGCGGGCAAGCTGCCGGCCCAGCACGTATTTCACGCCGTCGGCCCGGTGTACCGCGACGGACATCACGGCGAACCCGAACTACTGGCTTCGTGCCATCGCAAGTGCCTGGAATTGGCTGCGGAGCGTAATGTTGCAACCATCACGTTTCCGGCGATTAGCACCGGGGTCTACGGCTACCCGCTCGAGGAGGCCGCGTTCATCGCTCTCCGCGAGGTGTCGGCCCATCTGCAAAACCCGGATTGTACGCTTCGCGAAGTGATCTTCGTCCTGTTCGGCCGCGCAGCTTACGATGCATTCGCGGAGGCGCTCAAGAAGCTGCCCCACTAACCGCGGCGTTCATCTCTTCGACCAGCTGCTTGACGAGCTCCGCCGCCGGAAGCGCGCGTATCTGGGCCACGCCTTGTCCCGCCCACAACGACAGGTACTCTGCATCGCCCCGCTGCGCCGCCGCGGCGCGCATTGGACGCGTCAGCGTGTTCTGCAGCGGATAGGGCAGAATTTGGTTTTCTTTACCGGCGAGCCGCGCCATGAATTCATTCGCCAGCCCGCGCGCCGGCCGCCCGGAGTACGCGCGCGTGACCACTGTCGTATCTTCACGGGCATTGAGAAGCGCGCGCTTGTACGCAGCCGAAGCGCCCGATTCGGGGCATGCCAGAAACCCCGTGCCGAGCTGCGCCGCCGACGCTCCCGCCTCCATCGCGCGCGCGATCTCGCGCCCGTTCATCAAACCACCTGACGCGATCACCGGCAGCGGCACCGATGCCACGATGCCGCGCACCAGCTCCAACGTAGGAACCATCGAATTCTCGAACGTGTCCGCGAAGGTTCCGCGATGCGCGCCCGCCTCGGCCCCCTGTGCCACGATGGCATCCACTCCGGCCTCCTGCAGCATCCGCGCCTCGTGAACCGTGGTGGCCGTGCCCATTACAATCACGCCGAGCTCTTTCAACCTCCTTAGGATTCCCGCCGGCGGAATCCCAAAAGTGAAGCTGAAAACCGGTGGTGGCGCTTGGAGCACGGCTTCGATTTCCGACCGGAACGGATCCGATGCCGGCGGGGGCGCCTGCGGCGGAGCTAATCCAAACCGGGCATGGACCTCGCTCATCAATTCCAGCATCGGAGTCGGATCTACAGTCCCTTGGCGCCCATAGTCCAAGGCAAACAGGTTTACGCTGAACGGCTTACTGGTGAGCGTGCGCATCCGCCGCAAGTCTTCGGCGATCCGTTCGGGTGTTTGATAGGCCGCACCCAAGGACCCGAGCCCGCCTGCGTTCGAGACCGCTGCCGCGAGTTCCGGGCACGACGGCCCGCCGGCCATCGGCGCCTGAATAATCGGGTGCTCAATGCCCAGCCGGTCGACAAACGAATTTCGGAGAAACGGCATCATCGGCTCCAGGGGAGCGCCGGGTTAACGCTCCAATACCCGCCCCATCCCAACGTAACGTGGTGCACACGGATGCAGGCGATCAGGACAATCGCTGTGATTCCGGCAATTTTCCATCCCTTCCACATGCCTCATATTGTCGCAGGCCGTCCAGTGGTTGGCGTTTCACTTACGGTAATGATTTAATCCTTTCCATGGAATTTCGGTGCGACGATTTTCCGCAATACGGCGTTGCTCTAATCCCGCCAACTGCTCCGGAATACGACGGAGTGGTGGCGGATATCCGCTAGCGCCTCGAACATCCCGTGCAAGGATCACCACCGCGCCTCGGCAAGCGCACCGGCGGAGCCCAGATTTCTCCTGATGATTGCTGGACCTCTGCTGTCCTGATGAACCGGAGCGAAAAGGCGATTGCCGAGATCGAGCAGGTCTGGACCTTTCGGGTGACTGGCGGCCGGGCTTACACCTATTCCATCGGCGGCCCGGGCAGTCCATCTGTGCTGCTCCCGTGCGGTGTGCGCGATGACATTCTGAAACTCTACCGTTACTGGCAGGTTATTTTGCCGGGCTCGAAGTGCTATCTGACTCCCAGCCAAAACCTCGGCGACAACAGCGACGTGCGCCCACCTGGGCCGGATGAGGTCTGGAAGGGCGGACGGATCCAGGTTACCGGCAGAAATGTTCCGCCGGATCGTTTGGAAGCGGTCACGCTTACGCTGGATGGCATCTTCTTCGCCGATGGCGGATTCGTCGGGCCCAACCGATACGGGCTTTGGGACAAAGTCATCAGCCGGGCCGAAGCACAGATGCAAGTCGCCCGGATCGCCTGCCGGGGACACGACGACGGACTCCCCGCCGAGCAAATCTTTTCCGTAATCCAGAGAGTAGTCGGACGCGCAGGCGACCGGCCGCCTGTACCGCCCCCGCCCACCCCCGTCAGCTCCGAAGAGTATCGGCGCTTTCAAGCTGCTTCCGTCGCGTGGAATATTTCTATCAACCGCAACTCGTTCGGTGACGAACGTACTATCTATACACTGATGGACTCGGCCGGCGCCCCCGTGCCGCGCTTCTACAAGCTTTAGGGAGCTGCGGACCGGGTTCCCAATCGCTTGCTACCGGGCTCGCCACGGACTTACAATGTAATTACGATGAGAGCCGAGCTGGTGAGGATTGGGAATTCGCGCGGTATCCGTATTCCCAAGCCGATCATCGATCAATGCGGCTTCGGCAACGCGGTCGAACTGCGCGTTGAAAAAAACTGCCTGGTCGTCACACCCGAACACCGCACGCGTCAGGGGTGGGAGGAGGCGTTTCGGGCTGCCGGCCCGGCTGCGAGCGACGAGCTGCTGCTGGATACTCTACCCGCCGACGATTTCGACCGGGATGAGTGGAAGTGGTGAAACACCCGCGCCGGGATGAAGTCTGGCTGGTGTCGCTCGATCCGGTCCAGGGATCGGAGATCCGGAAAACACGGCCCTGTCTGGTGGTCTCGCCGAATGAGATGAACGGCCATCTGCGTACTGTCATCATCGCTCCAATGACAACGGCGGAGCGTCCGTATCCCACGCGCGTGCCGGTCGCGTTTCAAGGCAAACGGGGGCAAGTCGCGCTCGATCAATTGCGCGCCGTCGATCAGCAGCGGTTGGTGCGCAAGTTAGGGTCCGTATCGGTCAAGGCCGCGCAAAGCGCCTCAGCGACCCTCGTCGAGATGTTTCTCCGTAGGTAAGATGGCAAGGCAATTCCCCCTGTTTCCGGCTCGCCCGCGTCTCACGCTATAATCGCTTCGGATGGACGTTTACGAGGAATTAGTGCGCCTGCGTAGCCTCGGGCAGAAGTGCGCCATCGCCACCATCGTCGAGGTGCGGGGCTCGATCCCGAGTTACGAGAGCGCCAAAATCCTTGTGCGCGAAGACGGCTCCATGATCGGCACCATCGGCGGCGGCTGCGTCGAAGCCGAGGTCTGGACCGCCGCGCGTGAAGTCATCGACACTGAGAAACCCAAACACCTCACGTTCAATCTCGGGCAGGATGCCGCCTATGACAACGGCCTGATCTGCGGCGGCCAACTCGACGTCTTCGTCGAACCGGTGCTTCCGCTGCCGCGCGCGTTCATCTTCGGGGCGGGGCACATCTCCAAGAGCCTTTCGAAAGTGGCCACGCTCGCCGGATTCGGCACCGTGGTAATCGACAACCGCGAGAGCTTCGCCAACCGCGAACGCTTTCCCGAGGCCGTCGAAATTCAAGCCGCCGAATACGAAGAGGTCTTCCCCAAACTTGCGATCAACGAAACCAGTTACGTGATCATCGTCACTCGCGGACATCGTGATGACATGCGCGTGCTCAAGCTGGCGCTCGACACTCCGGCGCGCTACATCGCCATGATCGGCAGCAAGCGGAAAGTGATCAACGTGATTCGCGAACTGGAAAAGGAAGGCGTTTCCCACGAGGCCTTCGAACGCATTCATGCGCCCATGGGTCTGGACATCGGAGCGATTTCGCCCGAAGAGATTGCCATCTCGGTGGCCGCGGAGATGATCGCGGTTCGCCGCAACGCCGGCTCCAACTGGCGCTCGCTGTCGCTGTCGGTGTTTGCCGACGAAAAACTGCGAGCTGTCCTGGCCAAGTGAGCGCCGCCGGCATCATTCTTGCCGCCGGTGAGTCGCGCCGGATGGGTTTTCCCAAGGCCCTTCTTCCTTATCGAAACGAAACCTTTTTGGACACCTTAATCGGTCTGTTCGCCGGCCGATGCGAGCCGCTGATCGTCGTGTTGGGCGCTGGTGCCGAACAGATCCGGTCGCGCGCCTCGCGTCCCGCCACGTTCGTGGTCAATCCGGATTACGCGCGGGGCATGACGACCTCTCTGCAGTGCGGTCTGCGCATGGTGCCCGCCGACGCTGAAGGCGTTTTGTTCACGCTCGTCGATCATCCGTCCGTATCGTCGTCGACAATTGACACCCTCCTCGCTTCGCCCAGGCCGTTGCTCCGCGTCCCGCGGTATGGCGCCGATCGCGGCCATCCCATCTGGTTTTCGCGTGATCTCATCCCCGAGTTCCTGGCGATTCCCGTAGGCGGCGCGGCCAATGAAGTCGTGCATCGGCATCGGCAGCAAACCGAATTCCTCGATCTGGACGACCCGGGCATTGTCGCTGACATAGATGATCCCGAGGCCTATCGCCAGCTCACCGGGGCGCGCCTATGAAGATTCCCTGGCGCATCCTCTTCAAGGTCACTGGAACCTTCATCGCGCTGGTATTGATCGCCGGGCTCATTGCTCCGTACCTCGCGGCCGATCAGTTCGGCAAACGTTTGCAAGCCTCGCTCGAAAGCGCCCTGGGCCGCCGCGTCCAACTCGGGAAAGTACGATTCAATTTGTTCACCGGCCCGGGATTTTCAGTCAGCGACGTCACCATCTACGAAGATCCGTCCATCGGCGCCGAGCCCATCGCCTACATAAAGGATCCCGGCAGCCTGCAAGTGGTCCCGAGCTTCTGGGCGCTGCTGACCGGCCGTTTTGAGATCGGCTCCATCCGGCTTGACGGCGCCAGCATCAATCTCAGCAAATCCGGCCCCGCTTCGGAACTGGGCCGCTGGAATTTTGCCGCGCTGGTGAATCGGTCGGTGATGCGCGCGATCCCCGCCATCCATGTCCGCAACGGCCGCATCAATTTCAAATTTGGCGACACGAAATCGGTGTTCTACCTCATGGACACGGATCTTGACATCGCTCCCCCAGGTTCGCTGGGCGGCGGCTGGTCTGTCGCCTGCGAAGCGCAGGCTGCCCGCGCGGACCGACCCGCGCAAGGCCTGGGCGGATTTATTCTCAAGGGAAAGTGGTACGTTGCTCCGGAGCGCGTGGATCTGAACCTGCAACTCGACCGCGCCGGCCTCGGTGAACTCACCGCGCTCCTGCAAGGCCAGGCAGGCGGGGTTCATGGCACCATCTCGTCGAAGCTGCATCTGGCAGGTCCGATCGATGGCATCGGCATCCTCGGACGCCTCACCATCGAAGACGTTCACCGCTGGGACCTGCTGCCGCCCCGAGACTCAAGTTTGCCTCTCGATGTCCGCGGCCGTCTCAACCTGGTCGCGCAGCAGCTCGAACTGCAATCCACCTCCTCCGTCCTGCCCGTGACGGTGTATTTTCGCGCCAGCGATTACCTGGCTCAGCCACACTGGGCGGTAACCGCCAATTGGAACCGCTTTCCTGCCCCGCCTGTGCTGGAACTGGCCCGCCACATGGGTGCGGAACTGCCTCCTAAGCTGCAGCTCAGCGGAACCATCGACGGTGCGATTGGCTATTCCGGCCAGGGCAGCTTCCAGGGACAACTTGCGCTGCACGACACCGCTGTCACCATCCCCGATTCGCCTCCGGTGCGCTTCGACCAGGCTTACATTCTCTTCGATCACGGCCACGTGCGGCTGTCGCCCGCCGTCGTCCGCACTTCGGATCAGGATGAAGCGCGCCTCGAAGCCGACTATTCGGTAGACGACAACAAGCTCGAGCTCGCGATTTCCACAGATACCATGAAGGTCGAATCGCTGCGGGCGCAAGTCGCGCTGGCGGCGGTTCCGTGGCTGGAACAGGTAAATACCGGCCAATGGAGCGGCATTTTGCGTTATCATCGCGATGCTGATACGGCTGGTTGGAACGGCGCGCTCGATATCACCGGCGCACGCTTGTCGGTCCCCGGCCTCGCCGATTCCCTGGAAATCGCCGGCGCCCACGTCCGCATTGACGGTGAACGCGTTACCCTGGAACACCTGGACGCACAGGCCGGCAAGGTCGCCTTTACGGGGGAATACCGGTACGATCCCGATGCCGAACGGCCGCACCGCCTCCGCTTGCGCGCCACCCAACTGAATGCGGCGGACTTGGAAGCGGAGCTTGCGCCGTCGCTTCGACGCAGCTCCGGGCTGATTGCGCGCGCGCTGGGACGCACGGCGCTTCCCGAATTCTTGCGTGACTTCAATCTGGAGGGCGCATTACAGGTTGACGATCTCCAAATCGCCGACTCCCATCTGGCCAACGTTCGATCGCGCGTCGTCTGGGATGGAGCTCGTGTGGACCTCATCAACTTGCAGGCACAACTCGATCAGGCCACCGTCGCTGGCGCGCTTGCGGTGAATCTCCGCGGCCGCGGCCCTGCGTACGCATTTACCGGCAAGCTCAGTGGATTGAACTGGCAGTCGGGGAAATTGAACGCGGAAGGAACTTTGGAAACTTCCGGCAGCGGGCTGCAATTGCTGGCCAACTTGAAATCGGAAGGAACCTTCCGCGGAAGCGGCTTGGATTTTGGCACATTGGCTCCGTGGCGCTCCGCTTCCGGCGCATACATCCTGTCCTGGACCGAAACCGCTCCGCGCCTCCGTCTCTCCGATCTCCGCTTGCGAACTGAAGACGATATCTATACGGGGCGCGGCGCGACGCAGGATGATGGACGGCTATTGATCTTGCTGACAAACGGCGCCCGCGAAATGCGCATGTCCGGCTCCCTCGCATCGCTCAAGGTGGATGAAACGCCGCGTCCTTGATCTGCTTCGCCGGGCGCGGCGCCCGGTCATTGGCTCAGCAGGACGTTCGTTTGGGGGCCGGCGGCGCGCCGATTGCGACCAATTCTGTGAAGGCCGCCAGAACGCGGCAGTAATCCGCGAATGCCTCCGCCTCGGCGCGGCGAACTCCCTGGGCGGCATATGCTGCCTCCGCTGGTTCGACGCCATGTTCCACAATCTGCCGATGGAATTCCGCGGCCGCTTTGAAGTACCGTTCTCGCGCGCGATTCAGCTTTTCGTCCCAAAACTGCTCTAGGTCTTGCCGAATAGCCTCACGAGTACTACCCTCTACCATTTCGGCCTCCCCCCGCTGGCGCGTTCCAAAGACCACCGGAAGCACGTCAGCTGCCAGAAGATTGGCTGAGCGATAAAGAGTTAGAAGTCATGCAGATTTCGATGGCGGGGGCCTGGAGGTCATTGAGAGTACTAGACGTAAAATTTCCATTGGATCGGAAAAAGTGTTTCAGTACTGTCCCGTTTTGTGCCGCGCCGCTATCGCGAAGCCGTGACTTCCTCTTGGGCTCGTCGTAATTCCGGAAACAGGCGAGCCCACGCGGCGACCACCGCGATTGTTCCGATGCCGCCCAGAACGACGGCCGGCACCGTCCCGAACCATTGCGCGGTGAGTCCGGATTCAAACTGTCCAACCTCGTTGGAGGCCCCGATGAACACCGCGTTCACCGCACTGACGCGGCCGCGCATATGGTCGGGTGTACCGAGTTGCACCATGGTCGAGCGCACCACTACGCTCACCATATCGGTCGCACCGGTGAGCGCCAGCGCAATCAGTGACAGCACCAGGTTGTGCGAAAGCCCGAACACCACCGTGAACAGGCCGAAACCGAATACGCACCACAACATGATCCCGCCCTGGCGGCGGCCGAGCGGGTGATGCGCCAGCACCACTGCCGTAATCACAGCACCCACCCCCGGCGCGCAACGCAAAATACCAAGACCGGTCGCGCCCACCTTTAAGATCTCGCTGGCATACACCGGCAGCAGGGCCACCGCGCCGCCCAGCAGCACCGCGAACAGGTCCAACGAAATCGCCCCCAGAATGAGTTTGTTGCTCCAGAGATATCGAAAGCCTTCCAGAACCAGCGACAACGAAGCCGGCGTGCGCGGACGTGCGGCCACTTTCACTTGAATGCGGACGGTCATCAGCAGTGCCGCCACATAAGCGATCATCGCGGCGGCATAAACCGGGGCGGGGCTGCGGGTGAACCCGTACAACAATCCTCCGGCGATCGGGCCCAGGATATTCGCCGTCCGGAACGTCGACGCGCTCCAGGCGACGGCGTTCGCGAAGTGCTTCTCATCCAGCAGCGTTGGCAACAAGGCCTGTGACGCGGGTTGGCTGAACGCGCGGGCCGCGCCGTTCACCAGCAACACCGCGTAGATCGGATAGACCTGGCTGATTCCGCGAATCGTGAACACCAGCAGCAGCAGGGAAACCAGTGAAAACGCACCCAGGCACGCTAGGAGGATGCTCCGGCGCGGAACGCGGTCCGCGGCGTGACCGGCTACCAGGAATAGCAGAATGCCGGGCAGAAACTGCGCCAATCCGACCAGACCCAAATCGAGCGGCCGGTGCGTTAACTCATAGACCTGCCATCCCACCGCGACCGCCAGCATCTCCGTGGAGAACACCGACAGCACGCGGAAACCGAGGTAATAACGGAAACTGGGGTACCGGAATGCCGCTCGGGCATCGGAGTTTTCCATGCGAGGCTTACCTGTCAGTGTCCCATAGCGCGAGCGCGGGCTGTAAAATCGACCCATGGACCGCCTCCAGGCTTCCGAAGTGCGCGTGTTGGGATGCCTATTGGAAAAAGAGATCACCACTCCGGACTATTACCCGCTGTCCCTCAACGCCCTCGTGAATGCCTGCAACCAAAAATCCAACCGCGACCCGGTCGTCTCCTATGACGACGACACGGTCGAGCGCGCCCTTGAAAGCCTGCGCGCCAAGGGCCTCGCCGTGCGGATCACGGGCGGTGAAAGTCGCGTGCCCAAGCACGGCCAGCGATTCACCGAAACCTTGAATCTCGGCCGGCGCGAGGCCGCCCTGCTTTGCGTGCTCATGCTGCGCGGCCCGCAGACCGTAGGCGAGTTGCGCGGCCGCGGCGAACGCCTCTACGCGTTCGAAGATCTCCAGGGTGTTGAAAGCACCCTCAATCATCTCGCCGATCAAGGCCTCGTGACCCGCTTGCAGCGCCAGGCCGGATCGCGCGAATCGCGCTATGCCCACCTGCTGTCTGGAGAGGTCGAAGTGGCCGAAGAACCGGCCGCAGCATCAGCCTCGAACCGCGCGCCCGTCCCCGATGGCCACGCTGCCGAACGCATCGAAGCACTCGAGCGCGACCTCGCTGACCTGCGCCGCGAGTTCGATGACTTTCGCAGGAGGTTCGAATGAGAATTATCGCGTTCCTGCTTCTTTCATGCGCGGCCCAGGCCGCCACCTTCCGCTATTGGGTTGAGCCGTGCACCAAGCCGCAGAGCGGGTGTCATCGCGAGGATCCCGAACTGGCGGAATGGGCCGTCGAAGCCTGGCAGGCCGCCTCTGCCGGCGCGCTCTCGTTCGAGCGCGTCGACACCGAAGCCCGCGCCCAGATTCGCATCTATTGGGCCGACGGGAATCAGGGCCTGTACGGGGAAACGCGTCCGATCCAGGTGGGTGGTCAGCGCGGCGCCGAAGTTTACGTGCTGCCCACCGCCGGCGCCAATGGAGATCCACTGCTGCGCGATGCCATCGTGTATCTCACGTGCCTTCACGAGACCGGTCACGCTTTGGGCCTCGCCCACACCGCCGCATTCGCCGACATTATGTACAGCTTTCAATTCGGCGGCGACATCCCCGAATATTTTGGCCGCTACCGTCGCCAGCTTTCCGCGCGCGCGGATATTCGCAAACATTCTGGAATGTCTGATGCCGATCGCCAGCACTTGGCCGCCCTCTACCGTTGAACTGCCGTACTATCATGTCTTCATGCCTCTCCATCCCCAGTCGAAAGCCGTTTTAGACGCTATGGCCGCACAAGGCGGCAAGCCCCTGGAGGAATGTACGCCCGCCGAAATTCGGGCCACGCGCGCACAAGGTGCCGAAGCCATGGCCGCTATGGCTGGCCCGGAGCAGCCCGTCGCGCGCGTCGAGAACCGGACCATTCCCGGAACCGCCGCGGGGCCCATTCCGGTCCGCGTGTATTGGCCGGTCCTAGGTAAGAAGCTGCCTGTCCTGGTTTATCTGCATGGCGGCGGCTGGGTATTCGGAAACATCGGGAGCGTGGACCGCACCTGCCGCGTGCTGGCGAACACCGCCGAATGCATTGTGGTCAATGTGGATTACCATCTTGCTCCGGAGCACAAGTTTCCGTGCGCCGCCGAGGATGCCTATGCCGTTTTGTCGCATGTCGCGACGCATCCGGAAGAGTTTGACGCGGATCCGGATCGCATTGCGATGGGTGGCGACAGCGCCGGCGGCAATCTGGCGGCCGTCGCGTGTCTCATGGCTCGCGAGCGAGGCGGGCCGAAGGTGGCCTTACAGCTCCTCGTCTATCCGGTAGTCGATTACGATGATGATCGGCCATCTACCCGCGAAAACGACGGGTACGTTTTGAACCGGGCCGGCATGAAATACTTCTGGAACCACTACGTCTCTTCGCCGGAAGAAGCCCGCCACCCCTGGGCTTCGCCTTTGAATGCTCCCAATCTGGCTGGCCTGCCTCCGGCCCTGGTGATCACCGCCGAGTGCGATCCGCTCCGAGACCAGGGTGAGGCGTATGCGCGCCGTCTCGAGGAGGCCGGCGTTCCGGTCCAATTGAAGCGCTACGCTGGAGCCATTCACGTATTCTTCCAAATGAGCGCTGTAATCGACGCCGGCCGCGAAGCGGTGGCCGATGCCGCTGCGGCCCTGCGCCGAGCCTTCGCGGCGAGCGCCGGGGCACAAGCTTGACCCGGCGGCTTCTGCTCGCCACTACGGCTATCTTGCTCGCAAGCTGCGGGTCGGGATCCAAACCTGCCGCCCAGACAGAGGTCAAGACCGAAGAGCCGCCCAAGCCTGCCGACGAAACCCGTCGCTTTCCCACCGCCGATCAAGTCTCGACTGAAGTTGTCAACAACCACATGATGAACAAGGCTTTCATGCCCGGCGGCACGATCGCGCGCTACAAAAAGGGAAACACCGAATACGAAATGTTTGTGGCCCAGTTCCCCACGTCTACCGACGCCGCCATCGCCCTGGCCAATTGGGATGGCGCGCTGCAGGGCGCGAAGCTCGTCCCCACCTTCGGCGGCTATTTTGGCACCGATGCCGGCCGCCCGGTTTTCGTGTTTCCGAAGGACAGATGGGTTGCCGGCGTGATCGGTTTGCCGCAAGCCCAAGCCGATTCGGCCGCACGTGTTCTCGCGGCGCGCCTCAACTGACGCGGGCTTACCATATAGTGTGGATTCACCCCATCGGATGCCGATTCTTCGTCTCGCGTATACAGCGGAATTCCTAATCGCCCTGATAGCTGTATTCGTCCTGTGGAGCGAGGTCGGCGGCCAGAGCCATCTCGACCTCATGCCCTGGTACCTCAAACTGGCCCTCGGCGGTGGCGCCTCCTTTGCCGTCGTCAAAGCAACCAGCGCCGCCGTTTCGCACGAGCGCGGCTGGAACGCGCAGACCCTTCGCTGGGCCGGAATCCTTCTGCTCCTCCTTGTGGGGTGTGGTTTGGCGAGCTATTACGTGCACGTATACGGTGAACAGGATGAAGACCAGGACGACGAAAGCCTCACCTCGAGCCTGGTTCTCCAGCCTCTGCGTGCTACGCTCGTCATTGATGCGCGCCTTTAGGCTGCTCGTCCTGACCGTCTGCTCGATTCCCGGTTTTGCCTGGGGTCCCGAGGGGCACCGCCTCGTCGCCCGGATGGCTCAAGACCGGCTGACTCCGGCGGCCGCCGCGCGCGTTCAAGCCACGCTGCTGCCCGGTGAGACGATCGCCTCGATGGCCAGTTGGGCTGATGCGGTCCGGCCAATGCGCAAAGAGACCGAGCCTTGGCACTTCATCAATATCGAGATCAGCAGTTCCGGGCTGGATATGAAGCGCGATTGCCCTCCAGCGGGCTGCGTTATCCGTGCCATCGAGGAGTCTCGCGAGCGCTGGCGCGATCCACGTCTCTCCCCAACCGAACGCCGCGAGGCCTTATTGTTTCTTGTGCATTTCGTCGGCGATCTGCACGAGCCCT
>Ga0070741_10012549_pt1 | contig 15268 bp, 11 predicted proteins | sample Coa_R1_4_FD_66440 | JGI IMG/M metagenome (GOLD analysis project Ga0070741, IMG submission 66440) | Surface soil microbial communities from Centralia Pennsylvania, which are recovering from an underground coalmine fire - Coalmine... | ecosystem: Environmental > Terrestrial > Soil > Unclassified ... | reverse complement strand
TCGACGGGGCCGAGCACGTCGGCGGCGGGGTTGTCGATGTCGATGTCGACCCCGACGTACTCGCTCGCGTACGGCGCGAAGTACGGGTAGTAGGGCTTCGACCCGCAGCCGACGTCCAGCACGCGGTAGCGACCGAGGTCGCGGGCGGCGAGCTGCGCCTGCTCCTCGAGCCAGGCCGACAGGTGCCTGCGGACCGGGTAGGTGACGGCGCTCCGTCTCGGCCGGCGGTGCCCGCTCCCCGGCCAGGCCGGCGTGGACGTGCCGATCGTCCGGGCGGGGGGATCCATCGTCACGGGACTCTAAGCCAGGCCGCGCTGCGTCCGGCCGGCTGCGTGCACGGCCAGGCCGAGCGACAGCCAGAGCAGGGCATCGAGCGGGATGCCGGCCACGAGGCCGAGGGCGCTGAGGATGCCCATCGCCACGAGCAGCGCGACGAGCGCGCCGAGCGCGGGCACGGCGCGGTCCGGTGGGGCGCGCAGCGCGGCGCGGCCTGCGACGACGAGCCCGGACGCGAGCAGCCCGAGGAGCGTCAGAAGCCCGACGGCGCCCAGGTCGGACAGCGCCTGGACGTAGGCGTTCTGGACGCCCCACGGGTGTGCGGGGGAGGGGAACGCCTGCGCGGGCGCGCTGGGGAACTCGCGCCGCGCCGCGGGCAGGTACGGCCCGTAGGTGGCGAGCTCGGACGAGGCCTGCCAGCCCGCTCCGCCGATCGGGTTGTCCTCGAAGATCCGCCAGCCGATGTAGGCGAGCAGCGTGCGCTGGACGTAGCTCTGCACCGCCTTCTTCTCGGCCTTCGCCTTCTCCAGGCCGACGAAGCGGAGGAACTGGTTGATCTCGCCGGCGCGCATGACGAAGACGCCGCCGAGGACGACGCCGACGACACCGGCGACGGCTGCGGCCCGCCGCAGGTCGACCCAGCCGCGCAGGCGCGCCGCCAAGACGAGCGCCCCCGCCCCGGCCGCGAGCCCGATGGCGCCGGCGCTCGAGCCGGAGAGGACGAGGCCGGCCGCGCCGGACAGGCCGGCGACGGCGAGGGGCGCCGCCGGCGGTCGCCAGACGGGGCGCAGCGCGAGCGCAACGAGCGCCGCGCCGAGGGCGGCGCCCGACAGGGAGGCGAAGTCGTGGTGGCCGAGGAACGACGGCTGGCGCCGGCCGGCTGGCCACGCCTCGCAGATGTCGGCGCCGAAGATCTGCGCCAGGCCGACGACGGTGGCGGCGACGGACCAGGCGGCGAGCACGCCGAGGAGGAGGGCGAGGTCGCGGCGGGCGCGCACGAGCAGCGGCACCGACAGCGCGAGCAGGCCGTACTCGGCGAACTTGCCGGCGGTGACGGCGTGCGTGCCGACGGCGTAGTCGGCGGTCCACAGCCGCGGGTAGACGCTGCCGGCGGCGACGTCGGCGAGGAAGACGGCGCCGGCCGCCCACACGAGCGTGCCGGCGCGGAGGGGCGCGAAGCCGTGGCGCAGCCCGGCGGCGAGGGCGCTCAGCGCGACGGCGAGGACGGCCAGGTCGGAGAGGACGACGTGCGCGCTGGCCGGGCCGGCGTGGACGTGGAAGCCCGGCTGGTAGTCGACGTGCAGGAAGAGGAGGGGCAGCGCGGCCGCGAGGACGGACGAGGCCGGCAGCGTGCGGGCGGGGGCGAGCACTCGCAGCGGGGCGTCCGCCGGGTGGGTCGAGGGCAGTCGGACGGCCACCGGCGGCCACTATACTCGTGCCGTTGACCGGCTTTGCCGCTCGCATGCCAGGCCGGCCGGGGTTCGAGCTACCGTGCGGCTCGCGGCGATGAGCAGCCTTCGCTCCACCCTGCGGCGCCGCTCGGCGGCCGCGGCCGGCATCTACCTGTCCGTCGGGCTGGGCGTCGCGGCCACGATCATCGCCGCGCGCCAGCTGGGCAAGCACGAGTTCGGCCTTTTCTCGGAGGTGGTCGTCGCCGCGGGCTTCTTCCAGACGCTGCTCGACCTGACCGCCGAGGAGGCGCTCGTCAAGTACGGCTTCGACTACACGAACGCGTCCGACTGGGGCAGGCTGCGCCGCCTGTTCCGGGCGGCGCTGGCGGTGAAGGCCGCGGGCGGGCTGCTCGCCGCCGCCGTGCTGGTCGCCCTCGCGCCCTTCGCCGGACGCATCTTCGGCGCGCACGGGCTGGAGACACCGTTTCTGGTCGCCGCGGCGCTGCCGTTCGCGCAGTGCCCGGAGGGGGTGTCGAGCGCGGCGCTGATCCTGCACGGACGCTACGACGTGCGCGGCGCGTTCTTGGCGGCGGCGATGGCGCTGCGGCTGGCGGGTATCGGCATCGGCGCGCACTTCGGGGTGACGGAGGCCGTGGTCGGCATCGTCGCCGCGCAGGCGGCCGCGACCGCGCTCTTCGGCGCCGCGGGGATCGCCGCCTTCCGCCGGTTCCCCCGCGCGGCGCACGCGCCGCTCGGCGACCACCGCCGCGCCATCCTCGGCTTCGTCGTCCAGTCGAGCCTGGCCACGGGGGTCGTCTCGCTGCGTGGCGCGCTCGCGCCGGTGCTGCTCGGCGTCGTCGCGAGCCCGGCCGAGGTTGGCTTCTTCCGCATCGCACAGGCGCCGCAGCAGGGCCTCGCCTCGGTGTCCGCGCCGGCGCGGCTGATCCTGCTCACCGAGCAGACCCGGGACTGGTCGCGCGGCGCCTTCGACGTCGTCCTGCGCGGCATCCGCACCTACACGCTCGGGGCGAGCCTGCTCATGGTCGTGCTCGTGCCGCCGGTGTACGCGTTCATGCCCGAGCTGATCCGCGCCGTCTTCGGCGGCCAGTACGCGGGCGCGACGACCGCAGCCAGGCTGATCCTCGTCGCCGGCGCGATCCAGTTCGCGCTCGGGTGGACGAAGTCGTTCCCCGTCTCGATCGGGCGGCCTGGACTGCGCGTGCTCGCGCACGGGGTCGAGTCGCTCGTGCTCGTCCCGCTCGTCGTCGCCTTCGGCTCCCTCTGGAAGGCGACCGGCGCGGGCGGCGCGGTGCTCGCCTCGACCGCCGTCTTCGCGGCGCTGTGGAGCGTGCTGCTCGCCCGGGTGCGCCGGGACAGCGTCCGCGTGGGTATCGCCGCCGGGACGGCGGGCCCGAGCGGGGCCGAGGCGGCACGGCTGTGAGAGTCCTCGTCGTCTCGGGGATCTGGCCGCCGGACGTGGGCGGCCCGGCGAGCCACGCCCCCGAGCTGGCGGCGTTCCTGCTCGGCCGCGGGCACGAGGTGGAGGTGGTGACGACGGCGGCGGCTGCCCCTGCGGCCGAGGCCTACCCGGTGCGGTGGGCGTCGCGCCGGCTCCCCGTCGGCGCCCGCCATCTGGCTGCCGCCGGCCTCGTCGGCCGCCGCGCCGCACGCTGCGACGTCGTCTACTCGACCGGGATGCTCGGGCGCAGCGCTGTCGGCTGCGCGCTCGCCCGCAGGCCGTTCGTCGTCAAGCTGACGCAGGACCCGGCCTTCGAGCGCGCGCTCCGCCGCGGCCGCTTCCGCGGCGACCCCGTCCAGTTCCAGTCGTCGCGCGCGGCGCCGCTCCTGCGCGCCGCGCGGGACGCCGAGCTCCGCCGCGCGGCGCACGTCATCTGCCCGAGCGCGTTCCTCGCCGGGCTCGTCCGCGGCTGGGGCGTCCCGGCCGATCGGATCAGCGTGCTCCCGAACCCGGTGCCGCCGGTCGCGGCGCTGCCGCCGCGCGCTGCCTCCGGCCGCCCGCTGCTCGCCTTCGCCGGCCGGTTGACCGCTCCGAAGGACCTGGCTGTCGCGCTGGAGGCGGTCGCGCGCGTGCCCGAGGTCGAGCTCGTGCTCGCGGGCGACGGCGACGAGCGGGCCGCGCTCGAGGCGCGGGCGCACGCGCTCGGCCTCGACGGACGCGTGCGCTTCCTCGGCTCGCTGCCGCGCGAGGACGTGCTCGCCCTCTTCCGCCGCGCGGACGCGGTGCTCCTCTCCTCCCGCTGGGAGAACTTCCCGCACACGCTGGTCGAGGGGCTCGCCGTGGGGACGCCGGCGATCGCGACCGCGGTCGGCGGCGTGCCGGAGATCGTCGCCGACGGGGAGAACGGCCTGCTCGTTGCGCCCGGAGACCCCGAGGCGCTCGCCACCGCGGTTCGCCGCTTCCTCGCCGACGAGGAGCTGCGGAAGCGCCTCGCGGCGGCCGCCGCTTCTTCCGCCGAGCGCTTCTCGGCCGAGCGCGTCTACGGCGAGCTGGAGGCGATCCTGCTGCGCGCCGCCGCCCGGTGAAGCCGCGGCTGCTGATCGTGGGCCGCAGCCGCTACCGGCTGCCGCTCGAGCCGAACCTCGAGCGCAAGTTCGCCGCGCTGCGGGCGGAGCTCGAGCTCCGGGTGCTCGCCTCCGCCCGGGACGGGTCGCCCCTGCGCGACGACACCTTCTCCCTCGCGCCGCCCCGGCGGGCGCTCGACGGCCCGCGCTTCTGGGTGTCGCTGCCGCTGCGCGTGCGGCGCGAGCTGGCGGCGTTCCGGCCCGACGCCGTGCTCGTGCAGAGCCCGTACGAGGCGGCGGCGGTCGTGCTCGCGCAGCCGCGCTGTCCCGTCGTCGTCGAGATCCACGGCGACTGGCGGACGGCGACCAGGCTGTACGGATCACGCGCGCGGCGCCCGGCGGCGCCGCTCGCAGACCGGATCGCGCGCGCGGCGCTGCGCCGGGTCGACGCGGTGCGCACGATCTCCTCGTACACGAGCAGCCTCGTACGCGCCGCCGGGGTGGAGCCCGCCGCCGAGTTCCCCGCGTTCATCGACCTCGACCCGTTCCTGGCGCCGCCCGCGCCGCTTCCCGAGCAGCCGCGCGCGCTGTTCGTCGGCGTGCTCGAGCGCTACAAGGACGTGGACGGGCTCGCCGCGGCCTGGCGGCTGGCCGCGCCGAGGCTCCCGCGGGCGACTCTCCGCCTCGTCGGGCGCGGCAGCCGGGCGCACGTGGCCGAGCGGCTCGTTGCCGAGCTGCCGCGGCAGACGGCGTGGATCCCCGAGCTGCCGAACGCGGCCGTCCCGGCCGAGCTCGACGCCGCCACCATCCTCGTCCTGCCCTCGCGCTCGGAAGGCCTCGGCCGAGTCGTCGTCGAGGCGCTGTGCCGGGGCAGACCGGTGGTCGCGACGCGCGTCGGCGGCATCGTCGACCTCGTCCGCGACGGCGAGAACGGCCTGCTCGTCGAGCCGCGGAACCCGCGGGCGCTGGCGGAGGCGCTCGTCCGCTGCCTGTCCGACCGCGCGCTCGCCGGGCGGCTCGCCGCCGCCGCCCGGCCGAGCGTCCAGCCGTGGCTCGCGACGCCGGAGGAGTACGCCCGCCGCGTGCGCGAGCTCGTCGAGCGGGTGCTGGCCGGACGGCGGCAGAGCGCCTGCGCGGAGGCAGCCGGGTGACGCTCCCCGCGTGCTCTTCGTCGGGTCGACGCGATACCGGCTTCCGCTCGCGCCCGGGATCGAGTGGAAGTGGGCGGCGCTCGAGGAGGTGCTCGACCGGTACGTGTTGGCGCGGGCCGGCTGGCCGACGCTGACGGGCGATGCCCGCTTCGCGAGCTCGTCCCGGCGGGGGGCGTCGGCTTCTCCGCCGGGCTGCCCTGCGCGTGCGCCGGGCGATCGGCGCCCTCGCGCCGCAGGCGATCGTGGCCGAGGACCCGCGCGCGGCCTCCGCTCGTGCTCGCGGGTCGCGCGCTCGCCCAGCGCACGCCCGCCGTGATCGGCAACTCGATCACCGTCCCCGTCGCCCTGTTCGACGCGCAGATGGCGCAGCTCGCCGAGCTCGGCTACCAGCCGGTCTCGATCGGCGAGGTGGTCGCGCACGACGCAGAGCACGCGCCGCTGCCCGCCCGCGCCGTCCTGATCACCGCCGGCGGACGAGCCCGAGCCGGGCGTCGACGCCGACGCGGCGGCGGCCTGGCCGAACCACGTCATCCGCGACCGCCGACACCTCGCCTGGCGCTACGCTGCCTCGCCGCGCGGCTACCGGGTGGCGGTCGACGGCGCCGGCTACGCCGTCGTCGGACGCATCCGCCGCTCGGCGTTCGACGTCGCCGTCCTCGCCGAGCTCGTCGCGCCCCGCGGGGGCTCGCGGGCGCTCCTGCGCCGGGCGATCGGCCTTGCCGGCCGGGCCCTGGTGATGATCGCGCTGCCGGCGCCGGACGAGCGCGCGACCTTCCTCTCGCTCGGCTTCCTGCCCGCGCCCTACACCCTGCGCCTGCTCGGGAAGCCGCTCGCCGGGGCGCTCGACGCCGATCTGGCCGCGTGGCGCTTCACCCTCGGCGACACCGACTTCATCTGGGAACCGCGAGACACGAGGGGTGCTCGTGCACGACGTCCGTCGAGGCGGAGCGTCCGTTTCGGCCCATCGCTGCTCGCAGCCGGAGCGGCCGCTATCGTCGCGACGATGGTGTCCAGGGCATCCGCCTCGTCGGCGAACAAGCGCATGCCGACGATCAGCAAGGAGGCCGACGTCGGCACCGGGACGTTCGACCGCCCGCCGAAGCCGGTCGACCGCTACACGCTGACGAACCGCAGCGACATGTCGGTGAAGATCCTCACCTACGGGGGCATCCTGCAGGAGGTGAACGTGCCGGACCGCCGGCACCGGGTCGCGAACGTGACGCTCGGGTTCGCGAACGTGAACGGCAGCTCGACCGACAGCTACGTCGGCAGCGGCAACAGCCCGTACTTCGGGGCGCTCATCGGCCGCTACGCGAACCGGATCGCGAACGGGCAGTTCTCCCTCGACGGCACCACCTACCAGCTGCCGATCAACAACCCGCCGAACTCGCTCCACGGCGGCTTCTTCGGCTTCGACAAGCACGTCTGGGACGTCGTCAGGGCGGACGTCGGCCCGCAGGGGCCCGAGCTCGAGCTGCACCTGCTCAGCCGCGACGGCGACCAGGGCTTCCCCGCCGACCTGGACGTGTGGGTGACCTACACGCTGACGGACGACAACCGGATCAAGATCGACTACAAGGCGACGAACGACAGCTCCACGCTGTGCACCATCGTCAACCTGACGAACCACGCCTGCTGGAACCTGCACGGCGAGGGAACGAGCGACATCTACGATCACGTGCTGCAGCTGAACGCCGACCAGTACACGCCGATCACGAGCGCCCTCATCCCCACCGGCGCGATCGACCCGGTGGCCGGCACGCCGCTCGACTTCACCAAGCCCACGCCGATCGGCGAGCGCATCCGCGACTCCGGCAACCAGCAGATGCAGTTCGCCCGCGGCTACGACCACAACTTCGTGCTCAACCGTCCGAGCCCGACCGACACCTCGACGATCTGGGCGGCGCGGGTGACCGACCCGGCGAGCGGGCGGACGCTGACCATCTCCACCGACCAGCCCGGCATCCACTTCTACTCGGGGAACGTCCTCGACGGGACGCTCGTGGGAACGGGCGGCAACGCCTACCGTCAGGGGGACGGGCTCGCGCTCGAGACGCAGCACTTCCCCGACTCCCCCAACCACTCGAACTTCCCCTCGACCGTGCTCGGCCCAGGTCAGACCTTCCAGACGCACACGATCTACGCCTTCTCGAGCTCGCCGAGGACGTAGCGCTCGCAGCCCCCCGCGTCGCCGGAGGTCGCGGCTGGGCGGTCGCCCTCTTCCGCCGCGGCGAGCGGCGCACGCGCACAATGGCGGCATGCCCGGCCGCCGGCTCGTCTTCATCACCCAGCAGGTCGACCCCGGCCACCCGGCGCTCGCGGCGACGGTGCCGAAGGTGCGCGCGCTCGCCGAGCGGGTGGACGAGGTGGTCGTGCTCGCCGACCGCGCCGTCGCCGGAGCTCTGCCCGGAAACTGCCGCTCGCTCAGCTTCGCCGCCCCGAGCCGCGCCGGACGCGGCGCGCGCTTCGCCTCGCTGCTCGCGCGCGAACTGGCGCGCGGCCGGCCGCTCGCCGTCGTCGCGCACATGTGCCCCATCTACGCCGTCCTCGCCGCGCCGCTCACCCGGCCGCTGCGCGTGCCGCTCCTGCTCTGGTACACGCACTGGGCGCGGACGCGGACGCTCGCCGCCGCCGCGCGCCTCGCCGACACGGTCGTGTCCGTCGACCGCCGCTCGTTCCCGATCGGCTCGCCCAAGGTGGTGCCGATCGGGCACGGGATCGACCTCGGCGAGTTCCCCTGCGCCGACGGCCAGGCGACCCGGGACTTCCGGCTCGCGGCGCTCGGCCGCTACTCCCGTGCCAAGGGCCTCGAGGTCGTCGTCCGCGCCGTCGGCCTCGCGCTCGACCGGGGTCTCGACGTCCGCTTGGAGGTGCTCGGCCCCGCTTTGAACGCGGCCGAGCGCGAGCACCGCGCCGAGCTCGAGCGGCTCGTCCGCGCGCTCGACCTCTCGCGGCGCGTGCGGCTCGGGCACGCCGTGCTCCGCTCGGAGGTGCCCGGCGTGCTGGCGCGGGCGAGCGCTCTCGTCAACAACATGCAGGCGGGGGCGCCCGACAAGGTCGTGTTCGAGGCGGCGGCGAGCTGCCGGCCCGTCGTCGTCTCGAATCCGGTCTTCGACCGGCTGGTGGACGGCCTCGGCGTCCGGCTCCGCTTCGACCGGGACGACCCGGACGATCTCGCCTCGGCGATCGGCGAGCTGGCAGCGCGTGCGCCCGAGGAGCGTCGGGCGATCGGCCGGGCGCTGCGCGAGCGCGTCGCGGCGAGCCACTCCGTCGAGCACTGGGCGGACGCCGTGCTCGAAGCGGCCGCGCGATGAGCGACCGGTCCGAGCCGCCTGCCGGCGGCGTCCGCGTCCTGCACGTGCAGAAGGTGGCCGGCATCTCCGGCTCCGAGGCGCACCTCCTGTCGCTCCTGCCGCGCCTGCGCGAGCGCGGCTGGGACGTCCGCCTGCTCATGCTGCACGGCGACGAGCCGGGTGCGTGGGACTTCGCCCGGGCGCTCGCTGCGCGCGGCGTACCGCTCGACGCGATCCCGATCTCCCGCGACGTCGACGCGGCCGCCTTCGCCCGCCTCGTCCGCTATCTGGCGCGGACGCGGCCGCGCATCCTGCACACGCACCTCGTCCACGCGGACGCCTACGGCCAGCTGGCGGGCGTGCTCGCGCGCGTCCCCGTCCGCATCTCGACCAAGCACGGCTTCAACGAGTTCCGCGAGAGCCGGGTCTTCGGCCTCGCCGACCGTGCCGTCGCGAGCCTCGTCCACGTGCACATCGCCATCTCCCGCGGGCTCGCCCACTACCTGGCGCAGACCGAGGGCTTCGACGAGGCCGGCTTCCGCATCGTCCACTACGGGATCGCGCCCCGCGACGGGGCCGCGCCCTACCGCGGCACCGCGCCGCGCCTGCTGTGCGTGGGTCGGTTGATCCCGATCAAGGGGCACATCGTGCTGCTGCGGGCGTTTGCGCAGGCTCGGGCCGAGCTCCCGGCGCTCGAGCTCGACCTCGCCGGCCGCGGGCCGCTCGAGCCGACCCTGCGCTCGCTCGCCCGCGAGCTCGGTGTCGCCGACGCCGTGCGCTTCCTCGGCCATGTCTCACCGATCCAGGGTGCGATCGAGTCGGCGGCGGTCGTCGTCGTCCCCTCGCTGGGCGAGGGCTTCGGCATGGTCGCACTGGAGGCGATGGAGCGCTCGCGCCCGGTGATCGCAGCGGCGGTCGGCGGCCTCGGCGAGCTCGTCGTGCACGGCGAGACGGGGCTGCTGGTCGAGCCCGGCGCGGCGGAGCCGCTCGCGCGGGCGATCGTCGAGCTCGCCGCCGACCTGCCGCGGGCGGCGGCGATGGGAGAGGCTGGGCGCCGGCGGGCGCTGGCCGAGTTCGGCGAGTCGCGCTGCGTCGAGCGGACGGAGGAGCTCTACCGGAGCGCGCTCTCGTAGACGGCGGTGGTCGCAGCCGCGATCCGCTCGACGGAGAACCGGGAGCGCGAGCCGCGACACGGCGAGCAGCACGCGCGCCCCGTCGAAGAGCGGCAGCGGCGGGTCGGTCGCCCACGGGCGGCGCCGGGCGCGAGGGCGCCGTAGACGTCGGCGTGGACGAGATGGGTGTGCACGCGTCCGCCCGCTGCGCCCGCAGCGTCCGCGCGAGCCGCAGCGCGAGCGCGGGATCGAGGTCGCGGGGGGCGGGCAGCCGCTCGAACCCGACACGCGCCTGCTCGAGCTCGCCGCGCGGGTCGTCGAGGCCGACGAAGGAGACGTCCAGCCCGCGCGCGGCCAGCGCCGAAAGCAGCGTCAGCAGGTGGCGCTCGGAGCCGCCGATGCCCCGGACGCGGTGGGCGCGGACGACCCTCACGGGGCCGCGGAGACCGTGCCGCGGAGCCGCGCGGCGCTGTCGCGGACGCGCGGCGGCAGCCTGCGCGCGAGCGACAGCACCGCCACGCCCGCGACGAGCGCGAGCGTGAAGTCCCACGGCACCCGGTAGCGCGTGTCGCCGGCGAAGCCCATCGCCGCGAGCGTCTGGTAGCAGAGCAGGAGCACGACGAGCACGGCCACCCGCCGCGGCACGAGCACGAGCCCGATCAGGGCGAGCGCGTACAGCGGGATCTCGTAGACCGGCTGCACCCACGTGCGCACGCGGTCGACGAAGCCGCCCGCGCCCGGCCGCCCTTCCGTCTTCTGCACGCGCGGGTCCCACAGCATGCGCACCGCCTGCCCCATCAGCTTCGCCTTCTCGGCGGGGTGGTCGACCATGAACGCGAGCGCCTTGTGCCGGTAGAAGCGCATCTGGGCGCACTCGTCGACGTGCACGAGCTTGTGGTCCTGGTAGTAGAGCGTCTCCGCCTCCTCGGGCGTGTAGGGCGAGCCCGGGATGCGCGGCACGTCGTCGATCCACTTGCCGGCTGCGAGCGTGGCGTAGGTGTGCTCGTTGTTCGCCTTCCACAGCGCCCGCGCGTCGGTGGTGAGCGTGAAGCAGCCGACCGAGGCGTCCGTGCGCGCGGCCCAGGGGACGAGCGCCAGCGCGCAGACGCCGACGGCAAGGGCCGGCGCGAGCACGCGGCGGCGCTGCCAGAGGACGAAGCCGCAGACGACGACCGGCAGGACGATCAGCCGCGTGTTCCCGAGGATGGCGAGGCCGAGGACGACGCCGAGGGCGACGGCCGCCAGCTTGACGCGGGCGGTGCGCCGGTCGGCGGCGACGAGCGTGAGCAGGACGACCGCCGCCGCGAACAGCTGGTCGACGATCTCCCGGTTCACGTGCACGTCGTGCCAGATCAGGTACGGGTTGAGCGTCGACACGACGGCGGCGACGAGGCCGGCGCGGGGCGAGAGGAAGCGCCGGCCGATCTCGTACACGAGCACGGCCGTCGCGGCGGCGAGCGCGATCTGCGACAGGCCGACGGCGGGCCAGTTGCGCCCGAACATCCAGTAGACCGGGATGAGGAAGAACGAGTAGAGCGGCTGCGTCCACGCGGACGGCTGCCCGGGGACGAAGCCGAAGGTGCCGGAATGGACGAAGGTGCGGGCGAAGTCGTCGCTCTTCTCGGTGAAGTTGGCGAGGATGGCGCCTCGCTCGTGCAGGAGCACGGCGAGCCGCGGCAGGACGCACGTCGCGACGACGAGGGCATACGCGCGCCGGCCGGTCATCGGGCGGCGGCCTCGACGGGAGGGGTCGCCTCGACCCCCTCGACCCAGGCGCGCTGCCACAGCTCGAGCACGACGAGGCACCACAGGCGGTGGCCGCGGTCGGCGCGCCCCGAGACGTGCTCGGCGAGCAGGCGCTCGACGGCGGCCGGGCGCAGCTGGCCGCGGCCGCGCGCCGACCGGTCGAGCAGCACGTCGGCGGCGAGCTCGCCCAGCTGGCCGCTGAACCGGGCGGAGAGGTGGACGCCGAAGCCCGTCTTGCGGGCGACGAAGCCGGGCTGCCACAGCTCCCGGCGGAGCGCTGCCGGGAAGACCTCGACCAGGCGACCGTAGCGGGCGGCAGGGGGCGCGGCGAGCATGCCCAGGAAGCGCGCCGCCCTCGCCGCGGCCGAGCGGGGCTCGCGCGAGGGTGCCCGCAGCGCGCGCGCGCCCGCGGCGGCGCCCCCGGCCGCCAGCCGGGCGGCCAGCTCGTGGGCGAGGTGGCGCTCGTAGCCGGACGCCTGCGCCATGAGCGCCACGACGACGCTCGAGTCGAGGCCGCCGGACAGGAGCGCCCCGAGCGGGACGTCGGCCACCAGCCGGCGCTCGACCGCCTCGCGCACCTCGGCACGGACGAGCTCGAGCCACTCGGCGTCGCTCCGCGGCCCGAGCTCGCGAGGCTCGGCGTAGGGCTCGACGCGGACGGAGCCGCCCCCGGCGACGAGCAGGTGGCCGGGCGGCAGCTTCTCGATCCCGCGCAGCCCGGTACCGCCGGGCACGTACTGGAGCGCGAGGAAGGCGTCGAGCTGCTCGGGGTCGACCGCGCGTCGCACCTGCGGGAGGCGCAGGAGCGCCTTCACCTCGGAGGCGAAGGCGAGCGTGCCGTCGGCGAGCCTCGTCCACACGAGCGGCTTCTTCCCGACCCGCTCGCGCGCGAGCACGAGCCGCTGCCGGCGGGCGTCCCACCCGTACAGCTCGCCGTTGAAGACGGCGGCCACCTCTCCCCGCTCGTCCCCCACCGGCTGACCGCCGGTCTCGAGGTCGATCACGCGCAGGCGCCGGTGCCCGAGCACGCAGGCGCCGAAGGCGTCGACGGAACCCTCGTCCGGCCCGCGGTGCACGAGCGCGTCCCTCATGCGGGCGACAAGGGCGGGATCGGCGCTTCCGGACGGTGCTAGAAGTCCGCAGATGCCGCACATCTCCGCGGAACGGTACGCGGTCGTCTCCTGCCACGTCGAGCGTCCGCTCGACGACGCCTGCTGGTCGCGCTTCACGGCGCTGCAGGCCCGATGCCCGGGCGGCTTCCGGATCGCGGCGCTCATGCGCCCACCCGACGGGACGGCGGGGGAGGACGCGGAGCGCTGGCTGGCGCGGGCGCGGGAGGCCTCGGCACGGGGGCCGCTCGGCCACCACACGCACTTCGTCTCCCCCGAGCGGGCGCGGCCCGCGGCCACCGGGCCGGAGCACGCCGAGCGCGTCCGCCGCGAGGCGGCGTGGCTTCGCGCGCACGGCCTCGAGGCGACCGTCTTCTGCGGCGGCGGCTGGTACATGGACGAGACGCTCGCGGAGGCGCTGGCCGAGCTCGGCTACGCGGACTGCACCGCGACGGCGTTCCGCCCCGCCTACTTGGCCGAGGGCGCTCCGCGCCTGCAGCTGGCGGCACCCGCCCGGCTCGTCCTGCCGAGCGGCTCGCGTCTGCTCGAGCTCCCGGCGACGCACTCGCTCGGCATGGCCACGCGCGCGGCGCTGGCTCCCCGTCTCGACGTGCCCGTCGTGCACGTCTACTTCCACGACACGGATCTCCTCTCGGGCTCCCGCCGCGCAGCCCTCGCCTGCGCCCTGGCGATCCTCGGCCGCCGCTGCGTCACCAGCGACCTCGAGACATTGCAACAGGCTGTTACAAGGCCGGAGGTGGGCTTCCGGGAGGTGAGTGTGCTCCCCGGAGGCGAGTAACATGTGATGTCCGTGGCGACGAAGCCTGAGCCGGCTCCGTTCCCGGCCGACATCCGCCAGGGACAGCCGTACCTCCTCGCACGGTCGTCGCTGCGGAGGCTCCTCGTCCGGACGGCGAGCCTGTGCGGGCTGATCGGGCTCGACCTGGTCGGCGTCGGCCTGGCCCTGTACGCGGCGCTCGTCCTGCGCGAGCTCTACTACGGCTCGTCGACGATCCTGTGGGGCATCCTCTGGGACCAGGAGACGGACTGGCTGCCGTTCCTGCTCCTCGTGACGGCGCTCGTCTTCTGGCAGGCCGGCCTGTACGCTCGCCGCGAGCAGCGCGCCGGCTTCGGCCGGGTCGTCTCCTCGCTCGTCATCGTCAGCCTGATCGTGCTCGCCTTCGGGCTCGGCACCGGACACAGGTTCTCCACCTTCGGCCTGATCCCGACCACGCTCGTCATCGGGGCCATCCTCATCGGGCTCTTCCGCGCCTCGTACGAGGCGCTCACGCGCGAGGCGCTGCGCATGCTCGGCGTCCGGCGCCGCGCCATCCTCGCGGGCGAGGACGAGCATCTCCTGCACCTGTACCGGACGCTCGGCGCCGGGCGCAGCGGCATCGACTACGAGTTCGTCGGCGCGGTCGCCGCCTCGCCGGGCGGGATCGGGCTGCCGGTGCTCGGCCAGATCGGCGAGCTGCGAGCGATCCTGGCCGAGCACGACGTCGACGAGCTGATCGTCACCGACTCCGACTTCAGCGAGCGTCAGCTGCTCGACATGGTCGACCAGGCACACCGCTGCGGCGTGAAGGTGCGGGTGGCGCCGAAGACGACGGAGCTGCTCATGCAGCGAGCCGAGTTCGTGCCCGGCCAGGGAGCGCCGCTCTTCGAGCTGCGCCCGCCGGTGCTCGTCGGCACCGACTGGCTCGTCAAGCGCACGTTCGACCTGGTCGTCTCGAGCGCGACGATCCTGCTCGGGCTTCCCCTCTGGCTCGCCATCGCGGCGGCGATCAAGCTCACCTCGCCCGGCCCGGTGCTGTACGCCGACCGGCGGGTGGGCCTCGGCGAGCACGAGTTCGGGATGCTCAAGTTCCGGACGATGTACGTCGACGCGGCGGAGCGGCAGGCAGAGCTCGAGGAGCGCAACGAGGCCGAGGGCGCCCTGTTCAAGATCCGCGACGACCCGCGCGTGACGCCGGTCGGCCGGCTGCTCCGGCGCTACTCGATCGACGAGATCCCGAACACCGTCAACGTCCTCCGCGGCGAGATGAGCCTGGTCGGACCGCGGCCGCTGCCCGTCCGCGACTACGCCCTGCTGGAGGAGTGGCATCGCAAGCGCTACCTCGTGCTGCCGGGGATGACGGGCCTGTGGCAGATCTCCGGCCGCTCGAACCTGTCGTTCGACGACCTCGTCCGCTACGACTTCTACTACCTGGACAACTGGTCGATCTGGCTGGACATCTCCATCCTGGCGAGGACGATCCCCGCCGTCGTGTCGAGGCGCGGCGCCTACTGATACAGCTCGGCGCTCGGGAGGGCCGGCCCGGGAGCCTCGGCGAGGGCGCGCCCGCGAGCGCCGACGGGCTCCACCAGCCCGGCGCCGGCGACCGGCGGCGAGAGGGGGATGAAGCGCGGCAGGCGCAGCGAGAAGAGCGTCCCGGCCGACAGCGGGACGACCTCGCAGCCGCCGCCGTGGGCCTCCGCGATCGCGCTCACGATCGCCAGCCCGAGCCCGACGCCGCCGTTCGTGCGGGAGCGGGCGTCGTCGGCGCGGGCGAAGCGCTCGAAGATCCGGTCGAGCGCCTCCGGCGGGACGCCGCAGCCGCTGTCGGAGACGTCGATCACCAGCTCGTGCCCCACCCCGGCGGCCTTCAGCTCGATCGTGTCGTG
>Ga0070741_10012548_pt1 | contig 15270 bp, 15 predicted proteins | sample Coa_R1_4_FD_66440 | JGI IMG/M metagenome (GOLD analysis project Ga0070741, IMG submission 66440) | Surface soil microbial communities from Centralia Pennsylvania, which are recovering from an underground coalmine fire - Coalmine... | ecosystem: Environmental > Terrestrial > Soil > Unclassified ... | reverse complement strand
TAGTCGTTGACGGCGAGATAAGTGGCCGCATCGATCATGTCCACGAGCTCGTTGCCGGTGAAAAGCGGCAGGCCCTGGCCGGGGTCGAAGACGAATGGAATCCGCGCCTTCGCGAACTGCTCGACGTGCGCGCGCATGCCGTCGCGTCCATCGGGCGCAACGATCCCCAGCGCGATGTCGGCGACGTCGGTCACCGCGTTGGCATGCGAATGGTTCATCGCACCCGGGTGGAACGCGGTGATCTGGTTGTCGTCGAGGTCGGTGATGATGAAGGCCTGCGCCGTGTACGTGTCGTCGATCGTGCGCAAGCCCTCGTGGGCGATGTCCAGACGTGCGAGACGGTCGCGATAAGGATCGCCATCCATGCCGATCGTCGCCATCACCACGGGCGTGCCGCCGAGGCCGCGCAGGTTGTAGGCGATGTTGCCGGAGCAGCCGCCGAATTCGCGCCGCATCTCGCCCACCAGGAACGACACCGACAGCACGTGCACCTGGTCGGGCAGGATGTGGCGCGCGAAGCGGTCCGGAAACACCATGATGGTGTCGAACGCGATGGAGCCGCAGACAAGAATGCGCTTGGAGGTCATGTCGCAACGGGAATGCACGCCGCGTCGCACCGCGTGCGTGAGTGACGAACCTACGAGGTGCGAACAGGCAGCCGGGCGCGAGTATACGCGAGGCCGACCGGCCGCAGCGCTTCAGACCGCGGTTTCGCGTCCGATCTCGCGCACCACCGATTGCTGGCGGCGCGATACGGGCAGGGTGTCGTCGATGCCCTTGAGCAGCACTTCCCAGTGCGCATCCCCGTCGTCGCTCGCACGCCGCTCGAACCCGCGGATGTAGTCGCGCGCGACGAGGCAGTTGCGATGCACGCGCACGAAGCGCGACCCGAATTCCTCCTCGAGGCGCGTCAGCGACTCTTCGAGAAGATGCTCGCGCTGCGCGGTGCGGATGGTGATGTACTTGAGCTCGGCCTTGAGATAGATGATCTCCTCGACGGGCACCAGCACCACGCGCGAGCGCTCGGTCACGGACAGGAAGCGGCGCGCGGAGGCCGGAAGCTGGTCGAGCTTTTGCGCCGTCAGCGGCTTCAGCCGCGGCACCTTCTGCAGCGCGGCGAGCAGCCGCTGCACGCGCACGGGCTTCACCAGGTAATCGACGGCATTCACCTCGAACGCCTGCAACGCGTGCTCGTGATAGGCGGTGGTGAAGATCAGCACCGGCGGCTGGGCGAGCTTGAGCAGATGGCGCGCGAGCTCGAGCCCGTCCATGTCGGGCATGCGGATGTCGGAGAGCACGAGGTCCGCGGTGATGGTCGAGAGCAGGCTCATCGCCTCGCGGCCGTTCGCCGCCTCGCCCACGACGATGAGCGGCAGCGCCGCCGCGCAGTCGTCGAGGAGCTCGCGCAAGCGCCGTCGCGCCGGCGTCTCGTCGTCGACGATCAGGATGCGCAGGGGGTTTTCAGCCACGTGAGGCCTCCGGCGTGGGGAAATGGAGTCGACCGCGCGTGCGCTGCGACGGCCGCGTCAAGGGCGTGCCATGCGCGGCCGCCAGATCGTGGGCGGATGCCTGCTGCGCGGCGCGGCGGGTCTCGGCCGAGCGGTACGGCATGCGGATGTGCACTTCGTAGGCGTCGGCCTTGACGCGCGACGCGAGATTCGCCTCGGCATCGAAGTGCAACGCGAGGCGTTCGCGCACGTTGCCGAGCGCCATCTTGTTTCCGCCGTGATGACGGCCGCCGTCGACGCGATAGGGATTGCGCACGATCGCGTGCACGTCGCCGCTCTTGTAGAAGATGTTGATCGACACCACGCCCGGCGTGCTCGACGGCTCGATGCCGTGATAGACGGCGTTCTCGAGGATCGGCTGCAACACCAGCGGCGGCACCAGGGCGTCACCGGGCATGCTTTGCAGATGCCATTCCACGCGCAGGCGATCGCCCAGGCGAAGCTTCTCGAGCTCGAGATACTGCCGGCACAGCTCGACTTCGTCCGACAGCGGCGCCAGCTCGCGGTTGTCGCGCATGAGCACGCGGAAAAGATCGGCCATGTCCTCGAGCGCGGTCTCCGCGCGCTTGGGCTCGGTGCGAACGAGCGACAGCACGGCGTTGATGCTGTTGAACAGGAAATGCGGTCTTATGCGCGCCTGCAGCGCCTGCAACCGGGCCTCGGTGATCGCCGGCGAGAGCGCCTTCGCGCGCAGCTGGAAGTAGGCGAGCATCGCGGAGGTCAGCAGTACCGCGAGCACGACGTGACGCAGGCTGTTCGTCGGTGGCAGCGGCAATGCGCGCGGCAGCACGGCGTCGACCGCGATCACGATCGCCACCGTCACGGCGAGGATGAGCGCCACGCCCGCCCGGTATCCGGAACGCTCGAACACCGGCTGCAACAGGTAGAGGACCAGGAGCTCGGTCATGAGGCACGGCTCGAGGTAAGCGAGCACGTCGAGCCACGCCGCCGACCACAGCAGCCAGCGCGGCTCGACCACGATGGCGGCGATCGCGCCGATCGCGTTCACCGCGAGCAGCACGCGCAGCACCGTGCCCAGGTTCCGGAAGTCCGGCAGGGCAGCGAGCGAAGGGGTTTGTCTTATAATCGAACGCATCAAGGCGGGCTCACCGCAAAGTTTGTGCCGGACAACCGTGCCACGCACGTATATCGGTTCGGCAGGCGGTATTGTCGGCAGGTGAGGGAGCGCGAAGCAAGGCGCGCCCTGAAACAGTGCGACGATGAGCGTCGGCAATGTCTCATCTGCGTCGCTTTCGAACGTTTTTCGACATGGCCGACACCCCATCCCCTCCCGACGACACGAAGAGCAAGGGCTGGTCGGGTCGCTTCGACGAGCCCGTCGCCGAGCGCGTGCAACGCTATACGGCATCGGTGGGGTTCGATCGACGATTGGCCGAGGTCGACATCCAGGCCTCGCTCGCGCACGCGCGCATGCTCGCGGCGGCCGGCATCATCCCGCCCGAGGATCTCGCGGCCATCGAGCGCGGCATGGCCAGCATCGGAGAGGAGATCGCACGCGGCGCATTCACCTGGAGCGTCGCGCTCGAGGACGTGCACCTCAATATCGAGCGCCGGCTAACCGAGCTCGTGGGTGATGCCGGCAAGCGCCTGCACACCGCGCGCTCGCGCAACGACCAGGTGGCGACCGACGTCAGGCTGTGGCTGCGCGGCGCGATCGACGGCTTGCTGCCGCGGCTTGCCGCATTGCGCACCGGCCTCATCGATCTCGCCGAGAAGCACGCCGACACGATCATGCCCGGCTTCACGCACCTGCAGGTGGCGCAGCCGGTCACCTTCGGTCATCACCTGCTCGCGTATGAAGCGATGTTCAGCCGCGACGCCGAGCGCCTGCGCGATGCGCGCCGCCGCGTGAACCGGCTGCCGCTGGGCAGCGCCGCACTGGCCGGCACGAGCTATCGCATCGATCGGGAGCGCGTCGCGCGCGAGCTCGGGTTCGAGGCAGTGTCGACCAATTCGCTCGACGCGGTGTCCGATCGCGATTTCGCGATCGAGTTCACCGCCGCTGCCTCGATCGCCATGGTGCATCTCTCGCGCATGGCAGAAGAGCTCGTGCTGTGGATGACGCCGGCGTTCGGGTTCGTGCGCCTTGCCGATCGCTTCTGCACCGGCTCCTCGATCATGCCGCAGAAGAAGAATCCCGACGTGCCCGAGCTCGTGCGCGGCAAGACCGGCCGCGTGGTCGGATCGCTCACCGCGCTGCTCGTGCTCATGAAAGGGCAGCCCCTTGCCTACAACAAGGACAACCAGGAGGACAAGGAGCCGCTTTTCGATGCCGTCGACACCCTCGACGACACGCTTGCCATCATGAGCGACCTTGTAGCGACCGGCATCACGGTGAACGTCGAGCGCATGCGCGCCGCGGCGCTGCAGGGCTATGCGACCGCAACCGATCTCGCCGACTACCTCGTCAACAAGGGCCTGCCATTTCGCGACGCCCACGAAGCGGTCGCGCGGGCGGTGCGCGAAGCCGAGCGCCGCGGGACGGATCTCGCGCAATTGCCGCTTGCGGATCTCGGGATGTTTGCGAGCGGGATCGAGGAGGACGTCTACCGCGTGCTGACGCTCGAAGGATCGGTCGCGAGTCGCGATGTGCCCGGCGGAACGGCGCCTTCGCGCGTGCGTGCCGCCGCTCGACAGGCGCGCAAGGCGCTCGCTGCGGAATGAATCGCTGACACAACATCTCACTCCAACGGAACGGACAGCATGGACAAGAAGCAGGTGGCATTCCTCGGTCTTGGCGTCATGGGATATCCCATGGCGGGACATCTCGCACGCGCCGGGCACGACGTGACCGTGTACAACCGCAGCGCGGCCAAGGCGCAGCAATGGGTCTCGCAATACGGGGGACGCAGCGCCTCCACGCCTGCCGCTGCCGCGCGCGAGGCCGAGCTCGTGATGATGTGCGTCGGCAACGACAACGATGTGCGTGAAGTCGCGATGGGCACCGACGGCGCGCTCGCCGGCATGCGCAAGGACGCGGTGCTGATCGATCACACGACCGCATCGGCCAAGGTCGCGCGCGAGGTCGAGGCGGCCGCGCGGCAACGCTCGCTCGCGTTTCTGGATGCGCCGGTGTCCGGCGGTCAGGCCGGGGCCGAGAACGGCAAGCTCACGATCATGGTCGGGGGCGACGCTGCAGTGTTCGAGCGCGCGAAAGACGTGCTCGCGCACTACGGGCGGGCCGTGACCCTGATGGGCCCCTGCGGCAGCGGCCAGCTCACCAAGATGGTGAACCAGATCTGCATTGCGGGTCTCGTGCAGGCGCTCTCGGAAGGCATCAACTTCGCGCAGCGCGCGGGGCTCGACGTCGAGCGCGTGCTCGAGGTGATCAGCAAGGGCGCAGCGCAGTCGTGGCAGATGGAGAATCGCGGCAAGACCATGCTCGCCGACAAGTTCGATTTCGGATTCGCGGTCGACTGGATGCGCAAGGACCTCGAGATCTGCCTGACCGAAGCGCACGCGAATGGCTCGACCCTGCCGGTGACGGCGCTGGTCGACCAGTTCTATGCGCGCATCCAGCAGGCCGGCGGAGGACGCTGGGATACCTCGAGCCTCATTCGCCTGCTGACGCGCAAGGCGTGACTCCGGCGCCGCGCAACGCGCTCAGGCGTTGCGCGCCGGCAGCGGGATGGCGTCGCCTTCGACGATGCTGATCTCGTGCGTCACTTCCGCGGTCCTCGCAAGCATGATGGTCGCCGAGCAGTACTTCTCCTTGGAGAGCTTCACTGCACGCTCGACCTGGTGCGCATCGAGACCGCGTCCGGCGATCGTGTAGCGCAGGTGGATGCGGGTGAAGACGCGTGGCACGGTGTCCGCGCGTGTCGCATCGGCCTCGACCACGCAGTCGGCGATCGGCTGGCGGGCCTTGCGCAGGATCAGCACCACATCGAACGCGGTGCACGCCGCCGTGCCCGCAAGCACCATTTCCATCGGGCGCAGGCCCACGTCGCGGCCGCCCTCTTCCGGCGGACCGTCGATGACAACGCTGTGCCCGCTGCCGGATTCGGCGACGAAGCTCACCCCCTGTACCCACTTGATCCTGGCTTTCACTCCTGCTCCTGTCGCGGTGACCGCCGAACGGCGCGCTGGGGCATCCGGACGGCAGTACGCACGGGTTGTCCTCGCCCGCGCTCTATGCCAACATCATAGTACCCCGGTGACGTTCTCCCCTGCACTGCCGGCGGCATTCCTGCCCTTCCTCCTCCTGGGACAGGAATCGAAGAGCGCGGCCCCCGTGGCCGCGCTCCCGTTTTCCCCGCCCGAAGCGCCCTCCGATGGCAAGAGCATGCGAGGCCTCGGACATCTCTGCGTTGCCAAGAGCCGGCATGTCGGGCATTGCCTCGCATGCCTGCCCGCGCGTTGACAGAACCCGCGCTAACGTATTATTATGCAAGACTTTGCTGAATTCACGGCTCGTCGCGAATCAGCCCTTCGGTAGAACCACCCCCGTCAGAGTAGGAAGTGCGATGAAGACGTTTTCCGCCAAGCCCGAGGACATCCAGCGGGACTGGTACGTGGTCGACGCCACCGACAAGGTGCTCGGCCGGCTCGCAAGCCAGATCGCGCTGCGCCTGCGCGGCAAGCACAAGGCGATCTACACCCCGCACATGGACACCGGCGACTTCATCGTCGTCACCAATGTGGAGAAGCTGCGCGTCACCGGCAACAAGGCCGACGACAAGCTCTATCACCGCCACAGCGGCTATCCCGGCGGCATATCGACGACGAGCTTCGCGCGCATGCAGGAGCGCTTTCCCGGCCGTGCGCTGGAAAAGGCGGTCAAGGGCATGCTGCCCAAGGGCCCGCTCGGCTACAAGATGATCAAGAAGCTCAAGTGCTATGCCGGTGGCGAGCACCCCCACTCGGCGCAACAACCCAAGACCCTGGACATCTGACCTCATGATCGGCAACTACTACTACGGCACGGGCCGCCGCAAGAGCGCAGTCGCCCGCGTCTTCCTGAAGCGCGGCACCGGCAAGTTCATCGTCAATGAGAAGCCGGTGGACGAATTCTTCGCCCGCGAGACCGGCCGCATGGTCGTCCGCCAACCGCTCAAGCTCACCAACAACGATGGCACGTTCGACATCATGGTGAACGTCGCGGGCGGCGGTGAATCCGGCCAGGCGGGCGCCGTACGCCACGGCATCACGCGTGCACTGATCGACTATGACGCGGCATTGAAGCCGACGCTGTCGAAGGCGGGTCTCGTCACCCGCGACGCGCGCGAAGTCGAGCGAAAGAAGGTCGGCCTCCACAAGGCGCGCCGCCGCAAGCAGTTCTCGAAGCGCTAAGACTTTCAGCGATTCGATCCAGGAAGGCCGCCGAACCAGGCGGCCTTTTTGCTGCACGAATACAATCGAGCCATCGGACAGGGAAAGGCATCATGATCGACATCGGCATCGTCGGCGGCACCGGATACACGGGGGTCGAACTGCTCCGCCTCCTCGCGCAGCATCCCGAGGCGAACGTGCGCGTGATCACGTCGCGCAAGGACGCCGGCACCCGCATCGACGACATGTTTCCCAGCCTGCGCGGGCGCTACGACCTAAATTTCGTCGATCCGGCGGAGGCCAATCTCAAGGCCTGCAACGTGGTGTTCTTCGCGACCCCGCACGGAGTGGCAATGGCGCAGGCGCGCGAGCTCGTCGATGCCGACGTGCGCATCATCGATCTCGCCGCCGATTTTCGCCTCAAGGACCCCGCGGTCTTCGAGCAGTGGTACGGCATGCCGCACACCTGCCCGGATCTCCTGGCGGAATCGGTGTACGGCCTGCCGGAGATGAACCGCGAGTTCGTCCGCACCGCGCGCATCGTGGGCAATCCCGGCTGCTATCCCACCGCGGTGCAGCTCGGCTTCCTGCCGCTACTGCAAGCCGGCGTGGTCGATGCCGAGCATCTCATCGCCGACTGCAAGTCCGGCGTCTCCGGCGCGGGCCGCAAGGCCGAGCTCGGGCTCGCGTTCTCGGAAGCTTCCGACAACTTCAAGGCGTACAGCCTCAAGGGTCACCGTCACTTGCCGGAGATCGTGCAGGGCCTGACCGATGTCTGCACGACCCCCGTGCGGCTCGTATTCACGCCGCACCTGACGCCGATGATCCGCGGCATTCATGCGACGCTCTACGCGCGCATCACCCAGCCCGGAGTCGACCTCCAGTCGCTGTACGAAAAGCGCTACGCGGGCGAGCCCTTCGTCGACGTCATGCCGCCCGGGAGCATGCCCGACACCCGCTCGGTGCGCGCCGCCAACGTGTGCCGTATCGCGGTGCACCGACCGCAGGGCGGCGACATCGCGGTGATCCTCGCGGTCGAAGACAACCTGGTCAAGGGCGCGGCGGGCCAGGCCATCCAGAACATGAATCTGATGTTCGGCTTGCCCGAAATCACCGGCTTGACCGCATTGCCGGTGCTGCCTTGACGTACCGTTTGCCCGGCGCGCAGGCAGCTTGATCGGGCACAAGGCGGCCTCATCTTGAGTTCGATGAGAATGGCACACCTCGAAACCCCGCGGGCTCCGGGACGGTCGAACCGGTAATCCGCAGGAATTCCGCCGCCTTGCCGCGGGCCGGCGGAAGGCCGATAATTCGTGCTGCGAAGCACAAGGAGTATTCATGAATGCAATGACCGACATGCCTGCCCCGCTCGTGTTCACCGACAGCGCCGCCGAGAAGGTCAAGTCGCTGATCGACGAGGAAGGCAACCCCGAGCTCAAGCTGCGCGTGTTCGTCACGGGCGGCGGCTGCTCGGGCTTCCAGTACGGGTTCACGTTCGACGAGGTCCAGAACGAGGACGACACCGCGATGCAAAAGAACGGTGTCACGCTGCTGATCGACCCGATGAGCTACCAGTACCTCGTCGGCGCCGAGATCGATTACCAGGAGGGCCTCGAAGGCGCGCAGTTCGTGATCAAGAATCCGAATGCGACGACCACCTGCGGGTGCGGATCGTCCTTCTCGGCCTGATCGTCCCACCACGACGAACGACGGCGCCCGCGCGGCGCCGTTTTCGTTCCACGTCCCCAGCCTAGCGGATGCGCGCGTAGACCCGGGTGTTCCGCGGCTCGCCTGCCGGTGCGCTGCGCTCGTGTCGCAGCACGCCTTCCAGCGAATAGCCGACCCGTTCGAGCAGCCTGCAGCTGGCGGCATTCTCGTCATCGGTAAGCGCCTGGATGCGCCGCAGGCCTAGCGACATTCCGAGCTCGGTCAAGGCGAGGACAGCTTCCGACATGAGCCCCTGCCCGGCGAGGCGCGAGCGGCACCAATACCCGAGCTCTCCCTTGGGCACCGACCAGTCGACGTCGTGGATGGCAACATTGCCGACGTGCTCGCGCGACTGCCGCAGGAACACGAGATACGACAGCGCCTCGCGCCGCACGAATCGCGCATGAGCTTCGCGGCAGTAGGTTTCCGAGGCATCCACCGTCGGCTCGGCGATCGCCCACGGAAGCGATGCCGGAAAGCGCCGCAGCGCCGCGACCGATTCAAGCACGGATGCATGCACCACCTCGCCATCGCCGGCGCGAGGACAGCGCATGTGCAGGCGTGCGGTGGCGAGCTCGTCGGGCACGTCGAGCAGGATCGGTTGCTCGACCAACCGATGCCTCAGCGGTGATAGACGGCGCCGAGCACCCGTGGCGCGCGGGCGCCGGTGACGGCAGGCAGGCTGCTCTCGCGCCCGGCGAGCGACTCGCGCGCGAGCCAGGCGAAAGCCATCGCCTCCACGTGCTCGGCGGCGACACCGCGCGCGGTGGTGCTGGCGACCGGCCGCGGCGCGAGCTCGGCCGACAGCGCATCCATGAGGGCCTGATTGAAGGCTCCGCCGCCGCAGACCAGCACCTCGTTGGCGTCGCCGCATTCGCGCCGGATCGCCTCGGCGATGCTGCCGGCCGTCAGCGCAACCAGGGTGGCCTGCACGTCGGCGGGTGAGCGCTGCAGGCCATCGCCTGCGGCTTCGGCCAGGCGCGCCTCCAGCCAGCGGGCATTGAAGAGATCGCGCCCCGTGCTCTTGGGCGGCGGCTTGTCGAAGTAGGGTTCGGCCCGCAACACGCGCAACAGGCGCTGATCGACCCGGCCGGTACGTGCCCATGCGCCGTCGCGGTCGAAGGCACCGCCCTTGTGACGGGCGTGCCAGAGGTCCAGCAGCACGTTGCCCGGGCCGGTGTCGAAGCCGCGCACCGGCGCATCGAGCGGAAGGTCGGTGATGTTGGCGACGCCGCCAATGTTCACCACGACGCGATGCGTGGCCCCGGCGAAAAGAGCGGCATGAAACGCGGGCACGAGCGGCGCCCCCTGCCCGCCCGCGGCGAGGTCCCGGCTGCGGAAATCGGCGACAACGGTGACGCCGCAGCGTTCCGCAATGCGCGAGGCATTGTTGAGCTGCAGTGTCCAGCTTTCCTCCGGGCGGTGACGCACCGTCTGGCCGTGCACCCCGGCGGCTTCGACATCGTCCGCGGCCACGCCGGCGCGTGAAAGCACCTCGGAAATCACAGCCGCATAAGCGTCGGCGAGCGCGTTCGCGGCGCGAGCCGCGCGCGCGAGCTCGTCATCGACAGGTTGCTGCAGGAGCATGAGCTCGCTGCGAAGACCGGGATCGAGCGGGCGGGCAGTCGCCGCGAGCACCTTGCAGCCCTGGGCGGCATGCATCGGACCGAAGTCGACCAGCACGGCGTCGATGCCATCCATGCTCGTGCCGGACATCACGCCGACATAGAGCTCACGGCGCATGAAAGGGGAGGCGGCGGCCCGGCGCAGCGCGCCGTCAGTCGCCCGAGGCGACGAGGCGACCCGGCAAGGCTTCGGCGAGCGAGAGCTGCGTGAGCGCGGGTGCGATCTGGTCCAGGAACGCTGCGCGTTGCGCACCCGTGAGCGGCTCGCCATGCGGCAGGGCGAGGCTTTCGGGATCCTTCTGCTCGTTGTTGACGCGGAACTCGTAATGCAGGTGAGGACCCGTCGCCCAGCCGGTCTGGCCCACATAGCCGATGACGTCGCCCTGGGCTACGCGCATGCCGGGGCGCAGATTGGCGGCGAACGCCGACAGGTGGGCATACAGCGTGCTGTACACGCCCTCATGCTGCACCTGGATCACGTTGCCGTAGCCGTTCTGGGTGCCGACGAAGGTGACCTTGCCGTCGGCGGTCACCAGCACCGGCGTGCCGATGGGCGCGGCATAGTCGACGCCCTTGTGCGCGCGCCATTCCTGCATGATGGGATGGAAGCGCGCCTGGGTGAAGCCGGAGGTGATCCGCGAGAACTCGACCGGAGAGCGAAGGAAGGTCTTGCGCAGGGCGGAGCCGTCCTCGCCGTAATAGTTGTCGCGTCCGTTCGCATCGCGCCACAGGAACGCGCGATGGGTGGCGCCGTCGTTCACGAACTCCGCCGCGACGATGCTGCCGACGCCGATCGGTTCGCCGTCGACGTAGCGGACCTCGTATACCACCGAGAAATGATCGCCCCGGCGCAGGTCGTGGTGGAAATCGATGTCGCCGGCGAACACGTCGGCAAGCTGCCGCGTGACCGGATCCGGCAGATCGGCCGCATCGGCGGCGACGAAGAGCGACGAGCGTATCTCGCCGGTCGCGACCTTCCATTGCACGGAGGTGGGTGCGGGCCCGAGCTTCGCCAGGAGCGCCTCGCCCTGACGCGAGATCGACAGCATGTCGGTGCCATTGGCGATGAAGCGCAACGCCAGGAGATGGCCCTCTTCGTCGGTCTCCAGGCGCACGGCCTTGCCGGGCTTGAGCTGGTACAGCGTGCGCGCGAGCGGATCGGTGCGCACGAAGTCGAGCGCGGCCGGATCGTCGACACCCATCCGGGCGAGCAGCCTGCCGATGGTGTCGCCGCGCTGGACGCGCTCCTCGCGCCAGTAGCCGTCCTCCGTCGCGAGGGCGCTGGTCGCCGGGTGCGGCAGCAACCGATTGAAGGTCTCGAGCGGCGGGGCGTCCTGCGTCGAATCGGGGGCGATACCGAAAGCCGCCATGCCGGATCCGGCCAGAACGGCGACGGCGATCCACTGGCCGCGCGACAGGAACGTGACGGCGCGGCGCGCAATCGGCAAGGCTTCGGCTAAAATACGGGCGATACGTGCGGCCATCGTGGGGTTTCTCGCAAACGGCCGGGAATTTTACCAAAGCATTTCGGCATTGGGTGTCTGTCCTACACGACACTGAGCCATTGGCCGACAAGGGCCCGATCCAGCCCGCCCACCGGTCCCCGCAGCCCTCCGTGAGCTTCGACGTCTCCCACCATCTGGCGGTCTTCAAGCGCGGCGCCGACGAGCTCCTGGTCGAGTCGGAGCTCGCCGCCAAGCTCGGCCGGGGTGTGCCGCTGCGGATCAAGGAAGGGTTCGACCCCACGCGGCCCGACCTGCACCTCGGCCACACGGTGCAGTTCAACAAGCTGCGCCAGCTCCAGGACCTCGGCCATCACATCATTTTCCTGGTGGGGGATTTCACCGCCCTGATCGGAGACCCGACCGGGCGCAACGTCACCCGGCCACCGCTTTCGCCCGAAGAAATCGCGGCCAACGCCAAGACCTACACCGATCAGGTTTTTCTGATCCTGGACCGCGACAAGACCGAGGTCGCATTCAATTCCAGCTGGCTGTCGGCGCTCGGGGCCGACGGCATGATCCGGCTCGCCGCCCGATACACCGTCGCCCGGATGCTCGAGCGCGACGATTTCGCCAAGCGCTATGGCGCGGGGCAGCCGATCGCGATCCACGAGTTCCTGTACCCCCTCGCGCAAGGCTACGACTCGGTCGCGCTCAAGGCCGACGTCGAGCTGGGCGGCACCGACCAGAAGTTCAACCTCCTGGTCGGACGCGAGCTGCAGCGCCATTACGGCCAGGAGCCGCAGTGCATCCTGACCTTGCCGTTGCTCGAGGGGACCGACGGCGTCAACAAGATGTCGAAGTCCCTCGACAACTACATCGGGATCACCGAGCCCGCGCCGGAGATGTTCGGCAAGCTCATGTCGATCTCGGACACGCTGATGTGGCGTTATTACGAGCTGCTGTCGTTCCGCTCCATGGACGACATCGCGAAGCTCAAGCGCGCCTGCGACGAGGGCATGAACCCGCGCGACGCCAAGGTGATGCTCGCCCAGGAGATCGTCGCGCGTTTCCATGGCAAGCCGGCCGCGGAGCAGGCGCTGCAGGAATTCGATGCGCGCTTTCGCCAGCACGCGATGCCGGAGAGCATGCCGGAAATCACCCTGCAAACCGGTGGCACCGGATTGGCGATCCCGCAGGCGGCCAAGCAGGCAGGGCTCGTCGAGTCGACGTCCGAAGCGATCCGCCTCATCGCAGGTCGCGGCCTCAAGATCGACGGTGACGTGGTGACCGACAAGGCGCGCGTGCTGCCCGCGGGCAGCACGGTGGTGATTCAGGCCGGCAAGCGCAAATTCGCGCGGGTCACGATCGCCTGACGCAAGGCGTCCGGCTACTCCAGTTCCATCGCGTCGCTGATCGCGGCAATGCCGGCGCGGGCGCACGCATCGTCGGCCTCGCCACCCGGCGCGCCGGACACGCCGATGCCTCCCACCAGCGCCCCCTTCGCGCGAATGACGACCCCGCCGCCGACGATGGTGACATTGGGCAGCTGCCGGATGCCGCCATTCGCGCCATCGGGTCGCGTGCTCGCGACGAGCTCGGTGGTGTCGGTGCGAAAGCTCACGGCGGTGGCGGCCTTGCCGGTCGCGGTCGATACCGTGTGCGCGCCCGCCAGGTTGTCCCGCAACAGCGCGAGCGTCGTGCCCGCGCGATCGACCACCGCGACGGTGACGGTGTAACCCTTCGTGCTGCAGCTTTCGAGCGCGGTCTGCGCGGCCTGCAAGGCTGCAGCGGTGGTGAGCGACGTCGACGCCGTGAGGAGCTTCGTCTGCGCGTGCAGCGTGCCCGCAGCGACCAGGGCGACGAGAGCGAGGGCGCACCTCATGCGATGCCGGGATCGCTCTTCACATTGACAAGGCGCGGCAGGTTGAGCGGACCCGGCGCGACCGTCTTGCGCGAGCGCAGGTGCCGCGCCACCACGTCCCACACCGCTTCGCCTCCCGCTGCCTTGGCTTCTTCCGATACCGGTGCCCATCCGACCACCTTGTAGGTTTTGGCTGCCTCGATCGGCTTGCCAGCGAGGGTCATGTCGGTGATGCGCTTGCCGATCGATGCGTAGGGATCGATGGCGTAGCTGAGTCCTCCCACCCGCACCATGTCGCCGCCCTGCTGGTAGTACGGATCGGGATTGAAAAGATTGTCGGCGACGTCTTCCAGGATCGTCTTGATCATCTCGCCGGACAACGAGCTCACCGTCACGTAGGGATAGGTGATCGCGGTCTGGTTCATGACGTCGTCGAACGTGATCGCGTCGCCCGGAAGCAGCGTTGCGCCCCAGCGAAAGCCCGGCGAGAACGCGATCTCCGCGTTTTTCTCGGCCATGAGCGCGTCGAGGATGAGCTGATCGAAGGTGCCGTTGAAATTGCCGCGGCGATAGAGCAGCGCGTCGGTCGTGGCGAGGCGCTCGTCGAGCTTCGCGCGATGCGGCGCGCGCACCTTCTCGATGTGCGCGCTCATCGCGGCATCGGGCGCGAGGAGATTGGCGAACACCGGCAGCAGGCGATAGCGCCAGTCGCTCAATCGTCCGTTCTTGACGTCGAAATCCAGGACTGCGAGGAACTTGCCGTGACTTCCGGCGTTGGTGACCAGGGTCACGCCGCCGGCGTTCTTGACCGGAACGGGCTTGGGCACGGCATCATGGGTGTGACCGCCGAGGATGACGTCGATGCCGCGCACCCGGCTCGCGAGCTTCAGGTCCACGTCCATGCCGTTGTGCGAGAGCAGCACCACGACGGCCGCGCCCTTGCCGCGCACCTCGTCGATCATCTTCTGCAGGTTCTCGTCCTGGATGCCGAACGTCCACTCCGAAACGTAATACCTTGGATTCGCAATCGGGGTGTACGGAAAGGCCTGGCCGATGATGCCGACGGGCACGCCATTGATCGGGCGAATCACGTACGGCGCGAACACGGGGTCGCCGAAATCCGCGGTCTTCACGTTCTGGGCGATGAACTCGATGCGGCCGGCGAAATCCTTGTCGACCACTTCCTTCACGCGATCCGCGCCATACGTGAATTCCCAGTGGCCGGTCATCACTTCGACGCCGAGGAGCTTCTGGGCATCGATCATGTCCTGGCCGCGGCTCCACAACGCCGTCGCCGATCCCTGCCACGTGTCGCCGCCGTCGACGAGCAGCGCGCCGGGACGCGACGCGCGTAGTTTCTTCACGAGCGTCGCGAGAGATGCAAAGCCGCCGACGCGACCATAGGCGCGCGCCGCGCGGTCGAAATCGAGATAGGTGAACGCGTACGCGTCGCGCGTGCCCGGCGCGATGCCGAACTCCTTGAGCAACGCTTCGCCCACGAGGTGGGGTGGACGCCCGGCCGCCGGGCCCACGCCGAGATTGACGTTCGGCTCGCGAAAGTAAACGGGCAGGAGCTGCGCGTGGCAGTCGGTGAGATGCAACAGGTTCACGTTGCCGAACGGCTCCGCCGCATCGTAGAACCTGTCGCCCGACGAAAGATCGAGCGCGCCGCGACTCGTCAGCGGCAGCCCGGCCGCGGCGGCCGCGGCGATGATGCGCAGGAATTCGCGCCGGTTCAATGCGCGGGCGGCGCTATCTGTTGACGGGCGAATTGGGATCCATCAGCAGCGCAACGACATCCTTGATCTGCGCCTGGGTGAGGATGCCCTTGT
>Ga0070741_10012547_pt1 | contig 15271 bp, 10 predicted proteins | sample Coa_R1_4_FD_66440 | JGI IMG/M metagenome (GOLD analysis project Ga0070741, IMG submission 66440) | Surface soil microbial communities from Centralia Pennsylvania, which are recovering from an underground coalmine fire - Coalmine... | ecosystem: Environmental > Terrestrial > Soil > Unclassified ... | reverse complement strand
GTTTTGCTGCTCATAGTTACTGCTGTGTTTTCCGGTTTCACCGGCTTTGTCATATATTTTGTCAGCCAACTTCCTTTTGCCTGGGCGCGATTTCTCGCCGTCAATTTTTTCCTTTCATTTTTCGCGATTTTGGGCGTGCTGGTTTTGCTTTTCGGCATCATTTGTTTCGATTTGTGGTTGCGTTCCACGCGGGTCATTGCCGTTCCCGGCGAATTGCGCGTCGTCACGCATTGGCTTTTGTTCAAATGGACGAATGCAATTCCCGTTTCGAAAATTATCGAAATCAAAGCCGCGAACAATACGACCGTCGACGACACTTATTATTACGACATCATGGTGCTGACCGAAGGCGACGGGACGAACTGGAAGAATTGGCTGGCCGTAATTTTTTCTTCCAATGAAAAATCGAAAATGCCGGACAATTCACTTACTACAAATGACCTGAAAGTTTTCAGCAGCGGCGGGAAGAAAATTCGGGCAATCACAAATATTATCGGGCAAACCGAAGCCGATTCGATTTTGCAGCAAATAAAACAGGCACTCGGACACAAATAAAATTTCTCGGCAATTTCCACAAATCCGCTACGCTCAAATCAGTCGGTGAGCGCAAAACTCAAAAAGTCGAAGGCGAAAAATTCCGTTCCGCGACGGCTGCGTTCGGAGGTCGAAAAAATTCTCATCACTGAAGAACAAATCGCGCGGCGCATCAAAACTCTTGCGCGCGAAATCGAGCGCGATTTTCGTGGCCACGAACTGGTCGTCGTCTCGCTGCTCAACGGCACGGTGATGTTCCTCGCGGATTTGATTCGCCATTTGAATTTGCCGTTGCGCCTCGATTTCATCGGCGTTTCCAGCTACGGCAGCGGCACTGAATCCGGCGAATTGGTTTTCACCAAGGAATTGCGGCTCGACGTGCAAGGCCGTGATGTGCTGCTGATTGACGACATTCTCGATACCGGCAAAACGATGAGCCACGTGCTGCCAAAAATCCGCGCGCTCAATCCTAGAAAAATCAAAGTCTGCGTGCTGCTCGACAAACCCGAACGCCGCACGCACGACATCGAAGCTGATTACGTTGGCTTTAAGATTCCGGATTTCTTTGTCGTTGGTTACGGGCTTGATTTTGCCGAGCGTTACCGCAATCTGCCGTTCGTCGGTGTGCTGCATCCGCACATTTACAAAGAAGTCAGCAAGCAAATCGTCCAAAAATAATGGAACTCAAACTCATCAGCTTCGTCGGTTGGCTCACGATGCTTGCCTTTGCATGGATGATTTCCTACAACCGCAAAAATTTTCCATGGCGCACCGTAGTTTGGGGATTGGGTTTGCAATTCGCGCTCGCCGTTTTCGTTTTGATAACGCCGTGGGGCGAATCATTCTTTGAATTCGCCGGAAAAATCGTCGGTAAGCTGCGCGACTTCGCAAATGTCGGAACGCAATTTGTTTTCGGTCCGCTCGCCGACAGCAATTCACTCGGTAAAGCCTTTGGCGCCGAACACAGTTTGGTTTTCGCAATCCTCGTCACCGGCACGGTGGTGATTGTCGCGGCATTGTCGTCGCTGTTTTATCACTGGGGAATTTTGCAGCGCGTCGTGCGTGCGTTCGCGTGGGTGATGCGCAAGCTCATGGGCACGAGCGGCAGCGAAACGTTGAGCGCCGCCGCGAATATTTTTATGGGCCAAACCGAAGCGCCGCTCGTCATCCGCCCTTATGTGCCGCGCATGACCAAAAGCGAAATCATGACCATCATGGTTTGCGGCATGGCGCATATTGCCGGCGGCGTCGCGATTGTTTACGCCGCGATGGGCGCGGACGCCGGCTATCCAAAAACCGCCGGACATTTGCTCGCCGCGTCCGTGCTGAATTGTCCCGCCGCGCTGATGATTGCCAAAATCATGCTGCCCGAAACCGAGAAAAGCGAAACCGCCGCCGGCATGCCCGCGTTTGCGCCGCGCACCACGGCCAATTCCATTGACGCCATTTGCCGCGGCGCGGGCGACGGCTTTCAACTTTCCATCAACATCATCGCCATGCTCATCGCGTTCATCGCCATCATCGCGCTGGCGAATTACGTCGTCACGTGGCCGCAAATTCATTTCGGCGCGACCAATCCCGTGACGCTGCAAAAATTTTTCGGCTGGGTGAATTCACCGTTTGCTTTTCTGATGGGTGTGGCGCCGCAGGATTGCTTGAGCGTCGGACAAATTCTCGGCGAACGCATCGTGCTCAACGAATTTGTCGGCTATCTCGATTTGACGAATCCGGCCACGGCCAAAGCGCTCGACCCGCGCAGTTTCACAATTGCGACTTACGCGCTGTGCGGCTTCGCGAATTTTTCCAGCATCGCGATTCAAGTCGGTGGCATTGGCTCGCTCGCGCCCGAACGCCGCAGCGAAATGGCCAAGGTCGGTTTCCGCGCGATGATTGGCGGCCTGCTCGCTGCTTACATGACCGCGAGCCTCGCGGGATTTTTGCTTTAATTTTTTCGGAGGGCGGAGCTCCGCGACGCCCTGATTTTTCCGCAATAGATTCAGTTAGGATTTCACAGAGCTTAACCTTCCAAATTTTTTGACGTCGTAGACCTCCGCCCTCTGAATTGATCAAGTTGCTTCATGCCATTGGATGACATTCATTTCACCTTGAAATGGCCAATCTTCCGGTTTCTTCACAAAATTTTTCTTAATCGGATTTTCCCAAACGTAAAGCCACTTCTGATGGTAACTTTCGCCACTGCGTAATTGGCGGTCAAAGTAATCTGATTGCCAAATCGGCTTTTCATCTGGAAATGGCCAATGTCGCGTGCTTTCGTTTCGCCAAAACTGCATCCATTGTTTCAGTGGCGTTCGTGGAAATTTTGCCGGCGTGCAAAATAAATGCAAATGGTCGGGCATAACAATCCAGCGTCCAACAGTCCAATGATTGGCATTGCTCCAGCAATTGAGAAGCAATTGAACAATTTCCGGTCGCGCGAGAATTGGTCGACGTTTATTCGCACAAACCGTTACGTATTGAAAAATTGTTTGATTGTGAAATTCCATCGGAGGCAAATGCGGCAAATGTTTTCGTCCCGGTTCTGAATTGGAATTCATGCGCCAAAAATTAAATCGGAGAATCCAGCTCTGCGAGACCAAATTCAATTTTTTAAAATTTGGGCGTCGCGGAGCTCCGCCCTCCGAGATTTACATCCGCGTTAATCCGTGTTTATCTGTGGTTTGGCTATGGCATTTCTTAACGACAATTTTTTGAAACTTAAAGCCGGCTACCTTTTTCCAGAAATCGCCCGGCGCGTAAAAACTTTTTGCGACGCAAATCCCGAAGCCGCGAAAAGATTGATTCGCTGCGGCATCGGCGACGTGACCGAGCCGTTGCCGCCCGCCGTCGTCGCCGCCATGCACAAAGCCGTGGACGAAATGGCGTCGCGCGAGACTTTCAAAGGTTACGGGCCGGAGCAGGGCTACGAATGGCTGCGCGCCGCGATTGCCAAAAATGATTTTCGTGACCGCGGTTGCGACGTGGCCGATGACGAAATTTTTGTCAGCGACGGCACGAAATGCGACACGGGAAACATTTTGGACATTCTCGGCGGCAAAAATAAAATCGCCATCAGCGACCCCGTTTATCCGGTTTACGTGGACACCAATGTCATGGCCGGCCACACCGGCGAGGCGAACGAAGCGGGCGCGTTTTCGAAACTGGTTTATTTGCCGTGCAAACCGTCGAACGGTTTCATTCCTGAACCGCCGAAAAAGCACGTGGACGTAATTTATCTTTGCTCGCCAAACAATCCGACCGGCGCGGCGGCGAATCGTCCGCAGCTTGAAGCGTGGGTGAAATACGCGCTCGAAAATAAATCCGTAATTTTGTTCGACGCGGCGTATGAGGCTTACATCACCGACGCGAATCTGCCGCATTCGATTTACGAAATTCCCGGCGCGCGCGATTGCGCGATTGAATTCCGCAGCTTCTCGAAAAACGGCGGCTTCACCGGCACGCGCTGCGCTTACACCGTGGTTCCTAAATCACTGAATGCGCAAACGAAATCCGGCGAATTTAAACCGTTGCATCCGCTTTGGGCGCGTCGGCAGACGACAAAATTCAACGGCGTGAGTTACGTGATTCAACGCGCCGCCGAAGCGTTGTATTCGCCGGAAGGCAAACAGCAAGTGCGCGCGCTCATCGAACATTATCTCGGCAACGCAAAAATTTTGCGCGAAGGCGCGAAGAAAGCCGGTCTGAAAGTTTTTGGCGGCGTCAATGCGCCTTACATTTGGGTGCGCACGCCGAAAGATGTCACGAGCTGGCAAGCGTTTGATAAAATTTTGGGCGCAGCGAACGTGGTCATCACGCCCGGCAGCGGATTTGGTTCGCGCGGCGAAGGATATTTTCGCATCAGCGCGTTCAACAGCCGCGCCAACGCCGAAGAAGTCGCGCGTCGTCTGCACACATTGAAGTGGTGAGCTGAAATTGGTGGGGCGAGGCTCCTGACGAGCCGTGTCTGATAATTTCTTCGGCTCGCGAGGACGCTCGCCCCATCGCGAAATTGTTTTGACGCGCTTTCATTTCCGTTTGTCACAAATTCGTTTGAACCTTTTCTCGCTTCGCGCATTCCACTTGTTGAAAATGCCGGTAATGGCCGAGAGCGAACAATTGCCCGTGCAGCCAGCCCGCGAAGGAAGTCCGGCGGCCTGGGACGCGCTTTTCCGCCGCTACCAATTACCGCTTTACGTTTATGTTTTTGAATTGGTCCGCAACGAGCAAACGAGTCTCGACGTCGTGCAGGAAACGTTTATCGCTGCCGTCAAACACATCGACAGCCTGCGCGACGATGAAAAATTCGGAAGCTGGCTCTTTGGCATCGCGTATCAAAAAATTATTCAACTCTGGCGCAAACGCGGCGGCAAAGAATTGTTGCTCGATGAAATTCCAGAATCGCCGAATGAATTTGATGATGCGCCGGACGATTTGCTCATCCGCCGCGAGCAGGAAGCTGAATTTATGAATTTGTTGAACCAATTGCCATTGCCGCAACGTTCGGTGTTGCTGTTGCATTTCGTTGAGGAATTTTCACTCGACGAAATTGCACGCATTACCGAAACGCAAATCGGCACCGTCAAATCGCGTTTGCACTACGCAAAGAAATCGTTGCGAAAATTATTGGAGAGGAAAAATGAAAACGCCGCGTGAAATTTTATTGGAACGACATAAAAACGTCGCGCCGAAATTGGATGCGATTCGTTGCGAATGCGTAGGACAGGCTTCCAGCCTGTCTCGAAATAAAATGTCAGAAACAGGCAAGATGCCTGTCCTACTTTTGGTTTGGCGCGAATTGATTTTTCCGAGCCGCCGCATTTGGACGAGCCTCGCCGCGATTTGGATTTTTATTTTCATTGTCAATTTTTCCATGCGTGACCGTTCGGAAGTCGCGCTGGCGAAAATTGCCGCGCCATCTTCACAAATGATTTTGGCGCAGGAACGATTACTTGCGGAGTTGACTGAAACCGAACCGCGCATTGCCGAACCAGCGAAAACATTTTCGCCGCGTCCAAGCAGTGAACGGAAAATTCAAATCGTGACGACATGAGCGAAACGCCTAAAACCAAATCAGGCTGGCGATGGATTCGCCGGATTTTAATTGGGCTGGCAGTTCTTGCCACACTTGTCGCCGCGCTTTACACGGAAGAAGACTGGCGCGGCAAACGCGCGTGGGAAAATTTCAAACGCGAATACGAAGCCAAAGGCGAAAAATTTGACTGGCACGCGTTTGTGCCGCCGTCCGTGCCAAATGATGAAAATTTTTTCACCGCGCCAGTTTTTACAAATATTCTTAAAAATGAATTGGTGATGTCGCCTTATGGCAATGACGGCGGGCCGGAATTTCCACCGCTCAAAGATACGCATGCTGATGAAACCGGTTATTTAGGCGCCGAAGGCAGGACGCGAATCGTGGATTTAAAAATTTGGCAGGCCTATTATCGCAATCCGACAAATCTTCACGCCGTCGTTGACGAAGTTATGACCAATGGCGAATTCGTGGAACAAACCAATTACTTCAACCATGTTGCCGATAATTTCCCCATCGCGCCGCAGCCGCAAACGCCGGCGAAAGATGTTTTGCTCGCGTTGAGCAAATACGATTCGGCGATTGAACAATTGCGCGAGGCAAGCAAGCGGCCTTACGCTAACATTCCGTTGAATTACGAAGATGGTTTTGAAGCGGCTGGAACGTTGTTTCCGTATTTGGCCGACCTTAAACGGTGCGTGCAAACGCTGCAATTGCGCGTCGATGCGGAATTGGCGGACGGCCAAAGTGAAAAAGCGTTGGAAGATATAAAATTGTCTTTGTATTTGAACCACTCGCTGCGCAATTCGCCATTTTTGATTTCATCGCTGGTGCGGATTGCGATTGTCGCAATTAATCTGCAACCGATTTGGCAAGGATTGAAGGAACACAAATGGTCGGACGAACAACTCGCAACGCTCGACAGTGAATTGGCGAAAATGGATTTTCTTGCCGATTACGAATTTGCCATGCGCGGCGAACGCAATTTTGCCATTGCATCATTTGAAGACCAACGGCGCAGCGGAAAAATGATTTACTCCGTCGAGAATGGCATGGCTACGAACAACATGGCGTTGATGCCGAATTCATTTTTCTATCAAAATGAATTTGAATTTGCGCGAATGAATCAGGAATGGGTCTTACCGATTGTGGATACAAATTCGCGGACGGTTTCGCCGGAATTATGGCAGTTACTCAAATCAAATGTGGCCGCTGAATCAAAACATTATTCACTCTACAAAGTTCAGGCGTTGGCGGTGATGCCTGCTGTCGGCGCATCGGCGAGAAAATTTTCGGCCGTTCAATCGTCAATTGATTTGGCGCGAGTTGCTTGCGCGCTGGAACGTTACCGTCTGGCGCACGGCGAATATCCCGAAACCCTCGATGCCCTCGCGCCGCAATTTATCGCGCAAGTGCCGCATGACATCATTGGCGGTCAGTCGTTGCATTACAAACGCACGGACGATGGAAAATTTTTGCTTTATTCCGTCGGCTGGAATGAAAAGGACGATGGCGGAGAAATTGCTTTCAGAAAAAGCGGCTACGTAGTTGACCCGGACAACGGCGATTGGGTTTGGAAAAATTAAACCGCTTCCTGCCCGCCACCGTCTGCGCCGGTGCCGTCCAAATCAATCAAAATGTCGCGCGGCTCGGCGCCTTTGCTCGGGCCTACGATGCCGCGATTTTCCAATTCGTCCATGATGCGTGCGGCGCGCGTGTAGCCGAGTCGCAGGCGGCGTTGCATCAGTGAGACGCTGGCTTTTTGTTCGGTGCGGATGACTTCGATGCATTGCTGGACAATTTCTTCGTCTTCATCAATGCCACTTTCAATTCCCGCGCCGGGCGACGGCTTGGAAAGTTGCTGGTGAATTTCCACGTCGTAATTCGGTTTGCCCTGCTTGGCGATGAATTCAACGATAGAATTGATTTCCTGGTCGGTAATCAGCGCGCCTTGAGCACGAATCAATTTCGCCGAGCCGGGCGGCAAATACAGCATGTCGCCTTTGCCGAGCAATTTGTCCGCGCCCATCGCGTCGAGAATCGTGCGCGAATCCACTTTGGCCGCCACTTGAAAAGCAATACGCGCCGGAATGTTCGCCTTGATGACGCCGGTGATGACGTCCACGCTCGGGCGTTGCGTCGCAACGATGCAATGAATTCCAGCCGCTCGCGCCATTTGCGTGATGCGCGCGATGGCCATTTCCACGTCGGCAGGCGCAACGAGCATCAAATCGGCGAGCTCATCAATAATCACAACGATGTAGGAAAGTTTTTCGGGAATGACGATATCGTCGTCGCGCGGCACGACAATTTCCTCATCTACTTCCACGGCAAATCCTTCCGCGCCCGGCTCGACTTTTTCTTTTTTCGCCGTCAGCGGTAATTCAGGTTCTTGCGGAACGAGTTTTTTATTTGGCCGTCCGTTGAACGTGCCGATGTTGCGGCAGCCGCAGCGCGCAAAAATTTGATAGCGCTTTTCCATTTCGCTGACGACCCAGCGCAACGCGAGCAAAACTTTTTTCGGGTCGGTCACGACGGGCACGACGAGATGCGGTAGCGCGTTGTATTGCTGAAGCTCGACAACTTTCGGGTCAATCATCACGAAGCGCAATTGGTCGGGCGAAAATCGGTAGAGCAGGGACGCGATGATGGAATTGATGCAAACGGATTTGCCGGAGCCGGTGCTGCCGGCGATGAGCAAATGCGGCATTTCGGTCAAATCGGCGATGATGGGATGGCCGTAGACATCTTTGCCGAGCGCGATGGGAACTTTGGCTTTGGAATTACGCCATTCGTCCGACTCGAACAAATCGCGCATGATGACTTTTGTCTTAATTGCGTTCGGCACTTCGACCCCGACGGACGATTTTCCGGGAACGGGCGCGAGAATGTGAATGCGCTCGGCTTTCAACGCGGCGGCGATATTGTTCGACAGCGCGGTGATTTTTTCCAGCTTCACACCCGGCGCGGGATGCAATTCGTAGCGCGTAATCGTTGGGCCCTTAGTGATGTCGCCGAGCGAAACTTCGATGTCGAATTGCGCGAGTGTTTGTTGCATGAGCCGCGCGTTGGCCATGAGTTCCTCTTTCGACTCGGTCGGCTTGACGTTCGGGTCGGGATGCTGGAGAAAATCCATCGAAGGCAATTGATAATTTCCAATCATCGGCGTTTGCGCGACGGTGATGGGCTTCGGCTTTTTCGGTTTGAGCTTCGGTTTCGCAGGCGCGGAACCGTCGGCAATCGTTATGACCGGCTCGGCTTTTTCTTCCGCAGGTATTTCCGTCTCGGATTTTTCGGCGACAGCCGTTTCGGCTTTTGCCTCCGCCAATTCTTTTTCGGTGGATTTTTTTTCTCCCGTTTTTTCCGGCGCATTGGATTTTCTGCCGATAATTTCTTCCGTCGTCGCCGCCGCGGAAATTTCTTTGGCCGGAATCACTTCGCCTTCGTCGGGCGGAGCAATGGGAGTCGTTGGCGCGCCCGGCAAAGTGGTTTTGCGGACTTTCGGGCCGGATTTGTTGAACTGTGGAATGCTCAAATCGCGCACGGTGGGTTCGGGCACGGGCAATCCATCAGCACCGAGGCCGGAACGACTGACTTCTTCCTGCAATTTTTTCGCTTGTCTCTCCAATTCACGTTTGCGGCGGTCGAGAACAATTTCTTCTTCGGATTTTTCAAGTTCGTCTTCAATGACAGATTTACCCGGTTTTTCTTTTTGCAAAAATGTGCGAACCCAAACGCCGAGATGAAAATTTGTCAGAAAGAGCAAGCTGATTAAACCGAGCGTTGTGTAAATGATGAGGGCGCCAACCGGACCGAGCAGCGAAAGGCCGCATAACCAGTGTGGATATTTGCCGTAAGTAAGATAGCCAACCCAACCGCCTGCGCTTAACGTGCCGATATTATCGTGAAGTTGAACGTGTTTTTCATGGTCGGCCGGGTCAAAAACATAAAGTAGTCCTGTTAGCGAAACCAATAACATGATCGACCACAATAACGACCACCGAAGCCGTTCGCGGACGTAGCTCAAAAAATCCATCAAATAGGCCGCGCCGAAAAACGCCAATAACGGCGGCACGAGATACGCGACGACGCCAAATGGCAAAAAAATTATCCACGCCAGATATGCGCCGAACGGGCCGATGAGATTATGCACCGATTGGTCAGGCGGAAATGTGATTTGGGAAATTTCGCCGCGATTGAAAGTGATTTGCGCGAGAAGAATCAGCAGCGCGGCTCCAAGCAGCGCAACGCCAATGACATCGTGAAGGCCGTGGTGAGAATCTGACGTCTTGCGTGACATTTGTTAGCGCGAGATTAGCAATTCAGCGCGGCGAATACAAAGTTGAAAATGAATTCCAATTAAGATTGGCAGGTCGAGAGCCCTCTCGAGCCTGACTAAAATTTGAAATGGCCTCGACAGAGTCTCACCCCACCGTTGAAATCAGCTTGCAAAATGGCAGTGAAAAATTAAAATGAAAATCCACTTGTGCGCGGTTAGCTCAGTGGTAGAGCACCACATTGACACTGTGGGGGTCAAAGGTTCGAACCCTTTATCGCGCACCATTCAGTATTTTGGGGATTTGCGTCGCAGAGCGACGACGACCCGTTCAGAGTTGAGACTTGCCGAGAAGCAAATAATGACGCGGTGAAATCGTAAGGTTCGGAAAAAGAAAATGAAACGGTTTTGCGCGAAAGAAGGCGGTTCGTTCCAACTTTGTGCACAAGTTGCGAAATCTCCTGCGGAGATTTTTCCGTCTGCATTTTTCGCGCCATTTCCAAGGAGTTTATGAACTCCTTGGCAGGTTCGTTCCAGTAACTTGAACCCTCGGTCTCAATCCGCTTCTTTTCCTGCTTCAAGCGGGTTTTTTCGGAAATCAAGTCCGCCGTCATCGCTTGGTAGCTTTCCTCGTCAATGCGCTCGTCGAGGTAGCCGCGGGTGAGCTTGTTCAGCTTTCTTTTTGGTGTTTGGGCAATGTGCCGTAACCATCACGGCACAAAAATGGAAGTCATTCCTCAAAATGAGGCGAACGGGAAAGGCTCTGTTGCTATTTTTTAGTGGCATATGTTCCTGTCAGTTCGCGGCTTGCAAAATACCTGCCCGAGGGGGGGCGCGTAACTATCGCAGCCTCGCCGAGACCTTCGCCCGCTCCGTCGCGAGCGATACGAGAATTATCTGCCCTTCCTCCAACGCCCGGCCTAAATCAAGCGATACATTCGGCTGGCCGAACATCGAGCGCATGGTCTGGTTGCGGATGAACCGCTGCAAGCGGTTCACCGTGCTGCCGATCTGCGATTCAAAATCCTTTGCGTTGAGCGTGTCGGCGAACTGCCAGTCTTGTCGCGCCGGTCTGTCCTTCAAGTCGGACGTCATGGCGTAGCGGACTTGCTTCGCCACGCGATCGGTCAAGTGCTCGGCCTCGACGAGCGTGAGTTTCTTTTCATAGAGGGCGCGAATGACGTTGCCGGCCCAACGGGCGAAAAGCGGCGTCTGATTCGTTCCGCCCTGGCCCCACACATACGCCATCGCGTCGGTGATGTTGTCCACGAGCACGGCGGGGTCGGCCATTTCGCGCTGCCGGAGCAAATTGTATGAGACGATCCAATCGTCGCGCCGCAAATCAATCGGAACGATTGGCACATTGATGATTTTTTCGTTCCATGCCAACCATTCGATGATGCTGTCATACAGCGAGCCGTGCGGGTCGAGGACAATCATGCCGCATTTGCTCTTGTGCCAATTCTTAATATCCTGCCGGATGAGATTTTCGAGAAATTTCGATTTACCAGTGCCTGTGCCGCCGCAGCAATACAGATGCTTGTCGCGCTCGGTGCGAGAGAAGCCGAGCGTCGCGTTCCGTCCCGCGAGTTGGCCGAGAATGAGATCGTTACCGGGACGTTGGCGCATAACGAAGAATGAAGAAATGTTATTTTAGTCCGCAACCGGCGATTGTTTTGAACTTACTTCGTAAGATGACTTGTCTTTTTTTACAAATGCAAAATCATGGTCTAATGCTGCGCGAGTTTGGAAAGTTGCCCAAGCCGCCAGTATTGCGGCTGCCGTCGTAGATTCTAATCTGCCAATACGGCGTAAAGGAAAATACAAGCTGTTAGATGTGATTACGCCCTCAAGTTTTGATGCATGTTTTCCCATCCCAAGGCTTAATTTTTGGACCGGCTTGTTCTTAGGGAAAATAATACAGTTAGGCTCATCGGCTTCGTAAAGGACAGATTTCTTGCTAAAATAGGTTCGGAGATACTCAATTAAGCTGCACCATTCCGCCTCGCCGTCACGACGACGTAATTCTTTTTACCTTTGCGGAGTAAAATATGTTTTCCGAAAAGCAAATCATTTGAAGTTACCGAACGCGTTGCGCTGGCTTCACGGACGTTATTGATATTTACGCCGCCACCTTCAATGTCTTTTCGCGCCTGACCTTTTGATTGACAAAGTCCTGCGTGAACCAAAAGTTCAACGAGTGGAATTCCCGCGCCGTCCAATTTTGATTTCTCAATTTCTTTCGTCGGAACCTCACCAGCAATTTCATTAAAATCTTCTTCCGAAATTTTTTCTACACTCCCACCAAACAGAACATCGCTCGCAAGCATTACGCCAACAGTGGCATTATCGCCGTGGATTAAATGGCAGACTTCTTTTGCCAAGGCTTTATGCGCTATGCGCGCGCCGGGATTTTCCGTGTGCTGTTTTTCCAGCGATTCAATTTCTTCACGCGACAAAAACGTGAAAAATTTCAAATAACGAATGACATCGCGGTCGTCTGTGTTAATCCAAAATTGATAAAATTTGTAAACGCTCGTGCGTTTTGGGTCGAGCCAGATTGCGCCCGCTTCCGTTTTTCCGAATTTTGTCCCGTCAGCATTCGTGATAAGCGGAAGCGTGAGACCAAAAACCGTTTTACCCAATTTTTTCCGGCACAAATCAATTCCCGCTGTGATGTTGCCCCACTGGTCGCTGCCGCCGATTTGCAGTTCGCAATTCTGGTCGCGCGCGAGCACCATGAAATCGAACGCTTGCAGCAGCATGTAACTGAATTCCGTGTAGCTGATGCCGACTTCGCGGTCTTCCATGCGGGCGCGGACGCTTTCCTTGGCAACCATTTGGTTGACGGAAAAATGTTTTCCGATGTCGCGCAGAAAATCCAAATAAGAAATGTTTTGCGTCCACGAAGCGTTGTCCACAAGCCGCGCCGGATTTTTTTTGGTTTCAAAATCTAACAGCTTGGCCAATTGAACTTTTACGCTCGCGATGTTGCGGTCGAGAATTTCTTTTGTGAGCAATTGCCGCTCCTGCGTTTTCCCGCTCGGGTCGCCGATGCTGCCGGTCGCGCCACCGGCAACGGCGATTGGAAAATGTCCGAGCAGTTGGAAACGTCGCAGCGCGAGCAAGGGAACAAGATTTCCGACATGCAGCGAATCCGCCGTCGGGTCAAAGCCGCAATAAAGCGTGATGGGCGCGGAAATTTTTTTCGTTAATTCCGTTTCGTCCGTGCAATCGGCGACGAGGCCGCGCCATTTCAATTCTTCCAAAATGCTCACGCGCGAAGGTTAAATCGGCTGGAGACAATTGCCAATTTCCAATTCGTGGAGAATTGGGACTTACTTCAGCAATTCTTCCGCAATCAGCACGGCATTGAGCGCCGCGCCGCGAAGCAATTGGTCACCGCTCACCCAAAAGCACAAACCGTTGTCCAGCGCGCAATCTTTGCGCACACGGCCGACTTCGCAATTGTCTTTCTCGCTCGTGAACAGCGGCATTGGATATTTTTTATTTTCCGGCTCGTCAACGACGTCAAGGCCCGGCGCTTTTTTCAAAACGGCGCGCGCGGCTTCGACGCTCACGGGCTTTTCAAATTCCGCGCTCACGGCGACCGAATGCGAGCGATATACCGGCACGCGCACGCACGTCACGCTCGCGCGAAAATTCGGATGGTGCATGATTTTGCGTCCCTCGTTTTCCATCTTCATTTCCTCTTTCGTGTAACCCGTCGGCAAAAATGAATCCACCTGCGGCAGCACGTTGAACGCGATTTGATGCGGATAAACTTCCTTCGTTGCCGGCTTGCCGGAAACGATTTCGTTCACCTGCCGTTTCAATTCTTCAATCGCCTTCGCACCCGTGCCGCTGACAGCTTGATAGCTCGACGCAAAAATGCGGCTGACCGTAAATGCTTTGTGCAATGGATAAAGCGCCATCAAAGTAATCGCCGTCGTGCAATTCGGATTGGCGATGATGCCCTTGTGCGATTTCACGTCGCTGGCGTTGATTTCGGGAATCACGAGCGGAACGTCCGGGTCTTGACGGAACGCGCTGGAATTGTCCACGACCACACAACCGGCTTTGGCCGCGATGGGCGCAAATTCTTTCGAGATACTCCCGCCCGCACTGAAGAGCGCGATGTCAATGCCCTTGAACGAATCCTTGGTCAATTCGGTGACGGTAATTTCCTGTCCGCGAAATTTTAATTTCTTGCCGACCGAGCGCGCCGAAGCCAGCAACGTCAGTTTGCTCACCGGAAAATTTCTTTTTTCCAGCGTCTTAATCATTTCGATGCCGACGGCGCCGGTGGCACCGACGACGGCTACATGCGGATTGCGATTCATAAAAGGCCGAACAGTGTAGCTGAAAAATCGCGACCGTCAATTCGGCCACATTTCGCGCGGAATTAAAATTCATTCCAAACGATTCAATCATTTCGCCATTGAAAATAATTCCCACATCGAACGGTATTTGATTAGCCTTTGGACGTGGAAATCTTGACGACAGATGACGGAAAACAGAAGTCGGACGTCGGAAATCGGACCTCCGATTTGCGCAGCTTCTGGCTCATGTTCGTCGTGGAATTCCAAAATGCGTTCAGCGACAACGTGCTTCGGTGGCTTGTCACGTTCATGATCATCGGCATGAGTTTTTCGGTGGAAAAGCGCGACAGCCTCGTGCCGTTCGTTGGCGATGTGTTCGCGCTGCCGTTCGTTTTATTTTCCATGCTGGGAGGATTTTTCGCCGACCGTTTCAGCAAACGCAATGTCGCCGTCGCCGTCAAATGCGCCGAACTTGGCATTATGTCCGTCGTCACGCTTGGTCTGTGGCTGGCCAACATACCGCTGATGTTGACAGGCGTTTTCCTGATGAGCACGCATAGCGCCATTTTTGGCCCGACGAAATACGGAATGTTGCCGGAATTGTTGCCGGAAAAAAAATTGTCGTGGGGCAATGGCATTTTCGGGCTTGGCACTTTTTCCGCCGCCATCACAGGAACGATTCTCGCCGGCTGGCTCTCGGATACGTTCGGCAAAACGCAAATCTGGTCCGGTGGCATTCTCATCGGGCTGGCGTTGTTCGGATTGTCGCTTTGCCTCTTCGTCACGAAACTGCCTGCAGCCGATCCGCAAAAAAAATTCCGCGCAAATTTTCTGGGCGATTTTTGGTCTCAGCTCAAAGCCATCCGCCGGGACCGCGTTTTATTTCTCGGCGTCATCGGCAATACGTTTCTTTCTTTTCTGGCGATGTTGTTGCAATTGACGGTGGTTTTTTATGGCAAAGACGTTTTCCATTTCGATGACCGGCACAGCGGATATTTACAAGGCGGGTTGCTCATAGGCGTCGGCGCGGGCAGTCTGGCTGCGGGATTTCTCTCCGGCGGAAAAATCGAATATGGCCTGATACCACTCGGCATGGCGGGATTGACCATTTTT
>Ga0070741_10012546_pt1 | contig 15272 bp, 15 predicted proteins | sample Coa_R1_4_FD_66440 | JGI IMG/M metagenome (GOLD analysis project Ga0070741, IMG submission 66440) | Surface soil microbial communities from Centralia Pennsylvania, which are recovering from an underground coalmine fire - Coalmine... | ecosystem: Environmental > Terrestrial > Soil > Unclassified ... | reverse complement strand
ATCGCGGGATTGTTTCGCGCGAAGAAATAGATTTTCATCTAGATCATCGGGACCGATGCCGCTCTTGCGAGCGGCGCAAAGGGCACAGCCGAGGACGGCTGTGCCATATGTTTTTTGCGCTCTAATGTGCCGCGGTGGCGTCAGTCTTCTGCGCCTGCTGCGTTTTGTGCGCTTTTGCCGCGCCTGTCTTGGTGGCGAGCGAGGATTGCCTGCTCGACAAAGCCGCCGTGCTGGAAGAGGCTTTGCCGGCTGGTCCTGGCGCTGAGCCCATGCTTTCAGGGCCCGTTGAGCCGCCAAAGTATTTCTCATTCAAATCACTTTTGATTTTTCCAGTGATCGCCTGGCGGGCATCATTCAGTTTTTCGGGCTGCAGCTTGCGCTGGATTTCTTCTTTCACATCGTTCAACGCCAGCGTGCGCTTGGATTCGACTTTATACAGATACCAGCCGCCGGGATTCTCATAGAGTTTTGAAACCTGGCCGGGGTTCAGGGCAAACACATCGGCATCCTGGTCGGGAGGCAGGATGTTATGGCGCCGGTTTCCCATCTGCGTGGGTGGAGGAGTCTGCTTGCTTCCCGCTGCGTCGAAGGCTTCCTTTTCCAGCTTATCCAGATCTTCGCCAGCGGCGGCGCGGTCATGAAATTTTTCAGCAGCAGCCTTCTGGGCTTCAACATCTTCCGGCTTGGGAGCTGCCGGTTTGGGGGCTGCATTCGCCGCACTTGCGCTGCTTGGGCTCGGGCTTGGGGTTGGGCCCGGGGTCGGGCTTGGAGTTGGGGCTGAAGCCGAAGCAGGCGTAGCAGGTTTGGGAATATACAGCCGTCGCAGGCCAATTTCCATGAAAGCCGAAGGATTGTCGTTGTAATACTTCTCTATTTCAGCATCGGTGGGCTTGGTCTTTTCCTGCAATTGCTGGTTTAAGGCCATGCTCAACACTTGCATGCGCGACAATTCCAGCATCTCGCGCACCATGGGATCTTTATGCTCGAGGTCCATCTTTTCCGCCTCGTGCGCCATGAGGTACATATTCAAATATTCTTTGGCCACGGCGCCTTTGACCTGCTGAGGAATTTCGCCTCCCGCAGGACGGCGGCTGCGTGGAATTGCGGCGTCGAGCACCTTGTCGAATTGCGCTTTGGTAATTACTTTCTTGCAACCGGCTTGGGGTGCGGCAGCGGCGGTTTTGGTCTTGGACGAGGCGGCGCCTTCGCAAAAATTCAATGTGATGACCGGAGTCGTGGGCGGCAGAGCCGGTTCGGGAGCAGCGGCGGGCTCTTTCTCTGCTGGCCTGGCAAGATCTGGCGACACGCTTGCCGGAGCCGGAGCAGCCGGTTTTGGTGATGCTGTTTGCGCGTTCGGTGCAGCCGGAGCCGGAGCAGCAGGCTGACTTGCGGGGGCCGCTGATTGAGCGGCCGGGGCTGGCGTAGGTGTGGCGCTAGCTGGTTTGGCGTCTTGTGCAGCCAAACTCAAAGAAAACGCTAAGATAAAAATAAGGTTAAAAAACGGACGGGACATCGATTCCTCCATTGGGATCAAAGCAGAAGGGAAATCCTAGCACAAACCGGGCGTCAACAAATCCCTATTTGGTAGTAAGGGTGAGTTCTTTCACTTAGAGCCCAGCAAAAAAAGCATGCTTGTTGAGCTTTCGGGTTTATGGGTAGAACAACATAAACCCTGGGTACGATAGGGATTCCTCCACTTCGCGTCGGAATGACAAAAGAAATTAGTGCTCTTCTAAATGTCTTGTAAATGTCTCTAGCTGACCTTCCTGGCGATCCACTCCGCGCATTCCCGTGTTCCCAGGCTGCCGCCGATATCCGTTGTAGTCTTCCTCTGCCGCACGGCGTCGAGAACGGCGGCATCAATCTTTTCCGCTACGACTCTTAGCCCGAGATGATTCAGCATCATGGCGGCAGTTAAAATGGCCCCGATTGGATTTGCCACATTCTTGCCGGCGAGCGGCGGCGCCGAGCCGTGCACCGGCTCGAACATGGAGGTTCTGCCGGGATGGATGTTGCCGCTGGCCGCCATCCCCAGCCCGCCCTGCAAGGCTGCTGCAAGATCGGTGATGATGTCGCCGAACATGTTGTTGGTCACGATTACCTGGAACTGACGCGGATCGCGCACCATCTGCAGGCAGAGGGCGTCCACGTACATGTGAACAGCTTCGATATGGGCGTGCTCTTTTTCCTGCGCTACTTCCTTAAAAACGCGCTGCCATAATCCGTGGGCGTAGGTCAGGACGTTCGACTTGTCGGTCATCAATACTTTTTTCAGGCTGTGATTGCGCGCGTAGTCAAAGGCATAGCGAATGATGCGCTCCACTCCTTTGCGGGTATTCACGTCTTCCTGCACGGCAACTTCATCCGCCGTTCCTTGCTTAAGCACGCCGCCCACATCGCAGTACAGTCCCTCGGTATTCTCGCGTATGACTACAAAGTTCACGTCTTTCGGCTCGACTGCTTTGAGTGGACACAATGATGCATCCAGCAGCTTGACCGGACGCACGTTGGCATATAGATCCATCTTGAAACGCATGCCCAGCAGAATGTCTTTAGCATGAATATTCGTGGGCACGCGCGGATCGCCGAAGGCGCCCAGTAGAATAGCGTCGAAGTGCCCCAGCGTGGCAAAGCCGTCGGCGGGAATTGTAGTGCCGTCCTTTAAATAGCGATCGGCAGACCAGTCGAACTCGGTCAGCTCTACCGGCGCCTTTACCGCCTGAAGCACCTGCACGGCTGCGGCGATTACCTCTTTGCCGATGCCATCTCCGGGAACGATTGCAATCTTCTTATTCTGCATGACGAAAGAACATATCAGGGGCGGGGCGCAATGGCCAGATTACCTGGGTGTAGGAGTATTTGGGTTGTACATTCGTGCGTCGCATCTTAAGGATCTAAATCCGCGCCCTGACAATGCACGGGTACGATCATGAATAATGTCTCTTAACTATTTATAATCAAATATTCGGTATGGCATTGCAAACCGCACTTTACGAAACCCTGGCAGCTTCCGGCGCCCGCATGGGCGATTACCGGGGCGTGCAAACCGCGCTGGGCTGGGGTGAAATTGCAGCCGAGTTCGCCGCGCTGCACTCCGGATGCGCTCTTTATGACCTGGGCTGGCGTTCCCGGCTGATCATCAGCGGGGACGACCGCAAACGCTGGATGAACGGCATGGTCACCAATAACATCCGCGATTTGGCCGTTAATTTCGGGAGCTACAATTTTTTGCTCAATCCCCAGGGACGAATCCAGGCCGATCTTTATGTATACAATCGAGGTGAGTACTTTCTGGTGGAAACCGACGGCTGGCAATCGGCAAAGCTGCTGGAGCTTTTCCGCAAGTACATCATCATGGATCGTGTAGAAGTTTCTGACGCCAATGACAAACTCACCGGCATAGGAATCGGCGGCGAAAAGGCCACCGCAGTGCTGCAAGCCTTAGGATTGAACACCGATCTTCAGCCTTTGCAGGTGGTGGATGCGGTCATAGAAAATATTGGAGTGGCACAGCCTGCCGCGATTGGCGTCTCACTGGTGCGCGCAGAGACCAGCGCAAGCTATGAATTGTTGATGTCATCGAGCAACGCGGCGGTTGTTTGGGATGCTCTGATTCGCGCCGGAGCGCAGCCGGTGGGCGCGGACGCGCTTGAGCTTGCCCGAATTGCCGCTGGAGTTCCGCGCTATGGGCAGGACATCCGCGACCGCGACCTTCCCCAGGAGACCGAGCAGTCGCAAGCGCTTAATTTTCGCAAAGGCTGTTACGTCGGACAGGAAATTGTGGAACGAATACATTCTCGGGGGCAGGTGCATCGTAAATTAAACGGATTTCATTTTGCCGGGGCAGCTCCCGAACCCGGCGCAAAGATCGAGTCAGGCGGAAAGGAAGTGGGCGAAATCACCAGCGTTGCCGTCGTGCCCGCCACGGGCCATGACCGGATCATCGGCCTGGGCTACATTCGGCGTGAAATTGGGGTTCCCGGCGCTGAAGTTACCGTAAATGGCGCGCGCGCTACGGTCGCAAATTTGCCCTTTGAATCATTATGAAAGAAAAAAAACAAGAGCCAGAGTTTATCGTAACCGATAGGCGCAAGTTTACCGAGTCGGGCGAACCCCGGCACGAATCCGAAGAACCTGTGCAAGCTTCCCGGGTTCCGTCAACTCTCGAAGATAAGGCGGCTGCGCAGCCATCATCGCGGCCTGACGAGGCCTCTGACCCGGCAGGTTCCAGCAGGACGGCGCGAGTGGAACATCTGCGCGAGTCCCCCCCGGTCTCACAGGCCGAGCACGATGCCCAGACCCGCGAATACGATGCGGGCAACAAGCGCCTGGATGAAGTCTTGCGCGAAAAGACCGGAGGCCGCACTCAGTCTATGGAGATGACCTTTGAACGGCTGGTCGCGTCTCTTTATATGACTGCCATGCTGCAGCTCGGGCTCATGGCGCCCGAGGGCGAGCAGCCGCGTGCGGATATTCTGGGCGCGCGCCAGACCATTGACACCATCGGCATTCTCAACGAAAAGACCAAAGGTAATCTCACTGCTGCCGAGCAGACGCTTTTGCAGCAATCGTTGTTTGATTTGCGGATGGCTTACCTGGAACTCACGAACGCAATTACGCGGGGCCCTGGGCCTGGCGCCAAGGATGGCCCCGGCTCTATCCTCGGGGCCCAAAAGTGAATGCAACACTAACGGTCTTGGGGAGCGGCACCTCGATGGGCGTTCCCACTTTGGGTTGCACCTGCAAGGTCTGTAGTTCGCTGGATCCGCATGATAAGCGCACCCGGCCATCCATTCTCATTGAATACGACGGCCACACGGTTCTGATTGATACCTCTCCCGATTTCCGCTCCCAGGCGATCCGCGAAAAGCTGTGCCATATAGACGCAATTCTTTATACACACTCCCACGCCGACCACATTCTTGGCCTGGAGGACGTTCGTCCTCTGAGCTTGCGCGCCAAAGAAAAGATTCCGCTTTATGCCTATGCGGATACGGCCGCCCAAATCAGGAAATCGTTCAATTACATCTTTGAGCCTGACCCGGATTACACCACCCTGGCGCGGGTGGAGTTGCGGCCTTTGAATGGCGAGCTGGTCTTGTATGGCGCGAATTTTCTTCCCATCCGGTTGCTGCACGGCAAGGCTGAAATTTACGGATATCGCGCCGGTTGCGCGGCCTACCTCACTGACTTCAGCGACATACCGGCAGATTCCATGGCCCTGCTGCGAAATCTGGACATCTTATTTCTCGATGCCTTGCGCCACCGCCCGCATCCCACCCACTCCACCGTGGAAAACTCGTTGCGCCTGGTTGAGCAGTTGGCGCCCAAGCGGGCCTTCTTTACCCACATCTCTCATGACCTGGGACATGAGGAAACCAACGCCGCTCTGCCTCCCCACGTGAGGCTTGCCCATGACGGCTTGAAGCTGGAGTTCGAGATTTACTGAAGCCATGCGCATCTTTCACAATCTCGCGGAGGTGCCCGCCGATTTTGGCGGCACGATTGTGAGCGCCGGTAATTTTGACGGAGTGCATCTTGCCCATCAAACCGTCTTGCAAGAAGTGGTGACACGGGCGAAAGCGCGGCGAGCAAAATCCGTTGCCATTACCTTTGAGCCGCACCCGGCGCGGATCTTGCGCCCCGATATTGCGCCTAAACTGATTACATCTCTGCCGCAGAAGCTAAAGTTGCTGGAGAGAACCGGCTTGGATGCCACGCTCATATTGCCTTTCAACCGGGATTTTTCCATCACTCCGCCGCGCGAGTTTGCTCGCGAGATTTTGCACGCGAAATTGAAGGCAAGCGAAGTCCACGAAGGCGCCAATTTCCACTTTGGGCACAAGGCAGAGGGCAATATCGAGCGCCTTACACAGTTTGGGAAAGAATTCGGATTTGAAGTGATCGTCTACCCTGAGCAGAAGATCCGCGGCATCACCGTTTCCAGCAGCCAGATTCGCGCTCTTCTCGGGCGCGGAAATGTAGACCGCGCGCGGCATCTGCTGGGACGAATCTTTTCTATCATCGCTGTTCCGGCCGCCGGCCGCGGTTACGGGCAAAAATATACTGTGCCTACCATCAACCTGGGCCACTATGAAGAGCTTGTGCCGGCCAACGGGGTCTATATTACGCAGACCGTCATCAACGGCGAGTGCTTCGATTCGGTGACCAACGCCGGTAATCGTCCAACGTTCGGGGCGGAATCGTTTGCTGTCGAGAGCCACCTGCTGAATTTTCATCCAATCGAGCTGACGGCTGAGACGCCGGTGGAAATCTTCTTCCTGCACCGTCTCAGGGACGAGATCAAGTTCCCCTCGGTCGAAGCCCTGCGACAGCAAATTGGCAAAGATGTTGAGCGCAGCCAGCGCTATTTCCGGTCTTTAAAATCGCTCTCGCATCCCTGAACCCAGTTTTCTTCGTGTCCTCATCCTTTCTCTTTGCGCCCTTTGTGGTTAGCTTTTGCATTGTTTCGGGATATGATGCTTCCTCATCCTGACCCATGGCCGCTACCACGATTTCTCTTGCACAAGTCACTTCCACGCAGCGCCGTACGCTGATTGCCGCCGCCCTCGGCTGGCTGCTCGATGGCTTTGACGTCATGCTGTACGCGCTGGTGATCACCGCCATCGTGACCGAGTTCGGCATCACCAAGGCTACTGCCGGCAAGCTGGCCACACTCACGTTGCTGGCTTCCGGCATCGGCGGCGTGTTCTTCGGATTCGTAGCCGACCGCATTGGGCGCACCAAAGCGCTGATGCTCAGCATTCTGACGTATTCTCTATGCTCCTTCGCTTCGGGGCTGGCTACCTCAGTGGCTATGCTGGCCGCCTGCCGCTTCATTCTCGGACTCGGCATGGGAGGGGAATGGAATACAGGAGCAACCTTGGTAGCTGAAAGCTGGCCCACGGAGCTGCGCGCCAAGGCTATTTCTGTGATGCAAAGCACATGGGCTTTGGGGTATGCCGCAGCGGCCCTGGTCTCAGGCGTCGTTCTCAAGTATTCCAACTGGCGCATGGTTTTCTTTGTGGGAGTCCTACCGGCGCTGGCCGTATTCTGGATCCGCAAAGGCGTTCCCGAATCGGAAATGTGGCTCGCCCGCAAGCCTGGCACGGCCGCAGCGCCGGATATAAAATTTTCCGAAATTTTCTCACGTCCCTATGCCAAAACCACCCTGGCCCTGCTCTGCATGAATTTCTTTGGCATGTTTGCATGGTGGGGGCTCTTTACCTGGATTCCCAGTTATCTGCAATTGCCGATTTCCAAAGGCGGGCGCGGCTTCGACGTGTCGCTGATGACCGTCATGCTGGTTGCATTGAATCTCACCGGCATGTTTCCCGGATACGGAACTTTTGGCTGGGTTGCGGATAAATTAGGCAGAAAAAAATCTTGCGTTCTATACACTTTGCTGGCTTCGCTTTTAGTCTTGCTCTACGCCCGCGCCACCGACCCCAGGATGCTTTTGCTGCTGGGCACACCGGTGGCATTCTTCGCCACCGGATTTTTTTCGGGGTCGGGGATCATCGGCAGCGAAGTCTATCCCACGCGTATTCGCGCACGCGCCCTGGGCTTTACCTACAACGGCGCGCGCACCATCAGTTCCATTGCCCCGACGGTCATAGGGTACTTCGGCCAGAAATACGGCTTGGGCAGCGCCTTTTATCTGTGCTCCGCATCGCTGTTTCTTTCCATGCTCAGCGCCACGCAATTGCCGGAGACCAAGGGCAAGGTTCTGGAGTAGAGAGGGCTTGGGCGATGTTCTTACTCGATGGAGTTCTGCAGCTGGGTTAGTTTTTTCTGTGCCTGAGAGGGCATCGTCCGTGCAAGAAAACACAACAATGCAAACGCCTATTCCGCACTCGGGTGCTGGGCTAAATTCTTCGCCAGCCCGTTTCCGGCCTTTTGTACCACGAACTTCTGTTGCGCTTAACCTTCCGCTACCTGCCCAATCTTGTTGGGCGGCAGTGCATTCGCCGGCGGCGCCTGCACCACCACCGTGGCTGTCAACACCAGCACGATTCCCAGGATCTGCAACCAACCCAAATGCTCTTGCAGAAATGTCGCCGCGATCAAAATCGTAAATACAGGTTCCAGGCAACTGGTGACAATAGTGCGTGTTGGATCCAGATGGCGCAGTCCGGCAAAGTAAAACGAAAAGGGAATCAGCATCGAGGTAAATGCGAAGACAGTCAGGAAAATCCACTGTTCTCGGGAGTAGTGTGCGGCGGCAATCTTCCAGGGCGGATTTACTACAATCCAAAACAGCGAAGTGCCCAATAGCGCATAAGCGATCACCTGCCAGCGATCGTGAGCGCCGAGCAATTTGCGTCCGTAGATCGTATAAAAGCAAAATGAGAAGGCCGCCAGCAAGGAGGCGGCCACGCCCTTCCATACCAGTTGAACGCCGTGCTCTCCAACGATTCCAATCACGAGCGCAATTCCCAGCACTGCGGCGGCAACGGCAAGAATTCGGGGAAGGGTTGCTCGCTCGTATCCGCGAGTGACCATGTAGAGCAGCACCCACACCGGCGCCGTATATTGCACGATGATGGCGACTGACACCGAACTTACCGAGATGGCGTAGTAATAGAAGAAATTCGCACCCGCCACGCCCAGCACGCCTAACATCATGCACCGCAGCGCATCCCCGGCGCTCATGGCAAGAGCTCTTCTTCCGCGCACCAGCAACAGCAAAGCCGCGAGTACAAAGAAGGCAATCGTCACCCGGCCCTGGGAAAGAACCTGCACCTCCAGGCGCCGCACCGGGGGCAGGCCCAAGATGCTGCGACCGCTGAACATTGCCTTGCCCAGGTTGGCGGAAATCCCCCAGCACAAGGCCGCTGCGGCGATATAAAAATAACCGCGCCAGGGATGCAAACTCTTATTGGTGTCGTTATTCAGAGAGTAATTCTTCGAGCCGTTCAGGATCGAAACCGATCATCACTTTTTCACCTACGACTAGCGTGGGCGTGGAGCGGCTTTGATATGTTTCCACCAGGTCACGCACCGCGTTCGGGTCGGCGCGCACGTCGCGTTCTTCGAATGGGATCCCTCTCTCCGAGAGGTAGGCCTTGGCCCAATCACAGGGCGGTCAACCCGCCTGGACGAACATGACTATAGCTTTTTGCTTCATATCGCATCAGAGTAACAAATTACGGCAAAAGATGCAGAATTATATGATTTCAATTTCACTCGTTATCTGCGCCGTCTTCTGCAGCATGGCCGAGACCGAGCAATATTTTTCCTTGGAGAGCCGCACAGCGTCTTCGGCAGCCTTGCGGGAGACGTTGCCGCTGATTTTGTAGATCAAGTGTATTTTCGTGTATACGGTCGGCGGCGTGTCGGCGCGCTCGGCTTCGGCATGGACTTCGACTCCAGTAAACGGCTCGCGCTTTTTGCGCAAGATGCTCACAACATCGGTCGCTGTGCAGGCGCACAATCCAATCAATACCAGTTCCATAGGCCCGGTGGCGCTATTGCGCCGGCGATCGGAATCAATCACCTGGGCATGGCCGCTGCCGGCAATTCCTGTAAAACGCTCTCCATCGGTCCAGCGTGTGCTGGCAATTACCTGTGACATTGCTACTCCCTATGTTTGTATTCTATTTGGCCTCTGCTGAGGGCTAAAGCTGAGAACCGAGAACCGCGCTGCTACCTTCGGTTATCGGTCTGCGGTTCAGGGTGAATCAGGACTTTAAAAAGCTCGGGCGCCTCCTGCTTGAAGCGCGCCTCGAGCGCCGTAGAAATATCGTGGACCCGTGAGAGCGGCAGCTCGTCGGACATGGTGCAGTGGCAGGAAAGATACATGCGATCGCGCACGCGTTTGAGCACAATGTCATGCATGTCGAGGATCTCGGGAAACTCGTGACCAATGCGCTGCAGCCGTTTTTTCAGCGCGGAGTCCTGCAGCACCTGGTCGCCGGGCTCGATGGTGGAAGGCTCGCTCTCAATATGCGTCAGGATGGACGAAATTTCAGGCACATCGCGCCGCATCTCGCTTTCGACCTGGGTCACAACATCGTGCGCGTTTTTCAGGCTCAAGGTTTCATCGAGCTCAAGGTGTTGTTCGACATGCAGCTTGCCGCGAAGGTCTTGCACGCTGACGTCATGCACATTGAGGTTATTGCGCGTGGCCACCGCGCGAATGCGGTCAAAGACATTTTCCGCGCGCATGGGCCGGGCGAGGGAATGGACGACCACGTCGGCATCAGGAAGCACCCGCCGCACTGCCTGGGTTACGCGGTCGGTGATCTGCTCAGAGTGCTGGAAGGTGACATTGCGTCCCAGGCCCACAGAAAGGTCGGCAAAGTATTTATTTCCCGCGCGGCGGATCCGGACCCGGTCCATCTCCAGCACGCCATCAATCCGCGCCACCTCGCTCATGATCTGCGCGCGCGCGCCGGCGGGCGCGGCATCAAGAAGCGCATCCACTGTTTGCCGTGCCAGGCGTGAGCTCACATACATGACGACTCCGGCCACAAACAATGCCGCAATCGGGTCAGAGTCTTGAAGCTGGGCGATATGCAGCCTTCTGCCGGCGGTCACCAGCAGAAGCCCAATGATGACTACGCCGCTGGAGAGGACGTCAGTCCCAAAATGCAACGCGTCGGCCTGTAAGGCCTGGCTCTGGTATTTGTTGGCGATTTTTTTCAGGGCGCGCGAACGCCAAAAATCCACAATCATCGAAAAACTCATCACGGCAAAGGCGGCGGTGGTGGGCTCGATCTCTACGTGATGATAAAACATGCGGCGGACCGCCTCCCAGATGATCCAAACGCAGGTCAGCAGCAAAAGACCGGTTTCAATAAAGGCTGAAAAATTTTCTATCTTGCCATGTCCATACTGGTGGTCGGCGTCGGCCGGCTTGTCAGCCACGCGTACTGAGAACAGCGTAATGATTGCAGCCACCAGGTCAAGACCGGAGTGAGCGGCCTCTGACAGAACTCCCAGGCTGCCGGTGGTCAGGCCGACAAGCAATTTGAGAGTGGTCACAACCACGGCTGCGATTACCGAGTTGCGCGCTACGGTGCGCTTCTCGCGGCGCATTACCCGGGCGCTGGGTTGTACCTCGGCTTGCGGCATGATTGCATTATCGCAATTGCGGCCCGATGTGACCAGTTTATCGAGGTGGGCAGGATAAAAACGCCGCAGACCTCCCCCGGTCGCCGGGGATGAACGCGGATAAACGCAAATCTGCAAAGACATTCGGAAATTGCTTAGGAAATTCTATTTCTAATCATCAATTGCGTATTCGCGACCCGCACGCCTTAGCATCTTCTTCACTTCGGGATCTGAACCAGCATAGTAGTAGCTGCCTACGCAGCATGCCTGCACCGCTTTTACAGCGCGCTCCAATTCTTCTTTGGTTTGCGGTTGTTTCTTGAAGTAGCAGTGACTATAGAAACCATTGCCAGACGGAGTTTCATAGAACCCAACCAGGTCTGGGGCAACTGCTTCCGGCGCTCCGCAGGAAATGCACATATTGCACTCTACATAGAATGGTCCGGGTGCATTCTGAGGATGCGCTTTATGTCTACGTTCCGCCGTGGTTAGTGCTCGGACTTTGGGAAAAATCACAGCGGCGTCCTGATGGGCTTCTCAGAATGGTATTGATCAGCGCGCCTTTCAATCTCACGCCTCCAATAGCGCACCTTATGGGCAAAGGCGCCAGCGATGAATATATTGCTGTTTCAACTTCTGGTCTGGCCCAAACAAAAGAACAATTTCTATGTCGTAACCGCAGGGAAACTGGCTGGCATCTGTTTCCAGTCGTGATGAAATAGTTCGGTCGCCTGGAGCGGCAGTTAGTATCACCCCTTGTCCATTGTTTAGGACAACCTCTGCGGCCTTTTCGGTCTCTTCGTGGAACTCTATTCCCTTGGCGCGTAAAACGGCACGAACTTGATCAAGTCCGGTCCCCAAAGGAAGCAGGTCTTGAAGTTCTTTCTCGTGCTTGGTCAACTCAACCATCCCTTGTGGCCATAGTGGATTGAACGCGGGGATGCAAGTTAAACCAAGAAAAATCACTGCCGGAGCCGTCAACCGGATGGCGGCAAGACGCATCGTAGTGGCTTTCGAATTACGGCAATAGGCGAAGAGTATGGCATAAGCAATGCCCGAATACACCAAAGCGTTTGCTGCAAGAACCGCCAGTGGTGGGCCGAGCCCTTGGGATCCGGACAAATAGGCAACGGGTATGGCACCAGGGAGCAAGAACATGGAGAGGGGCAGTGCAATTGGCCATATATTGAGAAGCAATACCGAAAGAGATGCAAACGCTACCCCGCACAACAATGCAACAAAGAATCTATATCTCATACCCTTCTCCTCAGCTTGCCCAAGGGTGCTGAGACCATCAGTTCCACATGACTTCCAATCGTTTGAGGGCGCGCAACGCGATCACGTATTGCGGGTTCATCTCGTAGGCCCGTTTATAGTAGTTCCTGGCTTTGTTCCAATCACGTTTGTGCTCATAGACGCGTCCCAAATTGAAATTAGGGAAGTAGTATGACTCATATCGTTTTGCGCTGATGGCGTGTTCCAGCCAGGGGATAGCGTCGTCCCACTTGCCTAACTGGATCAGGTAAGCGCCAATATCGTTGTAAGGATTGCCAAAATCCGGATCAACCTTGATGGCCTCCAGGCAATCGGAAATGGCGCGGTTGAGGTCTTCCTTGAAGCAATAAGTCCAGCCGCGAAAGGTATAAGCTTCGGCTGTGGGCAGGGTCTCGATGGAGCGGGTGTAGAGAACGATGGCCTCGTCCAGTTCACCGTTCATCTGGCGCTCATAGGCCAGACGAAAATACTCTTGCGCCTGCTGGCGGAGATTGCCTTCTGAGTTATCCATACACGGCAAAACAAAAAGACCGGTAATCACTTATGATGATGAAGTACCGACCTGTTACCACCATTATGCCTATCTGCAACCGCCTTTATTATAGAACCCTCTTAGCCCGACACTGGAGAGGAATTTGTTTCCTTCTGCTCTTGCTTTGCCTGTTGCCTCCATGCCGGCTCACCGCGCAAGCCACAGCGCCAGCTGTACGCGCAGAGGCCAGGCTTTCAAAGAAAGAGGCGGATGAACTGTTTCGCTCGCTGGATGACATCCTGCGCTTCGCGAGCGAAGACACCAATTTGCCTATCAAGCACAACGTAAAACGCGAACTCAGCAGCCGTGACCAGGTTGCGCAAAGCATGAACGACCGCATGAAAGATGACGAAGATGCCAAGCGCCTGCAACGCTCGGAGCTGGTGCTAAAAAAATTCGGATTCCTGCCGCGCAGTTTCGATTTGCGCACCTATCTGGTCTCGCTGATGCGAGAACAGGTAGCTGGTTACTACAACATTAAAGATAAAACTGTGTACCTGATGGATTGGATCCCTTCCGAACAACAGAAGCCAGTGATGGCCCATGAGCTTACCCACGCTTTGCAGGACCAGAATTTCGACCTGAAGAAGTGGCTTGCGGGCGATGCTGAAGAGGAGGCGAAAAAAGCCGGGCATCCGCTCGACCAGGATGCGGAAGATATTGCGAGCGACGAGCAGCAAACCGCCCGCCAGGCTTTGGTGGAAGGGCAGGGCATGGCCGTGCTGATCGATTACATGCTGAGAGATTCCGGACTTACGATTTCAACCGCACCTTCGTTTGTGGAGGCCCTGAAACAAAATATCTCCGAAGGGTCAGATTCGCCCATCTACTCTAACGCGCCGCTTTATATGCGCGAATCTTTGGCATTTCCCTATCGTTACGGGCTCAGCTTTGTGCAGGCGCTATTGAGCAAAGGAGGCAAGGACCTGGCCTATGCCGGGGCTTTGAAGCGGCCTCCGCGCAGCAGCCATGACATTATGAGCCCGGATGCGTATCTGGCGGGCCAAAGACTGGAGCCGCTTACGCTGCCGCACATGGCAGCAGTGCTCGGCAAAGACTATGAACGCTACGACGTGGGTTCGGTCGGCCAGTTCGATGTGATGGTCCTGCTTAAGCAATTCACGAATGACAAACTGGCAGACAAGCTTGCGCCTGAGTGGCGCGGCGGGGCGTATTACGCTGCGCTGAAACACGATCTTCCCGCTGCCCAACCGTCGCCAGACAAGACTACAGATAAAAGCGCCAAGGCAGAGAAGAAAGACGCCGCCCCCGTAACCACCAAATCGCTTGCGCTGCTCTATCTTTCCCGCTGGTCTTCGCCAGAGATCGCGGTGCAATTCGCTCAGGCTTACAATTCCATGCTGCTGAAGCGGTATCGTTTTGTCGATCCGCAAGAATCAAGTGAGCCGGAGTCCACAGATGCAAAACCAGATGCACCCGCGAAAAATCTGCAACCAGCCCCTCTTCCAGGCCATGACAGCATCTGGCATTGGACGACAGATGAAGGTTCGATTGCAGTCGAGCAGCACGGTACAACGGTGCTGGTAATGGAAAGCTTCGAGGCAAGGATCCAGGCGGATTTGAGCAAGGCGGTATGGGAGGAAGCGGCGCCACCGGCAAAGGTAGCGACAAAGTGATTTCAGTGCGGAGTTATGTATGCTGTGAAAGGCTGAGCAGGTTGCCATCGGGATCTTTGAACCATGCTACTTTAGCGCCGCTGGGTGCGCTCCAGATTCCAAGGTCATCCTGTTTCAGAAACCCATATCTCTCAAAGGCAACGCCTTTCTTCTGAAGTCCTGACACGGTTTCCTCAATATCGGTGACTTCCCATCCCAAAATCGTAAATTGGTGAGGCTTAAGTTCAGGCACAGGCGTCACCCGCAGCATGGTTCCGTTGGCGTCAAAGACAAGGGCAAATGCATCTTCGCTGATCAGGCGAAGTCCCAGCACCTGCTGAAAAAAAGCCTTTGCCTTCGTGGAATCCCGGGTGGGAACGAATGCGATTATCTTCTTAGACGCCAGCATGGCCCTTCATGGTACCGGGCTTTTGTATAATCAGCAATTCGACATCTCACTCAGGAGAACCCTTTGCAACAGGCAGAAATTGGAATCATCGGCGGCAGTGGTTTGTATTCCATGCCCGGATTCGGCGATGTGCATGAAGTTGAGATCAGCACGCCGTTCGGAGCGCCTTCCGACCCTTACGTCCTGGGCAAGCTGGAAGGACGTAACGTCGCCTTTCTGGCGCGCCATGGACGCGGACATCGCATTTCACCCACCGAGCTCAATTTTCGCGCCAACATCTACGGCATGAAGCAGCTTGGGGTGGAGCGCATCCTGTCGCTCTCGGCGGTGGGCTCGCTCAAGGAAGAGCATAAGCCCACGGATTTCGTCATCCCCGACCAGT
>Ga0070741_10012545_pt1 | contig 15272 bp, 12 predicted proteins | sample Coa_R1_4_FD_66440 | JGI IMG/M metagenome (GOLD analysis project Ga0070741, IMG submission 66440) | Surface soil microbial communities from Centralia Pennsylvania, which are recovering from an underground coalmine fire - Coalmine... | ecosystem: Environmental > Terrestrial > Soil > Unclassified ... | reverse complement strand
CGCTCGCGGCCACGATGTGGCCGTGCTGGATAACTTCGCCAAGCGCCAGTGGGAAAAGGAACTGAATGTTGAGCCCTTGATCCCGATTTGCACGCTTCGCGAGCGGGTCGAGGCATGGCGTGAAGCCACCGGAAAGAGTATCGAACTCTTCGTCGGTGACCTGCGGGAGTACGAAGTCGTTAAAGACGCTGTTCTATCCTTCAAACCCGACTGCCTGGTCCATTACGGTGAACAGCCCTCTGCACCCTATTCCATGATCGACCACCGCCGGGCGGTCTATACGCAAATGAACAACCTGGCGGGGACGCTCAACGTTTTGTGGGTCTTGCGAGAGTTTGCACCGGACGCACACCTTGTGAAGCTGGGCACCATGGGCGAATACGGGACGCCCAATATCGACATCGAAGAGGGGTTCATCGAGATCGAGTACAAGGGCCGCAAGGATGTGCTTCCTTTTCCGAAGCAAGCCGGGTCCTTCTACCATCTTTCCAAGGTGCATGACAGTCACAATATTCATTTCGCCTGTCGCGTCTGGAAACTTCGCTCCACGGATCTGAATCAAGGCGTTGTCTACGGGATTGAAACCGATGAGACCCGGCAGGACGAGCGCCTGGCAACAAGCCTCCACTACGATGAGGTCTTCGGGACCGCGCTCAACCGGTTCTGCGTTCAGGCGGTGGCTGGGATTCCGCTCACCGTGTACGGGCAGGGCGGACAGACGCGGGGCTTCCTGAATATTCGCGACACGCTGCGCTGCGTGGAGCTTTCGATCCTGAATCCGCCCGCGGCCGGCGAATACCGCGTCTTCAACCAGTTCACGCAGAGCTTCAATGTGCTGGACCTGGCGATGAAGGTTCAGCGGCAGGGCGAGAAGCTTGGCTTGAAAGTTCAGGTCCATCACCTGGCAAACCCTCGCGTCGAAGCCGAGCAGCACTACTACAATCCTCGGCACAAGAAACTGATCGACCTCGGGCTCAAGCCCCATCTGCTGTCCGACGACCTGCTGACCAGCATGTTGATGCGAATCCAGGAGCACGCGCATCGCATCAAGCGGGATACGATTTTGCCGCGCGTTAAATGGGACGGGACCAAAGCGGCTGCCCGCGAAGACGCCCGCGCTGCGGCTGTGGTTCAGGGCGTTCGGGGATGAGTTCTTCCGATGGCCGCTGTTGCCGCCGAATTTCGCGCCACGCTTGCGGCAATATCGTTACTTCGCGGACGAGGTGCTCGCAGGGCATACCACCTTTCGCGTGCCCGTGCTGCCCGCGTCCAGGGGATCGCAGCACGCTGACTGTGTTCAAGAAGCAAGGAGCCGCGCTTCGAAACCGCCGCGGCTCCTCACGCGTTCACCTGCCTTTCTCGGCCCGATCAACACACGGCATCAACAGTAATCACACGTCTTGTCAGGGCAAGCGGCGCCGTGGAACCCGGAAATGACCAGCGACTTACACACGTGAGCCTGAGTCCTCGACTGTTCCTCAGCCCGACCCGACAGTTGGAGGAGGAACGATATCCGACCGTTTCATTCCGAGTCCACGCCGTCGGACACCAGCTAGGCAGGCTGGATGTCGGACACGTGGATGGTAAAGGTTGCGACGTCCAGCGTTCCCGTCACCTTTACGTTCTGCCCGTCGAATTGCTTGGCCTTCTCCTGGTCATCCAGGTAGTACCCTTTTCCGGCCTGCTTATCCGTGAGCAGAGCGTACTGCCCGTTCCTGGCCTTGACGATCTGGCCTACGAAGGTTGCCGTCTTTTCCTGGTCCGGTTGCTGCTGGCCCTGCTTTTGGTGAGAGTCGGGGCCCTTATCCTCATCTTGCGCGCGTGCAGGGGAGAATTGGCACAAAGCGAGTGTAAGAACCAGCACAGGCAATCCTGCCCAGAGAGTCTTTTCTTTCATTTCTCACCTCCTGTCAAAAAGGTTGTGCCCTCGGTGCCGACTTAGCAAGGTCCCGGCCAAAGGGAGGCTCCCACGAGGCGCTTGTTGACAGAGCAAGACTTGCGTACCGAGAAGCGTGGGCCAGGCTGTAAGACTTCCCTGATGGGGAGTATATTTTTCCGGCTCTGGCTACTGTACGTGGGTCTTCGGTTCTATCGACGGCGGGTGGAACGACGCAAGCAACCTGGGCCATGGCGTAGGTAAGCGGATGCTTGCTTGCGCGAAGATCAAATCGGGGAAGATGAGACAATGAAACGACAACTGGGTTCAGCGGTCCTAATCATCCTGTCTGTCGCTGCGCGGGGAAAGGCTGACTCTGTAGAATGTAAGAATGGCGAGCGGCTCATCGGCGAGTGGGTGCGCATCGAGGGCGGGAACCTGATCTTCAAGTCAGATACGGTTGGAAATGTCACGCTACCACTCGACAAAGTATCGTCTCTCACCACGACGAAACCGGCGGTGGTATTGCTCCGCAGCGGCCAGGCCGTGCGGGGCCAGATTGGACTCTCACCGACCCATGACTGGGAGGTTACCCAGGCAGGCCGCACGCAAACATTGAAACCCATGGATGTCGCCTCTGTCTATACTGCGGAGACTTACAGACAACGAGAAGCTGCCGAGCGACCCAGGCTATGGCAAGCCTGGAAAGGGAGCACCAACGCCGGGTACAGTCTGAACAAAGGTGCTCAAAATGCGCGTTCGTTGAGCCTTGGAATCAACGCTGTTCGAAGCCAACCGGACTTCCCAGGTCTTCAGGTGCGGTGGCGGACCAACTTCACCACAACAATGCTCTTTTCCACGAACACGACTGACGGGGCCAAAATCACTTCCAACACCTTGAGCAGCAACTTGCGGCAGGACTATCTGTTTGATCCAAACGATTTCGTCTTTATCATCGGCCAACTCGACCACATCCAGCCTCAGAACCTCTATTTACGACAGACCTATGGCGGTGGAGTGGGCCGCGACTTGTTCAAGAAAAAACACCTCACATTAAGCGTCCTTGGCGGTTTGACGTTTGTGAATGAGAAATTTGGCGGGGCTGGAAGCAGCCAGTATGCCGAAAGCCTGGCGGGCGAGAAGCTGGCATACGATATCTCCAAAAACATTCATCTCGATCACTACCTGAACTTGTACCCGAACCTCTCGAACGCCGGGGAATATCGCTTTGACACAACCACGATGCTGCGCTTTCGTCTGACGGCTCATCTGTCGGCTGACATCGGCGTGACGGACTTCTATACCAGCCAGATTGTCGCCGGCAACCCGATCCCAGTCATCGGTCCCGGAGGGGTGATCATCACTTTGCCTGCCAGCGGCAGCAAGAACAATATCGCGTTTACGACGAACTTGGGATTCGCCTTCTGAGCACACAGGCCAAGTGAGGATTATCGTTCAATCTAGTTATTGAACAAAGCGAAGTCGATCACCGTTCGGGTTATCCCGCCTAGCTTCTCTGATTTATTTGCCTTTTACATCCAATAATTTGATAACAAATAAGTTATTCTATGTTCATCTGATGATGACTCATCGCCGCTAATAAAATATGAGTCTTGGCAACTAATATCCACTGTGCTGCATCAAATGCTCCTGAAAGGCGAGACTGCCTCCGCTCGGAGGCGGCGGACCCCAGCCTCGCTGCAACTGCAGCTTGTTCAAAATCGCTGCCCGGGGACGGAGCCGTCGAACCTGAGTGGAAGGAGTCGGTCGCCACTACGCAAATCCTTCGCTACAAGCAAAGAAAGGAGTGGATTGTTATGGCGATTGTCAATTGGGAGCCTTTCCAAGACCTAATGGCTACGCGGCAGGCCTTCAACAGTCTCTTTAACCGCACCTTTGCTCAGTTCTTCGGTGGGGGAGCGGCGCTGGGCGCCGGGACTTGGATACCCGCTGTAGACATCTATGAGACCGACGACAAATTGATCTTGAAGGCAGAGCTGCCGGGAGTGGATCCAAATGAGGTCGCGGTCTCCGTGGACGGCAACACGCTCCACCTGAAGGGCCAGCGCAAGCTCGACGCCGAGGTCCAAGATGAAAACTACATCGTGATGGAGAGGGACCACGGCTCGTTCTCTCGCAGTTTCGCGCTCCCCAGCTCGATCGACCGGGACAAGGTCCATGCCGAGTACAAGAATGGTGTCCTGACCTTGACCCTGCCCAAGCGGGAGGAAGCGAAGCCCAAGACCATCAAGGTGCTCGCCAGCAAGAACTAAATGAAGGCGGAAACACCGCACGTTTCCGCCCTCGGATTTGTGGGGTCGGACGTGCCGTTTTGTAAGAGTTGGCAATGATAATTCCTTTCTCAGTTCGAGAATCGAGGAGGTACGTGACGATGAAGATTATGCGTCGGGAACCGTGGCAGGTTGTCCACCGGTGGAATCCACTTCGAAACTTGCACCGAGCGGAGCGGGAGCTAAATCGCCTGTTCGATCAAGGCATGAGACGCTTCCGTTCGCGCCGAAATGGGAGAGTGAGCAAGTCATCCTGGGCCCCAGCTTTGGACGTCTGCGAGACCGACCACCAGGTGTTGTTCCAGGCCGAGCTGCCGGGTGTTGATCCGAAGGATATCGACCTCCGCATCGAGGGAAACACGCTCTTCTTGAAAGGGCGACGAAATCTAGAGGGTGAAATGAGTAAGGCCAAGTGTCACCTCCAGGAGTGTTGTTACGGTTCGTTTGTGCGTACCGTGCGCTTACCCGATTCGGTTGACCCAGATAAGGTGAGTGCTGAATTCCATGATGGGATTCTAACGGTAACGCTTGACAAGAGGGAAGAAGCGAAACCGAAAATTATTCCGGTCAGGTCCGGCAGCGAAGAGTCTTCCAAAGTTGCCACAGCCCACGGCTGATTCGGTCAAAGGCGAGCTTCGGTAACCACTCCAGGGGGTGTTCCGGGCTCGCCAATGTCTATGGGCGCGATGTCTCGGGACACCAAGGTCTGGATATCTTATGAATCGGGGGCTCCGCCGGGCTCTTGAATTTCCGCTAACGAGGGACGATTGAACCATGTTTGGTTATCCAACTCTGGACAAATGGCTCGCCGCGCGCGAAGAGTGGGCGCCCCTGTTCCTGCGGCTGTCGCTGGGACTAGTTTTCCTGGCACACGGCGCCCAGAAACTTCTGGGTTGGTTTGGGGGATCGGGATGGAACGGCACGATGCAGTATTTTACCCAGACGCTGCACATCCCCACGGTCTTTGCGGCGCTGGTGATTGTGCTTGAATTCTTTGGAGGCGCTGCTCTGCTGGCGGGAGCGTTCACCCGCTGGACAGCGCTTCTCTTGGGAATCGAAATGGTCGTCGCCGCACTGAAGGTCCACCTGGCAAATGGCTTCTTCATGAACTGGGCAAATACGCCGAATGCCGGGCATGGGATTGAGTTCAACGTGATCCTTGTGGGGGCCTTGGCAGCGCTCCTTGTGATGGGTGGTGGCCGGTTGAGTCTCGACGCGGCGTTGACCCGGCCCTTCAACCTCAACGAGAAGGAGGAGGCTCGCAAGGCGGGTTAAGAGCTACTCATATGTGGGAGCTACTGGAATATTCCCTCTACATCTTTTTGGTGTTGATGTTCACCACCGTGCTGTTTGCGGTGGGCGTGGTGCTCATGCTCCTTCAAGAAGGGGTGTGTGCCGCCAGGAACGCCGGGCGGGTCATTTTGTCGCGACTTGCGGATTGGTTTGAACGCTCCATTCCTGCTTTAAGATTCAGGTGGCTCCCCATACGATCCACCCGGTAAGCTCGCCGCGAAGATCCGCTCCATCCCCGGAGCCCATCAGATTTCTTTTGCCTCATCACGTTGGGAACGTCGTCAATTCAAAATTGTCTCAAGCGTTTTGGGTCTGACAGTTTACGTATGGGCCTGCGGCCAGATAGTTTGAGCACTCCTCCTGAGTGGCTGTCGCGGGCATGGCGCCGACCTCGCCTCACAGGGGCTTGGCCAGCGCGTCGCGGCCTCGGGCGAGAACTCCTTGACCTCTCTCAATCCATCGGTCCGCGATCATCTCTGGTTGTCGCCGCACTCCGACGAAGGTGGTACTCTTCTCGTGAGGGATCGCCGCGATGCCACGCTGCCCCCGAGAGCGCGCGCGTAACCCCGCACCAGGTTCGCCGTGGTCCGTGCTTCATCCATCAAGCCTTTTTTTTAGGTCGTGCAGGAAAGGGTGGAGGCGCCACCGCGGCGCGCCTCGCTGCACGTCGTCGCGCTCTTGCTCGCTGGCGTGCAGGCTTTTCTTCCTCGATGGACGGGGAAAGTCTGGCAAACGATTATAATTACTTGATTAAAATACACTTTAACGAACACAAAAGAAATTCGGGCGCAGGGAGGGCAAACCGGCCCGTTTCGGCACAGTTTTTATCACACAGGAGGCCTTTGCGGTGGATATACGGGGAGAAAGATATTGAAACCAAAGCATTCAGTGGTACGCCCGGGGTGATTCGAACACCCGACCCCTTGCTTCGTAGGCAAGTGCTCTATCCAGCTGAGCTACGGGCGCACAATCATATCTAAAGCACTTACATCCCTTATGCGACTTCGAATAGGTACAAATACGTGCAAGTTACATCCGTCAGAGAATATCAACGACCTTCGATGCCGCTACCCGTTTCGCGGGTGCAACAAGCTGGACCTGAATATCTATACTAGTCTGGATATGGGCATGGTGCAATAGTTCTTTCTGAACAGCAGGTGCGATGCATCGTTGTGCCTGAAGGTTATATGGAGTCTGTACGCTCGCACCGCCGCCGGCTTGATGGAGTCGGCGAACTGGATACCACGCCAGCGTGGTCTGCCGGATGCCCCCTTAAACACGAAACCTGAACTGGCCGAGTAACGAAGTTGCAGCGTGCCGCTTATGGGGAGGCCGGCCAGGTCAGGAGTAAGCGGCAGTTCGCTTGCCGATTCCAGGGCATCGATACTGCCTGGGCATGATTTCGCGCCGCGAACACCGATTCCGTGCCTTTCCGCTGGGATTCTGTGAACTTCGATTTCATTATTGAAGGCTTCGCTGGAAAGAAGGGGTCTCGGCTGGAGGCCTTGCTTTCAAGACCAAGTTCCGGTATCTACCCCACAACCAAGACATGCCTGTTGCGGAGACCTCCCGGCGACGGCATCTCCGTACTGAGCGGTCGCGAGCGGAGTGCAGAAGGGCAGCCTTGGTGCGATACTGAGGTCTGCAATCCCTGCCCGTTGACATAGTCGTGAGAGACGACGAACCTGCTCGCGGGGCGTGGCGCTCCTGGCTCACGTGCAGGAAGGAGGATAAAGATGCTGAGTCGTCGAAGTCTGTTCAAAGGACTGAGTGTGGGCCTCATCACAGCAAGCCTGCGCGCTCGTACCCTTTGGGGACAGCTCATAGGATCTCGATATAAGTTCACCATGGACAGCGGACCTGGACCTGAAACCGTCATTAACGGGAGGCGCTACCTATATTTCGGAGGCACCGGCTACTTCGGTTTCCAGACCGATCCCGAACTCATCCAAGCAGCGCAGAAGGCCCTTGCCAAATCAGGCATGTGCACGGCTACTTCGCGGAACATCTTCGGAACCTCGCCTCTCACCCTGGAGGTGGAAAAGAAAGCGCGTGAATTTTTCGACACTGAGGATGCAATCTACCTGCCTTCAGGGTACCTTATCAACATCGCTGCCTTCCAGGCGCTGAACCAGCTAAGGCGGTTTGACGTGATGTTCATCGATGATGGCGCGCATTGGAGCATTACCGATTTCATGTACGCCGTACAGAAGCCGGTCTTCACCTTCGCGCACGGTGACGCTGAAGACCTCGGCCGGAAGCTGAAAGCCAATCTAAAGCCGGGCCAACGGCCGCTAGTAGCGAGCGACGGCATCTTTCCCACCTTCGGCAAGATTGCACCACTGCCGGCGTATTTGCCCTGGGTCGAGTCTTACGACGGGTGCATGTGGATCGATGATTGTCATGCAGTCGGCGTACTGGGAGAGCACGGACGTGGCACCTACGAGTACTATGGGATGCACTCTGACCGATTATATTTCGGCGGGACCCTGAGCAAGGCGGTGGGAGCACACGGAGGAATCATACCGGGCAAAGAAGAATTCATTCTTCCCATACGAACCGGCCACATTGCCAACGGCGCGAATGCTTCGGTGTCAGCGGCCGCCGCTGCAGCGGTGAAGGGTCTGGATTTAATGATGACTCGCCCCGAGCTGCGCCAACAGCTCTGGCGCAACGCCCGCCACCTCAAACGAGGGTTGAAAGCCATGGGATTTGAGCAGGATGATACCCCCGTGCCTGCCGCCGCTTGGGCGCTCAAGACGAGTGAAGATATGGACCGAGTGCATGCCGCCTTGATGGAGCGAGGGATTGCGATTCAACGCACGCATTATGTGGGGGCGGGGCCCAACGGGCTTTTGCGTGCCGTGGTCTTTGCCAACCACAAACTGGAGCAGATCGACCACATGCTTTATGAACTGAAGTCGTTAGTTTAAGGCTTGCCCAGGTCTTCAAGACGACTCAAGGGGAGACAGAGGAGGACAATCCGAGATGGCTATATCTCGAAAAGGTTTCTTAGGTAGTCTGCTGGGACTGGGTTTGGCGACTAGGTTCTTCGAAAAGGCACTTCCGGCCTTGACGGAAGCCCGGCAGGCATCCAGTGCGACTCCCAGGCAGTCGCGGATCGCAGAAATGGAAGTCTTCCCGTTTACCATGCAGTCCAAAGAAGTGTTCCGTATTTCGCTGGGCACATTGACCGCGCAAAACGTGCTGGTCCGCCTGCGGACTGAAGACGGTCTGGTCGGCTGGGGAGAGTCCTCCCCCTTTTCGGCGGTCACCGGCGATACCCAAGCAACCAATCTGGCAGCAGCAAAATTGCTGGAGGGGATTGTGAAGGGGGAGGACCCCTTTAATCTGGCCCGCATCGTTACTGCGATGGACGCTGCCACCACGGGTGAACCGGGCATCAAAGCCGCCGTCGAGATGGCAATCTGGGATATTTGCGGGAAGTTGTCGAACCGTCCCGTGCGCTGCTTGCTGGGAAACTACCGCGACTCATTTGAAACCGATTTGACGGTCTACCTGGATGACCCGCGTATCATGGCAGAGAAAGCGCGATCGGCCGTGAATCGCGGTTTCAAGTGCGTGAAGGTCAAGGTGGGTACGACGGCCGCGGAGGATATTGAGCGAGTGCGCAGCGTGCGCGAAAGCATAGGAAAGGAGCCAAGGATTCGAATCGACGCCAATCAGGGGTGGACCGCCAACGAGGCCGTGCGCGCCTTGAAGGGAATTGACCCCTATGACGTGGAATTCTGCGAACAACCGGTGCCCTACTGGGATTGGGAGGGCTTGCGGTTCGTCCGTGAGCGCTCTCCCATCCCCATCATGGCGGATGAGTCGGTGCACAATCCCCACGATGCCATCACCGCGGTAAGACGCGACGCGGTTGACACGATCAACATCAAGCTGATGAAGACAGGCGGCATCCTTCAGGCGGTGTGGGTTGCCCGCATCGCCGATGCGGCGGATATGAAATGCATGCTGGGCTGCATGAACGAGACGAGGGTGGCGCTGACTGCTGCCGCACATGTGGTGTGCTCACAACGCAACGCACTGTGGGCAGACCTGGATGCTTTTACTGAGCATAACATTGATCCGGTCATCGGTGGCATGCAATTGAAGGATGGGATCATTCACGCGCCCTCCACGCCCGGGCTGGGACTGGATATTGACCCGGCTTGGCTGAAAACGCTGCGTGCGGCATAAGGAGAGAATTCATGCGGACGACTGTGTATCTGATCCTGCTCTGGGTCCTGACCACGACTGTCCCCTTTCACCTTAAGGGTCAGTTGCCGCCGGGTATGGCCAGCCGCGTTGATTCCCTTGTTGCCAAGACGATGGAGGAGACGGCTGTTCCCAGCGTCTCGCTTGCCCTCGTCAAGGACGGCAAGATCGCCTATGTTCATGCTTACGGCAACGCTCACCTGAACCCGGCGACACCGGCTAACTCCGAGATGCGCTATTCCATCGGTTCGGTCAGCAAGCAGTTCATGGCGATGGCGATCCTGTTGCTGGTCCAGAACGGGAAGCTGAAACTCGACGACCCCGTGGCGCGTTACCTCCCCGATTTAACGCGCGCGAAGGATATCTCGATCCGCCAATTGCTTACACACACCTCCGGCTACCGGGATTACTACCCGCTTGATTATGTAGCGCCGTTCATGACCGTACCCGTCACACCCAGTCAGATCCTTGATCGCTTTGCCCGGATTCCTCTGGACTTCGAGCCTGGGACGCAGTGGCAGTATAGCAACACTAATTATGTCGTTGCCGGACAGATTCTGGAGAAGGCCACGGGAAGGCCCCTGATGGCCTTCTTGAAAGGACGCATCTTTCAACCGCTCGGAATGCGGAGCCCAATCGATCTGGATGTGGAGCCGCTGGGGAACTCCGACGCCAGGGGTTACACGCGGTTCGGGCGTGGCGCGATCCGACCTGTTCGCCCGGAGGGCCGGGGCTGGCTCTATGCTGCCGGCGAATTGGCCATGACGGCACGTGACCTGGCGCTCTGGGATCTCGGTTTAATGGAAGGCAAACTGGTGAAGCATGCTTTGATGGAGGAAATGATGACGGCACCCCGCCTCAAGAATGGTGCTCCTACCAATTATGGTTTAGGCATTGGAATCACGAACGCCGCCGGACATCCGAAACTCCAGCATGGTGGGGCTGTGGCGGGTTTCGTGAGCCAGAACACCCTGTGGCTGGATCAAGGGGCGGCGGTTGTCGTGCTTTGTAATCTGGATGGGTCGAGCGCTCCCGCTTCTATCACCAATCAGATCGGTCCTCTATTGCTGGCCGAGAGGCAGGACCCTCAAGCTCCACAGCAGCTTGAACAGGCGCGGCGGATCTTCACCGAGCTACAGCAAGGGGTGATCGACCGCTCTCTACTGACCGCAGATGCGAACGACTACTTCACTCCGCAAATCCTTGCCGATGCGGCCGCAAGCTTGAAGCCGCTGGGAACGCCCACGAGCTTCGAGCAAACCAGTATGACGTTGCGAGGTGGCATGACACTGCGGAACTTTCAGATCAAGTTCTCCGGCGGGACCGTCCTGCACTTGAGCACTTTTTCTGTGAACGACGGCAAGTTCGCGCAATACTTGATTCAGTAAAGAGGCGCTTCTGCCTGTTCAAGGCCCGCGCATGACTTGAACCTGCGCCACTGAAGGCGGAAGAAGACCTGTCCGCACGGAAGTCAACTTCGGCTCCGGTCGGCCTCGCCAACACCGTGGTGTAAGTCAACCAGGAGCAGTCACCCGGCAATCTTTGCCCTATCTCTGTCGATCCCTACAAGGTATATACTCCTACCCCGAAGAAGAGGATTGGAAATTTCCCGGGTTGGTACAGAGCGGCTCTCTGACGGGCCCTTTGCTGTTTCAGGGGTAGCGAGAGGACTTCCTGCAGGCCGTGCTATGGCGAGGCGAACATGACTTTTCGCGAAAGGTATCTCGAAACGCTCCGGTTTGGACACCCCGAGCACGTACCTCTCATGCCCGGCGAACCTCGCGAGTCAACGCTGCGGGTCTGGCACCAGCAGGGACTGCCGGAGGGCCAAGACTATTTCGAGGCGCTGCTTGGCGAACTCGGCCTGCCTCCCATGACCCGCGAGGTCCGGTCCATCGATGTGTCCTTTATCATGATCCCGACCTTCGAGGAGAAGGTGTTGGAGCACAAAGACGGCCACTATATCGTCCAAGACTGGATGGGGGCCATCACCGAAATCTCGGACCAGTACGACTACACATACATCAGGAAGCCCAAGGACTTCGTAACGCGCAAGTGGCACAAGTTCCCCGTTGAGACCCGCGCAGACTGGGAGCGTATTAAAGAGCGATACCAGGTTGACGCTCATGGCCGGTTTCCAGCGGATTTCGCCGACACGTGCCGGGCCCTTGAGACAAGGGACTTCATCCTCACAGTTGACTTCAACGGCCCTTTCTGGCAGTTGCGCGAGTGGTGCGGATTGGAAAACCTTTGCATCCTATTCGCCGAAAATCCTGAATTTGTTCAGGAGATGATCGATTTCTGGACGGAGTTTGTTTCTCTGGTGCTCGCGCGAATTGCACAATATACCAGGTTCGACCGAGCTCGCATTTCGGAGGACATGGCATATAAGGCCCACAGCATGATTTCACCGGCGATGGTCCGTCGGTTCCTTCTTCCCAGCTACCGGCAGTGGGTCTCGCAATTGAAAGAAGCTGGCTGCCCAATCGTTGATGTTGACTCGGATGGATACATCGGGGAATTGATTCCACTTTGGATAGAAGCAGGGATCAACGCGTGCGAACCCATTGAAGTTGCTGCGGGCAATGATATCGTCGCGTTTCGCGAACGGTTTGGCAAACGCATGGCCTTCCTCGGAGGGATCGATAAGCGGGCCATCGCTGCGGGGGGTAGCGTGATGGAAGATGAGCTCTTGCGAGTTGTTCCGCCCCTGCTTCAGGAAGGGGGATTCATTCCAGGTTGTGACCATGGTGTACCCCCGGATATTTCCTGGCCGAATTACGTGGCCTATAGTCGTCGACTGGCCCAGTTGTGCGGTTGGTTATGAGGGCTTTCGCTGATCGGTGGATGGGAGTAATCGACGCATGCTCATCTCTTGTGAGCACACTCCGGAAAGGCGGGCCAGGCCTCCTTGGGTGATTCCACATCGCCCATTCTGCGGTCGATATTTCCCCGGCAAACTGAGATTAAGGGGACGAGGAGTTAAAGCTGGCGGCTTGTATGAATTGGTCGATGAGTTGGTCTCGAATTATTCAGGGTTCGTGTGGGTCACCGGACTTGAGATGAGAAACCGACTCGCCACCTCCTGCACAAGCCGGGCCGCCCAAGCTCTTCTCTGCGGGGCAGTTTGCGATTCCAGGAGATCACCGGCGAGCCGAAGTGCCTTCGAGACTTCGGCGGCGAACGCGGGGTCGTTCAGCCTTCCCGTTTGAGTGCGATGTTTCTCAACGTAGACCATGCTATCGGCGCGAGCCAGGGAGTCAAAGACGTCAAGCGCGCGATCGGTCCCGAAATAGTCTCGGCAAAAATCGCGCATGAGGGGGCGCACATCGGTATCCACATCCCATAACAGCCTTGGGTAAAGAAAAACAGCCGGCGACGCGTGGGAGGCGAAATAATCGCGACCGGTAATGACCCCGAAGGTGGTGATGGCCGGCACCCCCTTCCGAAAGTAATAGGCGAGGTCGCCCTGAAGGGCCGTGGGACTATAGGGAAGGTGCCCGTAGCGAGTCCGGCTGAAGAGCGTGTCATCCAGCCAGTACCCCAGGACCTGAGAGTTCTCTGGTTTGAATATGCTCAAGAGCTTTTCAAAATCACCCCGGTATTCTGCATTTGTGGTCGAGGCAGGATCATCCAGGGGGTGAGCAAACGACTGGAACATCGGCGCCCATTCCAGAATCAACCCCGGGGATGGCCGCTCGCGCGTTGGGGGATTCCACGTGCTTAAGTAAGAAAGAAAAGCAAACCTCGCTTGGGGCCGAGACTGCCGGAGTGTTGCGAGCATCTGGTTAGCAAACCATAGGACAAGGTCTGAAACCGAGTAGTCCCGATAGCGTGCTGAGGCACACGGGGCCAGAAACTTGTCCGCGGGCCACAGGAAGAAGTCGTTTATGCTGGGTGGCAATTGGGACACATAGTTGGTCAGAACTTTTCTCTCAAGGTTCAGCCGCGACTTATCATCCGGGCAGAACCCCTCGCCGAACAGATGCCTTTCGACGTCCACTTCCAATCCTCGCGGCGCCGCCACCTTGGAAGCGAAATCCACACCGACATCCGAGGTCTGCGGCCCATAAGGCGGTGCATGGAGGCCGATGGTATTGAGCTTGAGCTTGGCTGCAAAGTCCACCAAGTCTTCGAAGCCGGGGGTTGTAGAGAAAACAACGATCCCCCGTTTGTGAAAACAGGGAACTTGCTTGATGTCGTAGCCTGAAAGTTTCAACTCAGCGTGCGGGATGATCTCGTTCTCGTGGCCGGGGAAATACCATCGCACGCCCAGCGACTCGAGATAGTGATAGGTGCCGTAAAGAACCGCGCGGGCTGAACACCCATAGATGATCAGCCTCCTGCCCTCACTGCGTATGATGAAGCTGTCGGGGTCTTTTCCTCTTAGATCGCTTTCAATTTCTCGCAGGACTTCGGCCGGGAGATTCGGGGGCAGGAGCCCCAGACAAATATCCCCGGCTTGGGGTGCTTGCACCAGTCCTGGCTTGGCGTTTCCCATGAGCGCTGCATATTTCGCGAGCTCGGAGGCAGCAAATCGAAGGGGAAGAGGTGCTGCTTTACCCAGGACAATCGATATGGCCGGCTGACGGGGAGTGGTCTCGGCGAGAGTTATCCTCGAAAGGACTTGAGCTATCCCCATTATAACCAGCAGAAGGAGTGCTCGCACAGACATCAACCGACCCCGAGAGCTTCTAGTGCGCCCATGCAAAGATCGTTCTGGTTCAGCAGTGGCTGATACCGGCCCAGGCAAGTATGTTCTTCGATAGCACAGTGCAGAACTCCTTGTGGCCCTGGATGTCGCTCATCCAGCGCCCGAGTTGCAGGAGCGCAATTCTTCCTGCACCTAGCGTTCTCTCAAGAATAAGCGGGCAAAACTGAGAATCTTCCCGCTTAACCCAGAAGGGGCCCGTGAGTTTCTCGCGCGGCAAGAATTCATAATCCTTGTTAAACACAATGGTGTACGCCAGGAGTATCCACTTCTTGTCGAACGACTTCACATTGTTAAGAATGGGAATCTTGCCGCCCTTCTCGACGCTGCGGTTCCTGAATGAACCTATCAAGGGGTGCTCAATATCGCAAAACCGCACCTTGAAGTTATCGTCGGGAGGTTCGCCAACCACCACCCGTTCTTCGCTCGGTCCGGTGAATTGCAAGCCTTCGAAAAGGCCTCCGGCATCACAGGCTCTGGCGGGCTCGTCCCAAGCCAGCAAACGCCCTCCATGATTGACCCATGTCAGGAGCTGTTCTCGGTACGCACGTGTAAAACTGTCAGCGGGGTTATAGACAATGATCAGTCTCGCCTTATCAAGCATGGGCGGAGAGATCATGTAAGTCGAAAGACTCTTCTTGTTCATCCCTGCAAGGTTCACCAGGGACCAATGGAAGGCATTCGAAAAGTCCTCGAACGGCCCGTTAACCCCTAAACAGAGAATATCAGCCCCATGTTCGGATAGGCGCTTTTGGTTCCTGTAGAATGCGAGTTCATCCTCAAACGCCTGCCGCATTTCCTCCCACGTCGTTACCCCTTCGAGGTCGGAGGCATGACGATACGCCTGTGTAGCCTTGGCGCTGAGGCGCTGGTAGCTTGC
>Ga0070741_10012544_pt1 | contig 15272 bp, 10 predicted proteins | sample Coa_R1_4_FD_66440 | JGI IMG/M metagenome (GOLD analysis project Ga0070741, IMG submission 66440) | Surface soil microbial communities from Centralia Pennsylvania, which are recovering from an underground coalmine fire - Coalmine... | ecosystem: Environmental > Terrestrial > Soil > Unclassified ... | reverse complement strand
TCGTCGCGACGCTTGCGACGGTGCTCATCTCGGTCGCGTTGCCGAAGTCCTACAAGGCGACGGCTCGGATCCTCTACAACGCGTCCGCCGATCCGCTGTCGAACCAGAGCGCCGACGTCGTCACCCGTCAGCTCGCGACGATCGGCACCCTGATCACGACTCCCGGGATCCTCGAGCGTGCGTCGGGGCCTGCAGGGGTCTCGGAGCCGAAGCTCGAGAAGAAGGTCTCGGCCTCCGTCGACCCGCGCGCGAACATCATCGACGTCACGGCCAACGACGGCCACGCCGCCGGCGCCTCGCGCATCGCGAACGCCGTCGCGAGGATTTTCCTGCAGGCGCAGCGGGAAAACGACCTCCGTTCGCTGCGGAGCGCGCGCGCGAAGCTGAGCGACGAGCTCGCAGCGCTCGGTGCTTCGGCCCAGAACCGGCTCGAGGCCGAGGCGATCAGGACGCGCCTCAGCGAGCTAACCGTGAGCGAGGCGAGCGCCGGCTCCGAGCTGCAGCTGGCCGAGGCCGCGCAGACACCGCGGGGCCCGGCCTCGCCGCGGCCGGTGCGGAACGGAATCGTCGCCTTCTTCGCCGCCGTCTTCCTCGGCGTCCTCATCGCGCTCGGCCGCGACCAGCTCGTGCCGAGGCTCGCCGGGCCTCGTGAGCTGACGCGCGTCACCGAGCGGCCCGTGCTGATGAGCATCCCGTTCGTCCGCCGGCACTTCGGCCGCCAGCCGAAGGTGCTGAGCGCCGCCGAGCACGAGGCCTATCAGACGCTGCAGGCGACGCTGCGCTTCCAGCTGCCGCCGACCGAGCAGCGGATCATCCTCATCGCGAGCGCGCTCGAAGGCGAGGGGAAGACGACGGTCACCGTCAACCTGGGCCGCGCGCTCGCACGGGCCGGCCACAAGACGCTCATCGTCTCGGGCGACATGCGGCACCCGAAGCTGCACGAGCGCATCGGCGTCCCGGTCGGGCCGGGCCTGTCGGACATCCTCGCCGCGCTCGAGCGCGACACGAGTTCGAGCCGCGCCGCCGTGCCGGATCTGAAGGAGCTCGTCCAGACGCAGCCGGGCTCGCGCGGCAACCTCCACGTGCTGACGAGCGGCGAGCGCCCCTCCGACCCGGGGCGGCTGCTGCTCTCGAACGCGCTCACGCGCTTCATCGAGCTGCTCCGCGGCTCGCCGTACGCCTACGTCCTGATCGACGGGACGCCGCTCCTCGGCATCGCGGACAGCCAGTCGCTCGCGGGCCGCGTTGACGACGTGCTCATCGTCTGCCGCCTCGACCGCCTGAGCGTCGAGCAGATCATCGAGACGCGCGACCTGCTCGACCGCCTCGAGGTGTCACCGCTCGGCTACATCGTCGTCGGCGGGCGGCGCATGGGCTCGTCGTACTACTACGCGGCGAACCCGAGCGAGCTCGAGACCGTCTAGGCCGTTCGGGCGCGAAGCGGCCGCATCGTCGCAGTCCAGATGAGAGCGGCGACGAGCCACAGGTGCCGCCAGTGGATCGTGTCGATCACGAAGCCCGAGAGCAGCAGTCCGGCCCAGGCTCCGAGGAGCGGCGCCGAGCCGATCCCGTAGGTCTCGCGACCGATGCCCGCGTTCCAGACCGCGAGCACGAGCGTCACGAGGACGAACGCGAGGACGACGGCGAGCCCGAGGATCCCGAGCTCGGCGACCGCGCGCACGTAGGTGCTGTGGGCGGACAGCGGCGCGTAGAGCTCGAACTGACCCGGCCCGACGCCGAACGGATGATGGGCGACGAGCTGGAGGCCCTCCTGCTGCGCGCCGAAGCGCTTCGAGTCGTACGACTGGACGTGCGCGCGCGACTGGAGGAAGCCGATCGACCCCGTCGCGGCCAGCACGACGGCGACGACGACGACGGCGCCCGCCACGGAGAAGAGCAGCTTCAGCGCCCGCCCGACGCTGCCGCGACGGAGCGCGAAGACGACGATCATCACGAGCACCCCGAGGGCGAAGTTGATCCACGCGGCGCGCGAGAAGGAGAAGACGATGCCGAGCATGAGCAGCACGAAGATCGCGACCTTGACGGGCCAGCGGCCTTTCAGGAGCTTCGGCTTGAAGAGCTCGTCGATCACGATCAGCGCGGCCGGGACGAGGAACGCACCGAAGACGTTCGGGTCCTTGTAGAGGCCGACCGCGCGCGTCCCGCCGTATTCGAGAAACGTGCCGCGGCCGGGGCCGCCGACGTAGGCGGCGGTGCCGAGCAGCGCTGACAGGGCCGCGGCGAAGACGTACGCGCGGGCGACGATCCTCGCCTGCACCTGGGAGCGCAGCCAGCTCGGGAGCCAGAGCGCGAAGAAGGCGAGATAGAAGGTGATGAACGAGAACCTGATCGCGCGCGAGGGGTCGACGACGAAGGTGAGCGAGATCAGCGTCAGCGTTAGATACGCGCCGACGAGGGCGTTGATGACGGCCGGAACGCGGTGCACGGTGAACCGGCCCGTCGCGATGGCGACGGCGATCGCGATCAGGAAGACCGCGTCGGCGGGCGCCGGCTCCTTGCGGACGAAGAAGAGGAGCACGATCCCGAGCCCCGCGGCCCAGTCGTAGCGCCAGAGCGCAAGCGCGAGCACGACGACGAGGCCGATTCCGCCGCCCACCGCGAGCGCGAGCGACGGCGGTCGCCGCGAGAGCTCGAGGCCGAGCACGAGACCGAGGACGACGGCGGTCAGGCCCGGAGCGCCCCAGGCCCCGACCGCTCTGCCGAGGCGGCCCGGCTCACGGGCGACGGCGGCGAAGACGCTCACGCGCCGGGAGCGTAGCGGGCGGCGCGATTAACGGACGCGCGCTCGGGGAACGGACTGCTCGGACGTGGGCGATCGATGAGCGCAACGACGTCGGAGCGGCAGCTCCTGCTCGACACGGTGACGACCGAGGCCGCCTTCGGGGAGCTCGCCCCCGAATGGGACGCGCTCGTCGTCGCCGCGCCGCGCCCGAGCCCCTTCATGCTCCATGCGTGGCTGGCGGAGTGGTGGCGCCACTACGGCACCGGCGCGGAGCTCGCGGTCACCGTCGCCCGGCGCGACGGGCGGCTGGCGGCGGCGCTACCGCTCTTCGTCCGGCGGAAACAGGGCGTTCGTGTCGGCACGTTCCTCGGCGGCAACCATTCCGAGCTCGCCGACCTCCTGCTCCTCGACCCCCGGGACGGCGAGGCGGCCCGGGGCGTCGTCGAGCGCGCGCGCGCCGGCTCGTTCGACTACGTCGACCTCTTCGGCCTGCCGGGTGGAAGCCGGCTCGCCGGCCTCGGCGAGGCCGACCTCACCCTGATCGAGCGCGCAGACGCGCCGGTGCTCGACCTCAGCCCCGGCTGGGACGCAGTCCTTGCGGCCAAGCTCTCGTCGAAGCGACGCTACGGCTACAGGCGCAAGCGCCGGCAGCTCGGCGAGGTCGGGCGGCTCGAGGTCGAGCTCGCGCGGACGTGGGCAGAGGTCGAGCCCGCGCTCGAGGAAGGCTTTCGCCTGCACGCCCTGCGCTGGTCCGGCCGGCCGGACGGCACGGATCTGCAGACCGAGCGGGGCCGCGCGTTCCTGCGGGCGGCGTACCGCCGGCTCGCCGACGACGGGATCGCCCGGGTGATCACCCTGAAGCTCGACGGGCGGGCGATCGCCTTTCACACGTACCTCGCGTTCGAGGGGACGCTCTACTCGGACCGGCTCGCCTTCGACCCGGCCTTCGCGCGCTACTCGCCGGGCTTTCTCAACACCCTCGACATGCTCGAGGCGGCCGCGGCGGAGGGGCTCCGCCGGGTCGAGTTCCTCGGCGGGCGCGAGGAGTACAAGCTCGTCTTCGCCGACGGCTTCGAGCCGCTCCACGAGGCCTTCGGCTTTACCCGGACTCTCGTCGGGCGGTCGGCGGCGGCGCTTGCGCTCGCGCAGGTGCGCCTGCGGCGCCGGCTCCGCGACTCGCCCGTCCGGCGGATCTACTTCGAGGAGCTCGCTCCTCTCCGACGAGCGGCCGGGAGGGTCCGTGGGCGCGCCGGGCACCCGTAACCGAAATCTCCCGAGGCGCGTTGTGTGGCCGAGTACTCAGCCAAGGAAACGGGGGACGACGTGGAACGGTCGATGCGGCTAGCCGTGATCGCGCTCGCGGTTTTCGTGAGCGCGGGAGCCACGGCGTCAGGGGCACGGGCGGCGCGCGCGGATGCGAAGCGCCCGCCGGACACGACAATTCTCTCCGCTCCGAGCGGAACGGTTGCATCCTCGACGGCTGCCTTCCGGTTCGCCGCGCAGAGCACCGACCATCACGTGACGTTCCAGTGCAAGCTCGACTCCGGGGCCTGGTCGCCCTGCACGTCGCCGCGGACGTACACGGGGCTGCCGGACGGCGCGCGCCAGTTCGCCGTCCGCGCCATGAACAGATACGGCACGGACCCGACGCCGGCGACGGCCTCGTGGACGATCGACACGACCGCCCCGCCGCTGCCGCAGATCAACTCGGCGCCCACGGGCACGACGTCGTCACGCGACGCGTCCATCTCGTTCTCCGACGCGGAGACGGGCGTGACGTTCCTCTGCTCGCGCGACGGCGGAGCCGCCGCCGCGTGCACGAGCCCGGTGAGCTACACCGGCCTCGCCGACGGACAGCACACGTTCTCGGTGTCGGCGCAAGACGCGGCAGGCAACAAGAGTGCGCCGCAGACCGTCGCCTGGACGATCAACACGACCGTCCCGCCGGAGCCGACGATCGTCAGCGGCACGTCCGGCGCGACGACGTCGACGAGCGCGAGCTTCACGTTCACCGATTCCGACGCATCGGCCACGTTCGTCTGCTCGGTCGACGGCGGTCCCGCGCAGGGGTGCACGAGCCCGGCCTCGCTGTCGGGCCTCGGCGTCGGCTCTCACTCGTTCACCGTCGCCGCGCGGAACAGCGGCGGCAACACGAGCCGGGCCGTCGAGCGCGCCTGGTCGGTGGAGCCGGAGTCGGTCGTGAACGGCAGCTTCGAAGGCTCGCTCCAGGGGTGGTCGAGCTCGCTCGGCACGCTGAGCCAGGCCTCGGACGGCGTGCAGGGCCCCGGCGCCGTCAAGGTCACGGCGAACGCCGGTGCGAACAGCTGGGTCACGGTCTTCCCGACGCCTCGCCCCGTGCAGTCCACGGGTGCCGGCTACGTCTACCACGCGACCGGCTGGGTGCGAAGCGACCATCCGGGCGACCAGATTTGCCTGCGCATTCGCGAGTACAACCAGAGCGCAACGCTCCTCAACACGATCGTCGAGTGCATGACGACGACGACGACCTGGCAGCAGTTCCCGACGATGACCTACATCCCGACGGCTGCCGGGGACCAGCTGACAGCCTTCGCCTACGAGCCGACGCTCGCTGCCGGCGGCACCTACGAGGCCGACGGCATGAGCCTCTACGGCGGCCCGCCCGCGCTCCTGCCGACGAACGGCGACCCGTCGATCGCCGCCGCCGGCGACATCGCGTGTGCACCCGACTCGCCGCAGTACAACAACGGGCTCGGCACCGGGACGCAGTGCATGCAGCAGTCGACTGCGAACCTGATCGGGTCGCTCGGGAACCTCCAGGCGCTGCTGCCGATCGGCGACGAGCAGTACGACTGTGGCGAGCTCGCGAACTTCAACACGGCGTACGACTCCTCGTGGGGGCGCTTCAAGTCGATCACCCATCCGGTGCCCGGCAACCACGAGTACGGCGCCTCGAATTCGTGTGCGAGCACGAGCAACGCGGCCGGGTACTACTCGTACTTCGGCGCCGCGGCGGGCGATCCCACGAAGGGCTACTACTCGTACGACATCGGCACCTGGCACGTCGTCGCAGTGAACTCGCAGTGCTCGGTCGTCTCGTGCGCCGCCGGCTCGCCGGAGGAGACGTGGCTCCGCAACGACCTCGCGACGCACACCGCGAAGTGCACGCTCGTGTACTGGCACCAGCCTCGGTGGTCGGTCGGCCAGGTGGGCGACGAGCCCGACTACGACGCGTTCTGGCAGGACATCGTGAACGCCCACGTCGAGCTCGTGCTGAACGGCCACGACCACACCTATCAGCGCTACACGCCGATGAACGGCGCCGCCGCGGCGGACCCGAACGGCGTGCGGGAAGTCGTCGTCGGCACCGGCGGCGAGGAGCTCTTCGGCACGCTCGGCGCGCGCAGCACGCTCGAGGCCGAGGACAACACGAGCTTCGGCGTGCTCCAGCTCGTCCTGCATCCGGACGGCTACGACGCTCAGTTCATCCCCGCGGCCGGCGGCAACTTCAGCGACTCCTTCTCGGGCAGCTGCCACTAGGCGCTGCCCGAGAGGGCCCCTACTAGGCTCTGCGACGTGGCACGCGCCGTCGTCTTCGTCGTCGCCGACGAGTTCTACGCGGCGCTCGCCACCGTGCGCGCCCTGCGCGCCGCCGGGTACGAGCCGTGGGTCGGCTCGACCGTGCCGGACGGCTATGCCCAGCGGTCGTCGGCGGCCGCGGGCGTGCAGCGGCTGCCGAGCCCCGGCGAGGGGGAGGAACGGTTCGTCGCCGCCGTCAAGGCTGCGGTCGAGCGCCTGCACGCCGAGGTCGTCCTGCCGACGAGCGAGAGCGCGACGGCGGCGCTTGCGGCACACGCCGGCGAGCTCGACGGAGTCGTCGTCGGGGCGCCGCCGTCGGACACCGTCGCGCAGCTCACGGACAAGGCGGTGCTCGCGCGGCTGGCGGAGGCCGCCGGCTTTGCGTCGCCGCCGTCGGTGCAGCTCGACTCGCCCGGCGCGCTCGACGACGACGACGTCCGCCGGACGATCGCGTTCCCCGCGGTCCTCAAGCCCGCGCGCAGCGCGCGCCGCCTGGCGGCCGAGGTGCACGAGGTGCCGGACGCGGTGCGCGTGGCCGACGTCGAAGCGCTCCGTCGGGAGCTCGGCCGCGACCCGGACGTTCCCTGGCTCGTGCAGCGGTTCATCACCGGCACGCTCGTCGGTGTCGCCGGCGTGTCGCAACGAGGGCGTCTGCTCTGCACCGTGCACCAGGTCGCACGGCGCATCTACCCGCGCGATTGCGGCGGGAGTGCGTACGCCGAGACGGTGCCCCGCGTCCCGGGTCTCGACGACGGGCTTGCGCGCCTGCTGGAGCCGCTCGAGCTCACCGGCATCTGGCACGCACAGTTCATCGACGACGGCTCGGAGCGGTATCTGATCGACTTCAACCCGCGCCCGTACGGCTCACTCGCACTGGCGCTCGCCGCAGGCGCGAACCTGCCGGCGCTGTGGGTCGACGTGCTGACCGGGCGGCAGCCCGCACCGTGCGGCTACCGCGTCGGCTACCGCTACCGCGCGGAGATGCGCGAGCTCGGGTATCTCACGCAGGCGCTCGCCGCCCGCGATCTGCGCGCGGCGCTCTCCGTGCTCGTGCCGCGCAGGCACACGGCGCACGCGGTGCTCTCGCTGCGCGACCCTGCGCCCGCCGTGCGGCTCGGCCGCAGGATCGCCGCACGCCTGTCACGGCACGGAGACGGTCAGCCGGCCGAGCTTCCGGCCAGCACCTCCGCGTAGAGCGCACGGTGCGCAGCGTGGAACGCGGCGAGGCTGTGCGCCTGCTCGGCGCGGGCGCGACCGGCTTCGCCGAGTCGCCGTCGTAGCGCCGCGTCTGCGAGCACGCGGTCGAGCGCGGCGCCGAGGGCCGCCACGTCGCCGACCGGCGCCAGGAGGCCCGTCACGCCGTCGGCCACGAGCTCGGGGATGCCGCCGGCGGCGTTCGCCACCACCGGCAGCCCAGCCGACATCGCTTCGAGGACCGAGATCGGCAGGCCCTCCGACCTGCTCGACAGGACGAAGACGTCGGCCGCAGCGAGGCGGTCCGCGACGTCGTTCCGCTCGCCGAGCAGCTCCACCGACGACAGTCCCTCGGCTGCAATCGCGGCCTCGACCGACGCACGATCGGGGCCGTCACCGATGATCTCGGCGCGGAACGGCACCGTCACGCATCCGAGCGCGTGGACGAGGCCGTCGAAGTCCTTCGGCGCCTTCAACCGGCCGACGCTGACGACGCACGGCGGATCGCCGTCGAGCCGCGCTCGCGGCGTCGCCTCGACGTCGACGGCGTTCGGGATCACGACCGTTCTGCCGGCCACGCAGGTACGCGCGGCGATCCCCGCCCGGCGCGTCTCCTCCGAGACGCAGATGAAGCGCGTCGTGACCGGGCGGACGAGCCGGTCGAGCCAGAGGTACAGCGTCGACGCACGGCCCTGATGCTGCGCGAACGCCCAGCCGTGCACGGTGAAGATGCGAACGGGTACGCGGGCCAGCCACGCAGCAATCCGACCGACGACTCCTGCCTTCGAGCTGTTCGCGTGCACGACGTCCGGGCGCTCGCGCCGGCACAGCCGCACGAGCTCGATCAGCCCGAGGAGATCACGCTTGAGCGAGACGGGCCGCTGCACGTGCTGCAGCGGGACATAGCGGGCGCCCGCAGCTTCGACGGCGCTTCGTAGCGGTCCCGGTCCCCACGCGGCGACGACCACGTCGTAGTCGGCTACGAGACCTTCCGTCAGCAGGCGGACGTACGTCTGTGCGCCGCCGACCTCTGCCAGCGTGACGAGGATCAGGACGCGCGGCCGCGTGCGCATCGGTCGACGGCGCTAGTGCGCTTCGCCGATTGCGGCCACGTCGGTTCGCTTCGCCGCGATCACGTCGGACAGGATGTCGTCGAGCGTGCGCTCGGGCTGCCAGCCGACGGCGGCCGCGACCTTCGCGATCGACGGAATGCGGTGCAGCATGTCTTCGATCCCCTGCCCGTACACCTTGTCGAACGGGATGAACTCGACGTCGGAGCTGCTGCCCGTCGCCTGCCGCACCTTCTCGGCGAGCTCGATGATCTTGATGCGGTTCGTCGAGCCGACGTTGTAGACCTCTCCCGACGTCGCGGGCGTCTCCATCAGCGCGATGAGCGCGCGCACGGTGTCGTCGACGTGGCAGAAGCACCGGGTCTGCTCGCCGTCGCCGAAGATCTCGATCGGCGCATTCGCGAGCGCACGCTCGACGAAGCGGGGGATCACCATTCCGTACTGGCCGCTCTGCCGCGGGCCGACCGTGTTGAAGAGCCTCACGATCACGCAGTCGAGGCCGCGCTCCTGGTGGTGGGCGAGTGCGAGGAACTCGTCCATCGCCTTCGAGTCCGCGTACGCCCAGCGTCTCTGCGTCGTCGGCCCGTAGATGCGTCGTGCATCCTCGACGAGCGCGATCTCCTCGCGATGGTCCCCGTAGACCTCGGACGTCGAGGCGACGAGGACGCGCTTCCCGAACCGGTTGCAGTACTCGAGGACGGTTTCCGTTCCCTGGACGTTCGTGACGAGCGTGCGCACGGGCTGCTCGACGATCAAGCGGACGCCGACTGCCGCAGCGAGGTGATAGACGACGTCGCTCTTGTGCACGAGCTCGTTGACGACGGAGTGCGAGAGCACCGAGTCGACGACGAGATGGAAGTCGCCGCGCTCGCGCAGGTGCTCGACGTTCTCGACCGAGCCGGTCGAGAGGTCGTCGAGCGCCCAGACCTCGTAGCCGCGCTCGAGGAGCTGCTCGCAGAGGTGCGAGCCGATGAAGCCCGCTCCGCCTGTGACGAGTGCCTTCACGTCGTCGGACCCTAGCGGGATGCTGTTAGGAGAGCTTTGCGGATCGTCCTCTGCCGCGGCGCCAGCTCGGCCGCGCGACGGAGCGCGCGGAGCGCGTCGGCGCGTCGGCCGAGCTGCTCGTACGCGAGCCCGAGCTGGTAGAGCACGGGAACCGCGAGCGGCTCGCGGCTGTGCGCCCGGCGGAGCGCGGCGACGCGCCCCGCGGCGCCGTCGGCGCGCCGCCATTCCACCCAGTAGGGGTCGAGCGAGAGCGGATCGAGCGTGCGCGCGTGGGCGAGGTCTGAGCCGGGATCGCGCGCCGAGGCCGCGGCGACCACGTACTGGTGTGCAAGCCACGGCGGTGCGAACGCAAAGAGCGCGAGCGCGACCGCGAGCCCGGCCGCGAGACGGCTCGCGGCGACGGAGACTCCGCGGCGCAGATCGGGGGCGCACCCCGCGCCGACGAGCAGGAACGCGGGCACGCCGACGACGGGCACCGTCCAGATCCAGTCGACTGCGGCGTGCGCGAAGAAGTACGTGCCTGCTCCGAGCGCCGCAATCGCCGACGGCTGCGCGCGCTTGCGGGCAAGCGCGACGAGCGGCGTGACGGCGCCTACAAGGAGGAGCAGGAGCCCCGGGACGCCGAGCTCGGCAAACGCATCGAGGTAGAGGGAGTGGGCGCGGAGCGGCGTCTCGTTCGTGCGCCCGTGCCGGAGATACGCCGAGTAGAAGCCGCGGGCGCCGATTCCGCCGAGCGGGTGCTTTGTCCCCTCGTCGAGCGCGACGCGCCAGAAGTCGTAGCGGTGCGAGCCGAGGGCCGTGAGGTGCGTGGCGCCGGGATGGGCGGGCGTGGGGTGCTTGAACGCGTGCCACGTGCGCCTCGCCCACGCGCTCGGCGAGTGCTCCACGGCGAGGAACGCGGCGACGCCGGCCGCGACTGCCGCTGCAGTCAGGACCGCGGCGATCCTGCCGATGAGCAGCCGCCGCGCCGGGCCGATCGTGAGGCGCCGGTCGAGGAGGACGTAGCCGGCGCCGAGGAGCGCCGCGGCCGCCGCGGCGGCGAGTGCCGCGAAGCCGGCGTGGTGCGTCGCTGCCGCTGTCGGCGACCGGTAGGGGCCCGTGAGCGGCCCGAAGAGCGCGACGGCAGGGGCGGCTGCGACCACGAGGGCCGGCACGAGCCTGAGCCGCTGCGGCGCGACCGCGAAGACGACGAGCCCCGACGCGACGATCCCGACCACGGTTCCCTTGCTCTGGGCGATCTCGTCGAGCGCGACGAAGACGGCACAGGAGGCGACGCCGGCGACGCGGGCCGCGAGCGACGCGGCGTGATCCGACGCGGTGACCGCCGCCGGCCAGATGCCCACCGCGAAGAGCGCCGAGCAGGCGTTGACGTACGAGACCGGGAAGTCGAGACGGCCGGCAAAGAGGAGGCCGAGCGGATTCCCGCTGGCCGCCAGGTCGAGCGCCGTGAGGATGCCGAGGGCCCCGAGCACGTACGTCGTCACCCGCAGCGCGTCGAGTCGCTCGCCCTCGCCGGCGAGCGTGACCGCGGGAACGAGGAGCGTCGCCGCATAGAAGAGCGTGAGGAGCGCCTCGTCGCGCGCCCCCGACGGGCTCGGCGACCAGGCGATGGAGAGCGCCGAGAGGGCTGCGAGCCCCGTCAGGGCGGCACAGCCGACCGCGACGGCGCGCGGTGGGCGGCCGAGCGTGCCCGCGAGGGCGACCGTGGCGAGGACGAGCACGGCGAGGACGGCGAGCGGCAGCCAGTCCGGAGCGGCAAGCGAGCCCTCTTCGCGCCAGGCGACGAGCGCCGCCGCGGCCGCGGCGAGACCGCTCGGGAGGAGCGGAGCCGTGCGTCGAAGGGGCAGAAGAGAGGTCACGTGGTCGCCGTCTGAGGGGGCCGTATCCGTTTTGGCGCAAGCGGCGTTCTACCTGCGTCGGTGGACCAAGAAAGCTACGGGGGAAAAGGAGATCGAATATGCGGCAAGCAGGAACGGCGGTCGTCATCGTTCTTGCCCTCTTTGCTCTGAGCGCGCCTCTCGCGTACGGAGCAGCGGGGCATAAGGCGACCGGTCAGGGATACCCGTCCTCGACGAACGTCCCCGGTGTATCTGGCGCAGGTGTGGTCGGAGCGAACACGAGCGCTGGAGTTGCGCACGCAGGTGGTTCCCTCCCGTTCACCGGCTTCCAGCTTGGGGTCGTCGTCCTCGTGGGCGTCCTGCTCATCGGCGGGGGGCTCCTCCTTCGCGCGTCGGGCCGGAATCGCTCGATCGACATCAGATGACTAACGGGTGGTGGGACCCGGCACGCCGGGCTCCCACCGCCTTGCTTGCGCAGGACGCACTGATCGCCGGACAGCTTCGAGGAGACGGGGGGACACGATGGACGGGCCGCCTGCGGCGGATGTAGGCCTGGAAGCGATCGCGCTCGACGGGGGCGGCACGCTCGCCGTCGCGCCCGCGGGTGTCGCGTCTGCCGGGGGCCGGATCTCCTACGAGACCGCGCTCAGAATCGCGCAGGTCGGGCGCGTCGCCGTCATCTGGCTGCCCATCTGGGCGATCTGCGTCGCCCAGTTCCGCAACTCGTTCACCGCGCTCCTCGCCTCGGTCGTCTACCTCGCGATCTGGAAGGCCACCTTCCGGCGCTCCTACGCCGAGGCGAGCGTCACCGTCTGGACGATCGGCGCCGGGGTGCCGGCGCTCGTCGGGGCCGTCACAGGCGCGCTCGTCGCGACCCCGGTCGCGGTCGGCGTCCGCGCGATCCATCTCAGCGGCCTCGCCCTGATCGAGATCGCCGCCGCAGTCCTCGTCTCATCGGCGCTCTGGGAGTCGACGGTGGCCCGGAGCCTCGCCGCGCGGCGGCGCATCCTCGTCGTCGGCACTGCCGGCGGAGGTACGGAGCTGCTCGAGGACGTGGCGCTCGCACCGCGGCTGCCGTTCGAGGTCGTCGGCGTCGTCGACGCCGACAGCGGCGCCGAGCAGATCGCGGGCCTACCGATGCTCGGGACGTTCGACGAGCTGGCCGAGATCGTGCGCCGTGAGCGGCCGCAGATCGTCGTGCTCTCGAACGACCGCCGCGGGGACGCCTTCGAGAAGATCGTCGAGGTCGGTCATCTCGGCTTCGTCGTCGTCGGCGTCGCCGAGTTCTACGAGTACGCCTTTGGGCGCCTGCCCGTGCGCAACCTCACGCCGCAGTGGTTCATGAGCGTCCTCCATCTCTACCGGCGGCCGTACTCGCAGCTCCTGAAGCGCAGCTTCGACCTCGCCGTCGCAGCGGTCGGGGCGGCGCTGCTTGCGCCGCTCGTTCCCGTGATCGCCCTGCTCGTCCGCCGGACGCCGGGCCCCGTCGTCTTCCGGCAGACGCGCCTCGGCGAGGGCGGCACGCCGTTCACGATCTACAAGTTCCGCACGATGCGCGAGGACGCGGAGAAGGACGGGGCCGTCTGGGCCGCCGCGTTCGACGCTCGGGTCACGAGCGTCGGCCGGCTCCTGCGCAAGACGCGCCTAGACGAGATCCCGCAGCTCTGGAACGTCCTCCGCGGCGAGATGTCGATCGTCGGCCCGCGGCCGGAGCGGCCGGAGTTCGTGGCCGAGCTCGAGGCGGAGGTCCCGTTCTGGTCGCGGCGGCACCTCGTCAAGCCGGGGATCACCGGCTGGGCCCAGATCCGCCGCGGCTATACCGCGGATGCCGCCGGAACGGGCGACAAGCTCTCGTACGACCTCTGGTACCTCCGGCACCGCAGCATCGTCGTCGACATCGCGATCTGCGCGAAGACGTTCTGGACGCTCGTCAGCGGCTCCGGCGCGCGCTGACGAGACCGGGTACGTCGAGCGCCCGGCGGATAATGGGCGGGTGGGTTCGCTTGCCACCCGGTCGTCCCTCGCCCTCGTCGTGGTCGCGTGCGTCGTGGCAGGCCTTGCCGCTGCCGCCGGCTACGGGCTGACGGCTCCGAAGCGCTACCGCGCCACGGCGGAATTGCTCGTCGCGCCGGTCGCGCCCGGCGACCCGACGTTCGCCGGGCTCGACGTGCTGCGGGACACCGGCGGGAAGCGCACCGCGGCGGCATCCGTCGCTGCGCTCCTCGAGTCGCCCCAGGTCGCGGACGCGGCCGCGGCGCAGCTCGCGCTCACGCGGAAGCGGAGCTCGCTCGAGCACGACGTCCATGTCCACGTCGTCGACTCGAGCGACGTCGTCGCCGTCACCGCGGAAAGCAGCTCGGCGACGGGTGCAGCCGAGCTCGCGAACACGTTCGCGAGCACGCTCGTGACGCAGCGCAGCGCAACCTTCCAGAGCGACCTCTCGGCTGCGATCCATCGCGACCAGCAGCTCCTCGCGACACTGCCGGCGAACGGCGCGGACACGGCCCGGATCGCGACGCGCCTCGCGACGCTGCGCGGCCTCGTCGGGCGGCCCGATCCGACACTCAGCGTCGCCGCCCAGGCCGCGGCGCCGACGTCGTCCGCCTCGCCCGACCTCGCGCGGCTGCTCGCGATCGGGGCGGCGATCGGCGCGGCGGTCGGCGTCATCCTCGCCGGTCTCCTCTGGACGGTCTTCGGTAGCCGCCGCCGGCAGCCCCTCCAGTCGCTGGCCGACGAGCAGGCGGTCGAGGGGATCGTCGAGCAGATCGAAATGCGCCTCCGGCAGCGCGAGTCGGCCCTCGCAGCGCGGCAGCGCGACGTCCAGGGCACGCTCGACAAGCTGCGCGCGACCCTCGAGGCCTCCGCGGCGGCCGAAGCGGCGGCGCTGCGGGAGCGGGGGGCGGCGCTCGCGCAGCGCGAGGCGGCGCTCGCGGCCCGCGAGGCGGAGCCGGAGCCCGAGCCCGAGCCCGAGCCGGAGCCCGAGCCGGAGCCCGAGCCCGAGCCCGAGCCCGAGCCGGAGCCGGAGCCGGAGCCGGAGCCCGAGCCCGTGCCGGCCCCCGTGCTGCCCGTCGCAAACGGCGGCTACAACCTCGTCCGGCTCGAGCAGCTCGTGCGGCGCCACGGCGCCGAGAATCCCGACCGGGTGGACGAGTGGGAGTCGTATCTCTTCTATCTGCGCGATTACGCCTCGTCCGACGGCTCGCTGCCCTCGACCTTCGACTGGCTCGTCGCCGATGCCTTCGGTGAGCTCCTCTGAAAGACGTGCGGTTTCCCTCAGCAGGACGCGGGAATTGGCCGATAATCGGCTATGGGCGCACTCGGTAGCGACGGGACCCTGGGCTACGATGGTCGAACCTTCGACCGGCGGCGTTCGCAAGGAACGACCGCGGTTCGGCTACTGAAAGGGGGGTCGAGGGACTTTGTTCGAACGCTTCACTGAACGGGCTCGCCAGGTCGTCGTCCTTGCACAGGACGAGGCACGGGCGCTCAAGCACAACTACATCGGCACCGAGCACATCCTGCTCGGGCTGCTCCGCGAGGAAGAGGGTCTCGCGGCGCGGGTGCTCGAGTCCCTCGACATCACCGTGGAAGAGGTGCGTGCGCAGGTCGCCCGCATCGTCGGCCAGGGCGACGAAGTCACGACCGGACAAATCCCGTTCACGCCGCGCGCGAAGAAGGTGCTGGAGCTCGCGCTGCGGGAAGCACTGTCTCTCGGCCACAACTACATCGGCACCGAGCACATCCTGCTCGGACTCGTTCGCGAGAACGAGGGCGTCGCGGCGCGCATCCTGCTCGACTTCGACGCCGACGCCGAGAAGATTCGCAACGAGATCATCCGCATGCTCTCCGGCCCCGGACGGCGGC
>Ga0070741_10012543_pt1 | contig 15274 bp, 12 predicted proteins | sample Coa_R1_4_FD_66440 | JGI IMG/M metagenome (GOLD analysis project Ga0070741, IMG submission 66440) | Surface soil microbial communities from Centralia Pennsylvania, which are recovering from an underground coalmine fire - Coalmine... | ecosystem: Environmental > Terrestrial > Soil > Unclassified ... | reverse complement strand
CCGATGATCTGGACCGGGAGCAGCCCGAACGTGACGAAGGCGGTCACGAGCGACACGGCACCGAGGATGCCGGGGACCGAGAGCCCGGGGTGGAGCAGCTCGATCACGATCAGTCCGAGCCCGAGGTAGAAGAAGATGAACGCGAAGTCGGGGGAGAGCAGGGTGTGCAGGATCGCGGCGCCGACTCCCATGCTGAGGGTCCGGACCCTCGCGCCGGCCACGTCGAGCGTCACCGTCCGGCCACCCGCCACCTCGACCCTTCGGCCCTCGACCGCCCGCAGGAGCGCGCCCTCGCTCGGCTCGACGAGGTCGATCACCCCGATCCTCAGCGCCTCGTTCGACGGGATGCTGACCGAGCGTACGACGGCGTCCCTCGCCCAGCTCTCGTTTCGTCCGTTTCGATGGGCGAGGTCCTGAATGTAGGCGGCGGCGTCGTTGGTCACCTTCTGCTCCTCGATCGCCCCGGCAACGCCAACCGGGTGCGCCGCGCCGATGTTCGTCCCGGGGGCCATGGCGGCGACGGGGCAGGCCATCATGATGAACGTCCCGGCCGACGCCGCGCGTGCGCCCTCGGGCCACACGTAGCAGATCACGGGGATCCGCGAGCCCAGGATCGACTGGACGATCTCGCGCATGGAGGAGTCGAGTCCCCCCGGCGTGTCGATCGTGAGGAGCACTGCGGCGTCGTGCTGCGCGTTCGCGGCCGCGATGCCCGCGCGGACGTAGTCCGCCGAGAACGGGTCCACCACGCCCGAAAGCCTGAGCTGCGTGACGGTCGGGACCTGGGCCTGCGCCCGAGCGTTCGCCGCCGGCAACACGAGCGCCGCGATCACCGCCGTCAGCCGCGCCGCCCGAAGGACGTTGCGCATGACCGCATCATCGCACCCTTCCCCGACGGCGCGCACGGTCGTGGGAGCGCCCGGTGACCGGGAGGATCGCCACCTGGACGTCGTCGCCCGCCTCGCAGGTCGCGTGGCATGATGGACCGGGGGTCACGGCAAGCTTCGGCCGGCGACCCGCCCGTATACCGGAAGGGAGTGACCGTGTGAACGGTCGGCCCGATGGACCGCTTCTCGCGCGAGAGGAAGAGCGGCTGGTGGAGGGACTCCTTGCCGGCAACGAGGACGCCGTGCGAGCGCTGTACGCGCGTTTCGCCCGGCCGATCTTCACGCTGGGCATCCGGCTGCTGGGGAGCGCGGAGGCCGCAGAGGAGCTGACGCAGGACGTCTTCGTCACCGCGTGGCGCAAGGCCGCGCGGTTCGACTCCACCCGCGGGCGGCTGTCCACCTGGCTCATGACGATCGCGCACAACCTGGCCGTGGACCGCCTGCGGCGCGAGACCGGCGTCTCGCGCCCCACCCTCGTGCTCGTCGACGAGGTCCCCGAGGTCGCGGCGCAGGATGAGGAGGACCCGCTGATCGAGCGGGACGCGGCGGTCCGCGCCCTGCAGTCGCTCTCGGACGCCGAGCGGCGGCTGCTCGCGCGGGCCTACTTCGGAGGGCTGACGGCCCGCGAGATCGCCGAGGCCGACGGGGTGCCGCTCGGCACCGTCAAGACGAGGCTGCGAACCGCCCTCATCAAGGTCCGGCGGGCCAACCAGGAGAAGCCGTGAACTGTCCGGCCGTCCGGGAGCACCTTGCGGAGCTTGCCGTCGGCGTGCTGCCCGAGAGCGAGCGCGCCGCCGTCGAGCGGCACCTGCGCTGGTGCGCCGGGTGTCGGAAGGAGGCGAGCGAGCTGGGTCAGGCGGCGGCGACGTTCGCGCTGGCCCTCGCGCCGGCCCCGGTTCCGAGCGGGCTCGGCGACCGGGTCCTCGCCCGCATCAAGCAGGTGGCGGGAGCTCCGGGATCGCGGCGACGTCTGCGAGCCGCCGCGGCCGCCGTCGTCGCGGCGATGGTGGCCGTCGCCGGCCTGGGGTGGGGTGCGGTCATGGCGGGCCGCGCCGAGCGTTTCGCCGACCGCGCCGCACAGGCCGAGCGACGGCGCGAGGCGGCGCTCGAGCAGTTCCGGAAGGTGCTGGTCGGGCTGCCGCTCGGCACGCAGCTCCCGGAGGACGACACCCACCTCGGCCAGCTGGCGCCGACCGCGGCCGGACGGGTTGGCGGGGGCGCGGTGCTCGAGCTCGTATCGCCGACCCGGATCGACTTCGTGATCGTGATCGTGAACGGTTTGCCGGGGGGCTCCGACCGCCTGCCGTACCGGATCGAGCTGCGCAACAGCGCGGGCGAGGTGCTGCGGGCGGGACAGATCACCACGCTCGACGCCGACGGCGGCGGTCAGGCCTTCCGTCAGTTCCAGAACCGGAGCCTGGCCGGCTTCTGGACCGTGCTGGTCCGCGACGCGGCCGGGCGCGTGGTGCTCCGGGGCGCGATCGATCGCTCGCAGGCAGCGTGAGGAGCGCGAGCCGCGGTCAGTCGGGAGCGGCGAGCGCCGAGGCGAGCACGGCCAGGCTCCCCGGGTACCGATAGCCGATGGACATGTGACCGGCGTCGAACAGCTCGAGCGTGTGGGGGACGCCGATGGCGTCGAGCGCCCTCGACACGGCCACGGCCCCGACGTCCAGGTACCACTCGTCGCGGGTTCCGGCGTCCAGGTAGATCGCCCGCATCGAGCGCATCTCCTCGGCGTGACGGGGCACCATGCGCACGGGATCCTTCTCGAGCCACCTGGCCCAGACCTCCTCGATCAACACGCCGGTTTCGGTGTCGAACGGCAGACGCACGGCCCCGTCGGGATCGGCCGAGTAGCAGGCGGCCATGCACCAGCAGTTCAGCAGGACCCCGTCGTGCTTCCTGGTTCCGAACGGCCGGGACCGGACGTCCTGCCAGAAGCGGTCGTAGGAGCCGCCGTACTCGTCGCGGAGCACGCGCACGACCTCTCGGAACTCCGGGAGGTAGCACGCTTCGAACAGGGCGTCGCCCGCATGCGAGGCGAGCGCCCCGAACACGTCCGGACGCAGCATCGGCACCACCATCGCGCCGTAGCCGCCGCTGGACTTTCCCTGGATGCCACGCCGCTCACGCCGCGGGTCGGTCCGGTACCGGGCGTCCACGAAGGGCACCACCTCGTCGCAGAGGTAGTCGAGGTAGCGGCCGGTCGCGGGCGAGTTCAGAAACTGGCTGCCTCCGAGCGAGGTCCAGCAGTCGACGAAGACCACGATCGCGGCCGGGGCCCTCCCGCCGGCGAAGACCTCGTCGACGAGCTCCGGGTACGTAGGGCGGAAGGCCTCGCGGTTGCGCCACATGTCGATCTGACCGGTGAGGCCCTGGATGACGTACACGGACGGGTAGGTGCGGTCCTCGTCGGCCTCGTACCCGGGCGGCGTGTACACCCACAGTGGACGGGCGGCCGGATCCCCGAGCGGGTTGCCCGCCAGCACCGCGCTCTCGATGACGTGCTCCTCGATCCGGCCAGCGAGGTCGACGCTCCAGGGTCTCATCGGGTTCCTCCCTTTCTCTCGGGTCACTCGAGCCTCCGCGCGCCGCCGGGCCCAACCCGGATATCATGCTGGCGCATGCCGGACATCTCCGACGTCGTCGGCATCGGGCTCGCGGGTGGTCAGGGCGTGCGCGCCCGGCCTCTCACCCTGAAGGCGCCCGGATACCTGCGATCCAAGGCCGCGATGTCCTTCCTCGGCCGGCGGCTGATCCGCTGGGTGATCCAGATCCTCTCGAGCGAGGGAATCAAGGACTACTACATCATCGCCCACGGCAAGGAGAACCGTTATCAGATCAAGGTGATGATCGGGTACGGCGAGGGGTTCGGGGTCGATGTGAAGTACTCGCCCGTGAAGTACGACGCGCTCACGACAGGCAGCGCCGACTCCACCCTGCGGATGCTCGACTACTGGGACATCCGGCAGCCGGCCCTCGTGTTTCCCACGGACTCGATCATCGACTTCGACCTCGGCCCGATGCTCGAGGCCCATGTTCGGCACGGCGCGGTCGCCACGATCGCCGCCATGACTCGCGAGCCGGACGAGGTGGCGGAGAAGTACGGCGTGATGCTCACGGATGGCCAGGGGCGCATCACCGAGTTCGTGGAGAAGCCGACGCTTGCCGAGCTCCGCGAGCACTTTCACGCGGCGAGCGACGACGAGTTCCGGCAGCTCCCCCTGATGACCAACGCCGGGTTCTACCTGGTGGACGCGGAAGCGCTCCGCGGGCTGGCCGGCGAGCCGGAGATCCGCGAGCTTCGGGCGCGGCGGCTCGACTTCGGAAAGGACTTGCTGCCCTGGCTCGTCGGACACGGCCACCCCGTGTTCGCTCACCCCGTCCGGCAGATCGGCGACCTCGGCAACGTCGAGGACTACGTGGAGACGATGGTCGCGGTCCTGCGCGGCGAGTTCGAGGCGGTTGACCGACTGCTTGGACCGCCGTTCGACCCGGCCGCGCACGTGTGGATCGCCCCGGAATCGCTGTCGATGCGGGACTCGACGAGCGGGATGACGCTGTATGAGAAGCTTGCAGCGGGATCGGTGTCGATCGGGCCCGCGGTCCGCATCGGTCGGTTCTGCGAGATCCACCCGGGCGTTCGGATCGTCGAGTCGAACCTCGACGACGACATCGAGGTGCACCGAGACGCGGTGATCGAACGGACGCAGGTCCGGGACGGAGCGATCATCGGAGCCGCGGCTCGCATCTCGGAGGCCGTGATCGGGTCGATGACCGAGGTCCGCTCCGAGCCGTACCATCCGACCACGATCGAGCACTTCGTGGCGCTCGGGGACGAGGTGATCGTGTACCCGGGGGTGCACCTGTCGGAGCACGTGTCCGTGTACCCGCGGCTCAAGATCCCCGAGGGGATCACCGTCCCGCCTGGAGTCGAGGTCACGGGTCCCGCGGACGTCCTGCGATATCTGTAGCGATGCGGATCGGCCTCTCGCTGCCGCACTACGACTTCTCCCTGCCCGGGCCGGAGCCGATCTCCTTCGGCCGCATGGCCGACGCCGCCACCCGAGCCGAGCGCCTGGGCTTCGACTCCGTGTGGGTATCGGACCACTTCCTGTACTCGCTGGCGCGCTACGGAGGATCGGAGCGGCTTCAGGGCTCGCTCGAGCCGCTGACCGCCCTTGCGGCGCTCGCCCCGCTCACCGAGCGCGTGCGGCTCGGGACGCTGGTTCTGGGCGCGCCCTTCCGACACCCGGCGATCCTGGCCAAGTCCGCCACCGCGATCGACCTGCTCTCGGGAGGCCGGCTGGATCTCGGGCTCGGGGCGGGCTGGTACGAGGAGGAGTTCGTGCGGTTCGGGTACCGGTTCGGCACGGTGGGCGACCGGTTCCGTCTGCTCGAGGAGACCGTCCAGGCGCTGGATGGCCTGCTGCCAGGCGGACCCGTCGACGTGGAGGGGCGGCTCGTGCGATTCCGCGGAGCGTTCAACCACCCCCTTCCGGCGCAGCGGCCGCGGCCGCCCATCTGGGTCGGGGCCAAGGGGGGCGATCGCTCGCTTCGACTCGCGGCGCGCCACGCGGACGGGTGGAACACGGTCTGGCGCTGGACGCCCGGCGCCTACGCCGGCCGCGTCACGCGCGCGCGGGAGCTGTGCGAGCGCGAGGGTCGAGACCCGGCCACGCTGCGGCTGTCCCTGGGTCTGTACACGATCGTCGGCGAGAACCCCGCCGACCTGCGGGCGCGCTACGCCGCCATGCAGCGCTGGGTTCCCGGCGTGATCGACCGCGAGCCGCTGGAGGCGTTTGCCGCCGACACCCTGACCGGCACGCCCGAGGAGGTGATCGAGCGCCTCGCGCAGTTCGCCGAGCTCGGCGTCGAGGAGGTCGTCGTCGCCCCCGCGCCGCTCCCGTTCGCCGTGCCGGACGCGTCGATGCTCGATCTGCTCGCGAGCACGGTCCTTCCCCGGGCGAGGTCGCTCTGACCGTGGACGCGCGCGAGGCGGTGCTGACCGTGCTCCGGGAAGAGGGAAGACCCTTGCACTGGACGGTGATCCAGGATCTCGCGCTGCGACGCGGATACCTGGATCCGTTCGCCGATCCGAACGTCCGCCGGCGGCTCCTCGCGGCGCTCGCCCAGGCTGCGCGCGAGGGCACGGTGATTCGGGAGGCTACGGGCGTCTACCGGCTCCCCTGACCTCCCCGCCGCGAGCTTCGGACCGGCCGGCGTGGGCCCGCCGGGGCCGGGCCCGCTCAGCGGTAGGTGATCTTCGAGTAGGTCTCGAGCTTCTCGAACTGGTGCTCGGCCTCGATCCACCGCACGGTGCCGGACCGGGAGCGAATGACGAGCGACCACGTGGTCGCTCCATCGGGCCAGTACTTCACGCCGCGGAGCAGGGAGCCGTTGGTGATGCCGGTCGCAGCGAAGAACACGTCCTTCCCCGACACGAGGTCGTCGGTCGTCAGCACTCGCTCGATGTCGTAGCCGGCGTCGAGCAGGCGTGCCCGCTCCTCGTCGTTACGAGGGACGAGCCGCCCCTGGATCGCGCCGCCGAGGCACTTGAGCGCGGCGGCGGCGATCACTCCTTCCGGCGTTCCCCCGATGCCGAGCAGGAGGTCGATCCCGGATCGCCGGGTGGTCGCCGCCGCGATGGCGCCGGCGACGTCGCCGTCGGTGATCAGGAACACGCGGGCGCCGGTCTCCCGGACGCGGGCGATGAGGTCCTGGTGGCGCTCCCGGTCGAGGATGACGACGGCCACCTCCTCGGGGCGCTTCTCCTTCGCCTTCGCCACCTGGCGCACGTTCTCCTCGGGCGGAGCGGTCACGTCGATGGCGTGCGCGGCCTCGGGGCCGGTCGCCACCTTCTCCATGTAGACGGCCGCACCCGGGAAGAACATCGTGCCGCGCTCCGCCAGCGCGATGACCGACAGGGCGTTGGGCTGCCCCATCGCGGTGAGGCGCGTGCCGTCGATCGGGTCGACGGCCACGTCGACGGCGGCGCCGGTGCCGTTGCCGACCTCTTCCCCGTTGAACAACATGGGGGCCTCGTCCTTCTCGCCTTCGCCGATGACGACGGTCCCGTGCATCGGCACGCTGTCGATCATCAGCCGCATCGCGTCGACCGCCGCTTGATCGGCCGCGACCTTGTCGCCGCGCCCGATCCAGCGGCCGGCCGCGAGGGCGGCCGCCTCGGTGACGCGGACGAGGTCGAGGGCGAGGTTCCGATCGGGACGCTGTTCGTCCATCGCGCAGCACCTCCAGGGGGTCGCGGTGACGTGCCGTGGCCATCCTACGTCGCGGCCGGGAGCCCCGAGATGCCGGTCAGAGCATCCCGCGCCGGCGGAACCCGTCGACGATCCGCCTCAGCGTGTCCTCCACCGGGGTGTAGACGAGCCCGAGCTCGCGCGTCGCGCGCGACCCGTCGCATCGCCGGCCGTGCGCGAGCGCCCGGGCGAGCTCCCGGCAGAACGGAGGCCGGCGCCCGAGCGCGCGAAACCCCATCTCCACTGGCCCGCCGAGCGCGGCGACCGTCCCGACCGGTACGAACCACCGCCGCCTCCGGATCCCGCTGGCCCGCTCCAGGACCTCGAGGGCCTCGCGAGTCCTCAGCGAGGCCCCGCAGAGCAGGTACCGCTCGCCCGGGGCACCCCGGGTCTCCGCGAGCAGGTGGCCGAGGGCGCAGTCGTCCACATCGACGATCGAGATGGGGACGTCCACGAGGACGGGGAGGCGCCCGCGCAGGTGGGCGAGGAGCAGACGGGCGGTGCCCGACACGCGTCCTGGGCCCTGCACCGACGCCGGGTTCACGGCCACGACCTCCAACCCCAGCTCGGCGCCGAGCTCGAAGGCGAGCCGCTCGGCCTGGTGCTTCGAGCGCTCGTACGAGGTCAGGAACCATCCGCGATGGGGAGTGTCCTCGCGCGCAACGGCGCCGGGTTCCTCTCCGATCGTCGCGGCCGAGGAGGTGAGGACGACGCGGCGGACGCCGGCTCGCCCGGCCGCCCGGACGACGTTGCGCGTGCCCTCGACGTTGGTGCGCGTCATCGTCTCGACGTCCGGCCCGCACACCCGCATCGCCCCCGCGAGGTGGAAAACCGTCTCGCAGCCCCGCATGGCCCGGTCGAGCCCGCTCGCGTCGAGCACGTCGCCGGCGACGGGTCTGGCGCCCAGACGCGCGACGACCGCGGCGGAGCGTTCGGAGCGGGCGAGGGCGAACGCCTCCCGACCGCCGAGGGCGAGTCGGCGGAGGACGGCGGTTCCGATGAGGCCGGACCCGCCGGTGACGAAGGCTCGTCCGGGCACCGGGTCACCTGCGGCGCGAGCCCGCGATGCTCCCCGAGAACCTCGCCAGATACTCGACGGCCGACAGGACCGTGACGGCCGCGGCGACCAGCATGACCCACTCGTCCGGATAGAGCGGCCCCAGCCGGTCCGGCGCGCGCAGGATGGCGAGCAGGATCGCCAGGAACTGCACGTTGGCCTTCGCCTTGCCGAGCACCGAGGGCCGCATCACCGTGCCGTCGGCCGCGACCACGCCCCTGAGTCCCATGATCAGCAGCTCCCGCGCGACGATGATCGTCGCGATCCACGGCGAGGCGCGCCCGGCGCCCACGAGGGCGACCAGGACGCCGGAGACCAGGAGCTTGTCGGCCGTCGTGTCGAGGAAGCTCCCGAGCGTCGTCGCGGCGCGCCACCTCCGGGCGAGGAACCCGTCGAGGAAGTCGGTGGCGGCGGCGATCGCAAACAGCGCTGCGGCGATTCCGTACGCGTGCGCACGGTGCCTGCCCTCGAGCAGGAGCCACATGACGATCGGGACGAGGACCACGCGAAGGAAGGTGATCCGAGTGAGCAGGGACGCGGCCTTGGCTTCCCGATCGTTCACGGCGACCCCCGGGGGCTCGGCCCGATGCTAACAGCGGGCAGAGGCGGTCGAGACGAGCTCGCGGACCTCCGCCGCGGTCCGGCATCGCAGGGCGCGCTCCGCGAGCGTCCGCGCGTCCTCGAGCGCGAGCGCGCGGACGGCACGCTTCACCCTCGGCAGGGCCGGCGCGCTCGCCGAGAGCTCGCGAACTCCAAGCCCCACGAGGACCGGCACGGCAGCCTCGTCGGCGGCGAGCTCCCCGCAGACCGCGACGGGACGCCCCAGCGGCAGGGCGGCCTCGACGGTCATGTGGATGAGGCGCAGCACCGCAGGGTGGAGCGCGTCGGCCAGGCCGGCCACCAGCTCGTTGCCGCGCTCGGCCGCGAGCGTGTACTGCGCGAGGTCGTTCGTCCCGATAGAGAAGAAGTCGACATCGGGTGCGAGGGCCGACGCGGTGAGGGCCGCGGAGGGGACCTCGACCATGATGCCGACCTGAAGGCGCTCGGGAGTTCGCCGGCCGGCGGCGGCGACCTCGCGGCGCGCGCGCTCGACGAGCGCGCGCGCCGCGAGGACCTCCTGCAGGGTCGTCACCATCGGGAACATGACCCGGACGGGGTGGTCGGCGGCGACCCGGATCGCGGCCCGGAGCTGTGGCAGGAGCACGTCGGGTCGGGACAGCCCGAGCCGGAGTCCCCGCACGCCGAGGAAGGGGTTGGCCTCGGCGGCCACGGGAACGTACGGGAGCGGCTTGTCCCCGCCGACGTCGAGGGTTCGGAGCACGAGCGGTCGCTCGCCGAGCCCTTCGGCGATGGCCCGGTAGACGGACTCCTGCTCGTCCTCCGTCGGCATGGTCTCCCGACCGAGGAACAGGAACTCGGTGCGAAGCAGCCCGACGCCCTCGGCGCCGGCCTCCAGCGCGGGGCCGACGTCCTCGGGCTTGCCGATGTTGGCGAAGACCTCGATGCGGACGCCGTCGCGCGTGGTCGCCGGTTCTGCGGCGTCCGCCCGGGCGGCCGCCTCGGAGGCCCGAAACTCGGCGACGCGGCGCAGGGCCTCGGCGACGAGCTCGGCGCCGGGGTTGGGCCGAAGGAGCCCCGCATCGCCGTCCAGGAGGACGGTTGTGCCCTCGGGGATGTCCAGGATCGCCCGGCCGAGACCCACCACCGCGGGGATTCCGAGCGATCGCGCGAGAACGGCGGAGTGCGACGTCGGGCCGCCGAGCGCGGTCGCGATCCCGCGCACCCTCGCCGGGTCCAGGCCCGCCGTGTCCGCCGGCGTGAGGTCCTCGGCGAGCACCACGCCCTCCCCGGCGACGGCGGGGGCCGCCGCCCGCCCCGCCAGATGGGCCAGGACCTGGCGGCCCACCGCGCGGACGTCGGCCGCGCGGGCCTTCAGGTACGGGTCGTCGAGCGCCTGCCACGACGCCTCGACGCGCGCGATCGTCTCGGTCCACGACGCGACGGCCCCGCGCCCCTCCTCGAGGATCGCCCGGCGGAGCGCCGACAGGAGGGCCTCGTCCTCGAGCAGCAGGGCGTGGGCGTCGAAGATCGCCGCCGCCTGCTCCCCGGCCCTGGCGGCCACCCGGGCGCGGGTCGCGCGGATCTCGCGGAGGGCGGCCTCCAGCGCGGCCGACATGGCTGCCCACTCCTTCGAGGGCTCTCCCGGGGGTTCGGTCGGCCCCTGGATCTCGGGCGCGCGCACGTGCCGGGCCGGCCCCACGACGACTCCCGGGGAGGCGGGGAAGCCGGCGAGCGCGCCCTCCGGCGCGGCGATCGGCGGCTCGGTCGGCCCCGGGACGGAAGCCTCGACCTCGCGCACCCCGCCCGCCTCGTCGCCGAAGCCCGCCGCCGCGAGCTCCTCGATGGCCCGGAGGACCTCGGCGGCCTGCGGGCCCGATGCGGAGACCTCGATCTCATGGCCCTGGAGCACGCCGAGCGTCGCGACGGCGCTCAGGCTCCGCGCGCTGGCGGGTCCCCGACCGTTCGTGAGGTTCGTCACGCGGACGTCGGCATCGAAGGCGCCCGCGGTGCGGACCAAGCGCGCGGCGGGCCGCGCGTGCAACCCGAGCGGGTTGTCGACGAGCAGGCGGACGGTTCGCGCGGGACCCCCGGCGGCGGTCGCCGCCTCCGCCAGCGGCGCCCGCTCGCCCCCGGGGGACGCGCCGAGGTGCGCGACCTTCGGCGCCAGGCCGTTTCGGGCCTCGTCGGCGACCTCGGCGAGCGAGCGCCCGAGCCGGGCGGCGACCGCCGCGGCGATCGCACCCTCGACGAAGGGGGCCTCGCAGAGCAGGATCCGGCCGCGACGCTCCTCTGGCAGCATCTCCACGGCCATCTCCGCCGACAGCACGGCGCTGCCGAGGTCCATCAGCACGAGCACGCCCTCCTCCGACCACACGCGGTCGATCGCCGAGGAGACGAGGACGGCGTCGGTGCCGATGGGCCGATCGGGGAGGTCCAGGCCGCCGACGGGCTCCAGCGCGACGTCCTCGCCCCCCATCTGCCGGGCGAGCTCGGCCACCCCCTCGGCGAGCTTGGCGCTGTGGGAGACCAGGACGATGCCGATCACGCCGACCGCCCCCTCACCCGCCCGCCGGCGCGGACCGGTGCTCGCTCACCCCGCCAGGCCGTACGCCCGGTAGAGCACCTCGATCGGGTGGACCGAGGCAACCCCCGTGGCCTTCTCGATCTGCCAGCGACAGGTCTCGCTGTCGCAGGCGGCAAGATCCGAGCCGGCGGCGCGCACCTGGTCGAACAGGCGGGCGCCCACGGCCATCGCGATGTCGTACTTCTCGGCCTTGAGACCGTAGGTGCCGGCGATGCCGCAGCACTCCGCGTCGCTCTCCTCGACCTCGAGCCCGGGGATCAAGGCGAACAGGTCCAGGGCCGGCTTGCCCATCCAGTGCCCCGCCTGCTGGCAGGGGGCATGGTAGGGGACCGTGATCGGGAGCGGTCGGAAGTCCGTCCGGAGCTCTCCGCGCTCGTGGAGCCAGACGAGGTACTCGCAGACGTCGAACACGTGCGCCGAGACGATGCGGAGGTCCTCGTCGTCCTCGAGATCCAGCATCTCGATCGCTTCGCGCTTGAGCATCAGGCCGCAGCTGGTCGAGGTGGCGACGATGTCGTAGCCCCGGCGGGCGTAGGGGGCCAGGGTCGATGCCAGTCGCCGGACGTACCGTCGCGCGTCGTCCATCAGCCCGTTCGACTGCAGGGGCAGCCCGCAGCAGTCCTGACCGCGCGGAACGAGCACGCGGAACCCGTTGTGCTCGAGGACGGCCACCGTCATCTCGCCGAGCCTGGGCTCGTAGTAGTTGGTGCTGCACCCGTGGAAGTAGACGACCGCCCGAGTCGCGTTCGGCGGAGCCGGGTGTCTGCTTGCCCACCCCTGGAAGGTCCGCCCGGCGAACCTGGGCATCGGCGCGGCCCGGTGGATCCGCAGGACCCGTTCGAGCAACGCGCGGAACACCCGGTTCTGGAGCAACCAGTTGCCGAGCGGAGCGACCGGCGTGCCGATCTTCCCCATAAGGCTCGAGCGGGCGATGATCCGGTCGCGAAGCGGAACGCCGCGCTCCGCCTTCATGCGCGCGCGTGCCCTGGCGTTGATCTCCGCGATCTTGACCCCCTGCGGACACACGGTGGTGCAGATCCCGCAGCCGGAGCAGTAGTCGAGCGATGCGTCGAACGTCGCACCGGCGGTGCGGAACCGCTCCGCTTGCGGGCCGGCGTACTTCGGGCCGGGGAACAGCGGCGTGACGTTCGACACCGGGCAGAACGTCTCGCAGATGGTGCATTTCACGCAGTGGTCCAGCGACCCGCGCACGAGCTCCACGGGCTCCATCTCCAGGGTCTGCATCACGACGCGTCCTCCAGGATGTGCGACGCGGCCGCGAAGCCCGTGGCAAGGGCGAGCCCGTTGCCCGAGCGCTCCCGCCATGGCTCGGCCCCGGCGAGCACGGCGCCGGCCGCGAAGAGGTTGTCGAAGGCTGCTGCGCCCTCCGGGCCGAGCGGACGCAGCCGTTCGTCCACCGCCAACCCGGCCCTGGCCATCGGATGGTCGTCGAAGACGCCGGGGAGGAACCTGGGCTCCTCGATCGGGGGCACGCCGGCCACCGGCAGGCCGAACACGGTCTCGCGCACCTCGCCGTAGGAGTCGAGGTGGAGGGCCCCGGAGGCGAAGCCGCCCGTCGCGAGCACGAACCAGCGGGCCTCGTAGACGGTCGTCCGGCTCGCCGCGGCCCGAACCGAGAGCGCGGTCACGGACCCGTCGCGCGCGCTCGCCCCGACGGCCATCGCGCCCATGACGAGTCTGCCTCCCGCGCGCCGGAAGGCCGCCCGCAGCGTGCGGAACAGACGGATCCCCGGCACCGAGGGCGGGAGGCCGGGTACCTCGAACACCGGCCGCTCGAGCGCGTCCTCGAGCTCGCGCCGCACCTCGGCGTGGCGGTCCAGGCCCAGCACCGCGGGGAACCCCACCACCTCGCCCGGCTGAAGGTGGACCCCGAGCTCGCTCGCCACGGCCCGCCGGAACGAGGCGTCCTCGAACGCGCGGGCGTAGTCGAGCGCGCCGACGTCGGGCTCGCGGCCGGGGTCGGAGACGCGGACGGCCCGAGCCTCGAGGCCGCCCCCCGACGGAAGCTTGGCCTGCGCGAGGTTCTCGGCAAGGTACGCGGGGTAGAAGCTCTTCAGCGCCCGGAGGCCGACGAACGCAAAACGGCCACCGGAGCGGAGGTCGCCGGCCGCCATCGACGCCGGCACGATCGCGGTGGGGGCGGGCACGCCGGCCGCGGTCGGAACGAGGAGGTTCTCCTCGAGCGAGCCGGTGTAGGCCAGAGCCCCGGCCCGCTCGCGCAGCCATTCCACGCTCTGCCGGATCCCCTCGGGCGCCACGCGGGCGTAGGGATGCTCCGGGTGCTCGGCGAGGAAGGCCGGCAGGGCCCTGGCCGGGCTCTCGACGAGCTCCGGCGCGTAGCCGAGGACGTCGATGCTTGCCGGAGAGAGGTGGGTCGATCCGACGCCCTGGGCCACGAGGGTCGTCTTCAGCCCGCCCTCGGCGAGACGAAGGGCGGCGACGAGTCCCGACAGGCCGGCGCCCACGACGAGGGCATCGCTCTTCATGTCGTCACCTTCTCGGACGTGGCGGTTCGCGATGCGTCGCCGGGCAGGTGGCCGACGTCCAAGATCCCCTGGAAGATCCACTCGTCGAGTCGCGTCTGGCGGAGCTGATCGCCGTACAGGACCGGCTGGACGCCCTTCCAGCGCTCCTGGACGAAATCGAGGAGCGCGCGGTTCGCCACCTGGACGGGGGTCTTCTGCAGCTCGTGGAGGATGCCCGTCGCCCGGTAGATGCAGAACCCTCCCTGGCACGGCCCCATGCCGAGACGCACCATCCGTCGCATGTCGTCGAGGCTGGTCGTGCCCCGGCGCCGAAGGGCGGTCTCCAGGTCGGTCCGGGTGACGAACTCGCATTCGCAGATGAGCTGGTCGGTGTGGAGCGTCTCCTCTCGCTGGGCGACCCTGGATCCGAGCCAGTAGTACCGGCGGTCCTCCGAGTCCGGGAGCGGCTCGTCGGCCGTGCGGCAGGGGCGCTCGGTGCCGAGCTCGGCGCAGACGGCGTCCATCGTCTCCTCCGCCATCAGGCGGAACGTGCAGAACTTGCCGCCGGTGATCGTGACGAATCGCTCGACCCCGTCGCGGGTTCGGTGGTTGAGCAGGGCGTGGGCTCTCGTGACGTCGCGGGTGTCGGTGCCGGCCGCCTTCTCTTGATAGAGAGGTCGAACCCCGCCCCACACGCGCAGCGCCCGTGCCGAGCGGAACCCGGGCACCAGGTTCTCCCCCGCGTCGAGCATCTTCTGCACCTCGTCGCGCGTGATCTCCCACTGGTCCGGGTCGGCCACCTTGACGTCGGTGGTCCCGATGACCGAGACGGCCCGAGCCGGCACGATGATGTCGCCGTCGGAGGGCATGGCGCATCGGTTGATCACCGTATCGACGAGCCGGTGGCTCATCGCGACCATGATCCCCTTGCCGGGGAACACGGTCACCTCGCACCCGGCCATCGCCGCGATGCGGCCCGCCCAGGCCCCCGAGGCGTTCACGACGAAGTCGGCTTCGATCTGGATCTCCTCGCCGCTGCGGTGATCGACGACCACCGCTCCCTTCATCACCCCACCCTCGACGATCAGGCGGAGCACCTCGTGGTAGGGGAGGATCCGCGCTCCGTACGACTCGGCCGAGCGAGCGCACGCCCAGACGGTCTTCCAGGAGTCGACGGAACCGTCGGGCACGGTGAACGCGCGGCTGATGCGCGGGTTGAGCCTCGGCTCCCGCCGCAGGGCCTCCGTCACGGGGATCTCCTCGACCGGGATGCCCACCGCTTTGCACGCCTCGGCGAACCTGTCCGCGTAGCTCGGATCATCGACCGGCGTGGTGACGAACAGGCCGCCCGTGTCCTCGATGCAGTCCGCGGCGATCCTGCGGAGGATCCAGTTCTCGTGGATGCACTCCTCCGCCGCCTTGGGATCCTTCACGACGTA
>Ga0070741_10012542_pt1 | contig 15274 bp, 19 predicted proteins | sample Coa_R1_4_FD_66440 | JGI IMG/M metagenome (GOLD analysis project Ga0070741, IMG submission 66440) | Surface soil microbial communities from Centralia Pennsylvania, which are recovering from an underground coalmine fire - Coalmine... | ecosystem: Environmental > Terrestrial > Soil > Unclassified ... | reverse complement strand
ACCGAAAAGCTGCCGCAGGGGCTTTTAAGGTTAAGCTGCCTTTTACGCGGTCAGGTGAGGGTATCTGGCTCTAGAAAAGAGGCCGCCTTGCTTCCGCGATGGAAAATTGTCGCCGTTACCGCCGGAATTGTACTCGCCGGCGTCCTGATGGCGGCCTTCAACTTCTGGATCAACCAGCTCACGGAGCGGCAGGGACAGGACGAGGTCGACCTGTGGGCGCGCCGATCGGTGTCCCTTGCCGAAAATCGGATCGACCGCGTGACCGCGATGCTTGACGAGCTCGCGGCGCGGGGGGTGGCTTCCTGCGAAGAAGCCGAGATCGTCAAGCTGCGTCGGGCGACCTTCGCCACCAACCCGGTCAAGGAATTGTCGGTGATCGGCGCGGACGGGCGGACGCTGTGCAGCGATCTCGGGCTGTCCCTTGACCCGCGCAACGTGACCACGTCGCAGCCGCTCCCCGGATCCGGCAATCTTTTCTTTGAAGTGCTGAGCGTCGGCGAACACGCCGAGCGGATGGTGAGGATTCGCCGGCAAAGTCCGGGTGCCGTCGGTCTCGCCGCGCTCGTGCCGTCCGAGTTGTTCATGGCCCAGATTTCGAACAAAGGCGCGCTGTTGCCCGCCCATACGCGCACGACGCTGTGGGACGGGACACTCATCGCCGAGGCCAATGCATCGGCCGGCCGGCCGGACGCCGCGGCCAAGATTGTCACCGGCACGCAATCGTCCGAGCGCTTTGGCTTGTCAGCGAGCGTGTCGTTGCCGCGATCGCTTGTCGGCGACGGCACGTTGCGCACGCTCGGTTTCGCGGCGACCGGCGCGGTCGCCTTCATCATCGCGGCGTTTGCTTCGCTTATGCCGGGGCGGCCGAAGAAGAATCCCGTGACCGAACTCGAATGCGCGCTCGCCGCGGGAGAGTTCGTTCCGTATTACCAGCCGATCGTCGACATCACGTCCGGACGGTTGCGCGGCGCCGAAGTGCTGATCCGCTGGCGAAAACCGGACGGCACGGTGGTTTCGCCTGCGGCATTTATCCCGCTCGCTGAATCGAGCGGGCTGATCGTCGAAATGACGCGGCATTTGATGCGGACCGCGCGCGACGAACTGCAGGCGGCATACGCGCGGCGTCCGCAATTGCGGCTCGGCTTCAATCTTGCGGCTTTGCACTTCGCGGACGACCGGGTGGTCGCCGACGTCCAGGCAATCTTCGAGCGGTCGCCAATCCAGTATTCACAGATCGTCCTGGAGCTGACCGAACGGCAGCCGGTGGAGAGCCTGACTGCGGCGCGCGGCGTGATCGCCGCGATCCAGCAACTCGGCGTGAAGGTGGCGATCGACGACGTAGGGGCGGGCCATGCCGGTCTGTCGTACATGCTGAAGCTCGGCGTCGACGTCATCAAGATCGACAAGGTTTTCATCGACGCCGTCGGCAGCGACAACAATTCGATGCGCATCATCGAAACACTGGTCGACCTCGCCAACAACATGCGCATGGAAATCGTCGCCGAAGGTGTCGAGAGTTTTGAACAGGCGGTTGCCTTGCGCCGCTACGGCGTGCGTTCGGCGCAAGGCTTCCTGTTTGCGCCGCCGCTGCCGGGGTCGTCGTTCCTCAAGCTCGTGGAAGCGATCGAACCTCTCGCCGGCCCGGCGAAAGACAGGCTCGCGGCTGCGGCCTAAAAATACCTTTTTTGGGAACCAAGTGCCCGTCACGGCGTCGTCATAGACGCCGGGCGGCGGCCATTTCCAAACGCATGGAACTCGATTAAGCATCCGGGCGGGCCGCGTCCGGCCACAAGCCCGGGAGGGACAAATGAATATTCTTCTTTTCATTGGGCGCATCGCTTTTGCTCTGATTTTCATTCTGTCCGGCGCGCAGAAGCTGATGGACGTCGCGGGCACTGCGTCGATGATTGCTGGAAAGGTGACGATCGCCTGGCTGCCGGCCGCTGTTGTCGCCCAACTGCAGGCAATCGGAACGCAGCTCGAGACAGCGTCCGGGATGACCGTGCCGCAACTCCTGGCAATCGCGAGCGGGGTCATTGAACTCGTTGGCGGGCTACTGATTGCGGTCAACATCGGCACGCGGTTCGCTGCGTTGCTGCTGATCGTGTTCACCGCGGCCGCGACGTTCTACTTCCACGATTTCTGGAACATGGCCGGTGATGTCAAGACTGACAACATTGTCCATGCGCTGAAGAATCTTTCGATTATGGGAGCGTTGCTGATTCTGTTTGTGCTCGGGCCGTGGCGGCCGGCTGCGGGCGTAACGGATCCGTCCGCGCCGCGTTACTGATCGTCTGACTGGAGACAGAGGATGTCGAAGAAAATTCTAGCCGCTTGCGCGCTCGGTCTTGGTGTCGTTTCGGTGTGTGTCCTCGCCGACGCGCAGCGTCCGGCGAAGGCGTGGGGGTCGCCCTATGCATGGTGTGCGTTGTTCGGCGCGACGGAGTCGCAGTCGACCAATTGCCACTATTACACCTTCGAGCAATGTCAGGCGGCGGTCTGGGGCGTCGGCGGTCACTGCTATCCGAACCCGACTTACGCCGGTCCGGGACCGGGTGGCGGACCCGTTTATGCCGATCCGTACGATGACGATGTGCCTCCGCCGCCGCGCAAATACCGGCGGCGGGTGAACTAGCCTGCGGAATTGAAAATGGGCGGCCGCGAGGCCGCCCAGTTATTTACGCCACGCGGGAGGAACATCGAACGGGTCGGCCGTGACGCCGGCCCGCGTGACCGAATCAACGTGCCTAATTGTCAGGCGATTCTCCCCGCCGGTCACGTTATTTTTTCTCGATGGAGATTCCGCGTTCGCCGATGCTGATCTCCAGGCCCTCTTTCTTGTGGCGTTCCTGGTAGAGCGAGTATCCCAGCACCACACAGATGACGGCGAGCGCGCCGATGACGAGGTAAAGCGGGTTGTTGCGGATCATGGACTTTGCCCCCTGAGACGGACTTGCTCCCAAGTGACGAGTGTAAGGCCTTTGGCCTGATCGAGCACTCGCTTTGTCCCGGGACGAAGACCATGGGTTTGCAGTACCTGCTCCGGCGTTTGGGCGGGGACCTGTGGAAAAACGGGGCGGCCGCCGGGCAGGCTCACGCGCGGTGCGCGCGATAGATGAAAGGCGTCATAAAGCGGCAGGAACAGCCCGAAAATCTCCGTACCGCCTATAACGGCCAGCATCCCGTCGCCGACGCCGAGTTCATTCAGGGCGCGCTCGATACTCGCCCCTTTGGGATTCCACAAAAGCGCGCGTGCATTCTCCGGATCGCGCGCGAGCGCCGCAATCGCCCGGGTCGCGGTCAGCCGCGGCTTGTCGGCGGTCGGCGGATAGCGTTCGTGCGAGTGGCGTCCGTTGACAATGACGCTCGCGCGTTTGACCCCTTCGTGGAAGAAATCCTGGTCCGCCTCGAAAAACATCTCCGGCGGCATCAGGCCCTGCGCATTCGCGAGCATTCCGTCGGCGGAAACGATGGCGAAGCCTTCGACGCGGGGAAGAGCCATGCCGCTATTGAAGCACGGGACGGCACGGGGGCGGGCATAAAAAAACGCGCGGCCGCAGCAGCGCGCTTTTTGCTTGAGAGGTGCCGGCTTACTCGCCTTCGATCGTGCGGACCACGCTCGCGGTCGGACGCTGGCTGAGCGTCGGCAGGGACGATTTGTCCTCCTTGCGGACCATCTCGTCATATTGCGCGATGGTCTGCACCTTATCTTTCGCCTTCACGTGAACGACCTTGTATCCCTTGGCCTTGAGCTGCAGCAGCAATTCGGGGAGGGCTTCGGCGGTCGCGTGCTGGAAGTCATGCATCAGCACGATGCCCTTGCCATGCTTCTCGAGCTTCGCCAGCACAGACTTTATCACCTGATCCGGCTTGCGCGCCTTGAAGTCGAACGAGTCCATGTCGGTCGAGAAGCTCGCAATGTTGCGCTCGCCGAGATAGGTCACGAGTTCGGGCGGATGGCGCAGGGCCGGGAAGCGGAAGAACGGCGCCTCCGGTGCGTCGAGAGCCATGCGCACCGCGCTCACGCCTTTCTCGATTTCTTCCTTGGCCTGATCGATCGTCATGCCTTTTTTGGACAGATCCTGATGCGACCAGGTGTGGCTGCCGATAGTGTGGCCGGCCGCTTCAACCTGCTTGAGGATTTCCGGATAGTAGGTCGCGTGCTTGCCGATCGGGAAGAAGAGCGCCTTGGTGCATTGCTCGGCGAGCGCCTTCAGCACCGCCGGTGTGTTGACCGGCCAGGGGCCGTCGTCGAACGTCAGGACGACTTCGCCGTTTTTCAGGAAGTCATGCTGCTTGAAATGCTCGAAGCCAAAACCCGGGCCGCCGGTGGTGTCGATTTCGACGGTGCGGGCAATGCCGAGCGCGTTTGGATTGTTGCAGGTGGTCGCAGCCGTGCCAGGCGCGGCACCTGTCGTCTGCGGCTTTGTCGATTGGGCCTGGGCGGCCCCGAAAGCGGCGATGGACGCCGAAACAACGAGCGCATACGCGACTGACGCACGCATTTGAATCCCCTCCAAGGATACGGACCCGTCTGGACGGGTTCTCCGCTTTTTAGGGAAGCGCGGCGGCATCGCAGAGTCAATCGAACCGCATCCCCTCCAAGGGAAACGCATCGATTCAGTTAACTTGTGTTCGCCGGGACACGCCGGATTGCGTCTTTTTGGGTCAGTTCCAGTTGCCTATTCGGCCGGTCGTCGGTCAGCGCAGGCGCGAGAGCCTGGTCGCCTTATCGGCATTGACCGCGCCGGGAGGAACCCGTCCGGCGACCAGTTCGGCCACCTGGTTCACCGTGTCGAAGGCCTGGTGTTCGATCGCCTGCGGCGTCAGTCCGCCGATATGCGGAGTTGCGATGACGTCGCGGCGGCGTCCAAGTTCGACCGTCGGCATCTGGTCGGGCGCGCGCCCGACGTCTGTTGCGGCGCCGGCAATTCGCTTTTCATCGAGTGCTGCGATCAGCGCCTTGTCGTCGACGAGATTGCCGCGCGAGAGATTGATGAAATACGCAGTTGGCTTCATGCGCGCAAACGCCGCCGCATTCATCAGATTTTCGGTGTCATCGGTCGCGACCACGAGACAGACGACGAAATCCGACGCCGCGAGCAATTCCTCGAACGGAACCTGTTTGATGCCCGGCTCAGTGATTGTCTTGTACGGGTCGTTTGCGAGCACCGTCATTCCGAACGCAAGGCAAAGTTTGGCGAGATAATCGCCGATGACGCCATAACCGATAATTCCGACGGTCGATCCCTTGAGTTGCATGCCGCGCCGGGCGGGGGGCTCGGCCCCACGGTGAAATCCGACCGCCGCGTCGGTGACACCGCGCGCGAGATCGATCATGAATCCGATGCCGAGCTCGGCGACCGAAGCGATAAAGCCCGGCGTCGCGCGCGTGACCAGAATGCCGTTGGCGCTTGCCGCCTCCACATCGATGTTGCGGATATCCACCGCGCAGCGAAGAAAAGCCGCGCAATCCATTTGCTGCAGTGCCTCACCCGGTCCGGGTGTCAGCCGGTCGGATACGACGATGTCGGCACCGCGCGATTCTTTCACCAGAGCCGCGGTGTCGAGCACCTGACCGCTTGCATTGATGCGCAGGTCGCCGAGCTTGCGCAAAGCGGCAACCGCACGGTCGCCGTAATAGTTTTTCAGCATGTCGGGACTGTGCGTCAGGAAAATCGTCGCCACGGCTTGGGCCTCCCCAATTTTGGCGCGTTTGTTTCATGCCATGGGGCGTCGAACAAGGCCGCGGAACGCAACGCTTTCTTGCGCGTTGTTTATGCCGCCAATGGGGAAAGCAGGAGTTTCCGGTGCCTGTTGCAGCGGTCCACCGCAAAATCGGCAAATCGGAAATAGGCGCCTGGCTCAGGGCTCAGGGGTCGAGCGCGGCCGGACATATGCGTTCGGCGAGCGAGCGTAGCGCAGCTTCGATCAATCTTGCCGGTCTTCTTTTCGTGGCATTGACCGCTGCGATCTGGCAGCCGGATCTTCGGCTCGTGTCGCGCGCCGCTGAGGAGGCAAGACCGCTGGCCGCGCCGCCGGCCGCGGTCACCATCATCGGCGCGACGCCGCGCGGCAAGGAATGCAGCGAGCAGACCTGGCCCTATATCGAGCGCCGCTGCCTGAGCTACGCCGCGCCCGGCGCCAATACGGAGATGAAGTTCGCGGCTCCCGCCGCTTCTGGTAACGCTCCGGCCCAGGGACCCGATGCCCGCGTCGCCGCGCCGCCCGTCAACGATGCGCCGGTCGCGCAACCTTCGCCGCAAACGCAGAAGCCCTCGGCGGCCGACCGGCGCGCCGAGCCGTCGACCGACGATGTCAGCGTCATGGACGATGCCGACGAATATCAGCCGCTGACGGAGGAGGAAGTGCGAGCGATTGCTCGTGCCGAGGCGCGGGAGCGCCGCCGGATGATGCGGCAGGATTTTTTCCGGCACGGGCATTTCCAGATCGGGCCGTTCCGATTCTGACGGCTAGTCGACCCGGCGGCAGGGCGAGCGCTCGTCGTCGAGGGTGACGGTTGCTTTCTTCTGCCGTTTCTCCTTGCGGCATGGCGGCAATTCGGTGCCGAAGCTCTGGAAGCGGGGAGTGTCGGGTGTCAGCACGCGCGGCGCGACCATGAAAGTCGGGCGCACGATAGCGGCTTCTGCGGCACCCGCAGAAACAGCGGCGGCGAGCGCGGCGACGGCCGTCAATCCGGTTACAAGGCGCATGACGAGACCCTTTCCGAAATTCTTATCCCTCAGTCGCTTGAGGGGCACCCCCGGTTCAGCCCTCGGTCGGCATTCTAGTCCACAGCTTGCCCCACGATTGCCCTTTTCATGACCCGAAACCGCCCGTTCGCGGTGGTGGTTAGCCGCCCGAGATCGCAGTGCTGAGGGAGCATGGGTGTGCGCGCCTTTCTCGAAGTCGTTATGTCCCGGATCGTGATTCTACCGGCTGCGCTGGGTGCGTTGGTGGCAGGCCTGTGGTTTGCCCCGGCGGGGCACCCCGTGCCGCCGCTGGCCCAGATCGAGATGGTTTCGCCGGCCCAAATGCAGCAGGCGATGGAGCGGCTGAACGAGGACCATGAGGCGGTCGCGGAATTTTTGCAGCACCAGCAGCTTGCCGAAGAGAAGAAGGAAGCCGAGCGGGCGCGCGCGCTCGACGCCGCGCGTGATGAGGCGGCGAACGAAGCAAGGATGAAGGCCGAAGCTGCGACGCGCGAGGCGGCGCTCAAAGCGGCCGCGCAGCGCAAGCTCGCTGAAGCATCCCAGGTGAAACCCGCGCCGCGCTCCGAAGCCAGGACCGCGCAGGCGCCTGCAGCGGTCGAACCGCCGGTGGCGGATCCGCTGCCGATTACGCCGCCAACACCGGCTGTCGCGCCGAAGCGCGGACCGATCGATCGCGCGATCGCAAAGGCGAACGAACTGACCGACAAGACGCTCGCGGCGGCCGATGCGGTGCGCGGTTTCTTTGTATCGACTGCCGAAAAGCTGATTGGCGGCGTGACCGGGTCGTCGCCGTCCTCGCACCTGACGTCGAGCTACTAGCGCTAAAGCGATTTGCCGTCGAACGCTTTCGGGTTCAGGGCGGCAAGATCGACGTTGTCGAGACAGCGGACATTGACGGCGATCACGTCGCTGCCGTCCGGCGCCTTCCCGCGCGCGAAAGCTTCCGTTCCGCAATGCTGGCAGAATTGATGCCGGATGACGTGCCGGTTGAAGGTGTATTCCGCGACCATTCCTTCACCGGAATCGAGCCGGAACTGCGCGGCGGGCGCGAACGCCCAGATGAACCCGTTCTTCGCGCAGATCGAGCAATTGCACGAGATCGCCGACGCCAGGTCGAGCGTCACGGCGTAGCGCACCTGCCCGCAATGACAGCCGCCGGTATGCGTTGTTGCAGCCATGGTGAACCTAGCGCCCGTGCCCGGCAAATTCGCGGAGGATTTCTCCCCATAGCAGAAAATTCGCCGCCGCCCCAATCAGGAGCAACACCACGCCGACGCGAAGCCCGCGCCCGCCGATCCCCATGATGAGCGGAGGAAGGACGAAGATCAGGAAAATCAACGTTAGCGGCATAAGCGCCACCAATTCCATCCCGTCGCCCATCGGATTGGCGTGGGCCGGAATGTAGATCCACGTGTACAGAAGGAAAAGCATTTGCCCGGCTGCGACAGCGAGCACGAATATCCGAGCTGAACTCCAGCGTGGCGTCGCAGCCGAAGGCGTCTGTTCGCTCATCGAAGCGGCCCCTCGCGATGCCGAAGGGCGCCTATTTCGCCATGCATTCTTTCAGGAACGTGCGGCGCTTGGTCAGGGCGATTTTCTGGGCTTTCGCATCGGCGCGGCAGGCTTTGCGCTTGGCCTTTTCCTTGAGCAGTTTTTCGTTCAGATCAGCGGACGCCTTCATCTGCTTGTCGGCCAGCTCCTTGGTTGAACTGCTGTAGGGCGCCGACTGCTGCTGCGCCTGCGCCGGAAGAGCCATGGTCAGGCCGAGAAAGACGCCGGCCATCACAATCGCTTGTTTCATCGTGATCGTCCCCCAAAACGGATTGAGTGAAACCCATCTCAGCACCATATTGGCGCGATGGAAACCAAAACCTTTCCCGTGTCCCGCACCGATGCCGAATGGCGCAAGGTGCTGACCCCCGAACAATACGACGTCATGCGCCGGCACGGCACCGAGCGGCCGGGCAGCTGCGCGCTGAATTACGAGAAGCGCGCCGGCACGTTTTTCTGTGCCGGCTGCGACCAGCCGCTGTTCAAGTCCAAGCTGAAATTCGAGAGCGGCACCGGCTGGCCGAGTTTCAATGAGCCGATCCCCGGTGCGGTCGAGGAGAGTACTGACGACAGCTACGGCATGCGCCGCACCGAGGTGCATTGCAGCCGCTGTGGCAGCCATCTCGGCCACGTTTTTCCCGACGGCCCGCCGCCGACGGGGCTTCGCTACTGCATCAACGGCGTGGCAATGAATTTCAAGCCCGACTGATTGGCCCGCGGCGCGACAACCAGGCCGAGCCGGGTTAATATCCGGCTCGACGCTGGAGGCGCCCGATGCCCGAAACCACCGTCAAGCCACGCACCAAGACCAAGACCGTCGTCGAGAAACCGCCACTGTGGAAGGTCATTCTGCTGAATGACGATTTCACGCCGCGCGAGTTCGTCGTCCAGGTGCTGAAGGCCGTGTTCCGCATGGGTGCGGATCGCGCCTACCAGGTCATGATGACCGCTCACAGAAAGGGCGCCTGCGTGATTGCGGTCTATACCCGCGACGTCGCCGAGACCAAGGCGAAGGAAGCGACCGATCTCGGCAAGCAGAAAGGCTATCCGCTCTATTTCACGACCGAGAAGGAATAAGCCTCAGCCAACGGCGCGGCCTTCGATCGGGTAGGAGGGATCGTTGTATCCCGGCACGACCGGATGGCCCGGCGACACGAGGTCGTCGATGAACTTTTCGTCCTCCGCATCCGGCCTGTAGTCGAGAGAAGAGAGATAGTCCTCCCACTGCGCCTCCGTGCGCGGGCCGCCCAGAATTCCGGTCACGAACCTGTTGTTCAACACCCAGCCGATCGCGAATTTCGCCGCGGTAGTCCCCCGCTTCGCCGCGTGCTCTTTGATTTTCTGCGCCGCCGCAATCGCTTCCGGCCGGAATTCGGTTTCCATCATGCGGGTGTCTTTCCGGCCCGCCCGCGAATCCGCGGAGGGAGCGGCGCCGGGCACATATTTTCCGGTGAGCAGCCCGCGCGCGAGCGGCGAATAGCAGAACACGCCGAGGCCGAAATGTCCGCACGCGGGGAGATGTTCGTTTTCGATCACGCGGTACAGCGCGTGATAATAGGGCTGGCTCGCGACCGGACGCCCGATGCCGATTTCGTCGCACAGCCGGCAGATCTCCGCGACGCGCCAGGAGCGAAAATTCGACACGCCGAAATGCCTGATTTTGCCCGCGCGGACGAGATCGGCGAGCGCCCGCACGGTTTCCTCGAGCGGCACGCTGAAATCTTCCTTGTGGAGGTAATAGACATCGATCCGGTCGGTGCCGAGCCGGCGCAAGCTATCCTCGGCGGCCTGTGTGATCCAACGGCGCGATAGCCCGCCGCTCGCAGGATTATCCGGCATCTTGTTGCAGACCTTGGTCGCGACCACGAAATCGTTGCGGCTTTGCTTGATGCCGCGCCCGACCACGTGCTCGGATTTTCCGCCGTTATAGGCATCCGCTGTGTCGATGAAGTTCACGCCCGCATCCTTCGCGCGCGCGATGATGCGATGCGAGGTTGCTTCGTCGGTCGGCCCGCCGAACATCATGGCGCCGAGGCAGAGCCGCGACACGCGAAGGTTTGATCGGCCGAGCGGTCGCAATTCCATTGCAAAGTCCTGGTCAGAGGTTGACGCGAGTGTTGCCGCGGATCGGTTTTTGGCAAATGCCCGCCAGCAAGATTGACGTATGACATGGCGGCATAGTATGTAACCGGTTACAGATTTTGGCTCGATCCAAACCACTGACTTTGCAGGATAATCCATGAAATTGATTTCGGCGGCCGACGCGGCCAAGCTGGTGAAATCCGGCGACACCATCGTCATCGGCGGGTCGGGCGGCGGTCACGCCGTTCCCGAGACACCGCTTGCCGCGATCGAACAGCGATTTCTCGCAGAAGGTCAGCCGCGCGATCTGACCGTGTGCCATGTCGTCGGCATCGGCGACCGCAAGACCGGAATGGGCGCCGACCATTTCGCACATGAGGGTTTGATCAAACGCAGCGTCACCAGTGCGATCGTGGACTCACCGCGCCTTGTCCCCATGGCGCGCGACAACAAGATCGAGTCCTATACGCTGCCGCAGGGCGTTCTTTCGCAGCTGATGCGCGACATCGCCGGGGGACGTCCTGGGCTCATCACCAAGACCGGGCTGCACACCTTTGTCGATCCGCGCCAGCGCGGCGCGCGCCAGAGCGACAGCGCGAAGGAGGATCTCGTCGAGTTGTTGACAATCGACGGAGAAGAATGGCTTCGCTTCAAGCCGCTCAAGTTCAATGTGGCTTTCGTGCGCGGCACGACCGCGGATGAAGACGGCAACGTCACGATGGAGCAGGAGGCGATTTTCGGCGAGCCGCTCTCGATGGCGCAGGCGACGAAGCGCTCCGGCGGCATCGTGATCGTTCAGGTCAAGCGCATGGCGCGGGCCGGTACGCTGCATCCGAAGGACGTGAAAATCCCGGGCATCCTGGTCGATTACGTCGTCGTCGATCCGCACCAGAAGCAGACTTTCGCGACCGACTACGATCCGACTTATTCCGGCGAGATGCGCGGCGTTTCGGGTTCGGTCAAGCCGATGCCGTTCGGCCCGCGCAAGATCGTCGCGCGGCGCGCCGCGATGGAATTGACGCCGGGCGCGATCTGCAATCTCGGTGCCGGAATCTCGACCGGCATTTCGCCGGTGTGCGCGGAAGAGGGCATCCTCGACCGGCTGGCGCTGACCAACGAACAGGGCTTCATCGGTGGCGCGCCGCTGAGCGGCCCCGATTCCGGGGCTGCGCAGAACTACGACGCGCTGGTCGACGCGCCGTATCAGTTCGATTTCTATGACGGTGGCGGGCTCGATATCGCTTTTCTCTCCTTCGGCGAGGTGGACCGCGCGGGCAACGTCAATGTCAGCCGGTTCGCCGACAAGATCATCGGGATCGGTGGCTTCATCAACATCAGCCAGAACGCGAAGAAGGTGGTTTTCAGCGGCACGTTTACCGCGGGCGATCTCGCCGTCGATTGCGTCAATGGGAATCTGCGGATCGCCAAGGAGGGCAAGCACAAGCGCTTCGTGAAGGATATCGAGCAGATTTGCTACAACGCGCGCTTCGCAGAAGAAGAGGGGCGCGAGGCGCTGTTCGTGACCGAGCGCGCGGTGCTGCGGCCGGTCGATGCCGAACTTGAGATTGTCGAGATCGCTCCGGGGATCGACCTCGAAAAAGACGTGCTGGCGCATATGGGCTTCCGCCCGCGGGTGTCACCCAATCTCAAGCGCATGGACCGCCGGCTGTTCTCGCCCGAGCCGATGAACCTCGAAGCCGACCTTGACGCCAAACAGCGAGCGGCCGAAGGTCTGCGCGTCGTCGGCTAGCTCGCGGTCCCTCCCATGCATCTTGGCGTCATCGCGGATGATTTCACCGGCGCGAGCGACATTGCCAACACGCTCGCGAAGGGTGGGCTTTCGACGATCCAATTTCTAGGTTTGCAGACTGGCGATGCGCCTGCCGGTTGCGAGGCCGGTGTCGTCGCGCTGAAGACGCGCTCGATTGCGGCCGCCGACGCCGTTGCACAATCGAAACAGGCGTTCGGCTGGCTGAAGAAGCAAGGCTGCACGCAGTTCGTCTTCAAGTATTGCTCGACCTTCGATTCCACGCCCGAAGGCAATATCGGTCCGGTCGGCGAGATGCTGGCGCGCGAATTGGGAGTCTATGGCGTGCTCGCATGCCCGGCTTTTCCGACAACGGGGCGCACCGTCTATCAGGGACATCTTTTCGTCGGTGACCGGCTGCTGAACGAGTCCGGCCTCGAAAATCATCCGCTCAATCCGATGACGGATTCCGACATTCGCCGCTGGCTCGCAAAACAATCGAAAGAGCCGGTCGGCCTCGTGCCGTGGTCGATCGTTCGCCAAGGGGGCGCAGCCTTGCGCAAGGCGCTCGAGGAAGCCGCGGCTCGCAAGGAGCGGCTCGTTATCGTCGATGCCGTATCCGACGACGACCTTCTGACCATTGGCGACGCGTGCGCGGAAGCGCCCTTGCTCACCGGGGGCTCCGGCATTGCGCTCGGCCTGCCGCGCAATTTCATCAAGCGTGGATTGGCGAGCGGCAAGGGCAGCGCGTTCCGGGGCGCGCAAGGACCAGAGGCGATTCTGGCGGGCTCGTGCTCCAAGGCGACGCTTGAACAGATCGACGTGCATCGCGGCGCTCACCCGGCTCTGCCGATCGGGGTCGGTGACGTCATGAGCGGCTCTGTTGGTCCGAAAGATCTCGTGAAGTTCATCCGCGACAACAAAGGCAAAGCGCCGATTGTGTTCTCCTCCGATCGCCCCGAGCGCGTGCGCGAGGTGCAGGACAAGTTCGGCCGCGAGAAAGTCGCACACAAGCTCGACGCGCTGTTCGCCGAAACGGCGCGCGACCTGGTCGAGGGCGGCGTGTCGCGTCTCGTCGTCGCGGGCGGCGAAACATCTGGCGCGGTGGTGTCGGCGCTGAAGCTGAAGGCTTTGTCGATCGGGCCCGAGATCGATCCGGGGGTGCCCGCGCTCGGAACGACCGAAGGCGCGCCGCTCGCGCTTGCGCTGAAATCGGGGAATTTCGGCGCCAAGGACTTTTTCGACAAGGCGCTGCGCACGCTTGCGGGGCAGCGATGAGCGAGGCGAAGGCGCGGGAAACCATCGCGCGGCTGGCGCAATCCCTGTTTGCACGCGGTTACACGGTCGGTTCGTCCGGCAATATCAGCGCGCGGATCGAAGACGGCATGCTGATCACGCCGACCAATTCCTGCTTTGGATTTCTCGACCCCGCGCGCATTTCGAAGCTCGATAGCGCGGGCAAGCATGTCAGCGGCGATCCGCCGTCTAAGGAAATCTTCCTGCATCAGGCGTTCTATGAAACCCGCAAGGAAGCACGTGCCGTGGTTCACCTGCATTCGACCCACGCGACCGCGTTGTCCTGCCTGCCGGACATCGATCCGGACGATTGCGTACCCCCACTGACACCGTATGTCGTGATGCGCGTCGGCCGCGTGAAGCTTGTTCCGTATGTCCGCCCCGGCGATCCGGCGATGGGCGATCTCATCCGCAAGCTCGACGGAAAATACGCCGCCGTCCTTCTTGCCAATCACGGCCCGGTGGTTTCCGCGAAAGACATCGAGTCCGCGGTTTTCGCATCCGAGGAACTTGAAGAAACAGCGAAACTTGTTCTGCTGCTGCGCGGGCAGAATGCACGTCGTTTGACCGAGGCGCAGATCGAAGAACTTGTGCGCGTATTCCAGGCGCCCCGCTGAGGACGACATGCCCCGTTACACGGCCAATATTTCGTTCATGTTCGCGGACCGCCCATTCCTCGACCGCATCGATGCGGCGAAAGCCGCGGGCTTCACCCATGTCGAGTGCCATTTTCCCTATGAGTTTCCGATTCCGGTCCTGAAGGATCGGCTTGCGAAAGCCGGCGTGAGCTTGACCGGTTTGAACACCGCAGCCGGCGATACATCGAAAGGGGAGTGGGGGCTTGCCGGCATTCCGGGACGCGAGAACGAGTTCCGCACGCATTTCGATCAGGCGCTGAGTTATGCGACCGGATTGGGCGCATCGGTCATTCACGTCATGGCGGGCAATATCGATCCGAACGAGCGTAACGCAGCACTCAAAACCTACGTGTCGAATTTGCGCGAGGCAGCGAAGACAGTGGAAGGCAGCGGCGTGACCCTTCTGCTTGAGCCGCTGAACAGCCGCGACATGCCGCGCTATCTCGTGTCCCGCTCCGACGATATCGTTTCGATCCTGAAAGAGATCGGCGCCCCGAACGTGAAACTGATGTTCGACGCCTATCACGTGCAGATCATGGAAGGCGATCTCACGCGGCGGCTCGAACGCCACAAGGATTTCATCGGCCATGTGCAGATTGCCGCCGTGCCGTCGCGGGCAGAACCGGACGAAGGCGAGGTGAGTTTCCCCGGTTTCTTCAGGGCGCTCGACGCGATCGGCTATCGTGGACTCGTCGGGCTCGAATACAAGCCGCGCGGGCGTACCGAGGACGGCCTCGGCTGGATGAAAAAATTCGCCGCATGAATGAAAGCGGAAGCCAAGGAAGGGGTGGTCGGCGCCGCCTTCCTAATACACTGATTTTAATACGAAAAAATCTTCTGAGCACGAGTGAGATGGAAGGGGGTAGCTTTTTGCGTTCCAGAAATGTAATCGGTTACTTAAAGGGTCAAGCGGGCCTCGAAGGTCCGGATCGGGAGCGAGCTTTGGGCTTCAAAATGCAAACTGTGAGCGGCGCCGGATGAGCACCGAAACCGCGACAAGACCTGCGGTGCGCGTCCGCAGAAAGCGTCCGTGGTACGTTACCGCGCTGCGCATGCTGCGCGACGTGTCGCCGGCGCTCGTTTTCTTTGCGTTGATTGCGCTGTGGTGGGCTGCGGTCGCAGTCGGAAAGGTGCCGGCATTTCTCCTGCCGCCGCCGCAGGACGTCATCCCGCTGATCGTCGAGAAGCGCGAAAGCCTGATCGGGCATTCGATCGTTACGCTCGAGGAAATCTTCATGGGTTTCGGC
>Ga0070741_10012541_pt1 | contig 15274 bp, 13 predicted proteins | sample Coa_R1_4_FD_66440 | JGI IMG/M metagenome (GOLD analysis project Ga0070741, IMG submission 66440) | Surface soil microbial communities from Centralia Pennsylvania, which are recovering from an underground coalmine fire - Coalmine... | ecosystem: Environmental > Terrestrial > Soil > Unclassified ... | reverse complement strand
GCCTGCTTGTACTTCGCCTTGTACGCCTTCTGCAGCTTCGGGTCGCCGAAGATGTCGGTGCGGTAGTAGACGGCGAACATGTCGCCGTCGTCGAAGAAGCCGTACCGCTTGCCCTTCCAGGTGGCGAGCGGCTGGTACAGCGGGTGCATGTCCTTGAGCATCACTCCCGCCGGGTCGTACTTCTTGAGGAAGCTGTCGATCGCCAGGATCGTGCCGTTCTCGGCCATCGACGGCACCCAGGCCGGCTCGATGTCGACCAGGTCGTACGCGCTCGAGTGCGCGAGATGGCTGGCGATCACCTTCGAGAACTGGCTTGCGTGGTCGAGCTCGATCACGTTCAGGCTGATGCCCGTCAGCTTCTTCCACAACGGGCCGGAGAAGTTCTTCGGGTCGAGCGCCTGCAGTCCGGCCTCGTAGGTGTGGTTGAGGGTGACCCCCTTGAACTTCTTCGCCGCGTTGACCGCGATCACCGCCGGATCGGAGGCCGACGCGCGACCCATGGCGCGGAGCGCGGCGTCGGCGTGGCTGCGGCTCATGAAGAACGGCCCGGCGGCCGCGGCGGCGGCCGTCAGCTTGGCAGCGTTGAGAAAGAAGTCCTTCCGGCCCATGGGCCGCTCCAGCACGCCCGGGTCGAGGCCGACGTCCTCGATGTCCTCCGGTCGCACGAACTCGTCGCTCACGTGCAGCACCTCCCTTATGGCACGCTGTATGACCGGTGAGGATCATCGCGTGGCCGGGGGGCGCCGTCAAGCGGCGCGCACGCCGACGGCCCCGCCGTGCCGCTACGCGCCGATTCGCTCGCCGGTCTCCGGCTCGAAGAAGCGGAGCGCTCCCGGCGCGACGGCGAGCATCGCCCGCTCGTCCTCCTGTACGGTCGTCGCGACGGCGAAGCGGGCGATGAGGGCCGTCCGCCGAAGCCGCCGATCGTGATCGAGCTGCCCCAGAAGCGCCGACTCGTCGATGTCCTCGGTCAGCTCGCGCAGCTCGGGCCTCACAGCCGGCGCCGCCTCGATCTGGAAGTGCACGATCACCTCGGAGCCGAGGGCTTCCTTCAGCCGGACGACGCCTGCGAGCCGTCGCTCGGGAGGCGTCGCCGGCGCCAGGGCGGCGTCCTGGAGATGCTCGGGCCGAAGGCCGAGGATGACGCGGCTGCCGGCACGCGCGGCGAGGCCCCGGTGGAGGGCGTGCTCCTGCTCGTCGACGCGCAGCCGCTGCTCGCCGACCACGGCCCACAGCGCACCGTCGGCCTGCTCGACTGCGGCCTCGACGAAGTTCATCGCCGGGCTCCCGATGAACCCCGCGACGAACAGGTTGCGGGGGTCGTCGTACAGCTGCTGCGGCGGCGCGACCTGCTGCAGCTCGCCCTTGCGCAGCACGACGACTCGCTGTCCGAGCGTCATCGCCTCCACCTGGTCGTGCGTCACGTAGATCGTCGTCGTGCCGAGCTCCTTGTGCAGGAGGCTGATCTCCGCCCGCATCTGCGTGCGCAGCTTCGCGTCGAGGTTGGAGAGCGGCTCGTCCATCAGGAACGCCTGGGGCTCGCGGACGATCGCGCGTCCCATCGCCACCCGCTGGCGCTGACCGCCGGAGAGCTGCCGCGGCCGCCGCGGCAGCTGATCCTCGAGCTCGAGCAGGCGGGCGATCCGGCGCACCCGCTGGTCGACGTCCTCCTTCGGCAGTCCGCGCAGCCTCAACGGGAAGGCGAGGTTGTCGTACACCGACTTGTGCGGGTAGAGCGCGTAGTTCTGGAACACCATGGCCACGTCGCGCTCGCGGGGCGGCAACCGGTTGACCACCCGGTCGCCGATCGTGATCGTCCCCGAGGTGATCTCCTCCAGGCCGGCCACCATCCTCAGAGCGGTCGTCTTACCGCAGCCGGAGGGGCCGACGAAGACCACCAGCTCGCCGTCGGCGATGTCCAGGGTGAGGTGGTCGACGGCGAGCGTCCCGTCCTGATAGGTCTTGCTGACGTCCTCGAGCGTGACGCGGGCCATCGGTCCTCCCCGGCGGTCAGGCCTGCGCTTGCAGCAGCGTCTTGACGGCGTCGAGCGTCCCTCGAGCGTACCCGTCGAACACGGCCGGCAGCTCGTCCAGGCCGACCCGCCGCTCGATCATCGGCGACAGGTCGTCCGCGCCCGAGGCGATCCATGCCGCCGTCTCGCGGAAGTCGCGCATCGTGTAGGCGGACGACCCGGCGATCCGCCGCTCGCCGACCATCAACGGGGCGGCCGGAAGGTCGATCGTCTCCTCGGCGAGACCGACGAACACGACGCGTCCTCGCGGCGGGACGGCCGCGAGCGCGGTCGCGAGCGTGGCCGAGAAGCCGACGCAGTCGAAGCAGATCGGGAACGCCGATGTCGGCACGTCCTCGGTGGCGGGGTCGACCGCGCGGAAGCCGAGCTTTCCCGCCACCTGCCGCCGGTGCGCGTTCGGCTCGCTGAGGAGCACCTCGCCGGCACCCGCCCGCCGCGCGGCGAGCGCTGCGCCCAGCCCGATCGGACCAGCTCCGATCACCAGCACGGCGTCGCGCTCGCGGACGCCGCCGACCGCGACGGCGTGCGCTCCCACGGCGAGCGGCTCGACGAGAGCGCCCCACTCGACCGGCGCGGCGCCGCCGAACGGGACGACGTTGGCCGCAGGGACGGTCAGGAAGTCGGCGTACGCCCCGGGGAGTCCGGGCACGCAGCCGTAGATCCGCCGCTGCTCGCAGAGGTTCTCGTCGCCGGCCGAGCACAGCTCGCACGCACCGCAGGACAGCACGGGGTTGACGGCGACCGTGTCCCCGACCGCGACACCGTCGACTCCCGGCCCGAGCTCGCAGATCGTGCCGACCACCTCGTGCCCCATGACCATGCCCGCTCTGCGGCGGCTGTTCACCCCGGCGTAGCCGTGGACGTCGGAGCCGCACACGCCGGCCGAGTGAACGGCGAGGCGGATCTCTCCGGCTCGCAGGGGCGCAGGCGTCGCCTCCTCGACGAGGAGGCGGAAAGGGCCGGCGAAGACGAGCTGGCGCACTCCTCGAGAGAAGCTATACGACGGCCTACCAGTTTGCCATCGCGGCCGACCCTGTCAGCCCGGCAGCCATCCCGGCGACTCGTCGACGTCCTCGTGGCGGCTGAAATCCGTGCACTCGAGCCGCACCCCGTGCGGCGGGTCGCCGGGCACGAAGGCGGATGGACGGCCCCGCCCGCTCCCGCGAACAGGCGGCGGCGCACCGGCGGGGGCGAGCGCCGACGCCCCGGCCAGCGCGTCGTCGACGCCGAAGCACAGGTGGTGAAGGCCCTCGCCGTGCTCGTCGATCCAGCGCGCCAGCTCGGCGTCGCGATCGAGCGGCTGCACGAGCTGCAGGTACGCGTTGCCGCAGTCGAGGTAGGTCAGCCGCACCGGCGGCGATGCCAGCTCTTCCGAATGGACGACGCGAAGGCCGAGGCGGTTGCAGAACGTCCTCAGCGCCTCCTCCGTGTCGCGAACGGCGACGGCGACGTGGTCGAGCCTGCGGACCACCGTCATCGTGCCTGCGTCGCCGTGCTCACCCAGTGCCGCTCGACGTGATCGAGATGCGCGGCCATCTCGCGGCGTGCTCGGCTCCGGTCGTGGTCGGCGATCGCAGCGAGGATGCGCCGGTGCGCCTTCAGGGTCTCGCCTCCGGCGCCGCTGCGCAGGTTCTCCCGGCGGATCTCGAGCAGCGCTTCGCCGATCGAGTCGAGCAGGAGCAGGTAGAGCGGGTTGTCGGTCGATCCGGCGATGGCGCGATGGAACTCGAGGTCGAGCGCCGCCGCCCGCTCCACGTCGTCGCCCATCGCCTCCTCCATCTGTCGGCGCACACGGTCGATCCCCTCGATCTGCTCTGCAGTCGCCCGCTCGGCGGCGAGGCCGGCGATCTCCACCTCCAGGAGCCGCCGCACCTCGTGGACGCGCGCGAAGTCGACCGAACCTCCGCGCAGGTACAGGCTCATCGACTCGCTCACCGCCGCCGCGTCGACCGCCGCGACGCGCAGCCCGCTGCCGGTGCGCACCTCGATCAGGCCCTTGGCCGCCAGCTCCCGGACAGCCTCCCGAACGACGGTGCGCGACACGCCGAACTGCTCGCCGAGCTCGCGCTCGGAAGGAAGCCGGTCTCCCGGCTGCAGGCCGCGGCGGAAGATCGTCTCGAGCAGGAGCTCGGCGACCTTGTCGGACAGACGCGGCTCACGGGCCACCCGCGGGAACATCGCGTTGTCGGTCTCAGTCATCTCGTCTCCTCGGCGGCGATGCGATCCTACTGCATGCCGTCCGCTACCTCGGCTGCGCCCGCGGAGCGCGTCGCTCGGGCAGGCGGCTCGTGCTGCCTCCTCGGCTGCGCGCGATCCCCCGCCGTCCCGGCGAGCTCGCCGTTGCGGCCCCACGGGACCGCCCAGCAGGACGCCTCGGCGCCCGACCGCGAAGCCGGAGGCGGGACTCGAACCCACGACCCGCGGTTTACAAAACCGCCGCTCTACCAGCTGAGCTACTCCGGCCCGCAGCCAGCTTAACCGGCGCTCACGCGGTACGAGGCGACGGCGCTCCCGTGCACGGCCGCGGCGTACTCGAACAGGAAGCGGCCGTCCTCGACCGCACCCGGCACGTCCCCGATCGCCGATCCGTCCGCGGCGAGCGCGGTCGCGTGCAGCGGCGCTCCCGGGTGCCATCCGGGCGGTGGCTCGACCGCGATCGACGTGTCCGCTCCGAGCGGCTGCTCCACCGTCACCGAGTCCTGGCCGCGCTGGACGACGAGGTAGTGCACGCCGTCCGACAGCGCGTGCCCGTCGAACGTGCCCGTGAACGCGCCGGCGATGACCGACCCGCCGTCCGTCCGGGCGAGGAACCCCCCGGGCGCGATCACGTCGCCGTCGACGCCGTACGGCACGGCCCGGCTCCAGTCGGCGAGGACGGCGTAGTCGCCGAATCGCGTCTCCGTCACCCCGTGGGCGACCGTCCGGTACGAGCTCAGCGCCACCCCGGCGTAGTGCGGCCCGAGCGCGCGCTGCAGCGCCGCCACGAGTCCGAGCCACGGGCTGTCGAGCGTGTGCGTGAGGTCGTTCCAGGCGTACGAGAGCATGTACCCGTAGGCCAGGTTCCAGGTCAGCATCTCCGGGTCGCTCGTCAGCGTCTCGTCGTACAGGTCGTGCTGGTACAGCAGCACCTTGTCGTGGAAGAGCCAGAGGGCGAGCGGGAACGGCTCCCACGTCCCCTCGCCCCACTGCTCGTCCAGCCAGTCGAACTCGCGCTGCATGAGCATCAGGCTGCCGTCGAAGCCGACGAAGGTGGCGGCGAGACGGTCCCAGCCGTCCTCGACCATCAGGCAGCGGTCGGCGTACGGGGACATCAGGCCGAGCCAGCCGTCCTCGTAGGCGAGCGGCGTCGGCGACGAGGGGTTGAAGTCGCGCAGCCATGGCCGGGCGCCGATCTGGTCGAAGAACAGGCAGTCCGCCGGCACGTCGGTGCGCCAGCGCTCCAGCTCCTCGTCGACGCGCTGGCGGACGTAGGGCACGAACGGGGAGACGACGTAGCCGTCGTGGCCGCTGAACTGCTCGGTCACCGGCGCGCCGCCGCTTCGCTGCACGGCGAGCGAGGCCGGCGTGAGCGGCGGCGGCAGGCTCTGGACGGTCGGCGACTGCGGGTTCCACCAGCTCACGTTCAGGTAGGGCATGACGAGCTGCCCGAGCCGGTGCGCCGCGTCGACCGCGGTGCGGAAGTCCCCGGTCGTGCCGTAGCGCGAGTCGGGCGGCAGCACGTCGGGGTCGCTCGCGTCGAAGCCGCCGGGCCCGAAGGCGACCGGGTGGAGGAGCGCCGGCGAGGGCAGGCGGCCGAGCTCGGCGGCCCAGTCGCGGAAGGCCGGAAGCCCCTTGCCCAGGTCGGCCTTGACGAGCGGTGCCTGCGCGAGGACGGCGAGGCGCGGTCCGGCCTTGTCGGCGACGGACGGATAGGCGTCGATGCCGTTGTCGGTGCGGTAGTCGGCGATCGTCTGCTCGACGGGCTCCGCCACGCGCACGCGAACGAGCGGGCTCGTCCAGGGCGCGCCGGGAGCGATCCAGGTGTCGAAGGAGTGCACGACGCAGAACGACGCGTCCGAGCAGGGACGGCCGCTTGCGCCCGAGTGCACGAAGCCGAGGTCGACCGGGGCGATCGGCGCCGGCGCCGGGTTGACGGTGGACAGGGCGAGGTGCGAGCCGCCGAGGTCGAGCGCGAGGTAGTCGGCGAACGCCCAGCGCGACGGGTACGTGAGCACGTCGTTCCCCGGCCGCGAGAAGAAGCTCGGCCGCAGGCGGACGCCGGGTAGGAAGCTCGGCGCGTAGCCCGCGTCCACGAGGCCCGTGTCGACGATCAGGTCGGCCGGGAAGGAGACGCGCTCGAGCGGGTGCTGGGTCCGGTTCTCCAGGCTCAACCGCAGGTCGAAGGACGACCGCGCGGCGTGCAGGGTGACGACCGCCCGCACGGGGCGCTGGCCGGCCGGATCGGGCTCGTACGTCAGGGTCAGTGTCGAGGACGCCTCGTCCCAGCGATACGAGAAGCGCGACGAGCCCGAGGGCGTGAACGCGCACCCGCCGACGTACGCGTCGTCGCCGGCGGCCGTCACTCCCCACAGGCAGCCGTTGCCGCCCTCGACGATGCGCTCGTCGCTCGTCCGGTCGAAGACCTCGAGCAGGGCCCCGTTCTGCTTCGCCAGCGTCAGCTGGTAGACGGGCGTCTGCACGACGAGCGTCCCCGGGCCGCGCCGGTCGAAGCCGACTCCGACGGGTGCACCGCCGCCGGGGTCGGCGAAGAACGCCGCGGCCACGCCCGGGAGCGCGAGCAGGGCGCACGCCACGGCGAGCGCACCGAGCGGGGTTCGCCGCCTCACTGGCCGTGCACGCTACCGCCGGGGCGCCGCCCGCCAAGGGTCGCCGCGGCGACGGCTCACGGGGCCCACCGGTCGGGTCAGGAGAGGACCTGGCGCGACCGGCGGTGGAGGAGGATCTTCCGCTTCACGCGCTGGAGCGCGTTGTCGATCGTCTTCGTGTCGCACCCGAGCTCCTCGGCCATCTGCTCGTAGGACGAGCCTTCGAGGTACAGCCGGAGCGCGTCCGACTCGAGCTTCGACAGCCCGGTGCCCAGGCAGAAGACGAGGCTCTTCAGCTCCTCGGTCGAGATCACCTGCACCGACGGCTCGTCCACGTGCGAGCCGGGGAGGGCCTCGCCGAGCGTGCAGTCGGAGTCGGCGTCCTGTCCGGCGGGCGTGTTGCTGAAGGACACGTAGTTGTTGAGCGCCTGGTGCTTGTAGCGCGTCGCCGACTTGATCGCCGTGATGATCTGGCGGGTGACGCAGAGCTCGGCGAAGCTCCGAAACGACGTGTCCTTGTCGTGACGGAAGTCGCGGATCGCCTTGCACAGGCCGATCAGCCCCTCCTGCAGCAGGTCTTCCGCGTCGCCGCCGGCCAGGAAGTACGAGCTCGCCTTCATGCGGACGAAGCCCGTGTAGCGGCGGATCATCTCGTCGCGGGCGTTGGTGTCGCCGTTGCGTGCGCGGAGCACGAGCTGGAGATCCTCCAGCTCACGTTGAGCCTTCTGTGGCGTCCGTCCTGCGGTCGCGGTGCGGGCTGCCATGCTGCTCTCTCCCTCTGTCGCTGGTCTCGGTCTGTCGCTGGTCTCGGCTCTCGCGCTTGCCACTGCGACAACCGAACTCTCACCCTCAGGTTGAGGCAGAACCATAGCAGGGACCTGCACGCGTTACAAGTTCACTTGCGTTTGTCCAGCACGCTAGCCTCGACCGCGTCTCAGCCGCTCGAGCCGGGCCTTCGTCTCGGCGTCGACCCGGTCGCCGAGGGGCCACCGGCCCGGCTCGCGGCGCTCGACCGGCGCGAGCTGGCGCACGAACACGCGCGAGCTCAGCTTGCGCACCTCCTGGCCGGAGGTGCCGCGCACGGCCACATCCGAGGAGACGAGGCAGACGTGCTCGTGGGCCCGCTCCTCCGCTGCGAGCCGCTCGAGCAACGCGTCGGCGTCCGGCGCGTACCGGACCGAGAGCGGGCCGACCTCGGCGTCGGGGCCGGAGCCGTCGAAGACCACGATCCCGCGTGCGCCGTGCAGCGCGACGAAGTCGGCGAGGCGGTCGACGAGCTCGCGCGCGTCCACGAACGACCCGGCGTGAAGCACGTTGTACCCGTCGAACAGGTACAGGGTCGGATCGCTCATGGCCCTCCTCCCCGCCGGCCGCGGCGGCCCGCGCGCCGACCGGCAGCGCGCCCGCGGCCCAGGCGTGCGGCGTCCCGCCACGCCCATGACTCCCCGGGGTGGGTGGGGGGTTGGGACGGTGGACCAGGTAGCAGACGAACCGTCACGGGGCCGTGCCGATGCTGCGTCGTTTCCGTCCGCGCCGCTCGGAGGGCAGCGCGCGCGCCCCGCCGGCTCGGGAGCGCTGACGGCTCGCCTCGTACAGCAGCACCGCGGCGGCGACGCTCACGTTCAGCGACCCTACCTGTCCGCGCAGCGGGATCGAGACGCTCGCGTCGCACGTGCGGCGGACGAGGGGCCGCAGCCCCCTCCCCTCGGCGCCGAAGACGAGTGCGACCCCGCCGGTCAGGTCGGTCTCCCACATCGTCTCACCGGCCGCGGCCGCGGCCGCGTACACCCACAGCGCAGCGCCCTTGACCTCGGCCAGGTATCTGGCCAGGTTGGCGACGACGGCGACCGGCAGGTGCTCGACGGCGCCCGCGGACGTGCGGCAGACGACGGGCGTGACGCGGGCGGAGCGGTGGGCCGGGAGCAGGACGCCCGTCGCGCCGGCTCCTTCGGCGCTGCGGCAGACGGCGCCGAGGTTCCGCGGGTCGGTGACCTGGTCGAGGCAGACGATGAGCGGCCGCTCGGCCCGAGCGAGCGCGTACGCGTCGGCGTACCGGTACGGCTCGCAGCGCGCGACGACGCCCTGGTGGTCGGACGTCCCGGCGAGCGCGGTGAGCTCCCGCTCGGGGTGCACGCGGAGCCGCACGCCCGGCTCGTCGCGCAGCCACGCCTCCGCCGCGATCGCCCGCTCGCTCGCGTGCACGTCGAGCACCTCCCGCGGCCCGCGCAGCGCCTCCCGGACCGCCCGCCGGCCGTACACGAGCTCGCTCGTCATCGACGCGGCCACAGCGCCGTCCCGCCGCGATAGTCCGTCGTCTGCCATCCGAGCTCCTCGATCCTCCGCCGAAGCTCGTCGGCTCGCGCGAAGTCGCGCGCCTCCCGCGCAGCCGTCCGCTCGTCGGCGAGTCGCCGGACGTCCTCGGGCACGGACGGCTGCACGGCAAGCCCGAAGACGGCCAGGCCGCGCTGCAGCAGCGTGTTCGACCCGCGGCCGCGCCACTCGTGGAGGACGGCGAGCGCATCAGGCGTGTTGAAGTCGTCCTCGAGCGCCGCCTCGAACCGGCTCCAGTCCTGGACGTCCTCGCCCGTCTCGGGGAGGGCGAGCGCCTCCTGGAAGCCCCGCCACTGCGCCTGCGCCTGCGCCATCGTCTCCTCCGAGAAGTCGATCGGCTTCGACCAGTGCGCGGTCATGAAGAACAGCAGCAGCGTCTCGCGCCCCCACCGCTCGACCGCCTCGCGCAGCGTGACGACGTTGCCGGCCGACTTCGACATCTTCTCGCCGGTGAAGCGGAGCAGCCCGTTGTGCATCCAGATGCGGGCGAACTCCCGGCCGAGGGCGCGCGACTGGGCGATCTCGTTCTCGTGGTGCGGGAAGACGAGGTCGATCCCGCCCATGTGGATGTCGAAGCTCGGCCCGAGCTCCTTCTCCGCCATCACCGAGCACTCGATGTGCCAGCCCGGCCGGCCGCGGCCCCAGGGCGAGTCCCACCAGGTGTCCTCCCCGGGCTTGTTCGCCTTCCACAGCGCGAAGTCGCGCGGATCCTCCTTGCGCGGGTTCGGCTCCTGCTCGGCGACCTGGTCGGGCCGCTGTCCCGACAGGCGGCCGTACTCGGCGTACCGGCCGACGCGGAAGTAGACGTCGCCGTCGACCGCGTACGCGTAGCCCTGCTCGATCAGCTGCTCGATCGCCGCCACGATCTCGGGCACCGTCTCGGTCGCCCGCGGCTCCGCGTCCGGCCGGCCGAGGCCGAGCAGATCCGTGTCCTCCACGTACCAGCGCGTCGCGCGCCGTGCGAGCTCGGCGCTCGCCCCCGGCGCCGCGTCGTAGATCTTGTCGTTGACGTCGGTGATGTTCTCGACCAGCTTGACCGAGTAGCCCTGCTCGCGCAGCCACGCGCGCAACCACATGGACAGGACGAACGGCCGGGCGTTGCCCACGTGGATGCGCTGGTAGACGGTCGGCCCGCACGTGTAGATGCCGATCGTCGCCGGCGGCTCGGGCAGGTCGACCTTCTCCCGATGCCAGGTGCTGGACAGCCTCACGGCTCCGCCCGCCTCCCACCCTGCGACCGCCGCCCGAGCGACGCGAGCGAGGCGTCGATCCGCCGCAGCGCCTCCTCGCGCGGCAGCGCGTCGACGATCGCCGCCAGCTCGGGCCCCCGGTCGCGGCCGGTGAGCGCGAGCCGGAGCGCCTTGAGGTCGCCGCCGACCGCCTTCAGCTCGCGCACCACCTCGCGCCCGTCGCCGTCCAGGAGCTCGCGGAAGCGCTCGAGCGTCGGCCGCGCCTCCTCCGGCACCGCCGCCGGCTCGGGCGAGAGGACGAGCCGCGCGTACTCGCGCGCCTCGGCGAGATCGCGCGCACCGCGCAGCGCGGGGACGACCGCCAGCGGCACGCGCGCCTCCGCCGCCAGCTCGGCGTCGGACATGGCCGCGAGCGCCTCCACCGCGAGCCGGCGGATGCGGGCGAGGTCGAGGCGCACGTCGTGCTTCGGCAGCCCCAGCTCCTCCAGGTAGCGGCGCACCGCCTGCGCCGGGATCCCCGCGTCGCGCAGCGACGCCACCGTTGCCCCGAACGTCCGCTTCGACAGCTTCTTGCCGTCCGGGCCGAGCACGAGCCCGTGGTAGACGTACGCCGGCGCCGCCGTCCCGAGCGCCTCGTGCAGCCGCCGGTGCAGCGCCTCGTTCGGACGGTGGTCGGCGCCCCGGACGACGTGCGTGATCCCGAAGTCGCCGTCGTCGACGACGCTCGCGAGATGGTACGTGGCCGTCCCGTCCTCGCGCAGGAGCGTGACGCCGTCGAAGCGGGCGCCGAGCGCCTCCGCGGCCTCCCGGTAGCGCGCCTGCCGCTCGCTCTGGCGCACGGGTCCCTCGTCCCAGGCGACCCCCAGCCACGCCAGGTCGCGCACGATCGCCTCCTCCCCGCCCGGTACGTTCCTGGCCGGGTCGGTGTCGTCGATCCGCAGCAGCATCCAGTCGCCGAAGGCGCGGTTCGCAACCGCGCTCAGGGCGTTGCCGAGGTGCAGCGAGCCCGTCGGGCTGGGAGCGAAGCGCACGCGCCGCATCTCCCCAGTATTGCCGACGCCGCTCCGACCTCCCGTTCCAGACGCGCCCGTTCCAGGCGCGGCTGTTGCCAGCCGGCTCGCGGCACGTCAGAGTGTCAGGTCCAGCGGACCCGGAAAGGAACGCGGCATGAAGCTGAAGCACTCACCCCGCCTACTCCTGCTCGTCGGCAGCGGCCTGCTCATGGTCGTCGACACGCTGCTCGCCTGGCAGTCGGTCGAGGTCGGGGGCGACACCTACTCCCGCAACGCCTGGCACGGCTTCTGGGGGATCATCCTCGGGCTGCTCTCGCTCGCCTTCCTCGCCAACGCCGCCGTGCAGGCCGGCATCGTCGAGTTCAGGCTGCGCCTGCCGCACCGCTACTTCTCCGTCCTGCTCGCCGCAGCCATCCTCGTGTTCGCGATCGCGAAGAACATCCACGACGACCATTCCGCCTGGGCGAGCTACATCGGCATCGCCCTCGCCGCGCTCGTCGCTGCAAGCGCCTGGCTCGCCTGGAAGGAGCCGCAGTCGCCGGCGGACGCGGCCCGTGAGGCCGGCGCGGAGGCGGCGCACCGCGCCCCGCCGCCCGCCGGGCCGCCCGCCGCCTCGGCGGGGGAGGAGCCGCCGGCGGACGCGCCGGCGAAGCCGACGAGCTCGTAGGGACGGCTCAGGCCGGCAGCAGCTCCTCGCGCGCGAGCGCGTCGAGCGCGCGCTCGCGCAGCTCGCCCGCCAGCCGGGCCACGTCCGTCTCGGCGGCGACGAGCGCGGTCACCGCCAGCCAGGCCGTCTTCTCGGTCAGCTCGTCGAGGATCACGGTCGTGTCCTCCGCGGCCACGCCCTCGACCGCCTCCAGCGCCTGGAGCACGATCGTCCGGGCGCGCTCGACCGGCGCGCGCAGGGCGATCGGCAGCCGCACCCGCACGGTCCGGCGCGGGTCGTCGATCGAGCGGTTGACGACGACCGAGCTCGCCATCTGCGTGTTCGGGACGAACACGCGGCGGCCGTCGTCCGTGAGCAGGACGGTGTGGATGAGCGTGATCTCGGTGGCCGTACCGGTCGTGTCGCCGATCGAGACGCGGTCGCCGAGCCGCACCGGTTGCGTGAAGCCGAGCAGCACGCCCGCGCCGATGTTCGACAGCGGGCCGCTGAGCGCGAGGCCGATGAAGATGGTCAGGACCGCGCCGGAGGCGAGCAGGCTGCGCGCGAGCGAGCTCGTCGTCGGGAAGATCTCGAGCACGCTCCAGGCGACGATGACGAGCAGGATGACGACGACCAGCCGCTGCACGATCGCGTAGCGGGTTCGCAGGCTGGCGATGTCGTCCGCCGAGCGGCGGGCGCCGAGCCTGCGCACGTAGCCGGCGAACGCGGCCCGCATGGCGACGCGCAGGACGACGACGATGCCGATCCCCACGGCGCCGGTGACGATCGCGCTGCGCACCCGCTCGCTCATCGCGCCGGAGTTTGGCAGAGGCGGCCGGTCGCGTCGCGCACTCCGAGCAGGCGGCCTGCCGGACGGGCAGCCTGCGGGCGGTCAGGCGGCAAGCCGCGCCGCCAGCGTCTGCGCGAGCCGCCGCTCGAGCCCTCGCTCGATCGGCGCTGCCATGCCGCCACGGGGCGGGAAGGTCGCCCCGGCGCAGGAGAGGGCGACCGCGACGGCCGGGACGGCGGGACCGGAACGCGGAAGGCGCTCGAGCGGCGCTACGTCCCGTCGGGGAGGCACCAGCGGTGCGGCGCGATCAGCGCATCCGCCGCCTTCGGCCCCCACGAGCCGGGATCGTACAGGTGCAGGCGCGGCGGTCGCTCGAGCAGAGGCGTCGACACCTCCCACAGCCGCTCGATCCCGGCTGCGTCCGTGAACAGCGTCTGGTCGCCGAGCATGGCGTCGCGGAGCAGCCGCTCGTACGCCTCCAGGTGGTTGGTGCCGAACGAGTCCGCGTAGCGGAACGTCATCGCCGCCTCGGCCAGGTCGAGCGCGGGCCCCGGCTGCTTGGCGAGGAAGCGGGTCGTGATCGACCCGGGGTCTCGGAACTCGAACAGGAGCTCGTTCGGCCGCGCCCAGCCGGAGATGCCGCGCGCGAGCCTGAACATGCGCAGCGGCGGTTCCCGGAAGGCGAGCACGACCACCTGCCGGCTTTCCGCCATGCTCTTGCCGGTGCGCAGGTAGAAGGGGACGCCCGCCCAGCGCCAGTTGTCGATCTCCACCTTGAGCGCCACGTACGTCTCCGTGCCCGAGCGCCGGCGCACCCCCGGCTCGGAGCGGTAGCCCCGGTACTGGCCGCGCACGACCTGGCGCGGGTCGATCCGCTTCATCGCCTCGAACACCTTGTTCTTCTCGGAGCGCAGCGCCCGCGGCTCGAGCGACGTCGGCGGCTCCATGGCGACGAAGCCGAGCACCTGGAACAGGTGCGTGACGACCATGTCGCGGAAGGCGCCCGTGCTCTCGTAGAAGCCGGCCCGGCCCTCGATCGACAGCGTCTCCGGCACGTCGATCTGCACGTAGTCGATGTGGTCGCGGTTCCAGATCGGCTCGAACAGTCCGTTCGCGAACCGGAAGGCGAGGATGTTGTCGACCGACTCCTTGCCGAGAAAGTGGTCGATGCGGAAGACCTGCGACTCGTCGAAGGCGGCGTGCACGACCCGGTTCAGCTCGCGGGCCGAGTGCAGGTCGGTGCCGAACGGCTTCTCGATGATCACGCGCGCGCGGGCGTCGAGGCCGGTCGCGCCCAGCATCTCGATCACGGACGGGAACGCGGCCGGCGGGATGGCCAGGTGGTACAGCCGCCGCGGCCGCCCGCCGATCTCCTTCTCGGCGCGCGCCACCGCGTCGACGAGCTTGTCGGTCGACGACCCGAGCACGTGCTGCAGGAAGCGGACGCGGTCGCGCTTGCGCAGGCGGCGGCCGCCGAACTCCTCGAGCGCGAGCAGCGCCGTCGAGCGCATCTCCTCGTCGGACAGGCTGGTGCGCGAGGCGCCGATGATGGCGAACCGCTCCGGCATCAGCCCGACCGACCACAGGTGGAAGGCGCCGGGGATGATCTTGCGCCGCGCCAGGTCGCCGGTCGCGCCGAACAGCACGATGACGTGGTTCGGCGGCCGTTCGTAACCTTGCTCCTCGTACTCCCCGCTCGTCACCGTGCCCGCTCCGCGGCCGCCTGCGCGGGCGCCTGCTCGGCGGAGAGCAGCTCGACCAGGCGCCGGTAGGCGGCGACCGGGTCGTCCTGCCAGAAGACGGCGCTCCCGGCGATCAGCAGGTCGGCGCCCGCCTCCCGCACGCGCCGGAGGTTGGTCGCGTTGACGCCGCCGTCCACCTGGACGAGCACGCCGTCCGGCAGCAGGCGGCGGAGCTCGGCGATCCGCCCGAGCGCCTCGGGCATGAACGTCTCGCCGGACAGCCCCGGGTGGATGCTCATGCACAGTCCGAGGTCGGCGCCCTCCGCCGCGCGCGCCGCGCGCGCCACCGGCGTCTCCGGGTTGAAGGCGATGCCGACGCCGAGCCCGTGCTCGCGCGCGAGCCGGACGGTGCGCCCCGGGTCGGCCGCGGCCTCGACGTGGAAGGTGACGCTGTCTCCGCCCGCCGCCTGCACGCTCTCGAAGTGCCGCTCCGGCTCGGCCACCATCAGATGGCAGTCGAAGCGACCGCCGCGCTCGTGCACGAGCTCCGCGATCGACCGCAGCACGACCGGCCCGATCGTGATCTCGCGGATGAAGTGGCCGTCGCCGACGTCGAAGTGGAAGATCCTCGCGCCCGCGTCGAGCAGGGCTCGCAGCTGCGAGCCCAGGTCGGAGAAGTCGGCGGCGTAGATCGAAGGCTCGATCTCCGCACCGCGCACCCAGTCCGCCCACGCCACGGCCGTACAGTACCCGGAGGAGGGGCGGCCTCCGTCGCACCGCCGGG
>Ga0070741_10012539_pt1 | contig 15276 bp, 8 predicted proteins | sample Coa_R1_4_FD_66440 | JGI IMG/M metagenome (GOLD analysis project Ga0070741, IMG submission 66440) | Surface soil microbial communities from Centralia Pennsylvania, which are recovering from an underground coalmine fire - Coalmine... | ecosystem: Environmental > Terrestrial > Soil > Unclassified ... | reverse complement strand
GCCGTCGCGCCGATGGGGGTGGACTTGGAGGCCTGGCCGCCGGTGTTGGAATACACCTCGGTGTCCACCACCAGGATGTTCACCTTGCGCCCGACCGAAAGGACGTGATCGAGGCCGCCGTAGCCGATGTCGTACGCCCACCCGTCGCCGCCGAGGATCCAGACGCTCTTCTTCACCAGATAGTCGGCGAGGAGCGCGAGCCTCGCGCCTTGCGGCGTCGCCGGGATCGCCTTCTTCAGCGCGGCGACGCGCTCGCGCTGCCGGGCAATCCCCGCATCCGTCGATTGATCTCCGGAGAGCAGATCCGCCACCAGCTGCGGCGGCAAGGGGAGGGCCGCGAGCAGCTCGCGCGCCTGCTGCTCGTGCTTGTCCGCCGCCAGCCGGAAGCCGAGCCCGAACTCCGCGTTGTCCTCGAACAGCGAGTTCGCCCAGGCCGGGCCGCGGCCGTTGGCGTCGGTGCAGTACGGCGTCGTCGGCAGGTTCCCGCCATAGATCGAGGTGCAGCCGGTGGCGTTGGCGATCAGCGCCCGGTCCCCGAAGAGCTGCGTCATCAGCTTGATGTACGGCGTCTCCCCGCAGCCGGCGCAGGCGCCGGAGTATTCGAAGAGCGGCTGGAGGAACTGGGCGCCCTTGACGTCGAGCCGCACCTTCGTGCGGTCGGTCTCGGGCAGCCCGAGGAAGAAGTCGTAGTTCTCGCGCTCCGCATCGCGCAGGGGCAACTGCGGATGCATGTCGATGGCCTTGTGCCGCGGGTTCGACTTGTCCTTGGCGGGGCAGACCATCACGCACAGCGAGCAGCCGGTGCAGTCCTCGGCGGCGACCTGGATGGTGTACTTCGCTCCCTTGAACTCGTTCCCGCGGAAGTCGGTCGACTTGAAGGTGGGCGGCGCGCCTTCGAGCTTCGCGGGATCGTAGACCTTGGCGCGGATGGTGGCGTGCGGGCAGACCATCGCGCACTTGTTGCACTGGATGCAAAGGCCCTCGTCCCACACCGGGATCTCGACGGCGATGTTGCGCTTCTCCCACCGCGTGGTGCCGGTGGGGAACGTGCCGTCCACCGGGAAGGCGGAGACCGGCAGGAGGTCGCCCTTCCCCGCCATCATCACCGCCGTGACCTTCTTCACGAAGTCCGGCGCCTTGTCCGGGACGATGGGCGGCAGCGAGAAGCGCGACGTGACCTTCGCGGGCACCTCCACCCCGTGGAGGTTGGCGAGGGTCTGGTCGATGGCCTCGTAGTTCTTCTGGACCACCGCGGCGCCCTTCTTGCCGTAGCTCTTCTGGACCCCCTTCTTGATGGCGGCGATCGCCTCGTCCTTGGGGAGGACGCCGGAGATGGCGAAGAAGCAGGTCTGCATGACGGTGTTGATGCGCCCCTTCATCCCGGTGGCGTTCGCCACGCTGATGGCGTCGATGACGAAGAAGCGGATCTTCTTCTCGATCAGCGTCTTCTGCACCTCGCGCGGGAGGTGATCCCAGACCTGGTCCTTGGCGTACGGGGAGTTGAGGAGGAAGACGGCGCCCGGCGCCGCGTACTCGAGGACGTCGAACTTGTCGAGGAAGCTGAACTGGTGGCACCCGACGAAGCTCGCCTGCTTCACCAGATAGCTGGAGCGCAGCGGCCGGGGCCCGAAGCGCAGGTGGGAGATGGTGATCGCGCCCGACTTCTTCGAGTCGTAGACGAAGTAGCCCTGGGCGTAGTTCTCCGTCTCCTCGCCGATGATCTTGATCGAGTTCTTGTTCGCTCCGACCGTCCCGTCGGCGCCGAGCCCGAAGAAGACCGCGCGGACCACGTCCTTCGGCTCGATGTCCAGCTCGTGGTCGTAGTCGATCGAGAGGTGGGTGACGTCGTCGACGATCCCGACGGTGAAGTGGCGCCTCGGCGCGGGTTTCGAGATCTCGTCGAACACCCCGGAGACCATCGCCGGCGTGAACTCCTTCGAGGAGAGTCCGTACCGGCCGCCGACCACCTTGGGATCGAGCGCGGTGAGTCCGTCCTCGCGCGCCTCGCGGAGGGCGGTGACCACATCCATGTAGAGGGGCTCGCCGATCGCGCCCGGCTCCTTCGTGCGGTCGAGGACGGCGATCGTCTTCGTGCTCTTCGGCAGCGCGCGGATGAAGGCCTCCACGGCGAACGGCCGGTAGAGACGGACCTTGAGCAGCCCCACCTTGTGGCCGCGCGAGTTCAGCCAGTCGACGGCGTCGTGCGCCACCTCGGCGCCGGAGCCCATCATCACCAGCACCCGCTCCGCTTCCGGATGCCCGACGTAGTCGAAGAGCCGATACTGGCGGCCCACGCGCGCGGCGAAGGCGTTCATCGCCTCCTGCACGATGCGGGGGGTCGCGAGGTACCAGGGATTGGCCGCCTCGCGCGCCTGGAAGAACACGTCGGGGTTCTGCGCGCTGCCGCGCAGCAGCGGATGGTCGGGCGTCAGCGCCCGCTTGCGGTGCGCGGCGATCAGGTCGTCGTCGAGCAGGCTGCGCAGGTCGTCGTCGGTGAGCTTCTCGATCTTCGCCAGCTCGTGCGAGGTGCGGAACCCGTCGAAGAAGTGGAGGAACGGCACGCGTGCGCGCAGCGTGGCCGCGTGGGCGACGGCAGCCAGATCGTGCGCCTCCTGGACCGACCCGGAAGCGAGCAGCGCGAAGCCCGTCTGCCGGCAGGCCATGACGTCGGAGTGGTCGCCGAAGATCGAGAGCGCGTGCGTGGCCAGCGTGCGCGCCGAGACGTGCATGCAGAACGACGTCAGCTCGCCGGCGATCTTGTACATGTTCGGGATCATCAGCAGGAGGCCCTGCGACGCCGTGAAGGTGGTCGACAGGGCGCCCGCCTGGAGCGCGCCGTGTACCGTCCCGGCCGCGCCCGCCTCCGACTGCATCTCCACCACCTCGGGAACCGTGCCCCAGAGGTTCTTCTGGCCCGCCGCGGACCACTCGTCGGCGAGCTCTCCCATCGTGGACGAGGGCGTGATCGGGTAGATGGCGATCACCTCGCTTGCGCGATGCGCAACCGACGCTGCCGCCTCGTTGCCGTCGAAGATCACCTTGGGACGTTCGGACACGGTCACTCCCTGACTGGAAAATCCCTCGAGAAACTTCGTGGTGCGGGCAGGTCCACTCACGCCGCCGGCCAACGCCGGACGAGCGCCGATCACACCTGCGCGCCGGGGCTGCGGACCGCAAACGCATCTCTACTGTCGGCGGCGATCCCGGGTCGCCGTCGGATGGAACGCTGCTCGCCGCGAGCCGGCGCTTACGCCTGGATGATGCAGTCGGACGGGCAGACGGCCTTGCACGAATGCTCGCCGCCCTTGGCGGCGCACTCGTCGCATTTCGCGGCGTCGATGTTGTAGAAGTCTTCGCCCTGCGAGATCGCCTGGTTCGGACACTCCGGTTCACAGGCTCCGCAGTTGATGCAGTCGTCGGTGATCTTGTTCGCCATTTCCGTCTCCCGGTCTGCACACACTTCAATGCACGGCCCGCGCCATCCGGCCGCACCTGCTGCGCGATGCGGCCGGAGAGAGGGAGCGGGCGATTCCTGCCGGCCGGGGTGCAAATTTCGCGCATGCATCTGCAGGATCTGCGGCGCTCTTCTGCGGGCATCCGTATGCTCGCCTCATGGACGTTCGGGTGGACTGCCATGCCGGCCACCGCGGCGAGGAGACGCCGCGGCGGTTCGAGCTGGGCGGACGCATCCGCGAAGTGGTGGAGGTGCTCGATCGCTGGTACGGCCCGGATCACCGCTACTTCAAGGTGCGGGCCGCCGACGGCGTCTACATCCTGCGCCACGACGAGCCGACGGATCGCTGGGAGCTGGTGGTGTTCACGCACGAAGGCCGCTGACCGCTCAGACCAGCCTCACCAGCTGCTTGCCCACGTTCTCTCCCTTGAGCAGGCCGATGAAGGCGCGGGGAGCGCTCTGCAGCCCCTGCGCGATGGTCTCGCGATAGCGAATCCGCTTCGCGGCGACGAGCGCCGCCAGCTCGGCCAGGGCCTGCGGCCAGAGATCCAGGTGCTCCGAGACGATGAAACCCTGCAGCGTCAGGCGGCTGGTCAGGATCGGGCGGGCGTTCTGGATCGCGATGCCCTGGCCGCCATAGCCGGCGATCAGCCCGCAGACCGCGACCCGGCCGAACGCGTTCATGCGCGCGAGCACCGCATCAAAGACGGGTCCTCCGACGTTCTCGAAGTCGACGTCGATCCCCTTCGCGGTCGCCGCCTCGAAGTCGCGCGCGAAGGAAGGAGCCTTGTAGTCGACGCAGGCGTCGAAGCCGTACTCGCCGGTCACCAGGTCGCACTTCTCCTTCCCGCCGGCGATCCCGACCGCCCGGCAGCCGCGGAGCTTCGCCAGCTGGCCGACCACGCTGCCGACCGCGCCCGCAGCGGCGGAGACCACCACCGTCTCGCCTTCCTTCGGCTTTCCGATCCGGGTGAGCCCGTACCAGGCGGTGACGCCCGGCATGCCGACGCAGCCCAGATACGCCGAGGGAGGAATCCGCCCGACGTCGAGCTTGCGCAAGCCGGCGCCGCCGGTGACCTGGTACTCCTGCCACCCCGCCATTCCCGCGACGAGATCGCCGGGCTTGAAGTCGGGGTTCTTCGACTCGATCACCTCGGCGACGGTGCCGCCGATCATCACCTCGCCGAGCGGCTGGGGCGGCGCGTACGACTTCGCCTCGTCCATCCGGCCGCGCATGTACGGATCGAGCGAGAGATAGAGGACGCGCGTCAGCACCTGCCCGTCGCGGATCGGGAGCACGTCGGTCTCGACCATGCGGAAGTCCTCCTCCTGCACCGGCCCCCGCGGGCGCCTGGCAAGGAGGATCTGCTTGTTCTTCATCGCTGCTCCGTCTCAGAACGGGCCGAGCCCGCGGCCGGCGTCGATGGTGTGCAGCTGCCCGGTGACCTTCTTCGCATCGAGCAGCGCGACGATGCTCGCGGCGACGTCTTCCGGCTGCATCGTCGCCGCCAGCGGACTCTTCTCGCAGTACGCCTTTCGCACCCTCTCGTAGTTCGCGCCCAACCCTTCCCGCAACCAGCGGGTCTCGGTGAAGCCCGGCAGGACGGCGTTCACCCGGATGTCGGGGCCGAGAGCACGGGCGAGCGCCAGGGTGAGCGCGTTCAACGCCCCCTTGGAAGCTGCGTACGCGTGCGAGGATCCGATGCCCATGCTCCCGGCGATGGAGGAGACGTTGACCACCGCGCCGCGCGCAGCCCGCAGACCCGGCGTGCAGGCGCGCACCATCTGGTACGCGCCGACGAGGTTCACCGCGTAGATGCGCTGGAAGTCGTCGGCCGAGAGAGCGTCGAGGTCGCCCATCGCGGCGAACTTCGTGGTGCCCGCATTGTTCACCAGGCCGTCGATCCGCCCCCACCGCTGCAGCGCCGCGCTCGCCAGGCGGCGACAATCGCCATCGTCCGCGACGTCGCCGCGCACGACGACGGCATCTCCACCGGCCGCGGTGCAGGCCTGGGCCACGTCCTCCGCCGGCGCGGACTGTTTGCTGAAGTTGATCACCACGCCCGCGCCGCGGCTCGCCAGCGCCCGGGCGGTCGCCGCGCCGACGCCGCTCGACGAGCCCGTGACTACGTAAACCTGTCTCTGCTCCATGGCCGCCCGCCGATCAGGGCTGCACCGCCCGCGGCGACTCTTAGCCGTCGGCGCAGCCGCTGACAACAGGCCGTCGAGTCGTGCCCGCCTGCCTGGCCGCTGCCGACGAACGACGGAGCACCTAGATTCATCGGGCACGTGAATCACGCCGACCTTCTCGTCAATGGCGACCGCATCCTGCCCGCGCTGCTGCGCGACATCGCGGAGGCGCGCCGGACCATCCACCTCTCCATCTTTCTCTTCTTCCGCGATCCCGTCGGGGAGGAGATCGCCGCGGCGCTGAGCCGCAAAGCCGGCGAAGGCGTGCAGGTGCGCGTGCTGCTGAACCGGGAGAAGACGGAGATGGGCGATCCGTTCTCCACCGGCGAGAAGCGGATGATCCGCCACGATCCGAACGTCCACTACGACCCGACCGACGTCGACCCGCTCTGCGAATTCCTCTGCAAGAGCGGCGCCCAGGTGGTGGATACCAACATCGACTACGACCGCGAGGTGAAGGTGGGAGATGCCCGGCTGCGCTCGATCGGCGCGCAGATCCGGGACACCATCGCCGTCGACGACCTGCACGTCGACCACCGCAAGATCATCGTCATCGACGGCCGGGTGGCGTACTGCGGGGGCGCGAACATCGGCGCGCAGTATCTGTTCCACGATCCCTTCGATCCGCGGAAGGACGCGCGCGTGGAAGGCGAGGAGCGCAAGAAGCAGGGCCTGCGGGAGCCCTGGTGGAAGTGGCACGACAGCCTGACGCGGTTCGAGGGGCCGATCGCGCACGAGATCGACACGCATTTCCGCGACCGCTGGATCCTCGATGGCGGCGCGGACTACCAGCCTCCCGAGCCGCTCGACGGCGAGCCCCGGGGAAGGCCCATCGCCAAAGCGGAGGTGCTGCTCAACGAGCCGAACGATCAGCCGAACCAGGTGCGGGAGCGCTACGTCGAGCTGATCCGCTCCGCGCGCGAGTCGATCTTCATCGAGAACCCGTACCTGTACCACCCCGCGATCGTCGACGCGCTCGTCGCCGCGAAGGCGGCGCGTCCGTCGCTGCGCGTGGACCTGATGCTGCCCGCGCGCATCTGGAACGACAACTCCTTCGCGCACGACGCGCAGCAGCACATGTACTCGCGATACCTCTCGGCCGGCATCGCCGTCTACGAGTACCAGAACCATTTCAATCACCTGAAGATCGCCGCTTTCGACGGCCGCTTCTCCATCCACGGGTCGACGAACCTGAACTATCGCAGCCTGGAGGACGACAAGGACTTCGAGCTGGTGGTCTGCGTCGAGGATGAAGGCCTGGCGCGCCAGGTCCTCGCCGACGTCCGCGACGTCGACCTCCAGTACGCAAAGCGGTTCACCCGGCGCGACCTGCGCGGATTGCGCGGCCGGTTCCGGGTGCGGACGCGCGATCCGCGGACGGTGTTCCTGCTCTCCCGCCGGGTGCTCTGACCGCCCTCCTCATCGGCCCGCGAATCCGGTATGCCAGCGCGCATGCCCAGGATGCCCGGAGACCCAGGCCTGGCTTCCCGCCTGCGCGGCGTGCTCCGCGGCGACGTGCTCTTCGATCCGTTCAGCCGCGGGCGGTACTCGACGGACGCGTCGATCTACCAGATCGAGCCCATCGGGGTCGCGCTCCCTCGCGACGCCGGGGACGTGGAGGCCGCGATCCGGCTCGCGCGCGAGGAAGGGTTTCCGGTGATCGCCCGCGGTGGCGGGAGCTCGCAGAACGGGCAGACCCTGGGGCGGGCGCTGGTGATGGACACCAGCAGGCACATGAACCAGCTGCTGGAGCTCGATGCGGAGGCCGGCACCGCGGTCGTCCAGCCGGGCATCGTGCTCGACGAGCTCAACCGGCGGCTGAAGGGCACCGGCTGGTCGTTCCCGGTGGACGTCTCCACCTCCGCGAACGCCACCATCGGCGGCATGACCGGCAACAACTCCGCCGGGACGCGATCGATCAAGTACGGGATCATGGTCCACAACGTCCTCGAGGTGGAAGCGGTGCTCGCGGACGGCACGAAGCTGGTGTTCGGCGAGGTCCCGGAGGACCTGGCGACGCAGCCGCGGCCGCTCGCCGAGCTGGCAGAGAAGATGCGGGCTCTGTACGCCGACAATGCGGGGGAGATCGCGCTGCGGATCCCGAAGGTCCTGCGCAAGGTGGGCGGCTACAACCTCGAGACGCTCGGCGAGCCGCGGCAGAACCTGGCCAAGCTGATGGTCGGCTCCGAAGGGACCCTCGGCTTCTTCACCCGGATCAAGCTGAAGCTGAGCCGCCTGCCGAGGCACCGGGTGGGCGCGATCTGCCACTTCGCCCGGTTCTACGAGGCGATGGACATGACCCGCTTCATGGTCGAGCTGGGTCCCACCGCGGTGGAGCTCGTCGACCGGACGATGATGGATCTGGCGCGGCAGATCGCCACGTTCCGGTCCACGCTGGAGAAGCACGTCAGGGGACGGCCGGAGGCGATCCTGCTCGTGGAGTTCGCGGGAGACGAGGAAGCGCCGCTCCATGAATCCGTGAAGAGGCTCGAGCAGCTGATGGCCGACCACGGCCATCCCGGCGCGGTGGTGCGAACTCCGGACCCGAAGTCGCAGGCCGAGATGACCGCCGTGCGGAAGGCCGGCCTCAACATCATGATGTCGATGAAGGGCGACGGAAAACCGGTCTCCTTCATCGAGGACTGCGCGGTTCCGCTCGACCGGCTGGCGGAGTTCACCGATCGCCTCACCAACCTCTTCCACAAGCATGGCACCGAAGGCACCTGGTACGCGCACGCCTCGGTCGGGTGCCTGCACGTGCGCCCCATCCTGAACATGAAGGACGACTCGGGGGCGAGGAAGATGCGCGCCATCGCCGAGGAGGCCTTCGCGATCGTCAAGGAGTACAAGGGTTCGCATTCGGGTGAGCACGGCGACGGCCTGAGCCGCTCCGAGTTCCACGAGATGATGTTCGGGGAGCGCGTCGTCCGCGCCTTCGAGCAGGTGAAGGACATCTTCGATCCCGGGGGCCTGCTCAATCCGGGCAAGATCGTGCGCGCGCCGAAGATGGATGACCGCACCCTCTTCCGCTACAAGCCCGGCTACCGCGCGCTGCCCATCCGCACCGCGCTCGACTGGTCCGAGAGCGGCGGGTTCCTCGCCGCGACGGAGATGTGCAACAACAACGGGCAGTGCCGGAAGTTCGAGGCGGTGATGTGCCCGAGCTACCAGGCGACGCTGGAGGAGAAGGACGTCACGCGCGGGCGGGCCAACAGCCTGCGGCTGGCGCTCAGCGGCCAGCTCGGGCCGCAGGCCCTGACCTCTCCCTGGATGAAAGAGACGCTCGACCTCTGCGTAGCGTGCAAGGCGTGCAAGCGCGAGTGTCCGGTCGGGGTCGACGTCTCGCGGATGAAGATCGAGTTCCTCCACCACTGGCACCGGCAGCACGGCATCTCGAACAAGTCGCGGCTCACCGCTTACCTCCCGCGCTACGCGCAGGCGGCAAGCCGGTTGGCGCCGCTGATCAACCTGCGAAACGCGTCGCGGCCGCTGGCGGCCATCGCCGAGAGGCTCACCGGGATGAGCAGGCGGCGGAAGCTGCCGGGCTGGCGGCGCGACATCTACCGGACGCCGCCCTCGAAGCCGGGGAAGGGCAAGGAAGTGGTGCTGCTGGTCGACACCTTCTCGCGCTACTTCGAGCCGGAGAACGCGCGGGCGGCGCGAGCCGTGCTGGAAGCGGGCGGATACCAGGTCCTCGAGGATCGTTCGAAGCGGCCGCTCTGCTGCGGGCGCACGTTCCTCAGCGCTGGCCTCGTGGACGAGGCTCGCGTCGAGCTCGCTCGCGTCGTCGAGGCCCTCGGACCGCACGCGGCACGGGGCGTCCCCATCGTGGGCATCGAGCCCTCGTGCCTGCTCACCTTGCGCGACGAGCTGGGCGCCGTGGTCAAGTCGGACGCCGTCCCTGCCATCGCCAGGCAGTCGATGCTCCTCGAGGAGTTCCTGGTGGCCGAGTGGCGCCGCGGCGAGCTGAACCTGCCGTTCGCGCAAGGTGGCAAGCGCGAGGCGTACCTGCACGGCCATTGCCATCAGAAGGCGCTCGGCGCCTTTCCCGACGTGATCGCCGCGCTCCAACTCGTGCCGGGGTTGGCGGTGAAGCCGATCGATTCGAGCTGCTGCGGAATGGCGGGCGCGTTCGGATACGAGGCCGAGCACTACGACGTCTCGATGAAGATGGCGGAGCGAAGCCTTCTCCCCGCCGTGCGCGGCGCACCCGCCGATGCGCTGATCGTCGCGGACGGGACGAGCTGCCGGCACCAGATCGAGGACGGGGCGAAGCGCGGCGCGCTGCACGTCGCGCGCGTACTCCAGGCCGCGTTGGCACAGCAGGGCTGAGCCGGCGAGTCCGAGGAAGCGCTCGCCGCGATTCCCGCCGCGCCGCGCGCCCGGGCGCCTGGCTGGTGACGCGATCCGCCTTGTGGGATGTGGCCTTTTGTCGTACATCCGCCGGCCCCGAGCGCGGGGCTCAGCCAGGAGAACCACAACACTATGAAAACACGCGAAAAAAGCGGCACCCGCCGCAACGGCAGGATCACTCTCGCCATCCTCGGAGTGCTCGTTGCGGGAGCCGCGATCGCCGCCACCACCGCACTTCGGCAGACCACCGTCGTGATGAAGAAGGTGACGAACGTCGCCGCCACCCTTTCGCCGGACAGCAGCAACCTGATCCTCGATCTCCACGGGACCCTTCACCGCGTTTCCGCGAGCGGCGGCACCGCCACCGCGATCACCGATCCGCTGCTCGAGGGCGCGCGCCCGCACTGGGCGCCGGCGGGTGATTTCGTCGCATTCCAGGCCTACAAGGGCGGCACCTTCCACATCTGGTCGATGAAGCCTGACGGGTCCTCCGTCACCCAACTCACCACCGGCCACGGCGACGACCGCGAGCCGCGCGTCTCGCCCGACGGAAAGAAGATCGTGTTCGCCTCCGACCGCGCGTTCGCGAACGCCGCGGATCGCAAGGCGGGGATCGAAGGCACCTACGACATCTGGATGCTCGACCTCGCCAGCAGCGCGCTGACGCAGATCACCAAGGACGCGACCGACGAGTTCGAGCCCACCTGGTCCCCCGACGGCACGAAGATCGCGTACGTGAGCGGCACCGGAGCGACCGGCACCACCATCCGCACCGTCGACGCCGCGGGCGGCGGCGCCAGCACCGTGGTGGTGACGGCCCCTGCCGGCTTCCGGCTCAACTCGCCTTCGTACTCGCCCGACGGCACGAAGCTCGCGTACCTGCAGTTCGCGGCGAACAAGAGCCGGCTGATGGTCTCGCCGCTCGCCGGAGGCGCGGCCACGCGCGTCGGGACCAGCGACGACGTCTTCCCTTTCCAGGCGAACTGGATGGACAACGATCACCTGCTCTACACCGCCGACGGCGGCATCTGGAGCTCGACGATCTCGTCGGGATCGAACAGGGAAATCCCCTTCCAGGCGACCTTCACGCTCGACCGGACCCCGTACCAGCGGAAGACGATCGACTTCGAGCCCAACGGCCCCCAGCAGGTGAAGGGGATCGTCAGCCCGGCGCTCTCGCCGGACGGCAACCACGTCGTCTTCCAGGCGCTCAACCAGATCTACGTGATGCAGATCGGCGGAAAGCCCACCGCCGTGACCTCCGACTCGTACGCGAAGATGGACCCGGCCTGGGTGGACAAGGATCACATCTCCTACTCGACGGACCGCGCCGGCACGATGCACGTCTTCGTGCAGGACCTGAGGACCGGTGACGAGAAGCAGATCACCTCCATGCCGGGGGCGCAGGTCTCCTCCGCCTGGTCGAAGAGCGGCAAGCTCGCCTTCCAGGATCAGAACGGCGCCACCTTCGTCATGGACCCCTCCAGCGGACAGACGCAGCAGATCAGCCCGAACCTCTTCGCGCCCTCCAAGCCATCCTGGTCGGCGAGCGGAAACGTCGTCGCGCAGGCGGCGCTGCGGCCGTACACGCGCCGCTTCCGCGAAGGGACGAGCGAGATGTTCACCGTCAACCTCGCCAGCAACAACGAGCAGCTCTACACGCCGCTGATCCCGTTCAAGTCGACCTCCACGCGCGGCGACGACGGGCCCGTGTACTCGCCGGACGGAACCGCGGTGGCCTTCGTGACCGACAGCCTGCTCTGGGTGCGCCCGGTGGACGCGAACGGCATGCTCACCGGCGAGGCGAAGGCGATCAACAACGAGGTCACCGACGCGCCGACCTGGAGCGGCGACGGAAAGAAGCTGCTCTACCTGAACAACGGCAGGCTCCGGCTGATCTCGCGCGACGGCGGCGATCCGCAGACGGTGCCGGTCGATCTCACCTGGAAGGCCGATCGCCCCGACGGCCGGGTGGTGATCCGCGCCGGACGCCTCTGGGACGGGACCGGACCGAACGTCCAGAACAACGTCGACATCGTGGTGGTGAACAACCGCATCCAGCGCATCCAGCAAGGCGGCACGGCGCAGATCGCCGGAGCGCGGGTGATCGACGCTTCGAGCCAGACGGTGATGCCCGGGCTGTTCGAGTCGCACACGCACCAGTACATCGAGGGCAAGTTCTACGGCGACCGGCTGGGCCGGCTGTGGATGACGTACGGGGTGACGGAGCTGAACTCCGTGGGCGATCCCGTCTACCGCGCACAGGAGACCCGCGAGGCGTACGCGTCGAGCACGCGCGTCGGGCCGCGGTACTTCATGACCGGCGAGGCGCTCGACGGCGAGCGCGTCTTCTACAACTTCATGCGCCCGATCATGGACGAGCAGACGCTGTCCCGGGAGATCGAGCGCGCGAAGGCGATGGACTACGACATGGTGAAGACGTACGTCCGGCTGCCGCACGCCTGGCAGAAAGTGGCGAGCGATGCCGCGCACCAGATGGGCGTCTACAGCGCCGCGCATTACATGCTGCCGGGCCAGGGATTCGACGTCGACGGGCAGACGCACGTCAGCGCGACCACCCGGCTCGGGTTCGCCTACACCCGGTCGTCCGCGGGGATCAGCTACCAGGACATGCGGGACATCTTCTCGCAGCCCGGGTCGTTCCTGATCTCGACCACCTTCAACTCCTCGCTGTACGCGGATGATCCCGCGATGGTCGACGACCAGCGGCTCCAGGTGCTCAACGTCCCCTGGGACCAGGCATCGCTGCGCGCGAAGCGCGACGCGGCGGTGGGGACTGACCAGACCGTCAGCCTCGACAGCCTGAAGAAGGAAGAGGACACCGTGGCGGCGGTCTACCGGCAGGGCGGCGTCGTCCTCGCCGGAACGGACTCGCCGCTGGACAACGTCGCCACCGCGCTCCACCTCAACCTCCGGGCGCAGGCGAAGTTCGGCCACGAGAACTGGAAGGCGCTGCAGACGGCGACGCTGCTTCCGGCGCGCACCATCGGCGTGGAGAAGGATCTCGGCACGGTCCAGGAAGGGAAGCTCGCCGATCTCGCCTTCATCGATGGCGACCCGCTGCGCGACATGAAGGATCTCGACAACGTCGCCGGGGTGATGAAGAACGGCCGGTACTACAGCGTCGCCGAGCTGATGCAGCCGTTCGTGGCCCCGAAGACCACCTCGGCGGCGGTGAAGCAGGTGATGCTGCCCGCGGCGTCGCCGCAGATCCAGAAGTACTGGTGGCACGATCCGGCGCAGCTGATCGAGGACGAGCACAAGTAGGCGAAACGGCGGGCCCGGCCGGCGCGAGCTGGCCGGGCCTTCCGGATCCGGAGCTGGTTCTTCGACGGGCTGGCAGCCGCTCTCAGCGCGGCGCCTTTCCCCAGGCATCGCGGAGGGGAACGATCAGGTTGAAGACCGGGGCGCCGGCCCTCGAGTCCTTCGGGTCGGCGAAGTAGTACCCCTTGCGCTCGAACTGGTAGCGCTCGCCGGGCTTCGCTGCCCCGAGCGCTCTCTCGGCGCGGGCGCCGTCGAGCACCTCGAGCGACCTCGGGTTGAGCCGGGTCCGGAAGTCGGTCTCGCCGGCTCCCGGATTGGGGTCGAGGAAGAGCCGGTCGTAGAGCCGGAGGGTGACGGGAACGGAGAGCGGCGCGGAGACCCAGTGGATCGCGCCGCCCACCTTGCGCCCGTCCTTCGGGTTTCCGGAGCGCGTTTCGGGATCGATGGTGGCGCGCAGGCCGGTGACCTCGCCGCTGCCCGGATCCTTGGTCACGCCGGTGCAGCGCAGGACGTACGCATGGCGCAGGCGCACCTCCTTGCCGGGCGACAGCCGCTTCCATCCCTTGACCGGAACTTCCATGAAATCTTCGCGCTCGACGAACAGCTCGCGGGTGAAGGGGAGCTTGCGCGATCCAGCCGCGGGGACGTCCGCGAGGAAGGGGGCATCGATCTCGTCCACCTTCCCTTCCTCCCAGTTCTCCACCACCACCGGCAGCGGGTTGTGGACGCAGAGCGCCCTGGGAACCGAGACGTTCAGCGCCTCGCGCAACGTGTTCTCCAGGAGCTCCATCTCCACCGTGCTGTCCGCCTTGGCCACGCCGATGCGATCGCAGAAGAGCCGGATCGCTTCCGGCGTGTAGCCGCGCCGCCGCAGCCCCGCGATGGTGGGCAGGCGCGGGTCGTCCCACCCGGAGACCATGCGCTCCTGCACCACCGTGTTGAGCAGCCTCTTGCTCATCACCGTGTAGGTGAGGTTCAACCGGGCGAACTCGATCTGCCGCGGCCGATGCTCGACGCCGATCTGCTCGAGGAACCACTCGTAGAGCGGCCGGTGCGCCTCGAACTCCAGCGTGCAGAGCGAGTGCGTCACACCCTCGATCGCGTCGGATTGTCCGTGCGCCCAATCGTAGGTCGGGTAGATGCACCAGGCGTCGCCGGTGCGATCGTGGTGCTCGCGGCGGATCCGGTACATCACCGGATCGCGCAGGTTGAGATTGGGCGACGCCATGTCGATCTTCGCCCGCAGGGTGCGCGAGCCGTCGGGGAACGCGCCGTTGCGCATCCCCTTGAACAGCTCGAGGTTCTCCGCCGGCGTGCGGTTGCGGAACGGCGAAGGCGTCCCGGGCGTGGTGAGCGTGCCGCGGTTGCGCCGCACGTCGTCGGCGCTCTGGTCGTCCACGTACGCCTTGCCTTCCCGGACCAGCTTCTCGGCCCAGGCGTAGAGCTGGGCGAAGTAGTCCGCGGCGTGGTACGAGTGCTCGCCCCAGTCGAAGCCCAGCCAGCGCACGTCGTCCTTGATGGCCTCGACGTACTCCGCCTCCTCCCTGGCCGGGTTCGTGTCGTCCATCCTCAGGTGGCAGCGGCCGCCGTAGTCGCGGGCGATCCCGAAGTTCAGGCAGATCGATTTGGCGTGGCCGATGTGCAGGTACCCGTTCGGCTCGGGTGGAAACCGGGTGACGACCAGCGAGGTCCGCCGGGAGAGAAGGTCCGCGTCGATGATCTGGCGGATGAAGTTGCTGGGGCGCGTCCCCTCGGTCACGTGGTCCCTGGAAGAGGAAGAGTGGCTGGGGCGGTAGGAATCGAACCTACACATGGCGGGGTCAGAGCCCGCTGCCTTACCGTTTGGCTACGCCCCAGCAAAGTCAGGCGGCGAACTTTGGATCAGACCAGCCCCGCCAGCAAGCGCGGAATGAAAGCAGCGTCGCGGGCGCCCGTCCGCCTGGATCCGGGTTGCGTCAGAACGTCGCTTTCTCACCGGGTTGCAGGGTGATCAC
>Ga0070741_10012538_pt1 | contig 15279 bp, 15 predicted proteins | sample Coa_R1_4_FD_66440 | JGI IMG/M metagenome (GOLD analysis project Ga0070741, IMG submission 66440) | Surface soil microbial communities from Centralia Pennsylvania, which are recovering from an underground coalmine fire - Coalmine... | ecosystem: Environmental > Terrestrial > Soil > Unclassified ... | reverse complement strand
CGCTTTGGAAGGGAAGGAACTGCCGGTTTACGGGGATGGGGGAAATATCAGGGATTGGCTCTATGTCGGCGATCATTGTGAGGCTTTGTGGACGGTGATAAACAAGGGACGGGTTGGGGAAAAATACAATATCGGAGGGAACAGCGAGAGGACCAATTTGGAAGTGGTCCGGACCCTTTGCCGCCGGTTGGAGGTCGTTCTTCCCGCGGCCCGGAACGCCGCGCTCGCCGATCGAAAAATACCCGCTTATCACAAGCTGATGGTTTTCGTGAAGGACCGGCCCGGGCATGACCGGCGCTACGCGATCGACGCTTCCAAGATCAAGCGGGAGCTGGGTTGGAAACCCCGTCATGATTTCGCGTTGGGGATGGAAAAGACCGTCAGGTGGTACATCCGGAACAGGGATTGGTGCCGAAAGGTCCAATCCGGAAGCTACGACCGGGAAAGGTTGGGCCTGATCAAGCCGAAAAACCGTTAATTTTTGTCGGGTGAAGGATATTTATCCGGGTTGATTTGAATTTTTTCGATCGAAATTATTTAAGGCGGAAATATGAGGAGCAAAATAATTGTTTTCGCGATGGGGATCATCCTGAGTCTTTCCGCGGCCAAGGCGGCGGCCTATACGGCCGGCGATTATTACAGCGCCGGACTCCAGCTATATAACGCCAAAAATTATCCCTTAGCCGCCCAATATTTCACCGCCGCCATCAACCTGGAGCCCGTTAACACCTCCGCCTTGATGGGGAGGGCCAATTGTTATTACGCCCAAGGGCAGTATTCGGAAGCTTTGTCGGACTACCAGAAGGTCCAAACATTGCTTCCTTCGGAGCCCGTCGCCAAAATGATCCAATATCTCCAAGGAAAGGTGGGTCTGCCCGCGCTGCCGGGTGACAACGCCGCAGCGTCGCCGGTCACCTCCGGACAACGATCCGCCAAGCCGGAAGAGCCCAAGAGACGGAAGGGTGCCCGCGTGTTCGCCGCCTTTTCCTCTTTGAACTTATCGGATTTCACGGCGAGCGCTTTAGCCCAGGAGGGTGAGGCTAAATATTTCCAAGCCAATTACGATCCCACTTTCCAATATGCAGGGGTTGTACCGAGCGCTTCTCCCAATTTGGGTGTTGAGGGGGATTACCCCATCGGAAATCGCTTCGAAATAGGTTTATCGGGGATCTTTTTGCCCGTCGGAACCGCGTCGGACGATATTTCAAATAGCAGCGGCTTCACCTTGACCGATTCCTACAATATTACGGAGGCGGCCATTGGGATCGTGGGAAGGTATTTCTTGATGGATGGACAATTCCAACCCTGGGTCGCGGGTGGTCCGATGGTAGTTCCGGGCAACGTTGATTATCAATATAACTTGGATGTTTATGGGTCCGCGGTCTCTTTTACAGGTCCCTTTACCGGGCTTGGTTTTGGCGGACAGGTCCAGGCGGGGGTGGATTTGCGGCTGGCGGATGTGGTCTCTATTTCTCTCTTTGGAGGGTACCTATTCGGGTCCTCCAGCAATTTTCAAGGGACCATTGGGACGTCGAACATCCCGGGCGTCACCTCGGGATCCCAAGTCCAGTTGATGACGGTTCCAACGACATACGGAAATGTCATCGTTCCTGTTTCGAACGGCGTCTTATGTGTTCCTACTTTCAACAACCCCGCTGGTTCCATGGCCCCTCCCGGGTCCAAACCCCTGGTTGTGGATGTCAGCGGTCCGGAAGCCGGCTTGTCCTTGGATATTTACTGGTGAAAAGCGGATCGGGATCCCCAATAGGACCGATCTAGGCCATCCGTTGAATTTCGGGGGTCCTTTCTCCGATTATCTTTTTCTTTCCATCCCGCCGCTCCCTTACGCGGCCTAATGAACATCTTTTAAATAGAACGGGATAATGGGTTTGAAATAGCCCGTTTTTTTTTGTCTACTAGGGCAAGAGCGCTTCCAGCCGTGAACCCCCGGGCATCGGGGCTGCGCCCGCCCAAGCGAGATCGAAAATAAGCCGGGAAAGGCAGATCATGAAAGGGATACTTTTAGCGGGAGGGAAAGGCACCAGGCTTTATCCCATGACCCAGGCGGTCAGCAAGCAGCTGCTTTCGGTCTATAACAAGCCGATGGTCTATTATCCCTTGTCGGTATTGATGTTGGCGGGAATCCGGGAGATCCTGATCATCTCCACCCCGCATGACCTTCCTCAATTCAAGAAACTCCTGGGCGACGGGAAAGCCTTGGGGCTTGAGCTTCAATATGCCGCCCAACCCAAGCCAGGCGGGATCGCCCAGGCCTTCATTCTCGGGAAAAAGTTCATCGGCAGGGATCCGGTAGCCTTGGCGTTGGGGGACAACATCTTTTACGGCGGGCTTACGGTCCAGCTTCAGAACGCCGCCCAGCGTAACTCGGGGGCCACCATATTCGCCTATTGGGTCAAGGATCCTGAAAGGTACGGGGTGGTGGAATTCGACCGCGACGGAAAGGCCCTGAACATCCAGGAAAAACCCGCCAAGCCCAGGTCCTCTTTCGCCGTGACCGGGCTTTATTTTTACGACAACCAAGTCGTCCGGATCGCTTCGAAGTTAAAACCCTCGGGGCGCGGGGAGTTGGAGATCACCGATGTCAACCGGGCCTATCTCCGCCAAGGGGAATTAACCGTCGAGAAATTCGGCCGCGGCGTGGCTTGGCTGGATACGGGGACCCCGGAAGCCATGATGCAAGCATCGCTCTTCATCCAAGCCATCGAGGATCGGCAGGGGCTCAAGGTGGCCTGTCTGGAGGAGATCGCCTATAAACAAGGATGGATCTCCCCGGCGCAATTGAGGGAAACGATCAAGAAGATCCAACCCAGCGGATACGCTCAATATCTTGAAACTATCCTGAGCCAGGACCATTGATGAAGATTTCCCCCACCCAGCTGAAGGACGTCATCCTGTTGGGGCCCGATGTTCACCGGGATCCTCGGGGCCTTTTTTTGGAGACTTACCAATCCCAAAAATACAAGGCGGCCGGAATGGAGGCCGATTTTATCCAAGACAATTACGCCCGCTCCAAGCAGGGAGTCCTGCGGGGTCTCCACGCCCAGTTGAAAAAGCCCCAGGCCAAGTTGATCCGCGTGACCCAGGGCGAGGTCTTTGACGTGGCGGTGGATGTCCGGCCCGATTCCCCCACTTTCGGAAAATGGGAGGGGTTCCGCCTTTCCAACGAGAATTTTTTCCAATTGTTCATTCCGGAGGGTTTCTTACATGGCTATTGCGTGCTGAGTCCGGAGGCGGTCGTCGAGTATAAATGCACGGATTATTACAATCCGGGGGATGAGATCGGCGTCCGGTGGGATGACCCGGAACTGAAGATCCAATGGCCCCTGCCCAAGCCCCTTTTGTCGGATAAGGACTCCCAACTGCCCTTCTTTCGGGACTTGCGGGCCCAATTCGACCATTTCCGGTCCAAATAAAAAGTGGACAGCCGGGGCCGGTGGGATAAAATCATGCCGTCCTTAAGAAGCCTGAGCGTGGAATAAGGTTAAATCGAAGCGGGAGCTGCTGAAATGGAAGACGAGATCTTCACGAAATATTCGAGGTTCCTTTTCCGCCATCACCCCTGGCACGGCATGGATATCGGCAAGAACGCCCCTACGGTCGTGAACGCTTATGTCGAGATCACGCCTTCCGACATGGTCAAATATGAGGTGGACAAGGCCACCGGATTCCTGAAGGTAGACCGTCCCCAGGCCTTTTCCAGCCAATGCCCGTCCCTTTATGGGTTCATCCCGCGCACCTATTGCGGTCCGAAAGTCTCCCAATATTTCGCCCAAAAAATGAAGATCGACAAGATCTCGGGGGATATGGACCCCTTGGATATCTGCATCCTCTCCGAACGCCCTATTTTTAAAAGCGATATCATGGTGGAAGCCAAGCCCATCGGGGGGCTTCGAATGATCGACAACGGCGAGGCGGACGACAAGATCATCGCCGTCCTTCGCAGCGACCTGGTTTACGGAAATATGACCGATATCAGCGACTGTCCCCACAACCTGATCGACCGCCTGCGCCATTATTTCCTGACCTATAAGGATTTCCCCTCCGGCAACCTGGGAAAGACCGAGATCGCCCATACCTACGGCCGCGAAGAGGCCTTCGAGGTCATCCGACTCAGCCAACAGGACTACAACGATAAATTCGCCGACCTGACGGACACCATCAAAAACGTGTTGATGTAATAAAAGTCCTCAAAATTGTTGAAACAGGGTCCTGAAAGCCTTATAAGATTAGCTCTCGTTTCCCCTTGGGGGAGCGGAAGCCGTTTGACTTTGGGGGCGTATAGCTCAGTTGGTTAGAGTACTTCCTTGACATGGAAGGGGTCACTGGTTCGAGTCCAGTTACGCCCACCATTTTTTACAAAATGAAAAGTGGATCTTAAAGTCGGACGATCGGTTCAAGGGCCCATGGGGCCCGATCCGTTCGACACCCAGTTACGCCGGCCTTCCGGGACGTTTGACCAAAATTTCCGCTTGGAACCACGCATGTCCGACAAACACGAACCCAAACACAAGATGGACGAACCGCTGCTCAAGATGCGCCATTCGCTGGCCCATATCTTGGCGGAGGCGGTCCTGCAGGTGCGGCCCAAGGCCCAGTTGGGTTTCGGCCCGCCCATCCGCACCGGTTTTTACTATGACATGCTGTTGGAAGAACCCCTCACCGAAGCCGACCTTCCCGACATCGAAAAAAGAATGCGCAAGATCATCCAGGAAAAACAGGTGTTCAACCGGGAAGACCTGCCCAAGGAACAAGCCCTTCAAAAACTCAAAGGCATGGGCCAGGGGCTCAAGGCCGAATATGCCGAAGAATTGCTCAAGACCAACGCCTCCCTCAGCTTTTATACCAGCGGTCCTTTCGTGGATATGTGCGAGGGGCCCCATGTGCCCGACACCTCCAAGATCCCCGTCATGGCCTTCAAGCTGGATTCCATCGCCGGAAGCTACTGGCGCGGGGATTCCAAGCGCCCCATGTTGACCCGCATCTACGGCCTGGCTTTCCCCAGCGAAGCGGAATTGAAGGAATTCATCAAGGCGAGGGAACTGGCCTTGAAGCGGGACCACCGAAAACTGGGCCAGGAACTGGAGCTTTTCACCATCGATGAGCATGTGGGGAAGGGCCTGCCCCTTTGGCTCCCTAACGGCACGGTCATCCGGGATGAGCTGGAGAAGTTCGCCAAGGAGCTGGAGTTCAGGGACGGCTATGTCAGGGTCGCGACGCCCCATATCGCCAACGGGGAGCTGTACAAACTTTCCGGCCATTTACAGCTCTATAAGGACGCCATGTTCCCGCCCATGCGCAGCGTGGAAAAGGACCCCGACACGCCGTCCGAGGAATTTTATTTAAAACCCATGAATTGCCCCCATCACCACATGATCTATTTGGCGCGCCCCCGCAGTTACCGGGAGCTTCCTTTAAGACTGGCCGAATATGGGACGGTCTATCGTTTCGAGAAGTCCGGCCAGCTGGCGGGTCTTTTGAGGGTCCGGAGCCTGGCCATGAACGACGCCCATATCTATTGCACCCGCGACCAGATAAAGGAAGAGATCAAGAAGGTCGTGGCCATGCATAAGCTTTATTTCGAGAAGTTCCGCATGGACAAGATCTGGGTCCGGCTTTCCCTGCATGACCAGGACAAGGAAAAGTTTGTCGAGAACGAGGAACTTTGGAAGGAAACGGAGAATATCCTCCGCGAAGTACTGAAGGAATTGAATGTCGAGTATGAGGAAGTCGAGGGGGAAGCGGCTTTCTACGGCCCCAAGATCGACTACCAGACCGAGAACGTCCTGGGCCGGGAAGAGACCGCCGCGACCGTGCAGCTGGATTTCACCTCGCCCGAGCGCTTCAAACTGGAATATACCGGGCCGGACGGGTCCAAACAGCGTCCTTTCATCATCCACCGCGCGCCCTTGGGGACCCACGAAAGGTTCATTTCCTTCTTGATCGAGCGATGGGGAGGGGCTTTCCCGACCTGGCTTTCGCCGACCCAAGTGAGGATCGTGCCGGTGGCCGAGGAATTCCTGCCTTACGCCGAGAAAGTGGCGGAGCAATTGAGGGGCGAGATGATCCGGTCCGAAGTGGATACGACCAACGAGTCCTTTTCGAAGAAGGTCCGCAACGCCATCACCCGGAAGATCCCCAACATCTGGATCGTGGGCGCCAATGAGGTGAAGGACCAAACCATCACCTGGCGGCGTTATGCCGCTGAAAAACAAGTGCAAGTCCCCGCTGACAAGGCCCAAAAAGCGCTTTTGTCCATGGTCCAACAGAGAGTCATGGACAACTTCGCCGACGTTGATTTGCCACTGTAGTTCTTCCCTCGGAACCCATTAAAATCTCGATGATCCTCTGTTCAGGAAGATGAATGGCCGAAATGGGAGGTTTATTTGATCTTACACGTTAAAAAAACAGCCATGTTCTTTACGGTTTTTTTGGCCGGTCTCCTGATCTGGCTGCCCTTTGTATCCCGTCATCCAACCCCATTTAGCGAAGTTGTTTTTCCCATGTTTTTATTGTGGCTTGTATTTTTTATATTTACTTATTCAATCAGGATTGATGAAAAAGGGATAAGTGCCGTTTACGCTTTTTTTCAAATGAAATTATGGGTGTCCAAAATAATCGAATGGGACGATATCGCATCGGTATCATTTGTTGCGGGTCGGAAAAGCTTTAGTGAAGATACTATCCTTGTAACGCCCATTGACAGAAAAACGACTCTTTGGAGCGATAACATGATCGCAATACCGGTGTATCTATATGATTACGATAAAATTGTTCCGTTGCTTGTGGAAAAAGGGGTCGACCTACCCCCGGGACTGATGGTTAAGATGAATATTGAACCCAAAGGGGCCGAAGCGATCGAAGCGATAAATGCGTATAAGATAGAAAAAACCAATGCGGATAAAGCAGGGTTGGTTACTTTCTCCTTGGTCGCGGCATTATTTATCCTGAGTGGGATGCTTGCTTACTTGGGTATTCGCTATGGGCAGGAGTCGCTGGTTGTTGTGGGTTTTTTCACGTTGATCTTAGGGCCTGTCATTGTGATGGTTCTAAGAATTAAATAATCGTATATAAATTAAATATCGGGGAAAAATATGAAATCGAACGAAATGCACCTTGTTTCTTGGATGCGGGCCTACGCGCTGCCTTTTTGGGTCACGCGCGGGATGGACCATGTCAATGGCGGCTACCTGGAGGAGCTCAAGCAGGACGGCACCCCCTCCATCGTTAATTTCAAACGGGTCCGGGTCCAAGGCCGCCAGCTCTTTTCCTTCTCCCTCGCGGCGATCTTGGGCTGGCACAAATACGCGGCGGCGGCGGCGGACCACGGCTATGACTTCATCAAAAAAGCCTGCCGGGACAAGGACGGGTATTGGATGCGTAAGATCACCCGTCACGGCACCGTCTTGGACCCCGAGATGGATCTCTATGACACCGCCTTTATCGTCCTGGGACTGGCGACCTACTACCGCCTGACCCAAAATCCCGAGGCCGTCGAATTGATCAAGTCGACCGTTTCGATGGTCCAAAAGAAACTTTCGACAAACCTTGGGAACGGTTATCGGCAATCCCTGAGCGATAAAGATAGGCTTCGTCAAAACCCGAATATGCATTGGTTCGAGGCGATGCTTTTCGCCTTTGAGGCGACCCAAGACCGGTCCTTTCTGGAGGAGTCGGCGGGCATCTGTCGAAGGATGGAAGAGTCGGTCATCGACGCCAAGTCGGGGGCTTTGCGGGAGCTTTTCGATGATCAATGGCGGCCTGTCCAAGAAGACGGAAAGATCCTGGTCGAGCCGGGGCACCATTATGAATGGTCCTGGCTCTTGAACCGGGCCAGCCACCATATGCCGATAAACCCCGCTTTGATCAAGGGGATATTAGGCTTTGCCGACAGGTACGGGGTCAACGCCCAGACCGGACTGGTTTATGACCAAACGACCGAAAGTGGGGAGATCACCCAAGCCACCCATCGGCTTTGGGTGCAAACGGAAGCCCTCAAGGCTTGGCTGGTCCGTGGGGACGTGAGCGAGTCCGACCGGGTGCGACGCGTCGATCAGATCGAGGCCAATCTGATGCGCCACTATTTCACGCGGGAGCCCATGGGATCCTGGTGCGACCGGTTGGACGCGGATGGACGGGTCCACGAGGGTCCGGTCCCGGCCAGTTCGATGTATCACGTGATGATGTGCGTTGCGGAACTCGACGCTTGGCGCAAAGCCTAGGTCTATCGTCCGATCAACCTTCCATTAGAGCGACGCATAGACTGGATAGATCCCCGATCCTCTCCCCTAAACCGGAACGAAGGATCTTGCAGACGGAACGGGAACGGGCCAAGGCCTCCCGCCGAATCACCCGCATGGCCTCTTCCTTGAATATCTTCTCGTTCCTCATATAAACGCCCCCGAGGATGATCCGTTCGGGATTCAAAAGGTCGATCAACAGGGAGAGGCCCATTCCCAGGTAATGGGCGCTGGAATGGAGTATCTTTCGCGAAGCTTGATCCCCCCGTTCCGCCGCCTCGAAGACCTCCTTGGCCGTCCTTGACCCGGTCTTTTTCCCCATCCGCGCGATGCCGCCGCCGCTGCAGAAAGCCTCGAAGGTTCCTTTCTTTCCGTAACCCATGGGGCCTTCCTCCGCCAAACGAATGTGGCCCGCTTCGCCCGCCAAGTCGTTGGCGCCCCGGTAAAGCCGCCCATCCAATATCAGTCCCGCGCCCAGTCCCGTTCCGAAGGTTAGAAAGACCATGTCTTGGCACCCCCGGCCCGCGCCGAATTTCCATTCGGCGACCGCGCAGGCGTTGGCGTCGTTCTCAAGACGGACCGGGCATTTGAGTTTCTTTTGGAGCAGGCGGACGATCGGCACCCGGTTCCAGCCGGGAAGGTTCGGCGGGGAGAGGATGAGTCCTTTACGGCTGTCCAAGGGACCTCCGCAGCTTATCCCCGCTTTCCGGATGGCGGAAAGTTTAAGGCCGTTGCCGAGGGTGATCTTGTCGATGGTTTGGAAGAGCTGTTGGAGTATCCGCTTCCACCCTCTTTGGGGCCGGGTAGGGAAGACGATCCGGTCATAAACGCGCATTTTTTCGTCGCCCAGCACCAAGGCGCATTTGGTCCCGCCGATATCCACGCCCAAAAGGAAGGGTCGATCCCGTTGTTTTTTCTGTCTCATTGCGTCATTTTACCATGGACCGCCGGTGACTTTATGACGGGAAGCATAAATGGAAGGACGGTAATGCTATATTGTTTTGCGTTCGGTGAGGCGCCTTTCCGCCTGGTCCTGTCGTAACGCCTCTTTCTCGGGGGATTATCTGAAGCCGCCCAATAAAAAAATACTCATCGTGATCGGTCTCTTCCTGATCGGGATCATGGCGCTGGCGTTGGCCGCGGCCTTGACGAGCGATTTTTCGAAACTTCAGCAGGTCTTCCGGCATTTGGAGATCGGCTTTTTTTTATTGTCATTGCTCACGACCGGCCTGGCTTATCTGGCTTCCGCCCTTTCTTTCAACGCCCTTTTCAGGATGACGCCCTATCGGGTGCCCTTCCTGAAGTTTTTTTCCATCATGTTCATTTCCGACACCATCAACTTCATCATTTCCTCGGCCGGAATGTCGAGCATGGCGAACCGTTCCATCCTCCTTAAACATGAAAAGGTGCCTTATTCGGTCACCGTTCCCTTGTCGCTGGCGCAAAACATGGTCTTCAACCTGGCCCTTTCCTGCTTCAGTTTCGGGGCGTTGGTTTACCTCCACGGGCATCCCGGGTTCGTGGGCGGGCCGAAAGAAGGGGTTCTTTTATTATTTATGGGGGGCTTGTTGCTGGTCGTGGGCCTGATGATGCTTGTCTTTTTTTACCGTGATTTCCGAAGGTGGTTCCTCGGGTATCTTTTCCGGGTTTTTCATTCCTTGAGCCGGGCGTTTTTACGCCACAAGCCGGAAAATAAGTCCCGGGACGAGACCCTCGACCAAGTGGAATCCACCGTGGCCCTTCTGCAAAAGGGCTGGATCCGTCTCATGAGCGTCTTTGTCTTCGTGGCCCTGAATTGGTGTTTGATGGCCCTGACCTTTTACTTGTGCTTTCACGCGGTCGGGCTGGACCTTCCTCTGGGCCTGTTGTTGGTGGGATTTACGGTGATGTATCTTTCGTCCAATATCAATCCCGTGCCCGCCGGGCTGGGTGTCAGCGAATCCCTCTTAGCGCTCACCTTCAAGATGCTGGGGGTGGCCTTTGAGCCGACCTTGGTGGCGGCCCTGCTTTTTAGGCTGGTTTATTATCTGATCCCCTTGGCGATCTCAACGATTCTTTATTTGGACACCATCCGGAAGATCCTGGGGTCGCAAGAGGGTGAGGGATCTTTATGATGGGGCGCATGAAAACCCTTGAGGGTGAATGGTATAGTGCTGGCCGTTAGGGCGCCTAAGACCGCGATCGCAGTTTCCACCGAACGACATATCAATTTTGAAAAGGGAAAAGACCATGAGTTTTTTAAGCCAGTTGGAGATGGGGTTGGGCACTTGGGCCTGGGGCAAGGGCCAGGTATGGGGTTATGGACAAGGTTATGACGATAAGGACCTGAAAGAAACCTTCCAAGCCGCCATCCGATCCGGCATCCGGCTTTACGACACGGCGGAGGTCTATGGCGAGGGGGAATCGGAAAGCTTCCTGGGCCAGTTCCTCAAAGAGAAGGGGCCCGAAAAGCTCTACATCGCCACCAAGTTCGCGCCCATGCCCTGGCGGGTCAGCACCTCCCAATTATTAAAGGCTTTGAGGGCCAGCTTGTCCCGATTGGGATTGTCCTCCGTTGACCTGTACCAGATCCATTGGGCCAGCCCTCCCCGGTCCATCAAGGCTTGGATGGAACCTTTGGCCCAGGCGGTCAAGGAAGGCTTGGCCGCCGAGGTCGGTGTATCCAATTTTTCCCGGGGACAGATGCTTCGGGCCCAGGAGGCCCTGGCGTCTTACGGCGTCCCACTGGCTTCCAATCAAATGCAATACAGCCTGGCCCGGCGTAAGAACGAACTGAACGGCCTGTTGGACGAGTGCAAAAAAACCAATATCCGGTTCATCGCCTATAGCCCCTTGGGGATGGGCATGCTTTCCGGGAAATATTCGCCGAAAAATCCCCCGTCCGGCCCCCGCCGTCTTTTTTATTTCGGCCAATTGGGACGCATCCAAACCTTGGTTGAAAAGTTGAAGGAACTGGGCGCGGCCCATGGCGGAAAAACCGTGAATCAAGTGGCCTTGAATTGGATCTTATGCAAGGGGGCGCTTCCCATCCCCGGCGCCAAGAACGCGGCGCAGGTCGAGGAAAACGCGGGGGCGATGGGTTGGAAGCTTGATCCGGCCGAGGTGGAAGCCTTGGATGAGGCCAGCCGGTTTTTTAAAGGCTGAAGTAAAAGAGATCCGGATTTACCACAGCGATGCTTCGCATCGCACAGAGGCACCGTTTTAAGTATTGCCGGTCCGAGAATTTTTTTACTATTTCCCGCTGTTCCGGCAGGATTCTTTCCAAAGTTGGCGCAACGCGTTCCATAGGCTTTTTCGCAAGGCAAAGTGGAGGGGGCTATCCTTGGGAAGCCCTTTGATCAATCTTCGGTGGGCCTCACCGAGGGCGTGATAGGGAATGGCCGGAAAAAGATGATGGGTCGCGTGGTAGCGAAGGCCAACAGGGGCCCAAAGGCCTGTTAAGAAGAAATTCCCCGGTATGTCGGTCGAATCCAATATCTGTTCCTCGAAAGTCATCACATGGTCCGGCGGATTCCGGTCGCAATGGGCCGCCAGGCTCCGGATGCTGTTGGACACCAAGATGAAAACCGCGATGAAATACCAAACGCCTAAAACCTTCCAGGGAAGAATGCCTTTGACCATCATCGCGAAGATGGCCGCGGCGAAAAGGAATGTGGCGAATTCCTGGAACAAAGCCGAGCGCTTTTCCCTCGCGTCCGGCAGGGGGCGGCGATAAGGACCTCCCGCCGCCAAGGAAGAACCCATGGTCCAAAGGGGTCCGCGCATGGGAGGAAGAATATAGGAGAGAGGCGCCAGAACCAGGAACCGCAGGATAAAGAAGGCGGGCGCGATCAACATATTGGCGGGAAACAGCAAGATCCGGTAAGGCTTCGTCAGGGCGAAAGGGAAATATTCGGGGTCGTTCCTGGTCCCGTAGATCTGCTTTTTATGGTGTTCGGTATGGACCCCGACGTAAATGAAGGCGGGGATCAAAAGGGGAAAGCCGCAGACCAGGTTCCAAACCCGCCGAAAGGCCCGGAAAGTGCCTTTTTTCAAATGGGACAATTCATGCACGAAAAGGACCGCCCGATAGAGGCAAAAGCCGGCCAGGAGATAGGCCGATATTTGTAAAAGGGAGAAGTTGGGCGCCTTGACCGTGAGGATGAACGCCGCCCAGCCCAAAAAGTCGCATAATAAAAAATCCGCCCAATAGAGGAACGGATTGGGCCTGAAAAGATCGCGAACGATCCCTTTGGCCTGGGCCATGGGTAAGGCGTGAATGGTAGTTCCTTCCACGAAGCCTCCGTAAGTCCCACAACCCTAAACAAAAGTCGAATAACTCAATATGAGCTTTATCATAGAGCGGGTCGGAAACTAAAATATCCGAGCCGGATAGGACGGGCCCGCGCCCGAAGCACAAATTTGGAGGAAACGATGGAGATCACCGAGAAGCTGGCCCATGAACTGTTGGAAGAACTTTATAAGGCCGAGAAGAAGCTTCACAAGTGGCGCCGCCATGGAATCGGGTTGGTGATGACGAAGGAAACGCACAAGGCCTTGAACGATTCGAAACATCCCAAGAAGCATTTTATTTTGGAGGGCGTCATCGTCGAGAGGCGGGGGAAGCTTAGGTTCTGAAATCGCGGAGTTGTCGACGACGGGGAGGCGGCGTGGACAGGGTTCGGTTTTTTTGACCCTTTTGGATCGTCACGATTTTGATACTTCTTAAAGTTATCTTAGAAACAATAGAAAGATTGGTCTCGTCGAAATGGGTGTTTTGGAAAAAATAATATCTCTTTCAAATATTTACCTGCTCCTCGGCGTCATTGTTTTATTCCTGGCCGTTACCATCGTTCGAAGATCAGGAATTTTAAGTAAGCCGAAAATCTGGTTTCGGTATCGAACGAATAAACACAAAATTCCGGATCGCAAACCGGTTCTCGTCGACCTGTTAAAATTATTAGCGACGGAAGAAGAGCAATTAAAATATGAAAAAGATGTCCCGATTGCCTCTGTCAGCGAAGAGATGATCTGTACGTGGTTTGACGATCTTTATTGGCCTGAAGATCGATTTTTTATTTCCTGCTTTTCAAAGGAAGAACTAGCCGCCTTGAATGAATTCGACCGTTTTTTTGACGAACAAATAAAGCTACTTCCCCCTTCACAAGGCACCATTCAAACCTGGCTCAATTCACCCGTTTGGAGGGCGATCATGGGCAAGGCTGCTGAAACTCTCCAGAAACTGAAATAATCAACTTTGGTTGTCCGCGACGGGGACCCCTAATGGACAACCAAAATCGGAAAGACCAAGAATGAACAGGGATGAAGCGATCGATCATCTTTCAGCGATAGACAAATTGCTCTCTTCCAAAAATGAGAAAAAAATATGGAAGGGTGCGGCGGACCTATGCAATTACGTCATTGACCAGCCTGAACTGATCTGGGATAGGGTTGTGAAATATGGTTCCCGAAACAATGAAGAGTTACAACAGGCGATAGCCTTGTGCGTTTTGGAGCACATTTTTCAATTTCACTTCAAAGAATATTTCCCCAAGGCTAAAAAAATTCTCCTGTCCGGTAATAAGCGTTTTTGGGAAACTTTTTGTCAGTGCGGTAAATTTGGCCAATCCGAAGAAAAAGCCAACTCGCTTCAATGGGATAAACTCATTTTTAAAACCACAGATCCCAAAGAAAAGAAACGGATCCTTTATCGGAATAAAATGAAAAAATTGAGGGAAAATGCTAAGACGGGTGACCCCAAGGCGATAAAGGCGTATAAGAGGTTCCTGTCGATCTAGAAATAAAAGGTTTAGCGGTAAGTTCCTTTCCACGGCGGGGACCCGGATCGGACAAAGAAATGTTCGCGACAGTGAGGAAAAACACACTTGATTTATGAACTGAAAGAAGAGCGTAAGAAATATTTTCGGAACTTACGGTTCATCATTTCCGGAGAGGTTTTGGCTTATTTTTCCCTAATTCTTCTGGCTTTTAATTTGCGCCAGGTCGTTCTGGGGCAGGTAAATTATATTATTTGTACCATCTTATTTTTTTTCTTTTGGGCTGTAACAGTCATTGCGTCTTATGCGAAAGATTCGAAGTGGGGGGGATACTTTCTTCAACGAGTGGAAATGGGACCAGACCGGATGATTCTTTATTATGGTGGCCGGAAAGAAGAGGTCCCTTATTCAACCATCAAGACAATCTTTATAAGACGATCGCAAGATGGTTCTAAAATCAAATTAATAACGGTTTTCTTAATGAAGCTTGAGAACTTTGACCACGTTAAGTCTATTATTAAACTAAAGAAATTACATCGCCTTGATGGGTTTGAAAAAATGAATGAAATTGAGGCGACCTTAAAAGGAACTATAAACGATCCGGAAATATTTAAAGATGGCCCCTTTGGCGAAAATCCACTGGTCAAATTAAAGTTCCGCGGCTACGTTCTATTGTTGCTGGTAATACCAATCTTCCTTATCGTCCTTCTAGCCGGGGTAGGATTTATGAAGGCTCTCCCTGCTTTGGCCCTTCTAGTTCTGGGGGTTGCATGTTTGCGATTTCGAAAAAAATATCCAAACCTGCTCCGGTTTGGAAAAACGATATTATTGGCAACAGCTATCGTGTCAGTTGGGCTCATAATCTTAAATTGGCCCCAAATCGTTGCCCCGTAACAAAAGAATTTGGTTGTCCACGACGGGAACCCGTATTGGACATCCTGATTTAAAAGGAATTAAATAAGTTAATGATGAATACAAGCTTTAATGAATATCAAATCAGCGATGAGATCCAACGGATCGACTTCAAAAAAGTTACCGAATGGCTCGCCGGGTCCTATTGGTCGCCGGGGATCGGGCAGGAAGAAGTGGAGCGGGGGGCGAAATACTCATCCCTCGTGATCGGCGTCTATGGCAAGGATGGCACCCAGGTGGGTTACGCCAGGCTGGCTTCGGATAAGACCCGGTTCGCTTATATTATGGATGTCTTTGTGGAACCCGAGCATCGGAATAAAGGCATCGCCCAAGCCATCTGCCGTTTCGCCATG
>Ga0070741_10012537_pt1 | contig 15279 bp, 8 predicted proteins | sample Coa_R1_4_FD_66440 | JGI IMG/M metagenome (GOLD analysis project Ga0070741, IMG submission 66440) | Surface soil microbial communities from Centralia Pennsylvania, which are recovering from an underground coalmine fire - Coalmine... | ecosystem: Environmental > Terrestrial > Soil > Unclassified ... | reverse complement strand
GTTCGCGAAGAAGATTTTGCTTCCACCGGCTCTCCCGATGCGGCCAACCGCTATAACCCGCAAACTGGCTTATTTGATGTTTCCTATGGCGCTGCATGGCAACTCGGACAACTCATGGCGCTGCAGAATAAAAACTATGCGAATGCTCTGTTTAATTGGAAAAAGGCAGTGAACAGTGCTACCGCAAGCCAGACGGAGCAGGAGATTTTGCAAAAAGCGCTCAGTCCCGATCTGGCTTCTAACCAGGAACTCCCGTTCAGTGCATTACTCAATATGCGCCAGCGTGCCTTGGACCTTCCGCCGCCGATTCCCGATATTGTCACCCTGTGGCTGGGCAAACTGAAACTGCTTTATGGCGTGCCCTTCAACTATCTGGTGCCTCACGAGCAGATGCTGCCGCTTGAATCGCTAAGGTTTTTTTATCTCGATCTGAACTGGATCAATCACCTGGTGGATGGCGCTTTCAGCATCGGCCGCACCTCCAGGAAACAACAAAGCAGGGATGCCGGATTGCTCGGGGGCGTGCAAGCCCATAGCCACGCAGCCAAACTCGATCTCCGCCGTCAACGCAAGACCCAGCTCTTTGCTGCCAATCTCCGCCAGCAATACACTGGGTTCCTGCTGCGCTCGCAAGTAGTACGGGGCTGGCCGAACCTGCAGGTGAACGGGTACGGCGTGCCCGACGACATCAACTCGGAAATTAAAAAGCTGCGCATGGACCGCATCTCGCCTGACTGCATCCTCTGCATTTTCGATGGTGAGATCAAGCAAGTGGCAATCCATGAGCCCCCGGAACAGTTGCATTGTGGGATCGAGTTTACGGTTCCTGGCCACCCTTTCAGCACAACCCTGCGCGCGGTTACAGGCGCCACGCCCGGGGCTCAGCTTCTCGTGAACCCGAAAGGCGGTCCGCCGGTCGCCGATATCCCGATGCGCTCCGATAGGCAAACGCTTTTAACCACGCAGGCGGCCGCCAGCATTCTTAACAAGCTGAACACGGATTTTTCTCAAGGCATTGCACCGGCGGATTTCACTTCGGCGGAGTTCGCGCTGGAGATGATCAAAGGCGTAGTGAAGGTCAATTTTAATCGGCAGAACTAGACAACAGGTGAAAGAATGAGCAGCGCGTCGCAAGGATTGATTGTTCCATTGAACGTATTGGCTTTCGCTGTCAACGAAAAGGATGCGCACGACGCGACGCCTTACTTTTCCGGTGCGAATACGGTGTTCACTAAGCAGGCCGGTCCCAACCAGGCTTTCCTGGGGGCGAATGTCAACCGCAATTTAATGAGTTCACCGGCACAAGCATTGGAGACCGGCATTCATCTCCATTGGGCGCTGCCCACCGCATTAAGCAAAGCTGTCACCGGAACTGACGGAACCCTTAAGTTCAAGCCCGTTCCGAATCGCTGGCTGATTCATCGTTTCGTCATCACCGCCGGCCAGGCGGCCCGCACTTCATGGGTGGTTCTCAGCGACCTGCTCAATGACAATCCTCCCCCAGGACAAGCTTCAATCACTTTGCCCACTTATACGACGGCCTCCAAACTAGACTATCAATACAGCGGTCAGTTTCAACCTTTTAATCAGCAGTGGAAAGAACCCATCATCCCCTCTGATCGTAGTTTTGCAACACTTACCGGCATGGAATTGACCGCTGTAGCCAGCGGTCAATCGGTGTTCGCCTTGTTCTATCCCAATTGCCGCGGTATATTCGGTTTTACTGACAACCTCAATGATCTCAAGCTGCCGCCCGATGGCAGCGCCAACCTGATGTACGCAGTCACGGGCTGGTACAGCAATAACAATCTGGACCCACTACATGACGGCCTGACGTTAGCGCAACTTCAGGAACAGCTCTCGTGGACCCTGGACGACCCGGCATCGAAGGCAACACCGGACTTCTCTCTCTACCATGGCTCCGTCCAGCAGGTGACCTGGCATCCTGACGAAACCTACTTGCCTGATTATTCCGTGGCCATTCCCACCATCAACCTCGATTTGAGCCTGGGCAATAATCCACCTGAAGCAATGTCCTCTTACCTGCAGAACACATTGCGTCCTACGCTGCCCTACTTTCAGGTGTTATTGAACGCTTACTTTGAGGGCTTGTTGCAAAAGTTGAATACTCCGCAGCCCAACCAACTCGCCGCCTTGGCAGAGGACCTCCAGGAAAATGGCTTTCAGGCAATCAAGGCCGAATATATCTACACCATTGTCGTGAAGGTCGTTACGTACGACACGAACAATCAACCGGTGGTCACCTATGTACAGGCCGACGATTTACCGCCAAGAGTCGGCGATGCATTAAATCTGCTGAATTTTTATACGCAAAGCGTCCAGTTTTTGCAGCAGAGTCTGGCTAGCTTTCAGTGGCAACTGTTTGCCGATTGGTATCGCATCTTCATGGCAACCGTGGGCCAGCAACAGACCGCCTACAACATCGCTTATCAGAAATATAACGATCTTAGTACGCAAACGGACCAGCTCGAGGCAGCGACCAAAACCCTCAACGACCAGATTGACGCCGTTCAAGCCCAACTGCCCGAAGATTGCGAGCTACAACAAACCCCCGCGCCCCGTTACTGGCACGCCAACGACCTAGTATTTCTTCTTAGTGGAAAAGATTTACCCGGAAGCAAGCGGAACAGCACCATTGGGCAACCCGAATCGCAGACCAATTTAATATGCCGTTTGCAAAACCAATACATCAACGGTGCGACCGCCAATAATGTCACGGTGAACGCCGGCAGATTTTCATCGTCTGCGCTGCCAACCCCCAACGCCTTGCCTGCTTCCGACACCTTCAACAACTTGATATTTGAGAGCTTGATCCTGAATGCCGATTTGCTTTCGAGCCTTACCGGAATTGCCATTAGCTTTCAGGACGTGCAATCCGCATTGCTCGGCAAATCCAAAGTATTGAAGGTCGCAGGCGCACCGCCTGCCCTGATGAGCTTAATGCAATGGCAGGGGAACCCCTGGGTCCCGCTGTTTGGTTACTGGAAGGTCGAGTTCCAGCCGGTTTTCTCAACCACTGACAAAACCAAAACTCAGATATACAACTACCCGCACGGCTTTTTCACCAGTCAATTCATCATTGAGCAGAACAATGGAGGCGCCATCGATTACGAGCCTGCAACGGATCCTGCGGCCGGTCCGTTCACTCAAATCTACGAGGGAGCGTCGGTCCTCTCGACCAGCGTGATAGATGGATTCGTCAAGCTATTGAGCCAAAGCAGCGATCCTGTGTTGCAAGATTGCCTTAAAGCCATCCAGCAGCAGAACATGACGGCCCAGGCTCTGAGCGGATTGAACGCCGGATTCGTGATGCAGGAGCAGGCTTTGCAATTAAATATTGGAGTTTCCCCCGATTCGCGATACCTTCCGCTGACCCAGGCCATTAATGCCGCCCTGGGTGGGCATGCCAACATCGGACCCAATTTCAATGGTTTTTACAACCCCATCCGTGCAGGTTTTCTGAAGGTCAATCTGACTCTAATTGATATCTTCGGGCAAAAGAAAACGGTTAATCCATTAACCATCAACATAGCGCAGTCATTGACAATCAATTATCAGGGTAAACCGGTTCGGGAAGTTGCATATCTGCCGCCGCGCCTGGCGCAAGCCGCACGCCTGTTGTTTCGCTTTTTGGCGGCAGGCAGCTCACAGCTTGAGGAAATGAACCTGCACCCTGCTACCAGTCCCATTTGCGGCTGGCTTCTCCCTAACCATCTCAACGGCAGCCTCTTTGTCTATAACGCGCAGGGCGCTAGTCTGGGGTCACTGTTTCTTAACGATGCCAAAACTGTGATCATGTGGCAGTCCGCCCCCGGCAATGATCAGACGATTGATCAGGATGTGCAGACCGTGATGCAGGACCAGCAGCCGCAATTACGCGATCTAGTTGTCGCGCTCAGCCGGGCTACTCCGCTGTTCTTCGATAACTTCATGGTATCTCTTGACGGCGTAAATGGCTTCGTCGAACCTCAGGAGGTTACGACAAACAATGATCTCGCCGTTCTGGTCGGCAGGCCGATGGCGGTTGTGCAGACTGCACTGGCGCTCGAGCTCAAGGGCACGCCCCAATACAACCAGTCCCGGAGTGTGCTTAATCTGATTGGAACCAACCCTCTGGCAGAGACCGAGAACGAGTTCACCCAGATTGATTTCCCCGTAGTCCTGGGCAATCTTGAGAACCTTAACGACGGCCTCATCGGTTATTTCAAATTTGATTCGGACAAGTTGAACAACTACGACTGGTCTAGTTTCTATACGATGGGCGCACAGACTGGCTGGACCAGCGGCGTACAGGCGCCAGCCCAGAATACTGTAACGGTCAAACCTTACCCCGGCGGTGGCGGCAGTACCCTAAAGGATGCTGCACGCAAATTCCTCATGCTGATTGACCCCCGTGCAGTCATTCATGCCACGACAGGAATTTTGCCTACAAAGTCCATCCGCATTCCCTCGGACATGTATGCGGATACCCTGACCACGCTGGAAATGACATTTCTGACCGCTCCCATTTTGGGAGGCAATAGCGCGCTCACATTGCCCTTGCCGAGCGAATCTGGATTTCAATGGTCATGGGTGCAGGAAAAACGTATTGAAAATCAAATTGTGTGGGAAACTCACGGCGGCCTTAACAGCAACCCACCCAATGGCCCCTGGACCTATACACCGCAAACCATACTCGAAGGGTGGTTGCGGCTGAATCCAAACTTGCTGCTTTTTCAGCTCTTCAATGCAGATGGAAAGGCCATCCTGATTAAGGGCACAAACAACGATCTCATACTGAAGATAAAAAACCAACAGGGCCGGACGATAAATTTTCTTCCTGGCGGCGCCGCGTCTGAAGGCACGCCGACCAGAGGCTCCATTTTCTACCTTCATTTTGGCAACGCTGTGCCGCAAACCTCGGTGGCCGGCATCGTTCTCCAAGCCACTAACTGGACATTCACCTATTTAGCAGACTCCCTGTATGGCAATTACTGGGCGGCAACTCCTACTGGTGACTTCCAGTTGAAAGGAGGCGAGGAGTTTTCCATTAAGGTAAGCAATCTCGTGGTGGATACCGACAAACAACAGATCATGATTTTTTTTGATTACTACAACGTTACAAACATTAATGATGGCGTATATCAAGACTTGTTGAGCATCAAGCAGTCATAGCAAAAGATTGAGAGGAAAGAAATGGCCGAAATCAGCTTCACGCTTAATAACGGCAATGTACCCAATACCGTTTACATGCCGACCACTGATCCCACTGTAAACAACATCGCCTTGCTGATCAGTAGCGATACCACGCTCAGCCTGAAGGCAGGAACGCCCGTGCCTGAAAGTCAAGCTGCTGCGGGCAGCAGTTGCCTTTTTTATTTACACATTAAAGACCTTGGTTTGAGTGCATCGGAACTCTCTGCCCTTACGGTCTCAATGCCAGGCTGGATAACTCAGGTGTACGCCGATACTCAAGCAATCTGCCTCACGCCTAAGGAAGATATGACTCTCGATAAGGGCCAGCTGTTAACCGCAACTATCGGGAACTTTATCGCCAGCAAAGCTCCAAGCAGCAGCAGTGCCCAGCTATACATGAATTTCTATCGCGCTGTTCCTGTCTCAAGAGGTGGGCTACCTTTCACCTACAGCAATATTGTCACTCTCCAGGCACCCCCGTCAGGCAAGCTCGATCTGCATGATGCCCTTTCCGTCACGCTCAGCGACAACACCGTCGTCCAATCCACCTATGAATACCCAGACATCGCCAACACGCTTCATATGACCTTTGGCCCTGGTCCCAACCCTAAGGTGGTATCCGCTGGTCCAAATACCGTCTTTACCATCAATTTCGTTTACGCCAGCGATCAATATGGATACGGCGCCCTGACCACAGTCAGTGATGCCTTTAAAATCCAGGTCAATGCCGGGGACAGGGCGTCAGGATGGACGATCACGCCTCCGCCTGTCGGTTCTGAAAATCCAGGCTGGATGCTTCAACCGTCCAACGGTCAACCCATTCTGGGCACCAGCGCAACGGTGGACTTCCTTCTCAGTAAGATTGTCACCAGATTCCAGGCCGGACCTACCCTCATGCTGGTCAGCTACAAAGAGGTACCCGGTTATCAAGACGGCACTTTTTCTATCGTCATTTACAAGGAAGCCCACGTCTATATTCTTTCTTTTCTCGCATCACCCAATCCCGCCGTGCTCGATCAAGGCGTCGCAACTATTGACTTGTCCTGGACCGCGTTGGCGTCTCGCCTCACCTTGATGCCGGGACCCATCGACGTTACCGGCCAGTCGGTGTACCAAGCGAAAATCGGCAAATCCACCCCGTTCACTTTGATCGCTCAGGGAAAATCCACGGGCAACTATGCATCCAGCGATGTCGAGGTAGCTATCTTCCCCGTGATCAACTCCTTGGCGGCCAGCCCCCAGAACATCTACTACAAAGACTTTCCTCACGATGTCCTGCTTGATTGGAGCGTGAACTCAAATGATAACGTCACTCTCACCAACAGCATTAACTCCAACACACAATCTCTTCCCCCTAATTACACCACCGGTATGAACGTGAGCCAGCCACAAATGTTCAGCATCCTCCCCAACAACTCTAATCTGCCCTTATTCATCGAGCGCAATCAGGTGATCTCCGCGTTTCAACTGCAGCAGCAGACCATAAGCCTGAGCGATAAGCCCCTGGCGATCGCATTATCACCTACTGCCAACATCTGCGCCGTGGTTCAAAACGGAAGCAATCAGATATTGGTGCTGGAAACCATCACCAATACGCCCTATGGCGCCCCGGTTTCTGCGGGGAGCCAACCGGTTGCACTGGTCTTTTCTCATGACGGGAAGCGACTGTTTGTCGCCAATGGTGGCGATTCTACCTTGTCAATTTTTGGTGTGACTTTCAGTAGCGCCAGGGGCGGCTATGTGTTTACCAAAGTTACCGACGTGACACTCTCGGCAGCACCGGTCGCCCTTGGAGTTTCAGCGGATGATTCCACCATCTTCGTGACCTCCAATAGCAGCGGTCCGCAACATCTCCTGCCCACCACCCTCAGTGATTCTGGTGCCGGGACCCTTGATGTCATTAAAAAAGGGTCAGACGACAACACCTACCAGGTTGTCAGCAGCGTCAGCTTCAACCAGCCAGTGAACGCGCTCGCAGTATTGCCTTCCGCGGCGCAAATCTTCGTGATTAGCACAGCGGCCGAGAGCGTCTTTGTCGTCGGCTATGACAGCATCCAGGGAGACTACCAGTGGGTGCGCACCATCGGCGGCTTTGATAACAACGACAAGCCGGTCGATATTGCCATCGCAGGACACGATGATGGAACGCTTCTGATCGTCTGTTCCGGCACGAACAGCGTGTACGCCGTTAATAAAGACGTTACCACTGTCGCCGGTAAACAAAAGCTCGCGGTGGGTAAAGGCCCAACGCGTGTACTCGCGATCGAATCGGGCGCTTACGCTTATGTCGCCAATACCGGCGATAAAACCCTGTCCCTCATTGCCTGCTTCAAAGGAAGCGGCTTGTGTTCCATTCTGGAACAGGACCTGGCGAACAAAGCCACACCCATTGCCCTTACCAGGTCCGCGGAAGGCAGCCTGATTTATGTCGCCAATAGCAATTCCAGCTTAAGCGTGTGGAACACCTCTACCTTCGCACCCGGCGCATCCAAACTCTCAGTACCCCAGCCCACCGGTGTTGCCGCCAACAATACCTATGCCGTCTCTTGGCACAACTACAACATTCAGATGAGCTCGGGCACGCCCGGTCCGGGGCTGAGAGTCTACAATCGCAAAACTCAGACCAGCACATTGGTCAATAACACCACCAAATACACGACTTTCCGTTTCTGGCCGGATGACACGCGCCAGGCCGCCATCGCTACTCTATTTAACGATCAGAATTTATATATTCTGGAGACGAAAAAATTTGCCATCTCGAACTCCGTCGCTTTTTCCAGTTCGCCCAAGGCCCAGGCACTCACAACTGCGGTTTCGCCATTCGGCAACATGATTTTTGTGTTGAGCAAAGAGACCGGCGGAGTGTTCAATCTGGTGGCCATTAGTTGTGATCTCGCCCGCAACACCTACAGGGTGGTGGCGACGGTCAATCTGTTCACCCAGACGGCGTCTTCAACCCAGTCGCTGGCGGCGGTGTCTGACGGCTCCAGCGTCTTCATAACAGATTCGGCGTCGCGGAAGCTATATATCGTCTCGCGGCGATCCGGGAGCTACAGCCTTGAGGCCAAGTCTTACGATTTCATCTATTCCCCACGTGCCATGAACTGCGCGCCGGATGATACGCAGCTCTATATTTGGATGAACTCTGGCCCCGACAGTGCATTCGCGCGCTTTAATATTGCAGCACGCCAGTTGGAAAATTTTGTGCTACCCGGCGCGCTTACATTCAACCTCAGCGGTATGACCATTGCGCCTGACGGTTCGCGGCTCTATGTATTGGATACTAACTTTGGCGTGCGCGTGTTTTCGACGGATGCCATGCAAAACGTCGAGAGCATTAGCCTTCCCAGCGATGCCAACTTACCCTGGAGTATAGCGATCGCGCCCGACGGCTCCAGCTTGTTCACGGCGAACATTTTGTCCGATAACATCTCTCTCATTCCCCAGTTGGCCGCCAGTTCATCGCGGCTTGCGAAAGTGGAAGTCGGTGAAGCATTGCTTGCAGGCGTTGATTACCAGGGTATTTTTCTGCGGAAATATATTGGTCAAAAGCCCGGGGACGGTGCCGGGTCGGGCTGGACTCTTTCGCCCGATATCCAGCCTTTCGGTGTAAAAGCCATGCCTGATCCGAAAGTGCTCGGGCAGCAGGCTAATTACAACAATGATTATTCCCAGAACGTTATTACCGAATTAGGTAAATACAACAACGTCTACGTGCGAGGTTTGAACACTACTCCTGGCCCGCAAAAATCTCGGATATATTTTTACTGGGTGGTATCCTCTGTCGTGCAGGTGCCAAGCTCCTGGAGTCCTTACAATTTCATGTTCGATCAGAACCTTCAGAACTGGCTTGATGTCTCCGCGCAAAATCAGAACGATATTGCCTTTAGCCCGTCGCCATTAAGCTGGAAACCCGACCCGAATAACCCTCACTACTGCCTGGTCGCATGGGTGGACAATTCGGCCAATCCCATCCCCCCAGACCTTTCCCAATGGAGTAATTTCCGGACTTGGGATGACGTAGGCAATTTCATCGTCAGCCATCCCAACATGGCTTGGAGAAACACAAATGACGTCACGTCACCCGGGCAATTCATGAATGCCCAGTCTCGTGTGATAGGGCCCTCTCAGGGTGGACAGGTCACTGTTGGCGTGAAGATGGACAATATTCCCGTCGGCGACAATGCGGGAACAATTCAGTTCACACTGATCAACAGCAACGGCACGATCAGCTATAACTCTCCAGTGTCCAAAATTAATACGAACACGTTTTCTCAAACCATTAATGATTGGCCAGCAAATGTACCCGATCCTCTTCTCACTTACACCTATAACCCTCCAGGCGGCAAGCTGCAGGGTGGAGAGAAGATCACGGCATTTGCAGCATTTTGGCCAACGCTCGCCCTCAGGCGCCGTTTGCTGCTGACTGCGCCGGAATCCCTAATTGAGGTACAGAGGCCAGGCCTGCAAGGAGGCGTGCAGCTCATGATACTCGGATCAGTGAGGTTCAATTACGTGGGCAAGTAAATCCTATTTCTGTCATTTCCAGGAGCTATGGGCCGCAATACGGGACCCTGGCCAGCACTGGAACAAGTGGCATTGTTGGAGCGGCAGCTTTTTGCTTCCAGTGCGCAAAGGCAATAGCTTTCAGGTTTCAGAATCGCCGGGGGGAGGAGAACATCGAGCAGCCCCCCCGACGCGGTTCTGTCTCAATTGCACGCAGTCACGATTCTTTGTCTCATGGATCGAGCGCCACAAAAGCAGGATCTGTCCTCTTGGCATCGGTAAGCAGCATTAGCCATTTCGCGCCATCTGCCCGGTTAGTCGATCACATAAGACTTCCATTTAGAACTAATATGCAGCGATGTTTTCGCGCACCCAACCTAGAATAGTGAAGTTTTTGATTTTTCTGATGATTGAAAGCTTTTGGCTTTATTGGATTGGCGGCTTTTGACTTACATTTTTGCCTACAGTCCAATGGGATGAAGAATCCTTATTCTGAGACAAATTTCTTTCTGGCTCAGGAACTCGCAGTGCGGCGTATTCACGGCACATTGCAATACATTAATCAGGTATGTAAGTTTCCACTTTCCCACTTAAGAATGGGACTTAACAGAGCAATAGTACGACCGATACCATCCCACGAAACGCTCCAAGCCCGCCTCAATGGGCGTCGCCGGCCGAAAGCCAGTATCATGCATTAATTTATCGACATCGGCAAAAGTAGCTGGAACATCACCAGGCTGCATCGGGAGCATGTTTTTGTTGGCGGTTTTGCAGAGGCATTTTTCAAGGACCTCAATCACTTTCATCAGCTCCACCGGCTGGTGATTGCCAATGTTGTAGAGCCTATACGGAGCTGAACTGGGACTACCATCCGGAGCCGTACTTTGCGCATTGGGAACAGGCGGTCTGTCTGCCACCAGAAGCACGCCTTCAACAATGTCATCGATGTAAGTGAAATCGCGTTGCATCTCACCATGATTGAAAACGTCAATAGATTTTCCTTCCAGGATCGCTTTCGTGAAAGAGAAAATCGCCATTGTCTGGCCTGCCCCACGGCCCGTAAACCGTAAAGAAGCGCAATCCAGTGGTTGGAATCTGGAAGAGGTGGCTGTAAGCGTGGGCCATGAGTTCATTCGATTTCTTGCTGGCGGCATACAGGCTGATGGGATGATCTACGTTGTCCTGTACTGAAAAAGGCAGCTTTTTGTTCGTTCCGTAAACGCTCGAACTGCTGGCATAAACCAAATGTTTAACCGGGAAGCGTCTGCATCCCTCAAGGATATTGGTAAAGCCAACAATATTGCTTTGAATATAAGCATGCGAGTTCTCCAGGCTATAGCGAACTCCCGCCTGCGCCGCCAAGTGGATGCGCAGGTATCTTCAGACTCGATTGCTTCACGCAACGTGTCCATGGTGGCCGTGACTTCCGTGGCCCTGCCGAAAATATGCTGCATGATATCGATCTCGTGAATGAGCTGCGTCATCACCACGCCGCCGCCCGCGTTTTGCCATTGTCCCCACCAGGGGCTGCGCTTCTTGGCCGGCTTTGCCGGTTTACCGTTTTTGGCTGGCCTTGCGAGAGCTTCGAATTTCGCAAAGCGATGGAAGCGTCCGAATAACAGCTTGCCCAAACGCCCGTGGTTGCGCAGCCAGAGCGCTCGCTGCACCTCAGGAAGATAGCGGAATTGATAGACAGTCGAAAGCCTCCCAGGATGCTTCTTCGCCACGGCAATAATCCGATCCGCCGACTCCAACGTGTGCGCCAGAGGTTTTTCGCACATCACGAATTTGCCCGCTTGCAGGGCGTCAACGACTACGCGCTCATGCAGAACTGCCGGTGTACATACGGTGATGACATCAATATCGTTTCGATCAGCAGCGTGCGATAGTCGCCTGCGGTAAATGGAATGGAATACTTGCTGGCGGCCTTCTGCAACTGGGCTTCGTCAATATCGGCAAGCGCCACCAGCCGCGCGCGGCCTCCAAGTGAGTTGCAGGCTACAGCATGCTGCTCAAAAATTCGTCCCGCACCGACAATTCCAAACCCTACAGTATCCATTTGGTTCCTTTAAACGAAAAGATGCGTGATCTCTGCCGCAGCAAGCGCTCGCATGGTGTGACATCTTGCGTTTGCATGGCGCGACAGCACGGAAAGTAGTTGGGCCAGTCCTTGCATTTCCTCGACGTCCATCACTGCATGATGAAGCATGATGCCGACAGGAGCTTCGCTTTCGAGCTTCGCAGCCAATAATTTTCCCCACTCCATCCGATCAAGCCGCACTTTTTTGTGATGTGCAAACCAATCTACCGATATCGGCATTTCACAAACGCCGGAAACCTCGAACGGGATAGCGTCCGAGTGACGGGAGAGCATCTGGAACCCCAGTTCCGCCAGGCAGCGCGCCGTCACAGCGGTGCAGCGGTTCCACGGCGGCGTGAAAATAGGATCAGGCGCCGTCCCAAGCAGTTCCGCCAGACAGCGTTGGCCTTTTTCAATGTCACTGTGCTGAGACAGATAGTCTCTTGCCGGGCCGAATTCGCATTTTTTGCCCGCAGGCTCGTGGTTCAGATGTGCGTAGCCGTGCTGATGAATGCGCAGGCGTTCCGGATGGGCTGCCATGCGCCGCGATAGCTTTTGCGCGAAAGCAGAATTCAGGGCGGCAGGAATAGCAGCCAGATCCACGGGAAGATCGAAGTCCGCAAAGATATCCAGCAGCAACAGGAGGCGATCGTTACCCCAGCCGCAATCATCGTCGCGAAAGAACAAACATGCCGGATCCGCCAGCTTGTCGAGCGCATCATGCACCGGCATCAGCCAGTCAGGAATTCCGGGTTGACGAATCGCCCAATCCGCCGGTGCTCCTGTTTGCTTCGGCTGTGCCAAATCTTTGAGCAACTGTGCAGTGTTTTCCACTCCATTCATATCCAGCTGTATGGGGTCAGGTTGGAACTGGAGCAGGGCGTCCATTTTTGCCGCAAGTGTTTGCGCATCGAGGCGCTCTGGCTCAAGTACCTGCAGAGCGCCCAGGCGCTCCAGCCGGCGTGCCCGGTTTGTCTGCTCATCCTGTCGATCACCGCTGAAGGGAACCACAAGCGCAGGTACACGCGAGCGCACTATGTCCATTGCGGTGTTGTAGCCGCATTGGCTGATCGATGCTGCAGCGTTTCGCAGTTCCGCGCCTAAGTCCGGCACAGACTTGATCAACGAGATACCCTTTTTCTCGCGCGCCATTTTTTCCAGTGCTTGCCATGACTGCTCTGGAAGAAACGGCCCGCCGATGATGCGCATTTCCGGCTGGTTGGGTATGCGCAGGAATTCGTACGCCTGAATCGCGGTGCGCAGCAGGGCTTCACCTACCAGGCCGCCGCCGGCAGAAACCACAATGCGCGGTTCACGCCTGGGCTCCAATTTTGTATCTTGGTTTTGGTCTCTGGTTACGAAGCCCGTATAAAAAACAGGGACCTTCAGCAGCGAACAGGGATGGGAGGATCAGTGGATCGTCGCCCTGCAGTTGGCTGAACTTGCGCAGGGTGTTCGTGTGGTCTGGCAATTCGTAGTCTGGAAATGCGGCGCCGGGCACAATGTCAGAACGCATGATTGGACTCCTCCGATTTCTCTTAGAGATCCAGAGTGAGATCCCCGTTTGGCTGGGAACAGCATACGAGCACGTTCCCCGGAGCGGGTCTCTCTAACGGCTCAGGGTTATAAACAACTGATCCGGCAACTAAACCGGTCATGCAGGTGTGACAGACCCCAGTCCGGCACGACCATCTGACCGGAACGTCGCACGCTTCTGCCAGTTCAAGCAAGCTCGCGAATTTCGGATCCCAAGCTGCGGTAATCCCGCTGCGCGCGAATGAGACTGGAGGACCAGATCCGGGCGACCCTTGTGGCGAGTGAGGCATGTGATCAACCTGCGCCATACCAGGAGTAATGGCTTCAAGAGCACCGAAGATTTCTGTGTGCACATTCCCGGCGGGCACGCCCCAGTTTCGCAATCCATCGCGCATACTCCGCAAGAATGAAGAGGGCCCACACAGATAGAAGTCACTACGCTGTGACACGCCAATTCTCTCCAGCAAAGCTGTATCAATGTGCCCGGGAGCATCGAAGTCTGTTCCGACTCGGTCGATTGCAGCGGGCCTGCTGTACACGGTGTATCCTCGTCCGCGAGAGAGCTGTTTCAGTAATGAGCGCGATTCTTCTGCAAAAGGATGGTCGACGCGATTCCGCGCTCCATAAATCCACCATACTTCTCGTTCTGATTTTCCGACGGCGAGTGCATGCAGCATCGACATCACCGGCGTAGCGCCCACTCCAGCGCTTAGCAGAACCACAGGACTCTGGCCGGGACGAAGAGTAAAACTTCCGCGTGGTGCACTGACATCCAACACATCGCCTTCGTGTGTACGGCTACACAGGAATGAACTTCCAATTCCGTTCAATTCGCTCTTGACGCTGATGCGGAAATGGTCAGGTGCCGGCAGATCAGACAGAGAATAGCTGCGAAGAACGGGTGGTTCGTCCGGGTCTAAATGCAATCGCAAAACAACAAATTGACCCGCATGGAAAAGGGGAAGCGGCTGACCATCGATTGGCGCCAGAACGAAGGAAGTTACATTATCGCTTTCCTGATGGACACGCTCGACTCGCATCTGTCGAAAGCCGGGCCATGCGGGCGCTTGTTCCTCACTCGCGAGTCCAGGATTTCCCGCCGCAGTTTTGGAACTCAAGCCATGTTGGAGCATTGCTTGGAAGGAACCCTGCCAACCCTTGCTAAGTGCAGGAATCCGCAGCGCGCGTCGCAGTTGCTCGCTGGAATGTTCTGGCAAATACAGGAGCGCATCAACTTCGGCCACACTCATTCGCTCTGGGCCATCGGCAATTTTTACGATGTCATCGCCTGCACCAACTTCTCCCTCCTGTAACACGCGAAAGTAAAATCCTGGTCTTCGATGTGCCACAAGCAGAGCTGGCATACGAGGTTCATTCATGCGAATGCCGACGCGATAGCACGTTACGCGCGGTTGTGAAACCTCAAATATCGCGTCACCAATGCGGTATCGATCACCGATGCATACCTGGTTGTCAGGAAGTCCCTCAACAGTGAAGTTTTCTCCGAACTGCCCGAAAGTAAAATCATTGCGTCCGAGAAAGCTTTCCCAATGGTGATATGAGTCCATCTGATAAACAAAAACGGCGCGCTGCTCCCCGCCGTGTCCGGCGAGATCGGCTTGCGCATCACCATCGATATCAAGCTTGCGCACCATTCGCCGTCCATTAACTGGAGATTTCCAGACTGACGTTCGAACCGTTTTGCCGTTCCATGTCACGTCCCGTGGAAGACCGACATTTACTGAAAGCAATCGGGGCATTGATACCTTGTCGAAGTCCAGCACGGCGGAGCGCTGGCTCGTACTCCTCAACTAATGTCGCTAAGTTGATTCGCGGACATGTATTTACTAGAGCGTGTTTCAAAAATAGGTTCGGCCTCACCCGAGGTACTTACGAGTGAGGGGTGTAAGTTGTTGAGCTTCTGTCATGAAGAAGCGACAGAAGCTGTTGAACGACGAACA
>Ga0070741_10012536_pt1 | contig 15279 bp, 13 predicted proteins | sample Coa_R1_4_FD_66440 | JGI IMG/M metagenome (GOLD analysis project Ga0070741, IMG submission 66440) | Surface soil microbial communities from Centralia Pennsylvania, which are recovering from an underground coalmine fire - Coalmine... | ecosystem: Environmental > Terrestrial > Soil > Unclassified ... | reverse complement strand
GCCTCGGTCCCGGAGGAGACGAGCCGCAGCATGGCGATCGAGGGCATGGCCTCGATGATGAGCTCGGCGAGCTTCACCTCGAGCTCGGTCGGCGCCCCGTACGACGAGCCGAGGCGAGCCGCGTCGATCGCCACCTGCACGATCTCGGGGCACGCGTGACCGAACAGCGTTGCGCCCCACGACTGCACGTAGTCGATGTAACGGTTGCCGTCGACATCGGTGATGTAGGCGCCTTCGGCGTGGGCGATGAAGGGGGGCGTTCCACCGACGGCGCCGAAGGCCCGAACCGGCGAATCGACTCCTCCGGGGATGACCCGCCTGGCGCGCTCGAACAGCTCCTCGGACCTGGGCGAGGTCCTCCGCGGGTGGCGGGGATGGCGGGGAGGACGCGACCGGCTCACGGCTCCCCCGTGGGGACCAGCCCGAGCTCGGCCAGGACGTTCACGGGGAGCACATGGCAGTAGGGCTCGTGGCCGGTCTTCTCGTAGTAGCGCTGGTGGTAGTCCTCGGCGGGGTAGAAGGCCTCGAACGGGACGATCTGTGTCGCGATCGGCCGGGGGAAGCGAGCCTGCGCGCGTTCCCGCGAGGCTTCCGCCTCAATCCGCTGCTCGGGCGTGTGCGCGAAGATCACGCTCCGATACTGGTCGCCGACATCCGGCCCCTGGCGGTCCACCTGCGTCGGGTCGTGCATGGCCCAGAACACCTCGAGGAGCTGGCCATAGGTTACGGCTTCGTCGTCAAACCTGATCTGGACGGCTTCGGCGTGTCCGGTCGTGTGGGTGCAGACCTCCCGGTAGGTCGGGTTCGGCACGTGACCCCCGCTGTATCCGGACACGACGTCGATCACGCCCGGCACCTGCCGGAACACCCACTCCACACCCCAGAAGCACCCCGCGCCGAGCGTCGCGATCTGGATCGTCATCACGGAACCTCCCGCCTCGGTTCCTACCAGGGTCTCACGGAGGCCGGGATACGTTTCGGCTCGCGGTCCTCCCGCCTCACCCGGGTCCTCCCGCCTCACCCTTGGTGTGCCGCGGCCGGAAGAGAGCACGGGGCGGACCTGGGGGTGCGCGGGGCCGGCGGGCTCAGCCGCCGACGAGCCAGTCCGCGGCCTCCTTGGCGTGATAGGTGAGGATGAGGTCGGCGCCGGCCCTCCGGATCGAGGTGAGGATCTCGAGCGTCGCGCGGCGGCCGTCGATCCAGCCGTTCTGCGCAGCCGCCTTCACCATCGCGTACTCGCCGCTCACGTTGTAGGCGGCGAGCGGGAAGCGCGTCTCCTCCTTCGCTCGCCGGACCACGTCGAGGTAGGCGAGGGCGGGCTTCACCATCACGATATCCGCGCCCTCGTCGATGTCGGCGCGGATCTCCCGGATCGCCTCGTCGGCGTTTGGGGGGTCCATCTGGTAGCCGGTCCGGTCGCCGAATCTCGGGGCGCATTCGGCCGCATCCCGAAACGGTCCGTACAGGCTCGAGGCGAACTTGGCCGCGTACGCCATGATGCCGACGCGCTCGAACCCGTTCGCGTCGAGCGCGTCGCGAATCTGCCCGACCTGGCCGTCCATCATCCCGCTCGGCCCGACCATGTGGGCACCGGCCTCGGCCTGGGCGAGGGCGATCTGCCGGTACCGCTCGAGCGTGCGGTCGTTGTCCACGTTGCCGTCGTCGTCCAGCACCCCGCAGTGGCCGTGCGAGGTGTACTCGTCCAGGCAGAGATCGGCGATCACGACGTGGTCGTCGCCGAGCTCCTCCCGGAGCACCCGGAGCCCCCGCTGGGCGATGCCCTGCGGGTTCCACGCCTCGGAGCCCTCCTCGTCCTTACGCTCCGGAATGCCGAACAGCATGAACGCCAGCACCCCGCGCGCCGCGATCTCGCTCGCCTCCTTCCGCAACGAGTCCAGCGTGTGCTGGAGCTGCCCGGGCATCGAGTCGATCGGAACCGGTTCGTGAACGCCCTCCTTGACGAACAGCGGCGCGATGAGGTGCCGTGGGGCGAGGTCGGTCTCGCGCACGAGGGCGCGCAGCGCTGGCGTCCTGCGGAGCCGTCGGGGACGGTGACGGGGGAAGCTCACGGGCCCTGATGCTAACGCGGGCGCCCGCGAACGGCCCGCGCGGGCCCGCCGCGGGCCTGGCCGGGGCCCCGTCGGGGGGCGAGCGCGCGCTCGAGCGCGGCCACCAGGCCGTCGACCGTGTGGGGGCGGGCCACCGCGTGCACCGTGAGCCCGTGCGCGCGGGCCTCCCGCGCGGTGACCGGGCCGATGCACACGACCTTCGGGGCGCCGCGGACCTCGCGCACGGCGCCGAGGAAGCCGCGGACGGTCGAGGCGCTCGTGAACGCGATCGCCTCCACCTGCCCCGCGCGCAGGGCGCTCCGGGCCTCGGGCGGAAGCGACCTCGGCATCCGCGTGCGGTACGCGTTCACGCGGACGGGCGACCAGCCCTTGGCGGCGAGGGCGTCCTCGAGTCCTGGAGGTGCGATGTCGGCACGCGCGCAGAGCACACGTCCCGTCCCCCTGGGGAACGCCCGTCCGAGCCCGGCCGTCGTGAAGGTCCGCGGCACGAGGTCCGGCGCCCGACCGGCCCACCGCCGGAACGCCTCGGCGGTTCCCTCCCCGATCGTCGCCACGCGCGCCCGAACGTCGGAGGGGGCGATCCGGCCCGCGAGCACGTCCACGGTCGCCCGGCTCGTGAGCACGAGCCACGCGAAGCGGCCGGTTCCGAGCTCGGAGAGGGAGCGGGTGAGGGCCGCCGAACGAATCGGCACGGTCTCCACGGCCGGCGCGGGGATCGCGCGCGCTCCCCGCCGTTCGAGAGCGCGGACGAGGGCCTCCGCCTGGGAACGCGGACGGGTCACGAGCACCACGCGCCCGGCGAGCGGACCGCGCCCGGCGCTCACCCGCGTACCGCGCCCGGCGCTCACCCGCGTACCGCGGCGAGGATCTCGCTCGCTCCACGCTGGAGGAGATTCCTCGCCGCCTCCTCGGCGGCCGCATCCGGTGACGGCGCCTCGGTCTCGATCCGGAGGAATCGCTTGCCGTCGGGGCTCGCGACGATCGCGACGAGACGGACGCGTCCGTGCTCGATCCATGCGTGGGCGCCGAGCGGGAGCGCGCAGCCCCCGCCGAGGCGGCGCGTCAGGGCTCGCTCGGCCCACAGCGCCGAACGGCTGTCGGCGTGATCGAGCGCGGAGACGAGATCGAGGGTCGAGCGGTCTTCCGAGCGTGCCTGCACCGCCAGGCACCCCTGTCCCGGCGCCGGGACCATCTCCGCGATCGACATCGGCGCGCAGTGGGCCGGCGTCACGCCGAGTCGCAGGAGCCCAGCCGCCGCGACGAGGACGCCGTCGACCGTCCCTTCCTCGAGCCTGCGTAGGCGGGTGTCCAGGTTGCCGCGGAGCTCGGCGACCCTCACGTCAGATCGCCAGCGAAGGATCTGCGCCCGGCGGCGGAGGCTCGAGGTGCCCACGACGCCGCCGTGTGGGAGCTGGCCGTCTCGTGTCACGAGCACGTCGAGCGGGCTCGCGCGCTCGGGAACCGCGGCGATCGCCACGCCCTCCTCGTCCTCGGCGGGGAGGTCTTTGGCCGAGTGGACGGCGAGATCGACCTCTCCATCTCGAAGGGCGCGCACGATCTCGGAGACGAACAGGCCCTTCAGGCCGCCGGGCGCGCTCGCGGCCGACACGCCCCGGTCTCCCGAGGTGACCATGGGAACGAGCTCGGCCTCGGCGCCGAGGATCATGAGGCGCTCGCGAACCTCCTCGGCCTGGGCAAGCGCGAGCGGCGACCGCCGAGTGCCGATGCGGAGCTTCACGAGCGTTCGGGGTCGATCCCGAAGAGCTCCGCGGCCATCCTCGCGTACGCGTCCCCGGCTCCCGGCGTCGAGAGCTCCTTCAGGTGGACGATCGGGTCGTGGAGGAGCTTGGCCACGACGCCCCGTGCGAGCGCTTCGACGGCGCTGCGTTGGTCCGGATCCAGCCCGGCGAGCTCGGAGCGGAAGCGCGCGAGCTCGGTCCGCACGACGGCCTCGCCCCGTTCCCCGAGTGCCCGGATCAGGGGCGCGAGGTGCTCGGAGCGCTGCCGGACCGCGAACCGGTGGAGCTCCGCCGTCACGATCTGTCGGGCGCGCTCGATCTCGACCGCGGTCTCCGAGGCGTGTGCGGCGAGTGCCCCCCTCAGTCCGTCGAGGTCGACGAGCTGCACGCCATCGACGGCGGCCGCGGCGGGATCGACGTCGCGCGGAACGGCGAGGTCCACGATGACGAGCGGGCGCCTGCGGCGGGTTGCGGCCCGGCGAACGGTCTCGAGCGAGATCACGATCCCGGCGGCTCCGGTCGCCGTCAAGACCAGGTCGGCGACCTCGAGCGCCTCCGGGAGCCGCTCGAGGTGGTCGTGCTCCACGCCGGAGCGCTCCGCCAGCGCCCGAGCGCGCTCGAGGCTCCGGTTGAGGACGCGGACCGGTCCGACTCCGCGACCGCGCAAGTGCTTCACCGCAAGGGCCGCCATGTGGCCCGCTCCGACGACGACCGTCTGGGCGCCGGCGAGCCCGCCGAGAGCTCGGTCGGCAACGGCGGCGGCCTCGGCGACGAACGCGTCGGGCGCGGCCCCCACGCCCGTCTCCCTGCGGACCTTTCGCCCCGTGCGGACCGCGGTGTCGAACAGGCGGGTCAGCGTCGCCCCCGCGGCGCCCTCGGCGAGCGCACGTCGTCCGGCCTCGCGAACCTGCGAGAGGATCTGGGGCTCGCCGAGCACCATGGAGTCGAGCCCGGAGGCCACCGTGAACAGATGCTCGGCGGCCCCATCCTCATAGTGGGAGTAGAGGGGGCGGGCAAGCTCATCGGGCTCGACGCCCCGCGTCTCACACAGGAGCCGCTTGAGCGCGAGAAACCCCGCATGGTACGAGCCCACGCTTGCGTACAGCTCGACGCGGTTGCAGGTCGACAGGATCACCGCCTCCTCGATCGCGTCCTCGTCGATCGCACGCCGATAGGCCTTGGTGATGTCGTCGTCGGTGAACGCGAGTCGCTCGAGCAGATCGACGGAGGCGAGTCGATGGGAGACGCCGAGGGCGAGGATGGCCATGAGTGGAGGCAATTCTACGCACCGGCTCCGCGAACGCGGCGGGGCGGGCGGATCGCCTGCGGTAGCATCCCCGCGATTTCGGAGCGACTGTGGGGTGTTCGAGCGTGCAACCCAGGCGGGCGAGGGACCACGGGATCGAGATCGGCCGGCTGCCGACCGGGAGTCGCAACGCCATCACGGACGTCGCAGGCGTTCGCGTGGGCCACCAGACCGTCGTGCGTGATCCGGATCCGGGCGGCAAGGGGGCCGTCCGGACCGGCGTGACGGCCGTCTTCCCGCATGAGGGACTTCCCTGGGAGGAGCGCGTCTACGTCGGCACCCACGTCCTGAACGGGTACGGAGAGCTGATCGGCATCAACCAGCTGAACGAATGGGGGGTCCTCCACTCGCCGATCGTGCTGACCTCGTCGCTTGCGATCGGGAAGGCGTACGACGCAACCGTTCGGTGGCGTTCGCTCCGACACGCCACGACGACATGGGAGGGCGGGGACATGCCGGTGGTCTCCGAGTGCGACGATTCCTTCCTGAACGACGTCACGACCTTCCCGCTCTCGGACGAGGACGTGTTCGCGGCGCTCGACGGCGCGTCGGGTGGCGAGGTCCAGGAAGGGTGCGTGGGCGCGGGAACCGGCATGCAGTGCTTCGACTTCAAAGGCGGGATCGGGACCGCCTCGCGCGTCGTGCCCGCCGGGTTCACGGTGGGCTCGCTGGTGCTCACGAACTTCGGGGAGCGCGAGGAGCTCCGGATCGACGGGGTGGAGGTCGGCCGCGAGATCCGCGACCTCATGCCCGAGGGCCACACGGACGGTTCCTGCGTCTGTGTGGTTGCGACCGACGCGCCGATGCTGCCGCACCAGGTCCGGCGGCTCGCGGTTCGGGCGGGGCTCGGGCTCGCGCGGTGCGGGTCGACGGCCCACAACGGCTCGGGCGAGCTGATGATCGCGTTTTCTACGGCGAACCGCATCCCCGCGCACGCTCCAGACCCGGTGATCGGTGTTCGCGCGCTGGTGGACGGGCCGGTGGAAGACACCCCCTCCGCGTTCAACGACCTGTTCCAGGCGACGGTCGAGGCGGTGGAGGAGTCGGTCGTGAACGCGCTGGTCGCGGCGACCACCACCCGGGGCCGCGACGGGAACGTGCTGCACGCGCTGCCGATCGACCGGACCCTCGAGATCCTCGACCGTCACGGGAGGCTCTCGCACGGGTAGGTCCACGGGGATTCGGGACGAGCGCCCACCGTCGACCCTCCTCCGCAGCCCGTCGGTCCCACCGCGGCCGGGCCGCTCGACCCTGTCGCGGTGGGCTGGGTGCCGCACGATCCGATTGGGAGGAGGGGATGTGGCATGGACGAGACCTCTGCCTTCCTACGGACGATCGAGGCGCGGTTCGGGACGGTCGGCGACGCCATGACGCGAAAGGTCGTGACGCTCGAACCCGCGATGCGCGCAAACGAGGCGGCGCTGCTGCTCTCCGAAGCCGGCGTGACCGGCGGCCCGGTGCTCGATGAGGGGCGTGTCGTCGGGATCCTCACGCTCGGCGACCTCGAGCGGGTGGAGGGTCACGGGCCGATCCAGACGACCGGGCCGTTCCTGCGGGGAGACCGGCGGCTGGCCAACCTGACCGTCGCAGACGTCATGACGCGAGAGGTGGTGTGTGCCCGCGAGCACTGGCCGCTGACGACGGCGATCACGCTGATGGACGAGGCGGGGGTGAACCGGCTGCCGGTCATCGACCTCGCCGACCGACCGGTGGGGATCCTGGCCCGGGACGACGTCGTCCGGGCGATCGCCGCCGCGATCCGCCAGTGTCAGGAGTCCGCCTTCGCACGGTCCCGCCCAGGGCACCCGAAGCTCGAGGCGGACTAGCCGCAGACGAGCACGTTCGGAGGCGAGGCGCCGGTCCCGTAGAATCGGCTCGGAGACGTGGCTGAGTGGCCGAAAGCAGCCGCCTGCTAAGCGGTTAGGGGGTGTTGAGCTCCCTCGCGCGTTCGAATCGCGCCGTCTCCGCGGCCGTCGGGACGCCTCGGGCTCGCGGGTATGCTTGTCACGAGCGCCGGTAGCTCAATGGACAGAGCATCTGACTACGGATCAGAAGGTTGGGGGTTCGACTCCCTCCCGGCGCGCGAAGCCCTGTTTCCGGGCTCGGCCCGAGGACCCGGGGACTCCGGGCACTCGCTCGTCCTCGATGTCTGCCCGACGAGAGATGGGATCCCGCTCGGCCGGATTCCCGAACCCGCCCCCGCCGCTGGTCTCTACTCGAACGACGGAGCCCGGAGCGAGCGTCAACGTCGTCTTCATCGCAATCGCGATCTCGCGTCCCTCCGGGTCGAAGACCTGCAGCCGCGTGGGCGAAGCGTTCCCGCCGCCGAGGATTCCGCACGGCGCGAATCGTGGGTCGGTCTGCTCCGCGTAGATGGTGAGGGTCTGCGGAAAGCCCAGGATCTCGTACTCCCTGCGGATCCCAAGTCCGCCCTCGTGCTTTCCCGGCCCCTGGGATCCCGGGATCAGCTCCGTACGGCGGATGCGCACGCCGTACTCGACCTCGCCGACCTCGACGGGCACGAGGCCAACGTTCGACATGTACGTGTCGACCCCGTCGAGCCCGTCCCCGTCGCGGTGGGCACCGGTGCCTCCTCCGACGACATCGCCCATGACCGACGGCCGCCCGGTCTTCGGTGACACGCTGTCGAGGTTGACCCCGACGAACGTGACCGTTCCGCTCGCCACGGCTTTCTCCGGCCAGATCGCCGATGCGGCCCGGACCAGGACCTCGGCCAGCCGCTGGCAGGTGTTGTGACGGACCGAGACGGCTGCCGGCGGTAGCGGGTTGAGGACGCTGCCCTCGGGACACACGATGTCGACCACGCGAAGGACCCCGTCGTTGGTCGTCAGGGAGGGGTCGGTCATTGCCCGGAGCAGGTAGACGACTACCGCCCGTGTGCTGGCCCACGGGACGTTGAGGGCGCCCGCGACCTGTGCCGCCGACCCCGAGAGGTCGACCCGCAGTCGGTCGCGTTCCTTGCGCAGCCGTGCGTGGATCCGGGTGGGCGGCCCGCCCAGGCCGTCGTCGTCCATGAAGCCCTCGGCCTCGGCCTCCCCGTCCGGGAGCTCGCGCAGGGCGGCGCGCGTCGCCGCCTCCACGTGATCGAGGGCCTGAGCGAACGCGCGGCGAACCGCGTTGGCACCGAACCGCTCGACGGTCTCCTCGAGCCGCCGACGACCGAGGTCGCACGCGGCTCGCTGCGCCCGGAGGTCCGACATCGTCGAGAGCGGGTCCCGAACGTTGTTCGTGATGACGGCGACGATGTCGGGATCCTCCCGGCCGGATCTGGAGAGCCGAACGGGGGGGAGCACGAGTCCCTCGGCGTAGAGCTGGCGAAGGTGTGCGCCCTCGGTGCCCGGGTTGACGCCCCCAACGTCCACGTGGTGAGCGGTCGTCCCCGTCCAGGCGAAGAGCGTCCCCCTCAGGAAGACCGGCATGAGGATGTTGATGTCCGGCGTGTGCATGCACCCCATGTACGGGTGGTTCGCGATGAATACGTCGCCTGGTCGCATCGCGGTGCGCCAGCGCGTCAGAGTGGACTTCACGACAAGCGACATCGCGCCGAGCTGGGCGGGAATGTAGTCGGCCTGCGCGACGAGGTCTCCGCTCGCCGAGAAGACCGCGCAGCTGAAATCGTCCATCTCCCGGATGATCGGGCTGTACGTCGAGCGCTTCATCACGGCGCCCATCTCCTCGGCGGCCGACAGCAGCGCGGCGTGGATCAGCTCGAAGGTCACCGGGTCGAGCCGGCCGGACGGCGTCTTGCTCACGCGACCTCCTGGATCCACAAGTTCCCCATTGCGTCCACGCGGGCCTGCTGTCCGGACAGAACGAGCGCCGTCGAGTCCATCTCCTCGATGATCGCCGGGCCCTCGATTCGGTTCCCGGCGCACAGTGTGTCCCGGTCGAGCACCGGTACGGCGCGGCGTCGTCGCGTCCCGGGCAGCAGCAGCGATCGCTCGCCCGCCAGGGCCGCCCGCGGCGGTCTCGAGGTCCCGCGGCGCAGCGGGCCCGGCGAGGGAGTCGCGAGCGTTCCGAAGCCCGACAGCCGCAACGTGACCACCTCGACCGTCTCCGTCCGGTTCGCGTGCCCGTAGGTGCGTTCGTGGAGGAGGTGGAAGTCCTCGGCCACGGCGCGGATGTCGCGGGCACCGAGTCCCCGCAGCGGCACCGTCAGCTCGAATCCCTGGCCGAGGTACCGGCAGTCGACCGCTCCCACCAAACGCGTTCGTTCCCGCGGGAAGCCGTCCTCGCGGAGCTGGCGTAGCATCCGGGCGGCCGCGTTCCGGTACCAGGCGACGAGCTCGCCCGGCCGACGCGGATCGAAGGTCTGCAGCACCGTTTGCGAGTCGTCGATTCGAAGGTCGGCCGCGATGAGCCCGGAGGCGGAGAACAGCCCGGGATGGCGAGGGATCACGACTCGGCGCAGCCCGAGCTCGCGCAGCAGCCGCCCGGCGTGGAGCGGCCCCGCTCCGCCGAACGCAACCAGCACGTACGCGCGGGGATCGATGCCACGCTCCACCGACACCCGTCGGAGCGCCCGAACCACGTTGGCCGTGGCGACGGCGATGATTCCCTCGCCGGCCTCATCCAGGCTCATCCCGAGCCCGCCCGCAATCCGCCCCACCGCGTCGCGGCTTGCATCGGCGTCCAGGGGCATCCGGCCGGCGAGTGGCGTCTCGGCGCCGAGCGAGCCGACGACCACGTGGGCGTCGGTCAGGGTGGCGTCTCTGCCTCCCCGACCATAAGCGGCCGGACCCGGCTCGGCGCCGGCGCTCTGCGGGCCCACACGCAGCCGACCCGACGCATCGACCGACGCGATGCTGCCCCCACCCGCGCCCACCGTCACCACGTCGACCGCGGGGGCGAGGACGGGGTGATCGTCTACCCGGTGGGTGGGCGTCACGGGGGGGAAGCCGTCCTGGGTCAGGCACACGTCGAGCGAGGTGCCACCCATGTCGAGCGAGATCAGTCGATGGACCCCGATCCGCGCGCCGAGTGCGATCGTGGCCGCGACGCCGGCCGTTGGCCCCGAGAGCAGGAGCCGGTGTGCCTCGCGATCGGCGCGCTCGGCCGGCACGCTACCACCGTTCGACTGCATGACCAGGAAGGGGCAGTCCACGCCCAGCTCGACCAGGGAGGATTGCGCTCGAAGCAGGTACCGGCCGACGAGCGGCCGAAGGCCTGCGTTCAGCGCCGTGGTCGCGGTCCGGGGATACTCGCGGAACTCGCGGGCGACCGAAGAGGAGAGACTGACCGGCACCCCCTTCAGGCGCCGACGGAGCGCCTCGCCGATCGCCCGCTCGTGCCGGTCGTCCATGTAGCTAAAGAGCAGAGCCACGGCGATCGCCTCGGGCGAGCGACGCGCCACCTCCTCGACCACCCGTGAGACCTCTGCGTCCTGCAGGGGGATCACGACCTGCCCGTCCCAGGCGAGCCGCTCGCGGACCTCGACCCGATCCCGGCGGCGAACCAGCTCGAGAGGGCGTGGCTGGGCGAGGTCGTAGACCCTCGGCCGTTCGCCGGAGCGGTAGCCCAGGATGTCCCGGTAACCCTCGGTCGCGATCAGGACGACGTGGGCGAGCGTCCCGGTGATGGCGGCGTTGGTGGCGACGGTGGTGCCGTGGAAGACGGATCCGACGTGCTCGAGCCGGACTCCGCGCTCGGCCAGCTCGGAGACCGCTTGGACGAGCGCGGCGGAGGGGTCCGACGGCGTCGAGGGGACCTTGACGACGATCGAGGATCCGTCCTGGCCGAGCGCGACCGCATCGGTGAACGTTCCGCCGACGTCGATCGCGACGATCCACCTTGGTTCGCGGCGCGATCGCGCGCGCCGGGCGACTCCGCGCGGTGCGACCACTCAGGATCCCCCGCGCTCGACCCCGACGTCGTCCTCGATCTCGTCCTCGGCGACCCACGCCGAGATCCTGCGCCGGATCTGCGAGAGGAGACCGACAAGGCCGCTCGGGACGAAGACGACGATCACCAGCAGGATCGTCCCCAGGATCGTGAGCTGGATCCCTGGGTAGTCCACGAGGGAGACCTGCAGGCCCGTCAGCACGCCGGTTCCCAGGACCGGGCCCCAGATTGTGCCGAGACCGCCGATCACGAGCATGGTTACGTCGATCGACATCGGCGTGAGCCCCATTGCCGATGTGGTGAACGACTGGTTGTAGCTGAGGTAGAGACCGCCGGCGATTCCCGCGATGAAGCCCGAGATCGCGAAGGCGATCACACGGTACTTCAGCGGGCTGATCCCGCGCGCCGCCGCGTAGGCGGGGGAGTCGCGGATGGTCCGCAGCGCGATGCCCAGCCTGGACGATCGAATCCAGGCGACGAGGAGGGTCGCCGCGACGGCTACGGCGAGGATCGTCCAGAAATAGGCGTGCAGCGCGGCTGTGGGGGACAGGAACGAGTACAGGCCCTTCACGGTCGGAAAGCCGAACGACCCCCCGGTCAGGCCGGCGGGGTCGTTGACCACGATGAAGAGGAACACTTGCGCGAACGAGAACGTCAGCAGCGACGTGTAGATGCCGTGCAGCCGCAGTGTCGGGAAGGCGAGCAGGACCGAGACCGCGGCGGCCAGCGCTCCGCCCCCCAGGATCGCGAGCGGCGGCGGCAGCGGCGTGTGCAGCATCAGCAGCCCGGTGCCGTACCCTCCGAGTGCGTAGATGGCGAGCTGCCCGAAGTTCCACACCCCGGCGATCCCGAGCACGAAGTTCCAGCTGGTGTTGAGCACCAGCGTGATCATCGCCGTCACGATCACGCCGATCGCATAGTCGTTGGACCACACGAGCGGGATCAGGGCCGCCAGGGCCACCAGGGCGACGACGCCCGCCTTCTCGGCCACGCTCATCGTCCGACCGCGTCCGATGCGGGTTGAGGCCAGCGGGACGGCCGTTTCGGCCGTCGTCGTCGCGCTCACAGCCGCGCCTCCTCGGGTCGGCCCCTCAGCCCATGAGGCCGGACGATCAGCACCAGCAGGATGATCCCGTAGAGGATCGGCAGGGACCAGGTCGTCCCGACGACCACCTCTGCAGTGGCCTGGATGAGACCGATCGCGTATGCCGCATACAGCGTCCCCGGCAGGCTCCCCAGCCCTCCAAAGATCACGACGATCAGCGCCTCGAGCAGGGGCAGGTCTCCCGCTCCCGGGTACGCGAAGAACTTGGCCCCCAGAAAGACACCACCGATCCCGGCGAGCGCCGACGCAAGACCCATGGTGAGCGGATACAGCTTCATCACCGGAACGCCCATGAGACGAGCGGCATCCAGGTCCTGCGCCACGGCGCGGATCGCAAGCCCCCACCGTGTTCGCGTCAGGAACAGCCCGAGCGCGGCCATGAGCCCGATCGAGACGAGCGCCATCGTGAGGTTCTGGTACGAGAGGTCGACTCCCTGGTAGATGTCGATGCCCCCGCTCACCACCGGCGACACGTTCTTCTGGAAGGGTCCAAAGATCTGCAGCGCGAGGTTCGCGAAGACGATCGCGACAGCAAAGGTCGTGATGAACGTCACCATCTCGAAGTCGAACCCTCGACGCCCCATCAGCGGCTGAACCGAGACCAGTTCGGTGAAGGTCCCCAGCGCGAACGTGATCAGGAACGCGATTGCGATGGCCAAGCCGGGGCTCCATCCGGCAACGACCATGACTCCCCACCCAACGAAGCTCCCGATCATCACCATCGAGCCCTGCGACATGTCGAGGATCCGCAGCGTGCCGTAGATCAGCGTCATTCCGATTGCGACCAGGCCGTAGATCGATCCGAGCACCACGGTCTCCACAAGGATCCCGATGACATCGGTGAGTTGCACCCGTCCCTCCTACAGCGTTCCGAGGTAGGTCTCGACGACCGTCTGATCCCTGGAGAGCTCGTCGAGAGAGCCGGTCCGGACGATCGATCCCATCTCGACGACGTGCACGATGTCGGCGACGTCGCCGATGTGCGTAAAGGTCTCCTCGACGAGGAGAATCGTCGTGCCGTGCTCGTGGATCTCGCGGATCGCCGCGTACACGAGCTCGATCGCGACGGGTGCAAGGCCGAGCGATGGCTCGTCGATCAGCAGAATCGAGGCCTCGCGCATCAACCCTCGCCCGAGCCCAACCAGCCGGCGCTCGCCTCCGGAGAGCGTCCGGGCGCGCTGGCCGGCTCGCTCTCGAATCCCAGGGATGAGGCCGTAGACGCGCTCCAAGGCGGTTTGCCGCTTGCGCCAGGAGCTCGGAAGGAACGCGCCCATCAGCAGGTTCTCCTCGACGGTCATGTCGGGGAACAGCAGGTCCCCCTGCGGGATGTGGACCATGCCGAGCGTCGCAAGGTGCTCGGCGTTGTGGCCATCAACGCGCTGGCCCGCGAGCAACACCTCTCCACGGCGCGGCTTGATGAGCCCGGAGATCGTGCGAAGCAGCGTCGTCTTGCCGTGCCCGTTCGGTCCGATGATCACGACCGTCTGACCTGCGGGCACTCGAAGATCCAGGCCGCGAACGACCATGGTGTCGCCATACCCGGCCCACAGATCCCGGACCTCCAGGATCGCGTCCCGTTCGTCCGCTGAGGACCGGCTCCCCGCCGCGCGGGAGGCCCCGTTCATACGCGCGACTCCCCCGCGGTCGGGCCGGCTCCATGCCGCCGGCCGAGGTAGACCTCGATCACCTGCTCGTCCCCCAGCATCTGCTGCGGCGTTCCGACGAACAGCTCCGCCCCGTGGTGCATCACCAGCACGCGGTCGGCAAGCAGGGTCAGCGCACGCATCACGTGCTCGATGACCACGATCGCCAAACCTCCGTCCCGGAGGGCTCGGATCAACCGCATGACGTAGTCGATCTCCTGCGGGTTCAGGCCCCCGAACGGCTCGTCGAGCAGGAGAACCAACGGGTTGGTCGCCAGGGCCGTCGCAAGCATCAACCGCTTCTTGTCGAACACGCCGAGCGGGCCGGCCGGCGTCTCGGCCCGCTCGGTCAGTCCGACGAAGTCGAGGCGGCGCAGGGCCTCGGCGACGTCGCTCTCGCGCCCGCCGCCATCCCGGCCACGGCGAAACGACGCGGCCAGATACAGGTTCTCGAGCACCGTGAGCGAGTCGGCGACCGTGGGCTGTTGGAAGGTCCGAGCGATGCCGAGCGCGCACCTTCGGTGGACGGGGGCGTCTGCGATCGAGACCCCCTCCAGCAGCACGTCACCGCTCGTCGCCGGCGTGAGCCCGGTGACCACGTCGAACAGCGTGGTCTTGCCGGCGCCGTTCGGGCCGACGATGCCCAAGATCTCACCGGCTCGGACCTCGAACGATACGTCGACGACCGCTCGGAGCCCGCCGTAGTTCTTGCAGAGCGCCCGGCCCTCGAGGACCGCGCGCGACTTCCGATCGTTCACGACAGCCAGGCGGGCAGCTGGAAGGTACCCGTCGTGTACGGGTCGGGCGAGATCAGCACCTGCTGCCCGTTCTGGATCTGGAACGTAAGGTGCGGCATCCCGAGTGAGGGATCCGGTGTGAAATCGGGATACGGCATGCACGTGTTTCCGCCCGGGTCCAGATCGAATGAGTAGGTGCCGACGACGCCCCTGTAGATCGTGTCCTTGACGATCGCGTTGATCTTGTCGAATGCGTACGGATCTCCCGCTTCCGCCGCAGCCTGGGCCCACAGCTTGACCAGGTCGTATTGGTCGCCGGCGTTCGAGAACCCCGGAGGCCGGTTGAACTTCTGTTGGAACGCATCGGCGAACTGCTTCGCTCGCTCGTCACCGACGAGCACGCCGACGACGGTCGACCACAGCACGCCGTCGGCGGCGTCGCCCGCCAGGTCGAGATACTCGGGGATCGATGGCGCGTACTGCTGGTAGACGAGCGAGTTCGTGGGGGACTGCCGGAACTGTTTCATGAACGAGGCCTCATCACCCGCCGTGTAGTCGCTGAAGAAGACGATCCCCGGATTCGCTGACCGGATCTTCACGAGCACCCCAGTCCAGTCTGCCTGAGGAACCGTGAACTGCTCGAAGCCGTCCGTGGTCCAACCCTGCTTCTCCATCCCGGCCCGGAAGGTCTTGGAGATGTTGAGCGAGTACGGATCGTTGGACGTGACGACGAAGATCGACTTCTTCGCGGGCGTCCACTGCCCGCTCTCGATCAGGTTGCTCACCAGGACGACGAAGCCGGGGCCGTACCAGGTCTC
>Ga0070741_10012535_pt1 | contig 15281 bp, 14 predicted proteins | sample Coa_R1_4_FD_66440 | JGI IMG/M metagenome (GOLD analysis project Ga0070741, IMG submission 66440) | Surface soil microbial communities from Centralia Pennsylvania, which are recovering from an underground coalmine fire - Coalmine... | ecosystem: Environmental > Terrestrial > Soil > Unclassified ... | reverse complement strand
GACGTCGAGGTCGTTGGTCGGCTCGTCGAGCAGCAGGACGTTCGCCCCTTCCTTCAGCATCTTCGCCAGATGGACACGATTGCGCTCGCCGCCCGACAGGATGCCGACTTTCTTCTGCTGGTCCTGCCCAGAGAAATTGAATCGCGCGACATACGCGCGTGACGGCATCTCGCGCGGACCAAGCTGCACCACATCCGCGCCGGCGGTGATCTCCTCGAAGATGCTCTTCTCCGCCTCGAGCGGGCGGTCCTGATCGATGTAGGCGAGCTTCACCGTTTCGCCGAGGCGGATCGTTCCGGTGTCCGGCTTGTCCTGCCCGACGATCATCCGGAACAGCGTCGTCTTCCCCGCGCCGTTCGGTCCGATCACGCCGATGATGCCGCCGGGTGGAAGCTTGAATGACATCTCGTCGATCAGCAGCTTGTCGCCGTAGGCTTTGCGCACGCCGTCGGCCTCGATGACCACGTTGCCGAGACGCGGGCCGGGCGGGATGTAGATCTCCAGCTCCGCGATTTTCTGCTGAGTTTCCTGATGCAGCATCGTCTCGTAGGAATTGATGCGCGCTTTTCCCTTCGCGTGGCGCCCTTTCGGCGACATGCGGATCCACTCCAGCTCGCGCTCCAGCGTCTTCTGCCGCTGCGATTCCGCTTTCTCTTCCTGTTCCAGCCGCGTCTTCTTCTGTTCCAGCCACGACGAGTAGTTTCCCTTGAAGGGGATGCCGTGTCCGCGGTCGAGTTCCAGGATCCAGCCGGCGACGTTGTCCAGGAAGTAGCGGTCGTGGGTTACGGCGATGACCGTCCCCGCGTACTGTTGCAGGTGTTTCTCCAGCCACTCCACCGATTCGGCATCGAGGTGATTGGTCGGCTCGTCGAGCAGGAGGATGTCGGGTTGCTGTAGTAGTAAACGACATAGTGCCATGCGCCGTTTCTCGCCGCCGGAGAGGAGCGGCACCGGCGTGTCGCCCGGCGGACAACGCAGGGCGTCCATGGCCAGCTCCAGCTTGGAGTCGAGGTCCCACGCGCCGGCGGCATCGAGCTGGTCCTGCACCTTCGCCTGCCGGGCCAGCAGCTTGTCCATGTCGGCGCCGGGATCGGCGAAGGCGTTGTTGATCGCGTCGAACTCATTCAGCAGCGCGATCACCGGCGCGACGCCTTCCTCGACGGTCTGCCGCACTGTCTTCGAGGGATCGAGCCGCGGCTCCTGCTCCAGCAACCCGACCGTGTGGCCGGGAGAGAGTGCCGTCTCGCCGAGGAAGTCCTTGTCTTTTCCTGCCAGGATCCGCAGGAGCGAGCTTTTTCCGGACCCGTTGAGCCCGATGACGCCGATCTTCGCGCCGTAGAAATAGGAGAGGTAGATGTCCTGGAGGACCTGTTTCTTGCCGTGGAATTTCGAGACGCCGATCATCGAGTAGATGATCTTGTCGGGGGCGGGGGCGGGCATGGGGGAATTCTAAATGAATGCACTCTGCGTTCTGCATTCACGTTGCCGCCGCGTATTCCGCCTCCGCCTCTTCCACGACGGCCGCCGGTGTGTCGAAAGACACAACCACGAGAGTCTGATCATCCTCGGGCGGCCGGTTTCTGGTGAATTTGCGAATCGATCCCAGCAAGGTCTTCTTGATCTCTTCCGCGCCGAGGTGTCCCGATTCGAGCAGCACGCGCTCGAAGCGGTCGAAGCCGAAGGGTTCGCCGTCGTCGTCGAGGGCCTCGATCAGGCCGTCGCTGTAGAGGACCAGCCGGTCGCCGGGGGCGAACTGCACGATGTGCTCGCGAAACGGATCGCGACGACGCACGCCGAGCGGGAATCCCCACGACGACAGTGGCTCGAGCCGGTGCTGCCGCGCGCGGTAGGCGTAGGGATCGAGGTGGCCCGCCGAGGAAAAACGGAGACGCTGCGAAGAGGGATCGAGCAGGCCGAAGAAGAAGGTCATCATCATTCGACGTGGTGCCGTGCGGATGACGATCTCGTTGAGCACCTGCATCACCGTTCGCGGCGAGGGATCGGTCTCCACCTGCACCAGCAGCGCCGACTTGGCCATGGCCATGACGATGCCGCTGGTCAGCCCGTGGCCGGCCACGTCGCCGAAGGCAATCCCGATCTCGCCGCCCCGCTGCGGGAGAAAGTCGAAATAGTCGCCGCCGATCTCCGTTGCCGCCCTGTAGTGCGAGGCCACTGACGCTCCGGCAACACGCGGCGCCGCGACCGGCAGCAGCGCCGACTGAATGCGATTGGCGGCGTCGATCTCTGCCTTCACGCGCTCACGCTCGATGATGCGTCTCACATGCGGGGCCAGGTCCTCGTAGCGGTAGATGACTTCCCGTTTCGTCAGCAGCGCCGCGATGGCGGTTCCGACCAGCGCGACCAGCGGCAGCGACGTCGCCGAGAGAAGCTGTCCGAATTCGTGCCCGCGTGCGACCGACAATAGCGGTGCGCTCATGGCCAGCATCGCCCCGCCGAAGATCGCCACCGCGGTCGTCAGCAGATCGGAGGCGAGAAAAATGAGCACCGCCGCCCCGATGCCGCCAAACTCGAACATCATGCGGTGCAGGTACGGTTCGGTCGGGGTCACACCGCCGCCAAGCATGCCGATCACGATCACCGCGGCCACGCCGAGCAGCATCATCCGCCCGCGGTGCGTCCAGGCGAGCAGAAACAGAATACAGACCGAAAAGAGGATTGCGTCGCCCAGCGCGAAAAGCAGGAGAAGCACCGGACCGCCGAGGGAGAGTTCGATTTCCGATCCGATGCCGAGGCTGGGATACGTCAGCGTCAACAGGAGCGGGATCGAGGCAGTGAGAAAGGCGGCGGCGGCAACGACGGGGGCCGCGAGTACGCCGTGAAGCAGCGACCGCCCGACCGTGGCGTTGAGCGCATCGCGCCGCAGCAGCGCGTCGAAGGAAGCCAGACGCTCGCCCCACCGCTCGCGGGCGTAGCTCTCGCCGACTGACCAGGCGAAAAAGACGAGCACCGCGAGCGGGATGTCATACAGCAGGAACTTGAATCCCATATTCGCCAGCGCGGTTACTCGCGCGTCGAGGCTGCCAATCTGATTCCCCTCGGTCGCCGACGGTCCCATGATCCAGTCGACGATCAGGGCCAGCACGATGGCCACGGCGAACAGGATCGATCCCGTACCGACGCCCACCTCGCCCGCGTGGTACTTCCTCAGAAAGATGACCAGCAGAATCACCAGCAAGGCGTACTGCTCGACAAACCGCGCGAAGAGCGCCCAGATCTCCGTATCAGCCCCGCGATACGGGCTGCCGTCCGCGTATTCCTCGGCGAGATCCCATCCGGCGAAACGATCGCCGGCGTAGAACACGTAAAGGTACGGCACCACCCGGCCCAGCGGAAAATTCGTCGGCACGCGGTAACGGAACGTCCAATCGGTGCGCGATCGGAGAACCGTCGGCCGCGCCGATTCGAATCGCGGTGCCGGCGCACCGACGAAAACGCGCGAATGCACGAAGGCATCGGCAGGTGCCCGCAGCGCCGATTCCGGCAACTGCGCGCCGCGGTCTTCGCTCAGAAACGACAGCCGCGCGCCGAGGATCTGCCCGGTGCGGCCGTCGACGTTCACGTAGCCATACGGGTTGTATTTCTCCAGCCCCCGCCGGTAGTAGACGCGGTGATACGCGCCAAGTCGTGGGGCGAGGACCGGATCGGCGGACGCCTGACGGCGAAGCTCCGGCTTCGGCTGAAGCTCCTTCGCCAGGCGCGGAGAGGAGATCCAGCTCAGCGTGCTCCAGGCCTGATCGACGGGGATGCCGAGACGCCGCGCCTCGGCGTCGGCGATGTCCACCGCTTCGTGCCGGGTGATGCGGACGCCCCGCGGCTGCGCGCCATTGAAACGCGGCAGCAGAACGGCGAACACGGCGATGCCCGCGACAAACGCGAAATAGGGGGCGTATCGTTTCATCCTCGTGGCAATGATACGTATGCGAACGTCCGCTGGTTATGCGCTCGCGGTCCTGACGTTCATCAATTTGTTCAACTATCTCGACCGATGGGTCGTCGCCGCGGTGGTGGAGTCGATCAAACATTCCGAGCTTCATCTGACCGATACCCAGCTCGGACTGGTCGGCATGGGTTCATCTTCGTCTATACGGTGACCTCCCCGTTGTTCGGGATGCTGGGCGACCGGCGCGCGCGCCCGCCGCTGATCGCGCTCGGCGTTGCGCTCTGGAGCGTGGCCACAGCGCTGGCGGGATTCGCGCGCGGATTCGCCTCGCTCTTCAGCGCGCGCTCCGCGGTCGGCGTGGGCGAGGCGGCGTACGGGACGATCGCCCCCGCGCTGCTCGCCGATTCATTCGCGTTCGAGAAGCGCGGGCGCGTGCTCGCCGTGTTCTTCGCCGCCATTCCTGTCGGATCGGCGGCCGGATACGTCCTGGGAGGGCTCGTCGATCAGCATTTCGGATGGCGTGCCGCGTTCTGGATCGCCGGCGCGCCGGGACTCCTGCTGTCGGTGCTGGTGCTGCTGGTGCACGACCCGCCGCGCGGCGCGCATGATCATGGAGCGGCCGGCTCCGAGGCGGCTGGCGCCGGCACATACCTCCGCCTTCTCCGCAACCGCCCCTACCTGCTGACCGTGCTCGGATACGCGGCGTATACCTTCGCGCTCGGCGGACTCGCCTTCTGGATGCCGGCATTTCTCGAGCGCGCGCGCGGCATGACGCGCAGCGAAGCGACGGTCACGTTCGGTGCGATTGCCCTGGTCACCGGATTCGCCGGCACGTTTGCAGGTGGCTGGCTCGGAGACTTCTTTCTGCGCTGGACCGAGCGGTCGTATCTGTGGGTGTCAGGCGTGGTGACGCTGGTGGCCGCGCCGGTGACGTGGGTGGCGCTGACCGATCCGCGGCGCGCGCATTACCTTCCGGCGATCGTCATCGCCGAGGTGCTGATCTTCATGAGCACCGGGCCGGTGAACTCGGCGATCATCAACGCGGTCGCGCCGTCCGAACGGGCCACGGCGCTGGGGTTGTCGGTGTTCGTGATGCACCTGCTGGGCGACATCCCGTCGCCGCCGCTGATCGGAACGCTTTCCGACGCCACCTCGCTGGAGCGCGCCTTTCTGATCGTCCCGGTGGCGATTGTCATCGCCGGAATGATCTGGGTCTGGGCGGCGTGGCGGAAATGATCGACGGGGAGTCCGGCGGGGCCGGCCGGGCATGCGCGGATTGATCACATCGCTGATTCGGGCCGCGGCGTCCATTTTTTTCCGGCGCATCGAGATCGCCGGGGCGGAGAACATCCCCGCCGGCGCGCCGGTGATCTTCGCGGTCAACCATCCGAACGCGTTGATCGATCCGCTGTTCCTGCTCTGCTTTGCACCACGGCGGGTGTCGTTTCTGGCGAAGGCGCCGCTGTTTCGGATGCCGCTGATCGGATTGCTCGTGCGCGCGTTCGACTCCATTCCCGTTTATCGCAAGCAGGACCGCATGGAGACGGCTGGCAATCGAGAGACATTCGCCCGCGCGCGATCGGTGCTGCAGGGCGGCGGCGCGATCGCGATTTTTCCGGAAGGGACGACGCACAGCGATCCGCGGCTTCGCGAGCTCAAGAGCGGCACCGCGCGCATCGCCCTCGGCGCCTCGATCCGCGTCTCCATCGTTCCCACCGGCCTGTACTACACCGCGAAGCAGACCTTCCGCAGCTCCGCGCTCGTCTATTTCGGACCGGCGATCGCGATCGATCCCGAGCCCGTCGATGAAGCCGGTGAGCCGGCGGTGGAAGCGGTGCAGCGATTGACCGCGCGCATCGACAGTGCGCTCGATGCGGTCACGCTGCAGGCCGATTCGCACGCCGCGCTGGAGCTGATCGCGCACGCGGAACGGATCTTCTCCGCCGGCGAAGAACCCGCCCTGGCGCGCGAACTGGAGCTGCGCCGCCGCTTCGTCGAGGGCTACGCCTGGCTGCGCGCGCGCGATCCCGCGAGGCTCACGCGCCTGGAATCGAAGATCACCCGCATCGACGCCGAATTCGTCACCGCCACACAGAAGCTCCGCGCGTCGACCATCGCGCGGCTCGTTCTGCTGCCATTGGCAATCGCCGGCGCGATCATCCACTGGCCGCTCTCCCGTTTCATCGGTCGATTGGCGACGTACTTCGCCGATGAGGAAGACGAGATGGTGGCCACCCTGAAGATCGTCGCCGGCATCGTGCTCTATCCGCTCCTGTGGATCGCGCTGTCGATCGCCGGCGGGGTGTTCCTCGGCGCCGCGGCCGCGCTTCTCCTCCTGGTTCTTCTGCCCCTTCTCGGATACGCGGCGCTGGTGACGTCGGAAGCGGTCGACGAGCTGATCGGCCGCATCCGCGCGCCGCGGCATCGCGATCTGCACGTCCTGCAACGTGAGATCCGTGACGAGATCGCCGCGATCGCGCGCGAGCTACCGTGAGGTGGTCGTCGAGGTTGCCGGAGCGCGGCGCGACTGCTGGAGCTGAAGCAGCTTTCGCTGCAGGTTCATCATCAACAGCACGAAGACGAGCAGCATCAGGATGCCGACGACTCTCGCGGTCCAGCGGTTCATCGCGAGAACCTCTCCGCGAAACGCGCCGCCCACTCGACCGCGTAGCGCATCGGCGCCGCATCGGCCACGCCCTTCCCGGCGATGTCGAACGCCGTACCGTGGTCGACGGAAACGCGCAAGTAGGGGAGGCCGAGCGTGACATTGACGGACTGCCCGAAGGCCATGGTTTTGATCGGAATCAGCGCCTGATCGTGGTACATGGCCAGCACCACGTCATATTGTCCACCCGCCACGGCACGAAAGATCGTGTCGGCCGGATGTGGCCCGCTGATGGCGATCCCTCCGGCGCGGGCGGCGGCGACGCCACGCTCGATCTCCCGCTCCTCGTCGCCGAAGCGTCCTCCTTCCCCGGCGTGCGGGTTGATCCCCGCGGCCGCGATGCGTGGAGCATTGCCGTAAAGGCGGCGAAACTCGCGCGCCGTCAGCCGTGCCAGCGCGGCGATGTCATCAGCGCGGACCGCCTGCACCGCTTCGCGCAGCGGCAAGTGCGCCGAGAGAAGGACTGCGCGCAGCGACGGGGAATCGAAGTACATCGCGTAGTCGTGAGCGTACTTCCGCAGGCCCGCGCGCGCGGCGAGCAGCTCCGTGTGTCCGGGATGGGGTGAGCCGGCGGCGGCGATCGACTGCTTGTGGATCGGCGCGGTGACCAGCGCCGAGCATTCGCCGGAGGCGATCGCCTCGAGCGCGGCGTCGATCGAGGCCAGAGCGATCTTCCCGTATTCGGCGGAGACCTCGCCGAAGCGCACTCCGCCCGATCCGCCGACGTCGATGAACGGAATGTCGTCCGGAGGGTTGGCCAACGAGCGGCTTCCGAAAAGGCACACCGGAAGGCGTAGAGAGCGCAGCGCCTTGAAGACCACCTCGGCTCCGATGCCGGCGGGATCGCCCAGCGTGATGGCCAGCGGCTTCACGCTAACGATTGTAAATGTAGAGCCGACTCTCAGTCGGCTGGCGCCGGCTGAGAGCCGGCGCTACATCACTCCTCTTCCTGCTTGAACAAATACTTGATGCAGTGTTTCCGGATCAGCAGGTTCGGCGCCCCTTCACGGTTCACTTTCAGGCAGGTGCGGTCGTACCACTCGATCCATCCCCGCACTTGTTCACCGTCGGTCATGACGATGACCATCGGCGTCCTGGCGTTCATCTGCTTGACGTAGTAGAAGCTCTCGGCGTTGGTCGTTTCGGGAGGGGCAGTCTTTGGTGTCCGGCCGTTTCGCCGCGGACGTTTGAAGTCGTTTAGCGGGGGACGGAACAGTCTCCTGACCGGGTTGGGCTCGTTCTCGTAGGCTCGATTCGAGAATGGCATCAGCTCCTCCAATTTTCGCCGTGGGACAGCGACCGCATTTTCGATTGCTGCAAATGCGTTTGCGAAGGGCGTGCCGGTTGTTAGAATGCGCCGCCGGTAAGGCAACTCCTCAGGAGGCTCCTTTGAATTCCGTCGTTTGTATCGCGCAGGTCCCGGACACCGAAGCGCGCATCAAGATCGCCGCCGGGGGGCGGCAGATCGACGAGAGCGGACTGAAGTTCATCGTTTCCCCGTACGACGAATACGCGCTGGAGGAGGCGATCCGGCTGAAAGATTCCAAAGGGGGCGACGTCACCGTGGTCTCCTTCGGACCTGATCGCGTCCAGCAGGCGCTTCGGGAGTGCCTTGCACGGGGCGCAACGCGGGCGCTGCACATCAAGGGCGACGTCGCGGCGGCCGATTCGTTGGGCATCGCCAGGGTCCTTGCGGCGGCAATCCGTTCGATTCCCCACGACTTCGTCTTCTTCGGCAAGCAGGGGGTCGGCACCGACAACTCGCTTGTCGGACCGATGGCCGCCGAGCTGCTCGGCTATCCGCAGATCAATATCGTCACGCACATTGAATATGGAGAGGGGAAGGTGACGGCCCATCGGGAGATCGAAGGGGCGGAAGAGGTCATCGAGGCCGCGCTGCCCGCGGTGATCACGGCACAGAAGGGACTCAACGAGCCCCGCTATGCGTCACTCAAAGGCATCATGGCGGCGAAGAAGATCGCCATCGAAACGAAAAGCGTCGCCGACCTCGGTCTGCAGGATTCGGACATCTTCAATCAGAGGGTGACGATCGTGTCACTCGAGCTTCCGCCGGAAAAGAGCGGCGGACGAAAGATCGATGGCGCGGACGCCGCCGCGGCGGCGAAGGAAATCGTCAAGTACATCCGCGAGGAAGCGAAGGCACTCTGATGGCGGGCGTTCTCGTCTTCTGCGAAACGAAAGACGGCAGGCTGAAGAAAGCGTCGCGGGAAGCGCTGACTCTCGCTCGCAAGCTCGCCGCGGCGGCCGGCGGCGATGTGGCGGGATTCGCCACCGAACGGCAGGTGGCCCCCGATGCCGGCGCATTCGGCGCGAAGACTCTCTACGTCGCGAATGCCGGGGCGTACAACAGCGAGACCTACGCGGCGGCGATGCAGGCCGCGGTCGCGCGGATGCAACCGGCGATCGTGTTGTTTGGTGGAACCGCGAACGGCCGCGATCTCGCGCCTCGTCTCGCCGCGCGCCTGAACGCCGGCGTGGCCTCGGATGTCGATCGCCTCGAGTGGAGCAATGGAACACTCCGCGCGCGCCGTCCGGTCTACTCCGGGAAAGCCCTCGCCACGGTCGACGTCAGCGGCTCGCCGGCGATCGCCACCACGCGTCCAAACGCCTTCCCGGCCGAGCAGGCAGGAGCGACGGCGGCATCGATCGTGGAGATCACCGCGCCGGCCGAATCGAAGGCCAAGCTCGTGGAGACGAAAACGCCGGAGGCGGGAGAGCTGAGCATTGCCGAAGCGGACATCATCGTCGCCGGCGGGCGAGGGCTGAAGGAAGCGGCGAACTTCTCACTGATCCGCGATCTGGCGCACGCGCTCGGCGGTGCGGTCGGCGCCTCGCGCGCCACCGTCGACGCGGGGTGGATCGACCATCAGCATCAGGTCGGACAGACCGGGCGCGTCGTGAGTCCCAACCTCTATATTGCGGTGGGGATCTCGGGAGCGATCCAGCATTTGGCCGGGATGTCATCCTCGAAGCACATTGTGGCCATCAACAAGGATCCCGAGGCTCCGATCTTCCGCGTGGCCGATCTGGGGGTGGTCGGGGATCTTTTTCAGGTGGTCCCGGCGCTGACTGCCGAGGTGAAGAAAGCAAAAACACAGTGACGCTATACCGATCGATATAGTGCCTAGTTGATCCGTCTGACACATACTGTGACGAATATCACGATTCCCGGGCGCTGAACGAAAACCAGAAGGGCGAACAGCGGCGCACTACGGGGGTTGGACGGAAAATGTTTCGAAATCGGACGACTGAGCGAATTTTGAACAGGTACATTGACCGCCACAGGCAGTAAGTAATTTAATTTTCAGTCGTTTACCCGTCCAGAACCGTGGAACGCCGCTTGCGCCAGAAAGGGCGCGATGCGAAAGAGAACAGTGGCGTTCCTGATGCTCACCGCGGTAATCAGCGCAGTCCCTGCCTTCGCCGGATCGGTAAGCGCCCCTCTGAACGTCTCGGTGCAGGTCATTGCCCGGACGATTCTGACCGTCGACAGCCAGCCCGTGTCCATCGAGATCACTGACGCCGACGTGGCCCGCGGGTACATCGATCTGCCTGGTGCGATCGCCTTCCGCATCCGCAGCAACGCCAGCTCCGGTTACAGCCTGCAGTTCCAGCCAGTCGCCTATCCGTTCGCCAGAGCAGACGTGAATTGGGACAACAGCCTGGCCACGATTGGCGCCGATGGATCTTGGCTCACTCGCCCGTACTCGCAGGGGACAACGATCGGGACGATGAATGTCCGGTTGACCCTCGCCCCGGGGACGCGTTCAGGGAGCTATGCCTGGCCGATAGTTTTCGCGGCCGACTCCCTGTAAGCGATCATTCACAGAAGTGTGACCTGCATCACGTTTCTACACTTCCATCAGTAATAGACTTGCCTTTCCCGCCGGAGAGAGGCGAGAAACGCTCAACACCGCTTTGACGAGTTTTTCATGGCGGGTGAGCGGATGAATGACGGGTAGCCCAGGGGAAGCGTCGGGCTGACGATCATTTCATTTCTCGTCTCGCAAACCTTCACACAGCCGACCTTACCTTGTGCGCAAGTTCGAGCCACGGTGCGCCGACGCCGTGGAATTCCTCGAACGGGATGTGTTGAGGGTTCGGCTTTTAGTACAAATAACATTCTAAGGAAGGATTCAGGAGTTCATCATGAAGCGCACAGTTCTCTTTCTCATTGCCCTTACGGTTCTTGCCTTTTCGGCCCCCGTGTTCGCGGCTTCGGCGTCGGCGAATCTGAACATCTCCGCGTCGGTGTCCGCGGTCTGCACCATCACTACCTCGCCGGTTGCCTTCGGCGCCTATGACCCGGTTGTGGCCAACGCCGCGACCGATCTGACCGCCAACGGCAGCGTCAACGTGGCGTGCACCAAAGGCGCCGCGGCGACGATCGACCTCGGCAACGGTGGTAACTTCCTCGGCGGTTCGCGCCGGATGGGAAGCGGCACCGACTTTCTGAACTACGGGCTGTTCAAGGACGCCGCGCTGACTCAGGCGTGGGGCACCGGAATCGCCGGCGGCACGACCGCTGCCTACAATGCGGCTTCGAAAGCTGTCACGGCGATCACGGTCTACGGCATGGTTCCTCAGGCTCAGGACGTCACGGTGGGCGCGTACTCCGACGTGGTGCTTGCGACGATCAACTATTAATCGCATGATGTCGGAATGACTCGTGACCGAATGAGAAGGTGCCTGGCGCTGACAGCAATCGTTCTCGGCCTGGTCGTCCAGGCCGAGAACCTTCAAGCGAGCGTATTCAAGGTCACTCCCGTAAGAGTCACCTTCTCCGGACCATCGAGTACGCTGCTGACACTGAAGAACGAGAGTGATCAGCCCCTGAGGTTCCAGATCACATCGTTCTCCTGGTCGCAGGATCCCAAGGGAGCGGTGCAATTGACCCCAACGGACGACATCGTATTTTTCCCGGCTCTGTTGAGCCTGAACCCGGGAGAGGAGCGGAAGGTCCGCGTCGCCGCGACGGTTGCGGCGAAGGAAGTGGAGAAGACGTACCGGATTTTCTTTGAAGAGTTGCCGCCGCTGGAAAAGCCGAACGAACCGACCGGCGCCCAGGTGCGAATTCTGACCAAGATGGGGATTCCGATCTTCGTCAGCCCCGAGAAGGAACGCGCCGTGGCCTCGATCGAGTCGATCGGTCTGCAGAAAGGGACGTTGACGTTCGACGTCCACAACAGCGGCAATGTTCATTTCGGAATCGAGAGTGTGAAGCTGCACGGGACCGGATCGAACGGAGAAACGGTGTTCGACCGGCAGTTGGACGGGTGGTACGTGCTCGCGGGAAGTCCGCGATCGTACAGCGTAGAGGTCCCGGCAGCGGATTGTTCGAAATTGAAAAAGATCGTGATCGAGGCGCAGACCGACACGCCATCCGTCGGCACCAGCGGCTCGATCACAAGGGAGTTCGAGGTCCCGCCAGGCGCCTGCAAGTGAGAAAGAGGCGCCGGGCGAGAGTCAGAATGCACAACGGATCGCTCGGGTTCGCCCTCGCCGCCAGCCTGATCGTGGCCAGCACGCTGCACGCGGCTTCGAGCACGGCGCCGCTGGAAGTGAGCGCGGAGGTCGCCTCGAATTGCCGCATCGCGATCTCCAACCTGGCCTTCGGCAAGTACGACCCGCTGGCTCAGCATGCCACCACCGAACTCGATGCTTCGGCCGCGGTGACCATGCTCTGTACCCGCAGTTCTCGCGCATCGATCAACATCGATTTCGGCCGTAATGCCGTGGGTGCGAGCCGCGGTCTCGCCGGCGGAACCCAGCACGTTTCATATCAGCTTTACCAGGATTCAGGCCGGACGAGGGAATGGGGGCGTGGGGATGGCTTGCAGTTCGTCTCGCAGGGAATTCACAAACCACAGGAGCTCACACTGTACGGGCGCATCCCCCCGGGTCAGGAAGTCGCGTCGGGCGTCTACACTGATGTGGTGACGGCCACGGTCGATTTCTGATAGGGGAGACAATGTGCGCAGAAGCCGCCCGGTGAGTTTCCTGCTGGCGTTCGCCATGGCGGCCGTACTTCTGATCGCTTCACGTCCCGCGGCGGCCCAACCGAAGGAAATCCTGCTGCCGTTCACCTTCAACGAAGTCCCCAAGGGAGAGGTCCCCGTGCTGCTGCAGGGCGACGATGTGTTCATGTCCGTCACCGATCTGCAGCGGGCCGGCATGACCGGACCAATGTGGCGGCGCCTGTCGACGTTCGCGCGCCTGGTCAGCGGCGCACGGAAGAACCTCAACGGCAATGAGTTCATCTCGCTGAAAGCGATGGCCCCGCTTCTGAGCTTCAAGTTCGATGAAGCGACGCTTTCGCTTTCCGTGACCGCCGCTCCCCAGCTCCTCGCCGAGACGCATCTCAACGTGCAGCTCGCGCCGCCGCCGGACATCGTCTACTCCCGCGACACGAGCACGTTCCTGAACTACTCGGTGACCGGACAGTCGGGCCACCATCCGACGTTCTTCGGCGAGACCGGAACGAGCATCGGCGGCAGTCTGCTGCTGAACACGTTCTCTCGCCCGGCGCAGGGCGACTTCGTGCGCCTCCTCAGCAGCTATGAACGTGATGAACGAGGCCGTCTGCGCCGCTGGACCTTCGGAGATGCCAGCGTGACCAGCGATCAGCTCGGCGGCTCGGCGCTGATCGGCGGCGTCACGGTGTCGCGCAATTTCAATCTCGATCCCTACTTCGTCCGCTATCCGCCGCTCGACTTCCGCGGAACCGCGCTGACGCCGTCGCGCGTCGAGGTGTATGTCAACGGCGCGCTGGTGTCGCAGCAGGACGTTCCGCCGGGCCCGTTCGAGCTGGCCAACATCCCGGTGGTGTCGGGCGCCGGCAACGCCCGCATCGTGGTGCGTGATGTCTTCGGCCGCGAGCAGGTCCTCAACCAGCCGTTCTACTATTCGACCGGCGTCCTGGAGCGCGGCCTGAGCGAGTTCACCTATTCCACGGGCGTCATCCGCCGCGGTTTTGGGAGCCGCAGCTTCGATTACGGCCAGCCCGCGTTCCTCGGGTTCCATCGCTATGGCGTCACCGACGCGTTCACCGCCGGAGGGCGGCTCGAGGGTTCGCGCGATCTGATCTCCGGCGGACCGGCCGTGAACTGGCGCACGCGTGCCGGCGAGTTCGATCTCGCGGCGGCGGCGAGCCGCGATCACGGGCATTCCGGGGAGGCCTTGACGCTTGGCTACTCCTATCTGGCGCGCTACTTCAGCTTCGGCGGCTTCGCCCGCGCGCAGAGCCGCGAGTACGCGAATCTGTCCATGCCGCGCGAGGCGGACCGTCCCCTGCGCGACGCGAACGTCTTCGTCACCACGATCCTCTCGCGGGCGAACTTCAGCCTGCTCTGGAGCGAGGCACGGAACCGAGATCAGGCCGACACGAGCCGCATCACGCTGCTCAGCAACGTGCCCGTCACGCGCCGCGCCAGCATCTTTCTCTCGGTCGGAAGCGCGAACGAGGGGAGCGGCCGCAAGGCGGAGGTGTTCGCCGGGCTGAGCATCTTCCTCGGCGGGTCCAGCGCCGCCGGCATCACCGTCGATCATCGCGACGGCCACACGCAGACCGTCACCGAGTTCGACAAGACTCTTCCCGTCGGCACCGGGTTCGGCTATCGGATCACCGCCGCGGGCGACAGCGAAAACCATACGGGGAACGGGCTGCTGCAGTACCAGACCAGCTTCGGCCGCTACGAAATGCAGTTCGATCCGTTCCACGCCAGCGTGCGTCCGATCGTGACCGCCTCGGGCGGCCTGGTCTACGAGGGAGGCTCACTGCTGGCGACGAGGCCCGTGCAGGACAGCTTCGCGCTTGTGCGCGTGCCCGGCGTCGCTGGCGTGCGCGTCTACGCGAGCAACAACCTGGTCGGGCGGACCGATGCACACGGCGATCTGCTGGTGCCCAATCTTCTCCCGTACTACGGCAACCGTCTGAGCATCGAGGATCGAGACATCCCGCTCAATTACGAGGTGCAGGACGTGGAGAAGACCATCGCGCCGCCGCATCGCGGAGGAGCGCTGGTGGTCTTCCCCGTGCGTCAGGTCCGAACCATCACCGGATCGGTGAGCGTCCGCGGCGCGAAGCGCGAATTCATCCCGGCATTCGGCGAACTCACGCTCACGGCCAACGGAAAGAGTTACCAGTCGCCGCTTGGACGGGGCGGCGAGTTCTATTTCGAGAACATTGCCTCCGGAAGCTACGAGGCGCTGATCGAGATGCATCAGGGCTCGTGCCGCTTCCGGATGGAGATTCCTGCCGGGGCGGATTCGGTGGTGAAGCTCGGCCGCCGCGTTTGCACCAACGAGGCGATCAACCCATGAGACGAATCGCACTTTTCCTTTTGATCGCGGGTGTGCTGCTTGTGCCGCGCTCCGCGCGGGCAATCAACTGCTCGTGGGACATCGTTCCCACGAACATCAACTTCGGCAACTACTCGCCGTTCAGTCCTTCGCCGGTGACGGCGACATCGTCGTTCCAGTTCACCTGCACGCCGCCGGCGACGGCGACGCTGATCCTCTCGCGCGGTTCTTCCGCCACTTACAACCCGCGCACGATGCGGCGCACCGTCGCTCCGGTCTACACCATGAACTACAACCTCTACATGGACGCGGCGAACACCATCATCTGGGGCGACGGCACGTCAGGCACCCAATACCTGACCTTCAGTTCGACGCCGGGAAACAAGACCACCA
>Ga0070741_10012534_pt1 | contig 15283 bp, 17 predicted proteins | sample Coa_R1_4_FD_66440 | JGI IMG/M metagenome (GOLD analysis project Ga0070741, IMG submission 66440) | Surface soil microbial communities from Centralia Pennsylvania, which are recovering from an underground coalmine fire - Coalmine... | ecosystem: Environmental > Terrestrial > Soil > Unclassified ... | reverse complement strand
AGCCTGGTCCTGTGGACGATCCTGTGGCTGTGCGTCGGCACCGCGCTCGTCTTCTGGGGTCTCGCCTGGATCGTGAACTATCACCAGTGGGCCGACCGCCTTGCCGCTCGATACCGCTCGTTCTGGGGCCCTCTGGCCATGTTCAACGGCTCGGCCGGGTACCAGAGGTTCTCGGGGATCTACTTCATATTCTTTGGATTGATCACCTACTACATGGCGATCAGCTGGTTCGGCCAGCACGTCCACACGGCAACTTAAGCCGCTGTGGCTCGCTACGCTGTCCTGCTGCGCGGTGTGAACCTCGTGCGGCGCAACCGCGTCTCAATGCCCGAGCTGCGGCGCTTCTTGTCCGACGAGGGCTTCGCCGACGTCGTGACTTACGTTCAGAGCGGCAACGTCGTCCTGTCGACCGACGCCTCCGAAACGGAGGTCGCCGAACAAGTCAGGGCGCTCATCGTCCGCCGGATCGGCCTCGAGCTGACCGTGATCGTCCGTGCGCAGAACGAGCTCGCGGAGATAGTGGCGCGCAATCCGATCCCCGCCGCGGCCGCCGACCCGAAGCACTACCTCGTGACCTTTCTTGCCGCCCCGCCGCCGCCTGAGACCGTCGAGCAGCTGCGGTCGAACGCCGCCCCCCACGAGTCGCTCGCCACCACCGGTCGTGAGCTTTATTCGTGGCACCCGCAAGGCTTCGGTCGCTCGCCCCTCTGGGAGAGGCTCGCCGCGAAGCGCCTGGGGATCGGCGCCACCTCACGCAACTGGACCACGGTCAACGCCTTGCTCGCGATGGCGGACGGGCGAGCCGACCGGTAAAATCAACCGGCTTAGCCGGGCGGCTGGCGGAACTGGTAGACGCGCACGTTTGAGGGGCGTGTGGGGTAACCCATCCGGGTTCGAGTCCCGGGTCGCCCACGTCTGATACGCACGATCTTCTGTCTCCCTGCGCTCCGGCCGGGCCCGCAGCGCGGATTGTGTACGCCCAGCCTCAACACGTGGTGGTGCTCCAGAGCCAGCAGGACGGATCGCCCGAGAAGTGCCAGCCGTAATACGCGGCTGCCAGGTAGTACGAGGCCTGCTCCTCCGGATTGGTCGGATGGTATTTGCCATCGGCCATGAACGCGGTATGGATCTGGTCGACCGTGGCGTCTCGGCCCACGCCCAGGATGTTCGGGGAGATAGAAACGTAGAACCTCCAGGCGAGGACGTTGATCGATCCCTCTCGGCAGAATCGCGGCTCGGCGTTTCCGTCGGCCGTTTCGATGATCGGGGTCGTGCACAGGCCGGTCACCGGCAGGACGATGGCCGGCGCCAGCACCTGACGAGCAACCGGCGTGCCAACCGGTGATGGAATCGGCGAGTAGGCCACGATCGGGCTGGCGGGGAGCGAGGGCGATTCGGTTCCCGGCGCTGACTGCGAAGGAGAAAGCAAGGGGAATGTCGTGGGAGTCGCTGATGGTGTCGCGGACAAGCCTTGCGATATGCCAGATTCGCCGCATGCCGCCAGAAGCAGCAAACCCGCGACGACGGCCACTTGCCGGATTGAGGCCTTCACAGCTGTCTCAACGGAACAATGCCTTCGCGGGTTATCGACTGCGCCTGACTTGGACCTGGCTCTAGCGCTCTGGCCCCGATCGAGCTCGGCCAGCGGTGACGAACGAGCCTGCAGGACCAGCGATCGCCATTGTCCTGTCGACCACCGTGACGCCGTGGTTCGCGTTACGGAAACCACGGCCCACCACAATTCGATGGGCTTTCCATAACGCGAACCGAAGTCGCCGCACGTTGGGCACTCCCAGAGCGGCTCGCGTTCCTTCTCCACGGGCGAGAAAGTCCGAGGGATCGAACCAGCGGCTCAGGGTTCGATGCGTCTCGCAATGGTGGCCCGGAAGCGATAGGACGCCGCGTCAAACATCGCGGCCGCGTTGGTTGCCATGCGTCGCGCCGTCTCGTCGTCGGGTGGAATAGGGAGCGCGGCGATCCGGGCGAGGATCTCCGCGCTGGGCTCGTCTCTCGGTTGTCCCACGGTGACTTCCAATTCCACCTGGTCGCGAATGCGCACGGCTCCAAACGGGTCTGCCGATTTGGGCACCCACACGACCGCTGCGCCAGAGTTATCGGCTACTTCGATCCTTGCCCCAGCCGCGGCCACGGCCACGGCCACGATCCTGCCCTGAATGCGGCACGTCGCGCCCGGCTCGAGGGCGAGCATCGCCGCGATATCGGTGTCGGCTCCACGGAGTATCGCGTCCGCCGGGTTGATGCCCTGCGCACGCTGCCAATGCGCGGGCCACGTCAACGCTTGAGAAGGGTCGATCGTGGGCAGGAGGTACTGCGGCCAGGGCTCACCGGCGGCTGCCAGCTGCACCTCCTCTCCTGAGATGCGACTCGTCCACCACTCGTTCCATCGAGCGGCACCTCCCTCGACCCTCCCGGTGATGAATTCGAGGGCCCACACGAGCGACGGTGCGTGGCGCACAAGAGGCTCGGCTATTGGGGCGAGGAGGAGGGCGCCGCCTGGTGGGCCGCCTGCGATACCGAGCTCGATGTAGAGGTAAGTGTGGCTTGCATACGACACCGGGAAAAGCAGGCGCGGCTGCCCGAATTCTTGGACGCTTCTGTCCCACATCTCCAATGACAAAGTCGGAGATTGCAGCTGGCCGTTGTCGATGAGCCAATCCCAATCGCTGAGGCGCAGCCAGGCGCGCCGCAGATCAGGCGGGATGATGTACGGCGCCACACCGTCCACGACTCGCTCAACGTCGGCCGGCGAGGCGATCGGCTCGCCCTCGGGTGCGCCCGCAGCACGAACTGCTTGCAAATAGCGTGCGAGCACGGTGTCGACATCGCTCATTCAGCCAGCCGCCGCTGCGCGCTTGTGGCGGGGCAATGTGAGAATCTCGAGCCGAGGCCGACTCACGGTGCAAAGGTACAACGGCCTTGGCTTCAAGCCCGCCGTTTCAAGTGATCACGACGTGTTCATGAACTGCGTGCCGTCCGCCGACCCTTGCGAGGTCGGTCGGAGAGCTTCCACGGCTTCCGGTTGAATCCATAATCCAGGAAGTGGTCCGCAGCCCTCTCCACACGCCGCTGTGCGACCTGCTGGGCGTCCGCTACCCGATTCTCAGCGCCGGCATCGGTATGGCCGCGGGACCCGAGCTTGCGGCCGCCGTCTCCAACGCCGGTGGTTTCGGGGTCCTGGGCGGCGGCGGGACCCCTATCGAGAGGCTCGCGCCACGAGTTGCCAAGTTGCGAGAGCTGACCAGGTTGCCGTTCGGCGCCAACGTGATCATCGACGAGAACGAACCGGGCGACGACGTTTGGTATAGCGACCACGTCGCGGCGCTCGGCGACATGGGAGTCGCCGCCATCGTTCTCTTCTGGGGTGATCCGACGCCCTACGTAAAGGTCGCCCACGACCGCGGGGCCAAGGTCCTCATCCAGGTCGGTTCCACCGAAGAGGCCATCGCCGCGGCTGCCGCCGGGGTCGACGCCGTCATCGCCCAGGGTTTCGAAGCCGGCGGACACGTTCGCGGCACGACGTCGATCTGGGACCTTCTGCCGGAAACGGTCCGGGCCCTCGAGCCCTTGCCGGTCCTGGCGTCAGGTGGTATCGGCGACGGTGCGGGAGTGGCCCGCGCCCTGCAAGCAGGCGCCCAGGGCGTGTCTCTTGGAACGCGATTCGTGGCCAGCGATGAGTGTCACGCTCACCCGGCGTACAAACAGCGAATCGTCGAGGGGCGGGCGGAGGACACCGTCTACAACTCTCTGTACGACGTGTGGTGGCCGAATGCGCCGCATCGAACCTTGCGCAACAAAACGATCGACGAATGGGAAGCGGCGGGCTGCCCACCATCCGGCTCGCGGCCCGGCGAAGGCACGGTGATAGGACACCACTCGCCCGGAGGCGACGAGCGCATCGACTGGCCGCGTTACGCCATAGGATGTGCGGCTCCCGACTTCGATGGCGACATCGAGTACGCGCCGTTGTGGGCGGGCACGTCTGTCAGCGTGGTGAACGACATCAAGCCGGCGGGTGAGATCGTCGAAGACCTGGTGCGGGAGGCCGAGGCGGCCCTCAACCGCTAGCGGAACACCGCGGCCGCGAGCGCGGGGAAGCGTCGCGGCTCAGCCGGGCGGCGGCTTTCCTGGGTTGACGACGAACAAGATGAACTCGGTGAACGCGTCGCCATCCACCTGAAGTCCGAAGCATCCAGGGCTGTCGGTGCTGAGCAATCCGGTCCAGTTTCTCCAGGAAGAGGTCGAGGCCACCGCGTCCAGATACAAACCACCTCCCGTCGTGTGGACCGCGGGAACGTTGGTGACCCCGGGCTCCTTTTTGATCACATCAGTCGGCGGGAGATCCGCCAGGGTGACAGTGGATGTCCCGTCGCCCCCCAACTGAAAGGGTCGAACCAGCAGGGGTCCGGAATACCTGGAGTCCACGACGAGGACGGCCACCTGCCCCGCGGAGTACCAGCTGTCCTGTCCCGACAGGTAGACAGGCCCGACCCCTGCGCCGTAGTTCGGCAGCACCGAGCCAAGGTCGGCAATCGAGGAGGCGGTGCAGGTCTCACACGGATCTGTGACGGCACACCCCGGAGGCAACGAACCTGGCTGCCGGGCCGAGTTCGGAGCCACGAGGGGCGGCCTCATCGGCCTCTGCTGCAGTCCGGTCATCGCATCGACCCCCGCAGGCAGGGGTGGGGCGGATTCGGTCGCGAAGGTCCGTGTATGTGCCGGCGACACCGGGCCTGGGAGGCCGACCACTTCACCGCAACCCGCGACGCAGGACGCGAGGCAGACCAGGGCCACGAACTGCGTCATCGTGCGGACCGCGGACATCACCTGCAGGTGCAACGGTTGGAAGCCAGTTGAGTTACATCGCGCAACGCCGGCTGCCACCACAGATTCTCGATCCTCTTCAATAAAGCAAGCAAGTTCAATGAGGCAAGCAAGGTGATCCTGCCCAAGATCCGAGATCCGCGGTTCATCACGGTGCGCCGCGGTGGCACCCTCCAGGACGAGGATCACCGCCGCCTGGCCGTCTGGGCCGCCGACTGCGCGCAGCACGTGCTCCACCACTTCGAGCAGGCGCGGCCCGACGACGACCGTCCACGTCGGGCGATCGAGCTCGGGCGTGCCTGGGCACGGGGTGCGATCAGGTGGCAAGAGGCCCGCATGGCGGCGGGCCATGCCAACGGCGCGGCCAGGGACCTGGCCGGGGCGCCCCGCTTCGCCGCCTATGCCGCCGCCCAGGCCGCGGCCGTGGGCCACGTGGCGGCCCACGAGCTGGGTGCTGCGGCTTACGCGATCAAGGCGGTGCGAGCGGCGGCGACCCAGGACAACGGCGACGCCGCCGGCCGCTCGGAATGCCGGTGGCAGCGCGCGCAACTTCCCGACGAGATCCGAGAGCTCGTCCTCGACGACCAGCGCCTGCGCAACGAGTTGTGCTGGTTCGCGTTCGACTGCTGAAGGCGCGGGCCGAACGACTTCGGCAACCGTCAACGCGAGCAGCCAGATGATGCAGGTCACCGGTTCGGGCGTTCTCTCGGCGCCTTGCGGCGGCGGGAAGGGCTAGGCCCGAGCGCCAGGACCGGCATTGCCAATTCGGCCGTGCCGGTCCTGAATCCAGGTCCGGGCCGTCAAACTTAGGTCGTGCCCGACCCCACCGAGCTCGACCCGAAAACGCAGTTCCGGGAGCTCTACGACAAGGAATATGTGTCGGTCTACCGAGCCATCCGCGGTGTCGTGCTCGACTCGGCGGCCGCGGAGGACCTGACCCAGGAGACCTTCGTCCGCGCGTATCGCGCGAGGCACCGCTACACGCCGACTGCGCCACCCGGCGCGTGGCTGCGCCGGATCGGCATCAACCTCGCGATCTCCCACCTCCGCCGGCAGAAGCTGGCCCGGTTCCTCCCCGCCAAGCTCTACGTCGCGCCCGACCGGCGGGACTACGACCGGGCCGAAGCGCGTGATGTCGTGAGCAAGGCGATGGCCGAGCTGAGCCCGAAGTTGAGGGCGGCGATCGTCCTCCACTATTACGAGGGATTGACTCGGGAGGAGATCGCGGAGGTCCTCGGCGTGCCCGCCGGGACGGTTGCCTCCCGGATCGCCAAGGCGGTCGCGATCATGCGAAGAACGATGGGAAGCGATCAGCAACCGGACGCCACGCGTTCGAGTAGTGAAGGTGCCCTACGTGGAAGATAAAACCACTCGGGGAGGGTTCGACACGCCCTCCGAAGCAGACGTCAGCCGGATGATCCGGGCTCAGATTGAAACCTGGAAACCCCGGCGCGGCCCGGACTGGGCGGACATGATGATTCGTCTTGCCGCCGCCGGGCCATCGCCGTGGGTGGTCTACACGACCGCAAGCGCCGCTCTCGTCGTGATCCTGTTCGCCGCCTTCCTGGTCGGGTCCTGGCTGCAGCTGGGAGCGCTCGGCCCGGCGCCCGTGGAGAGCCACCTGCACTAGAGGCGCTAGATGAGGAGGTCGAACTCCTCGGCTATTCCTCGCTCGCGCGCGGCCTTGACCACGGCCGAGCCGGCCGCCAGGTCCCACAGGGCCAGGCCGTGCGACTCGAAAAGCGTGATGCCGCGAGCCTTCGGCGCCTTCCATCTGCCGGCGACCACCGCTCCAAGCTCGACGGCATGATCCCAGTCGAACTGGCCCGCTTCGTGTGCCTGCAACAGGTCGCCGCTCTCGAGCTGCGCGGCGCCAAGCTGGTCGACGACGACCGTCTGAGCCCGGGCGACCAGGGCCGGCGGTATCTCCGCGCGCTGCACGAAGTTCGACCCTGCCGCGATGACGAGGGCGTGTGGTTCCACCCAGGCGGCATCCAGCACCGGCGACGAGCTCGTCGTGATCGTCACGACCACGTCGGCACCGCGGACGGCAGCCTCCGCGCTCTGAGCGGCGATGACGTCGATGCCGAGGTGGTCCTTCTGCTCGAGCGCGAACGACGTGCGGCGGCCCGGGTCGCGGCTGAAGACACGCAGCTGCCGGATGTTGAGGACCTGGGACAGCGCAAGGGCCTGGGTGGACGCCTGCCAGCCGGCGCCGATCATCGCCACGGTCGCGTCTTTGGTCGGGGCCAGGGCCCGCGCCGCCACGGCCGATGCGGCGCCGGTCCGATAGGCGCCCATGAAGTCGGCCTCGATCATGGCCTGGAGCGCCCCGTCGAGGCCGAACATCACGACGAGAAAGCGCGCCCGGCCGCCCGCGACCGTGTACGCCTTGAGCCCGGTGCAGCGCCCGCCGGGGTATGAAGCGAACATCACGTTGAGCAGCCCGCCCGGGGCATAGGCGCGCCGCCGAGGCTCGTTTTGGGCCTTTCCCTCGCCGAGCTCGCGCATCGCCGACTCGACGGCGGCGATCACGTCGTCCATCTCGATGAGGCCCTGGACGTCGGCCTCGCGAAGGATCAAAGCCATGGTCAGGGAGAATAGCGGCCTATGGCCGCCGGACAGCTGAACGTCGGACTCATCGGGCTCGGGACCGTTGGCGCTCAGGTCGCCGACCGGATGCTGTCCTGGGGCCCGCAGCTGTCTCGGCGGGCGGGCGTCGAGCTGTGCCTCAAGCGGGTCCTCGTGCGCGACCTCGCCAAGCGCCGTGCGGTCGACGTTCCGACCGAGATCCTGACCACCGACCCGGACGTGCTTCTGTCCGACCCCGAGATCGAAGTCCTGGTCGAGGTCGCGGGCGGGGACGAGCCCATGCGCACCTACCTGGAGCGTGCGATCCAGGCCGGCAAGCACGTGATCACTGCGAACAAGGTCGTGATGGCCAAGCACGGGCCGGAGCTGCTCGACCAGGCTGCCGAGCGCAACGTCGACCTGTACTTCGAGGCGGCGGTCGGGGGCGGCATCCCGCTCATCAGCACCTTTCGCACCGACCTCCAGGCGAACCGGATCGAGCGGGTGTCGGCGGTCATCAACGGGACGACCAACTACGTCCTTGGGCGGATGGCGACCGCGGGGCTTCCGCTCGCGGAGGCGGTGGCGGAGGCGCAGGTGGCGGGCTACGCCGAGGCCGACCCGACCGACGACGTGGGCGGCTTCGACGCGACGTACAAGCTGGCGATCCTGGCCTCGATCGCCTACGAGATCAAGGTGCGCCCGGACGAGATCTACCGCGAAGGAATCGAAGGAGTCGAGCCGATCGACTTCCGCTACGCGCGCGAGCTGGGCTACGCGATCAAGCTCATCGCCCACAGCGGGCGACACCCTGGCCGGGTGGAGGCGCGTGTCCACCCGGCGATGGTCCCGCTCGACCACCCGCTCGCGCGCGTGGAAGGCGCCGAGAACGCCGTCTTCGTGGAAGGCGACCTGGTGGGGCAGGTGCTGCTCGTCGGACAGGGGGCGGGGGGCAGGCCGACCGCATCGGCGGTGGTGGGCGACCTGATCGACCTCGCACGATCGATCCGCAGAGGAGTGCAGAGTCGCCCTTCGTTCAGCTTCGACGACAGGGTCGGCGTCGTTCCCATCGGAGAGGTCGTCACGCGGGCGTACTACCGCCTCAAGGTCAACGACGAGCCCGGCGTGATCGCGGCGATCGGCCAGGTGTTCGCGGAGGAGCGCGTGAGCATCTCGAGCTTCATCCAGAAGGACGCGTGGTCTCACGATCAGACCGTCGAGCTCGTGGTCACCACGCACCCGGCCCTCGACGCGAGCCTGCAGCGGGCGCGGGAGCGGATGGCGACGTTGAAGCCGGTGCGTGCGGTGTCGTCCTTCCTGCGCGTGTTCTGATCGTCGCCGTGGGCGTCATCAGCCGCTACCGCGACCGCCTCCCCGTCGGGCCCAAGACTCCGGAGGTCGACCTGAACGAGGGCTCGACCCCGCTCGTGCCGAGCCGCAACATCGGCAAGGCGCTAGGGATAAGCCGCCTGTACTTCAAGTACGAAGGGCTGAACCCGACCGGGTCTTTCAAGGACCGCGGGATGGTCGTCGCGGTGGCGAAGGCGCTGGAGGCCGGCAGTCGCGTCTTCATGTGCGCTTCGACAGGCAACACCTCCGCCTCGATGGCGGCCTATGCCGCACGAACCGGGTCACGCGCCATCGTCGTGGTGCCGGCCGGGGCCGGGCGCGCGCAGGGCGCACCTCCGGACATCGCCCTCAACAAGCTCTCGCAGGCGCTCCTGTACGGCGCCAAGGTGATCGCCATGCGCGGCAACTTCGATCACGCGCTCGAGACGGTGCGCGAGCTGACCGATCGCTACCCGGTGGCCCTGATGAACTCGGTGAACCCACACCGCATCGAGGGGCAGAAGACGGCGGCCTTCGAGATCGTCGATGAGCTTGGCGACGCCCCAGACTACCTGTTGCTCCCGGTCGGCAACGCCGGCAACATCACCGCTTACTGGAAGGGATTCCGCGAATACCAGTCGGCCGGCAAGGCGGCGCGCCTGCCGCGGATGGTGGGCGCCCAGGCGGAGGGCGCCGCTCCCATCGTCGCCGGCCATCCGGTAGCCAACCCGAAAACCGTTGCCTCGGCCATCAGGATCGGCAATCCGGCCTCCTGGGAAGGCGCGACCTCGGCCCGCGACGAGTCGGGCGGGGTGATAGAGGCGGTCACGGACACGGAGATCCTGGCCGCCCAGGTGAGGCTCGCCGGAACGGAAGGCCTGTTCGCCGAGCCGGCATCCTGCGCCCCTCTCGCGCTCCTCTTCCGGCTCGTGCGCGAAGGCAAGATCGAGAAGGACTCGACCGCGGTCGTCGTCCTGACCGGGTCGGGCCTCAAAGACCCTGACGCTGCGCTTAAAAACGTCGAACCGCCGATTGAATTCGACGGAGATGCGCGCACACTCGCTAAGGTCTTGAAGCTGTGAAGGTGTGGCGCTGAGTTGAGGATCAAGGTCCCGGCGTCCATCGCCAATATCGGCCCGGGCTTCGACTGCATGGCGATGGCCATCGACATGTGGCTGGAAGTCGAGGCCACCGAGGCGCAGCGCCCGGCGTGGGACTACGAGGGTGAGGCCTCCGATTACCTCTACGCCCATGAGAACCCGTTCACCCGCCTGAACATGAGAGGACGCGTGCGCAGCGAGATCCCAATGGGGGTCGGCCTGGGCAGCAGCGCGGCGGCACGCCTGGCGGCGTCCGCGCTCAGCAGCCCGTGGGACGTGAAGAGCCACGTCATCGATGCCGGCGCGGACGAGGGCCACTTCGACAATGTCGCCGCGTCGGCCGCTGGAGGCATCCGCATCGTGTCCGACCGGGTCGACGAGAAGCTGCCGAATCCCGGGTGGGGCCTCGCCCTGTTCATAGCCCACCAGCCGCTGGCGACCGAGAAGGCGCGCGCGGTCCTGCCTGACTCCGTGTCGCTCGCCGACGCTTCGTTCAACGCGTCGCGGACCGCCCTGCTGGTGAGGGCGATCATGTCGAAGCGACCGTCGCTGCTTGCCGAGGCGCTGCGCGACCGCCTGCACCAACCCCACCGGCTGCACCTGTACCCGTGGACGGAAGAGGTGATCCGCGTGGCCGAAGCTGCGGGTGCTTACGGCGCGGCGATCTGCGGCGCGGGACCAAGCGTGTTCGCGTTCTGCGCCCCCTCGCAGGCGGCGCGCGTGGCCAAGGCCATGGAGGAGTCGCACCCGCTGCGGGGTCGAGCGGTGGTCACGAAGATCACCGACAAGGGAATGTTCCGCACGTTGTGATCGTCCAGAAGTACGGCGGTACGTCGGTCGCCACGGCCGCGCGGATCCGCCGAGTCAGCCGCCGCATCGCGGCCACCGTGAAGCAGGGGCACGACGTCGTCGCGGTCGTCTCGGCGATGGGTCACACCACCGACCGCCTGATCTCGCTTGCGGAAAGCGTCAACCCAGAACCACCCGCACGCGAGCTCGACATGCTGGTCGCCAACGGCGAGACCATCACGGCGCCGCTCGTCGCGATGTGCCTGCAGGGCATGGGCGTGCCCGCGATGTCGCTGTCGGGCGCGCAAGCAGGGGTGCGCACGAGCGCCCATCACTCCCGCGCTCGGATCCGTGACATCAAGCCCGACCGCATCCTCGAGGCGCTGCGCCAGAAGAAGGTCCCGGTCGTCGCCGGCTTCCAGGGCATCACGGAGGACCTCGAGATCACGACGCTGGGCCGTGGCGGCTCCGACACCACCGCGGTCGCGCTTGCGGCCGCACTGAAAGCTCAGGTGTGCGAGATCTACACCGACGTCGACGGCATCTACACCGCCGATCCGCGGATCGTGAAGAACGCGCGCAAGCTCTCGCACATCCAGTACGACGAGATGCTGGAGCTGGCAGCCGTCGGGGCGCGCGTCATGCACCCGCGTGCCGTGGAGATCGGCGAGCTGTACGGGATGCCGATCCACGTGCGTTCGAGCTTTCACGATGGCGTCGGTACGATGATCGTCGCGAAAGTACCGATGGAAGACAGGCAGCGGGTGCGCGGAATCGCCGAGGAGACAAAGGTCGCGAAGATCACAGTGGTCGGCGTGCGCGACAGGCCGGGTGTCGCCGCGGCCGTCTTCGAGCCACTTGCCGCGGCGGGCATCTCCGTCGACGTCATCGTGCAGAACATCGGCCGCTCGGGCCACACCGACCTCACGTTCTCCGTGGCCGAGTCCGACCTGAAAGCCGCGGAAAAGCTCGTCAAGGCCGCGGCGAAGGCCGTGGGAGCCAAGAAGGTCTCCTCCGCCGGAGGCATCGCGAAGCTGTCCATCGTCGGAACAGGGATGCTGGGAACACCGGGCATCGCCGCCCGCATGTTCCGAGCCCTCGCCGACGCGGGGATCAATATCGAGATGATCAGCACGTCGGAGATCCGCATCACCGCGCTGGTCGCCCGCGACCAAGTCGCCAAGGGCGTCCGCATACTGCACCAGGCTTTCGAGCTCGACCAGGAACTCGTCTAGATGCCGGTCAATGTGGCGATCGTCGGCCCGCCCGGGGCCGGCAAGAGCACGCTTTTCAACGCCCTGACCGCCGGCCGCGGCGCGGACGGCGTAGGGATGGTGGACGTCCCAGACGAGCGCCTGGGCCGCCTCACCGACGCGGTGAAGCCGGCCAAGACCACCCCGGCCCAGGTTCGCGTGGAGGACACCCCGCCCGGCAGCCGCGCCCAGCGCGTGGCCTTCGCGCGCCAGGCCGACGTGCTCGTCAAGGTCGCGCGCTGCTTCGGGCCCGACTCGGACCCCGCCGTCGAGCTCGAAGAGTTCGCGCTCGACCTCGTGCTCGCGGACCTCGCGTCCGTGGAGAAGCGGCTGGAGGTGGTGGCCAAAGAGGCGCGCGCCGGAAAGAAGGACGCACAGTCCGAAACGGACGTGCTGCGCGCGGCCAAAGAGCACCTTGACGCCGGCAAGCAGCTGCGCACGCTCGAGCTGGAGCCCGACCAGCGAGCCTTGCTGCTAGGCATCTTTCCGGTGACCTTGAAGCCGGCGGTCTATGTCGCGAATGCCGCCGACGAGCTGCTGCCCGGCGGCGGCGAGCCGGCGGCAAAGGTTGCAAAGCTCGCGGCAGCCGAAGGCGCCCCATCGATCACGCTGTCGGCGCGCCTCGAATCCGAGCTCGGCGAGCTCGAGCCTTCGGAGCAGGCGGAGATGCGAGCCGGCTACGGCATCGACGAGTCGGGCCTGGGCCGCATCGCACGAGCGGTGTGGGAGGTGGGCGGCCTCATCACTTACTTCACGGCGGGCGAGCCCGAGGTGCGCGCCTGGCCGTGCGAGCGCGACGCACCTGCGCCCATCGCGGCGTCCAAGATCCACACCGATTTCGAGAAGCACTTCATCCGCGCCGAGGTGACGTCTGTCGACGAGCTGGTGGCCGCGGGCTCCATGGACGCGCTCCGCGCGGCGGGCAGGCTCCGCGTCGAAGGTCGCGACTACAGGGTCAAGGACGGCGACGTGGTGTTCTTCCGAATCGGCCGCTGAAGAGGTTCAGTTCAACAGCGGTCCGATCTGCTGCCAGGCGACCGAGGCCAGCCATGCGAGGACGGCGACCGCAGCGACGATCAGCAACCACTTCATGAAAATGACTAACGGGAACGACCGCGCCTGCCTTGCGTCCGCGCCTCAGCCGATGCCGCAGGCCTCGCGGGTCGGCCGGCGGAACAGGAAGATCAGGATGGGGATGCCGACGATCACGATCGACCATGCGGCCGCCGCAATCACGGCGGCGACCCATCCCCAGGCACGCAGGCGTCGCAGGCCGTAGTAGGCGACGGCGTGGAGCGCAGCGGCTCCTATCTCGAGCCCGAGCACGATCACCGATTCGACGACGAGCACCGTGTCCAGGTCGGTCTTGATCCCGGCTGAGATCAGTTCCTGCCTCAGCACGTCGCGGCCGGCCGGCGCCGCCAGGACCGCGGCGAACTGGGCGAGCTGGATCAGCCAGAAGACGGCCCCGGCCGCGAACAGGTAGGGCAGCAGGCGCAGCCTGCGGTCATGGGCACCGGGCTCGCCAGGACCGTGCGCCGGGGGTCGCAGCGGGGAGGGAGGACGCGGGCGCTGCTCCTGCTCAGGGGGCTGCCAGCGCGCGCCGCCGCAACGCGGACAGTAGCTGTGACCCGGCCCGAGCGCGGCACCGCAGTGGACGCAGAAGCCGGAGTTCACGATTCCCGCCTCAAATGCTTGACAGCAACTACATTCAGGGTTATAAATCTCGCCGGGACACAACATATCGTAGCCAACGTCTCAGCCCGTTGAGTCCCACGGCCCAACGACAGGCAGGCGGATTTCTCCATAGGTCGCACTCCACGTCGCAGCACCGGCTTCTCCGACCGCCTGCCTGTTCCCATCTCGCCGTCTAGACTTGCAGATCGATGAGCCGCAAGGGCAAGAAGCGGACCAAGGGCAAGTTCCGGCCCCCGGTGCGACCGGCCGGGCCGCTGACGGCGACGGGAGGCGTCGCCGCCGGCACGACTCCGGCTGCCGCCGCAACGCAGGCGCGTGGCATTTCGCAGGCGCGTGTCGGGGGCGACCAGGCCCTTGTCCGCGCGGTCGAGATGTCGCTCGGCGCGCGCAACCAGGTCGTCAGAGGGCGTGGCGGCCGCATGATCGTGGACTCCGGTGATCCGTCGATCCCGCTCGACCGCGTGCCGTACTTCACGAGGGACCTCGTCCGGCTGGCCGTGGTCGGCGTGGCCATGCTCGTCCTCCTCGGCGTCGGCTCGGTCACGGTACCCCTGCTCGTCAAGTAGCGAATCGCGCTAACTGCGTAGACATAGGGGAATTCGAAACCCTAAAGTTCGTCCACCATGTCCGTGGCGACCGGCGAATCCGCAGGCCAGACCGTCCCCCGGCGCAGGTCCAGGCACGCCGATCACCGCCATCCGGTCAACGTCATCCATCACGAGGAAGCGACGTTCGGCGAGTCACTGGCCGACACGATCGCGGCGGGAATCGGCTCATGGAAGTTCCTCATCATCCAGACGGTCGCGGTGCTCTGCTGGGTGGGCCTCAACATCGTCGGCCTCGTCAGGCACTGGGACCCGTTTCCCTTCATCCTCCTGAACCTTCTCTTCAGCGTCCAGGCGGCCTACACCGGCCCGGTGCTGCTGCTCGCGGGCAACCGGCAGGCGCAGAAGGACAGGCTCACGCTCGAGCATGCGGCGGAGGAGGCGGACAAGGCGGACCACCAGAACGTGATGATCCTCAAGGCCATTGAGAAGAACACCGAATTGACCGTGACCATCCTGCGCCACGTGGAGAAGATGGTCACCGAGCACGTGGAGCAGGACCAGGCCGCAAGGCAGGCTTAGAGACCCCGCCCGTAAACTCACGGCGTGCGGGTCATCCTCTTCACCGGTAAAGGTGGCGTCGGCAAGACGTCGGTGGCCGCCGCCACGGCTGTCAGGTGCGCCGCAGCCGGCTACCGGACGGTGATCATGAGCACAGATCCCGCCCACTCGCTGGGTGATTCGTTCGACCTCGAGCTGGGCACAGACCTCACGCCCGTCGGCGACAACCTGTGGGCGCACGAAGTCTCGTCGTTGCACGAGATGCAGCGACACTGGGTGAAGCTGCACGAGTACGCGGCCGAGGTGTTCGCCACGCAGGGCCTGGACGAGGTGATCGCCGACGAGGTGGCCAACCCGCCCGGCATGGACGAGATCGCGTCATTGATGTGGATCAAGCACTACGCCCAGCGCGACCAGCACGACGTCCTGATCGTCGACTGCGCCCCCACGGGCGAGACGCTGCAGCTCCTCACGTTCCCCGACGCCGCGAAGTGGTGGCTCGACAAGATCTACCCCTGGGAGCGGCGGGCCATGCGAGTGGCGAGGCCGGTGCTGCAGCCGATGATGGGCATCCCCCTTCCGTCCGACGAGATCT
>Ga0070741_10012533_pt1 | contig 15283 bp, 13 predicted proteins | sample Coa_R1_4_FD_66440 | JGI IMG/M metagenome (GOLD analysis project Ga0070741, IMG submission 66440) | Surface soil microbial communities from Centralia Pennsylvania, which are recovering from an underground coalmine fire - Coalmine... | ecosystem: Environmental > Terrestrial > Soil > Unclassified ... | reverse complement strand
ATCAAAGCGATTGCCGAGATCGCGGGCCGAGGGCGTCACGATAGTCTTTGGGCCAATATAGATTTTGCGCGACTCCCGGATAGCCCGGCGAACGTCATCCTCGCATACAAAATCCGTGATGCGAACCTCCGCTGCCGGGGGGCCAGGATTCGGAAGTGGGCTTTCTGCCGGGGCCTCCGCCCTCAGAGCGGCCTGCGCGCGGGGTGCTCCCCGGGCGGCCAGAAAACGGTCCACCACTTCTGCGGCCGCACACGAGACCTCGGACCGCGGCCATGCGCCGATCCCCCGCGACCCCAAATAGCGCTCTACGGACGCGGCGATGGCCTGGCGATCGATACCGGCGGAGGCCGCCGCTCCCCGGGCAATCTCTAGCGGTACCTCAAATGCCTCTTCCGCCTTCCGGACGGCATAGGCTAGGCGCTTGATATTAATCAAATGCTGAGGGCCGACGTTATCACTGGTAATGTTGCCTGCGGCGGCGCCGCATCCGAGCGTCATGGAAGGGAATACGTTGGTGGTGATTCCAGTAGAACCCTGCGGCGCCGGCGTATTAACCAGAACCCGGTTCGCCGGCATGCGCAAAGCGTATTCCCGAATTCGGGCGTCGTCTTTAGAAAAAATGACGCAGGTATGGCCGAGCCCTCCAAAGCGCAGCAGGCTCTCACAGATCTTCATGGAGGCAGCGAAATCCGTCGTGAAATAGAGCGCCAGCACCGGCGACAGCTTTTCCACGGAGAGCGGATGTTGCTTGCCTACACCCTCGAGCTCCACGACCAGAATCGGAGTGTCGGGCGGAACCGTGAAGCCGGCCATCTGCGCGATTCTTGGCGCCGGCTGGCCGACGCACTTCGGATTAATGGTCCAGTTCGGCGTAATCAGCAGCTTTGCAAGCGCTTCTTTTTGGACTGCGTCGCAAAAGAAAGCCCGCCGTTTTCGCAGCTCGGAAGTTACTGCCTCACGCAGCGCTTCTTCGGTCACCAGCGCCTGTTCGCTCGAGCAGACCGTTCCGTAGTCGAAAGATTTGCCTTCCACGATTTTGGCGACAGCATCGGGGATATCCGCCGAGCGTTCTACCAGTACCGGAACATTCCCCGGCCCCACACCGATAGCAGGTTTGCCGCTCGAATAAGCTGCCCGTACAATGCCGTGCCCGCCGGTCGACAGGATGACTCCGGTGCGCTCGTGCCGCATCAGCGCGTTAGTGCCTTCGAGCGTGGGAGACGTGATGCACTGAATCAAGTCTTCCGGCGCTCCGGCGTCGCGCGCCGCGCGATAAAGCACATCCGCTGTTTCGCAGGTACAGCGTTTTGCGTTTGGGTGGGGGCTCAGCACCACCGCGTTGCCGGCTTTAAGTGAAATCAAAATCTTGTATATGGCCGTGGAAGTGGGATTCGTTGTTGGAAGAATGGCCGCTACCACTCCGACGGGTACTCCGATCTCTACCACGCGCTCTTCGGCCAGCTCGCGCAAGATTCCGATCGTGCGCATTCCCCGCATCTTTCGGGGCAGCAGGTCCGCGCAAAGCAGATTCTTCGCCGTTTTATCTGCCGCGTTTCCGTACCCGGTTTCCTCTACCGCAAGTTCAGCCAGGCGGCGCGCATGATCGCGCCCGGCGGCAGCCATCCGCTCCACGATGGCATCAACCTGCTCCTGTGTGAATGTACGGTAGTTCTGCCAGGCGGCGAAGGCTTTCTCAACCTTGGTCCGGACCTCTTGGATCGAAACGAGGTCTTTGTCGTGCAGCATTAACCGAGAGACTTCTTGCCCGTTGAGGAGCCGGGCAGCGCCTTTTCCACCTCTTCATGAGGGCGTGGGATAACATGAACACTTACCAACTCACCCACCCGGCGCGCCGCCGCGGCGCCAGCATCCGTGGCAGCCTTCACGGCGCCGACATCTCCCCGGACCGTGACGGTGACGTAACCCGCTCCGATGAATTCCTTGCCGGTGAGCACGACATTCGCGGTCTTTACCATTGCGTCGGCAGCCTCGATCGCGCCCACCAGTCCCTTTGTTTCGATTAGGCCCAGCGCCTCCATTGTGCCTCCAGGAAATAAGAAAACCTTACCGTACCACAGCCCGGCGGTCCACGGTGCGAAAACCCTACACTTTTTGAAAAGGAAACGGAAGGCGAAAAAGGAAAAGGTTCCAAGTGACTTGATTTCCAGCCAAGCTCGCCACCGGCATGCACGGCGCTAAGCTTTGCAGTCAGAAAACCCGAGCGTTTATCCAGTGGCTCCACGCTGTTCTTTTTGAGAACAACGCTTCAATGCCGCCGAATCCGTCTGCAAGGTCTTACTGACCGGAGCCGACATCTCGAAACGGCCTTTCGCTCGCTTGCAACGATTGTCCGTTTCCGGACCTCCATTGCAGGGTCAAAGCTCCCGGCCTGCCTCTTCAATGCCTTGCGCTGCATCCAGCGAACTCGTTCGATTTGCAACTCCGCGCTCCGGTCAATTTCTCAACCGGGGCGCTCTCAACGCCACAAACCCGTTTTCCGCCGTTGGCACCGCAAGTCCGATGACGCCTCAGATCTCCACTCCCCTTCAGGGAGTTGCCTCCCTTCGGGATCAACGCGTTCAATCTGATTTGCCACCGTGTGACTCGTCTTTCCGATTAGCCCGATTTCCTTTCGCTCCCCGTAACCAGCCTGTTTCCAGGATGGCTAACGGCTCACCGTTCCAGGTTCGCTACCGTTCGGATGACTTGCTGTTCCTCAAACCTCTTGGAACCTCTTTCATCATGCTCCCGGCGGTTGTTACAGTCAAATGAATTTTGGGGATGCAGGCTGCTTTTCCTCAAGAAACATCTGCTTTTGTTTGAGGCACTTAACCAACTCCGAGGCATGATTTGCTGTGGATAAAACGACTGAGCATTGTTCTGTTTGATACGTAGGCGCTGCATCAGCGTTTTGCGGCGAACAGTTCGGTCCAGGAGTTATCGAGCGAGGTCCACTGATCCGGCTCCTGCCAGGATGGAGCCATTTCCGGAATGTGCAGCATGCCATGCCCGTCCGCGCAGACCAGTTCCGTGCCGGCCCAGTTGAGCAGCAGGCAGCCCGGGCAGCCGACTTGCGCGGCTAAACCCAAACGTCGAAGACAAACTCGGCATCGGCGGCGCTGGTCATAAATGGACCAGGAAAGCACACCCATGCAACCCAGCAGAAACAACCACGTTGATAGCGGCTCCGTACGAAGGTCGGTGCCGCCGATCATCGTGATGGAGGGCGCCCAAGTAAACTCCAACCCGGCCAATAGCACCACGATCAGCAAAAGCAGAGTCTTTACGCCGAAGAACACAACCTGCCGCAAATTCATGCCGGTGAGTCGCGAGCGAAAGCTTGCAATGGTGATCACGATGGCCAACACGAAAGCGAGGGCGAAGGAACCAAACACCAGGCGAACCCGGTCCTGCAGCGGCGATAGCTCGACAATACTGTCCCATGCGCCTACGCCGGCCGCCCGTACGATCGATCCCAGCTCCATTTCCGCAGCCTTCTTCGCGACCTCCGGATAAAGGCGCACCACAACTCCTGTGCGTACCTGCCGCGTCTGCGTCGACGGTGAGGCCACCGACCACACAGCAATGTGGCGGGACAAAAACCAAAACCGGTTCTCGAGCACGCCTGCCACCCGATAGCGTTTGCCGCTGAGCAGAATGCTCATGTTGCCGTTTAGACGCCGTCCTCCGTAGTTGCGCCGCCAAAATTCATACGTCAGCACAACACAATCGGAGCAGGATCGAAAGTCATCGCGCCGAAACACGCGGCCGTCGTTTCCGCGCGCCCCCAGCAGCGAGAAGAAATTCTCGCTTACCCGGGCGCCGAGGATCTGAACAGAACGGCCCGCTAAGTCTACAATCGACTCCTCTCGCCACGCATACGTCGCCACGCCTTCAAGCAGCTTGCTCTGGATCTGCCATAGCGGCACCCAGTTGGTCTGAATTCCGGTGCGGCTCGACAAGGGCGCCACTCCCTGCGAAACGGTTGCGATCCTGCGCGCATCCGCGTACGGCAACGGCAAGAGAACAGCGCGGGTCATAGGAAGCAAGCCGCTTACGAGCCCAATGGCAATGATCACAGCCGTGATACCCGCCAGGCAAAACCACGGCGATTGTGAGCAGCGCACCAGATCATCGAGCAGCCGTTCTCTTTCGAACAGGCGAAACCAATGCCAAGCGGCATCGAGGAGCGATCCGCGCGCGAATTGCCGCAGCTTCGATTGAGCCTGGGCTTCGGAGTCGCCTCTCTCGCGCATCCGCAGAAAAGCGTGCTGCAGTTCTGCTTCCCACTCCATTCGCCACTCGGTTCGTAAGCAAGCCGGAACCAGCAGACTCGCTATCCGTACGAAAAGCAGCGAGCGTTCGAGAGTATCGAGCATCGGGTCGCGCCGTCTCACCGGTCTACCTCACGATCGCCTCGGCTTGTCTTCCAGCGCCATGTGCTGCAACAGTGGATATCGCTGTACTGCCCGCGCCAGAGTTTGTTCTCCAAAGCCTGTCAGCTTGTAATACTTTCGCGGAGGCCGTTGCCCGGCGACCGCTTTGGTCTGTTTTTCCCATTTCGACTGGATTAGCCCGAGATGTTCCAGCCGCCGGAGCGCCGGGTATACTGTGCCGCTCGGCAGGCCTGTAGCCTCCATGATGTCGAAGCCATAGGAGTGGCCGGAGCCGATGATTTGCAGGATCAGAGCCGAGGTATGCGAGAGTTTGACTTCGTCGCTCATGAACGGCTCCCGCCCATCAGAGATATTCTATAGCACGAGGTATTGTAGAAAGCTACATAGGGTGCTACAATCACATCGTTCGGGACGGCGAACGGGCAATGGATCATGGGGGTCTGGATGTTCGGGCACTCACGAAGAAGTACCGCAATCGCGCGGTAGTGGATCATGTAAGCTTTACGGTGCCGCCCGGCGAAGTGACCGGCTATTTGGGGCCGAATGGCTCGGGAAAGTCCACCACGGTCAAAATGCTCACTGGGCTGTTGCCTGCGACCTCAGGACAGATCCTTTGGAATGGTTGCGATATCCGGCATGATCTGATCGGTTTTAAGCGCCGGCTGGGTTACGTTCCCGAAGAGGCCTATGTCTATCCGCATCTGACGGGTCTGGAGTACCTTCAGCTCATCGGGCGCCTCCGGCAATTGCCGGAGACCGTTGTCGAACGCAAGGCCAACGAGCTTCTCCGGCTGTTATGGCTGCACGAATACAGGTATTCACCAATCTCCGCATATTCCAAAGGAATGAAGCAGCGCGTGCTCATCGCCAGCGCGCTGCTCCACGATCCCGATCTGCTGATTTTCGATGAGCCGCTTTCGGGACTGGACATTACGTCCGCGCTGCTGCTCCACGAGCTGATCGCGGAATTGGCGCGGCGCGGCAAAACGATCATGTACATTTCTCACGTGCTGGAAATCACGGAGAAGGTCTGCGCCCGCGTCATTATTCTTTACCAAGGCAGGATCGTGGCCAACGACGCAGTTGGACGCCTGCGGGACCTGATGCAGCTACCGTCACTCGAAATGATTTTCCGGCAGCTTGCGCAGCATGAAGACGTCAGGACCACTGCGCGCGATCTTGTGACCGTCATGCAGGAGAGCTGATGAGCCCCTGGTTCATCCTCCTGGTGCGGCATTTTTTCGGCCGTTTTTTTGATAACGAGCTTGTCTCGCAAGGCGCGGAAATGCGGACCAACGTGGTCCAGGCTCTGGGATTGGTTGCCGTCCCCGGCATGTTCGTTTCGTTCTACATGCTGCCGCAGCGCGTCCGCTTCGATCAGCCGTTCGCGCGAGGATGGATCCTCATCAGCGACTATTACTTCTTCGTTCTGTACTCGATGATTGTGATGGGGCTGGTCATGGTCTTCGAATGGGATGCGCTGTTTCCGGACCGCAAGGACTATCTCATTCTTACGCCCCTGCCGCTCCGCGACCACGGCATCTTCGCGGCCAAGACCCTCGCGCTGGTCTTGTTTCTGAGCTTGTTTGTAGTGGATACAAATCTCTTTTGTACTCTCCTGGCCCCGCTCATTACCGGGCCGGCCGGCACGCCGCCGCCCGTCATATGGAGGCTGGTTTGGGCGCACCTGGTCGCTGTAGTCTCAGGAGGAGTATTTGTCGCCCTCACATTCGCCAGCCTGCAAGGTCTGCTCATCAACGTGCTGACTGCCCGCGCGTTCCGGCGCGTTTCGTCCTGGGTGCAGATGGCCGCGATGGGCCTGCTGATCACGGTCCTGTTCTTGACCCCGCTTATCTGCGCCAGCATCCGGCCTCTTGTCGAACGGGACAGTCCGCTGCTGCGCTGCTTTCCTCCGTTCTGGTTCCTTGGGCTGTATATGGACATGCTGCCCGGCCGGCCCGGGGGCCCCATTTTTCAAGAGCTGGCGCCGCTGGCGCGCAAAGCGCTGGCAATTTCCGCCGTTGCGTTCGCGGTGACGTACCTGGCCGGCTACCGAAGACACGCACGGCGCGTGATGGAGAGCGTGGAGACGGCCGCTGATGGTCCCGGACGGCTGCGCCGGAGCTTCGATCGCCTGGTCAACCGCTGGCTGCTCCCGCATCCTCTAGACCGCGCAACATTTCACTTCATCAGCAATACGATTTTGCGCAATGCCAGGCAACGGCTCGTCCTCGCTACGTATGGAGGCATCGCTATCGCGCTTGCCGCTCCCAGCCTGGTCCAGATCGGCGCCAGGCCGGGATCCGCCGTGATCGCGTTTGTGGCGGATGGCTTGCTCGTCGTGCCTCTGACGCTCTCCTTTTTCACTGTTTCCGGGCTCCGCGCCGCCTTCAATTTTCCAACCGAACTCCGAGCCAACTGGATCTTTCAGGTGTGCGAGAGCGAGGAGCGCATCATGCATCTGAGAGCCGTGAGGAAGTGGATGATCGTCATGGGCCTCGTGCCGCTATTCGCAGTGTTGGCGCCATTTGAAGTGATCTTCCGCGGTTGGATGCCGGCTCTGATTCATCTCAGCTTTGCACTGCTGCTCTCGCTCATTCTGCTGAACGTGCTGCTCGTCTGGTTCCGAAAAATCCCATTCACCTGCTCATATTTTCCCGGGAAGAGCAGCATGGCGGTAATGGCGTTTTTGTATCTGGTGGGGTTCACGACCTACAGTTGGACCATGGCCGAGGTTGAGGAGGCGCTCATCCGCCGGCCCGCCGAACTCATCCTCTTTTATGCTGCCGGCATTCTTGCGCTGCGCGGCTTCGCATTGCTGGAGAAATACGAGATCGGCATCAGCGACGTCTTGATCTATGAGGACGAGCCCGACCCGGCGGTGCGAAGCCTGGAGATCGGCTAGCAGTCCGAGGTGAAGCTCGCTCGCTGTGAATTTCGAATTCTGCCTCGGGACTGTTAGTCTCGATTCATGGCACTTCGGCATGATGAAGGATGGAATTCGCCGCCGGACGCTCCTTTCTATCCGGCGCTGCCCGCTGTCTATCGCGGTGTGAAGTTACAGATGCTCTTTTTCCAGGCTCGCCCCGCCGCAGTCGAAGCGCTGTTGCCGGAGCCGCTGGAGGCGCTGCCGGACGGCGCCTGTGTTGTGCTTGGAATCGAAGTGCCGTTCTGCACAAGCTATGGGCCGTTTCTCGAAGCGGTGTTGCAGTTGAAGTGCCGGTTCCGGGGAAAGGAAGGCTACTACTGCTCTCATGTCTTTCACACGGGGCCGGCCGGCATCGCTGCCGGAAGGGAAATTTACGGTACGCCAAAACTGTTTTCGGAATTATCGGTTCGCTATACCGACCGTGCCATGGTCACGACCGCGGGTTTGGGAGGAGTAGAGATCTTCAAGCTGTCTACCTTTACACCGACCGTGATCCCAGGCGATTCTGCGCCTTCCCTCTCGCCGTCGTGGCGATTGAAGATCATCCCCCGCGCCGACGGTCCTGGCCCCGCGCTCAAGCAGCTGATCGATGCTTCGCGGGCCGCTCAGGATCAGGCGATTCATTTCTGCGCCCACGGTAAAGGATCGCTGACTTTTGGCTCATCACCACTACTCGATCTCGCTCCGCTGGAACCGGTAGCCTGCGGGGACGCCTACTATCTGGAAACAAGCTTCTCCGAATCATATGCGGAGATCGTCTACGACTATCTCGCCAAAGCTACTCGAACCGGTACAACATGATGCCGTAGCCGACTCCGGCTTCATCGGCCGTCCGGGCGACTTGAAATGCCATCAGTCTCCCATCCGTCGAAATCACAGGATTTGACGCTTTCCAGCCTTCGTAATCGTTAAAGCGGGTGAGGCGGGTGAAGTCTTTGCCCGTGCCATCGAGCCGCAGCTTCCAGATGTCGATCTGGCGGAAACCGTGGCTGCCGCCGAGCTGTTCCACTTGGCGGTCGCTTTCTACGCACGTGTATTCGCCGCTCGGGAAAATGCCTTCGCATTCGTTGTAGGTACCCGGAGCCTGGGACATATTTACGGCGCGCCCCGTTTCGATGTCCAGAGCCATTACCGAAGCCAAACCTTTCGACTGGTAGCAGGTAAATGTCATCTTGTGATCGTTGGCATAAAAATCCTGAGCTTCGATCGTGCAGTCGGCGGTCGGGCTGGTATAAACGACCCGTTTGCCGGTGAGCTTTGGCGCGCCGCCGCTCAGGTCTATTTCCGCAACCGAGAGCTGCGATGCTCCCTTCGGCAGAGCGGTGTTCTGGGCGCTCGTTTCTGAAAAGGCGATTCTCATGCTCTCTTTGGAAACCGCAGCGCCCTCGCTGAGTTTTTGATTTAGCCGCACCGGCCGCGAATTCGGCTCGCGGCTGAGGTACCAAAGCTCGTTATCCTCGTGGCGGCTGACGCGAATGTCCTTGAATCTCTCCGGCCCGATCAGGATGTAATCACCGTTTGCAAGGTGCATGACACGGAGGAAAGCGGCGCCCGGCACACTGCACGTCAGGCACCGAATTGCGCGTGTGTGCAAATCGACAACAAAGGCATCGCCGAAGCTTTTGGCCATAAAGGCGACGCGCTGGTTATCCGGCGAGAAGTCGGCTCTTTCGCCGAAATATGTCAGCCGCTCAATGTTGGCAGGCAAGTGGTCGAGAGGACTGCCCGGTTTGCGCTGCGCGAAAAGGCCTAGGCATACCAGCGCCGATATTGCTGCGATCGTTACCCCCGTCCGTGGCAGCCGCGGATTTCGCATCGTTATGCCTCTTTGCCACAATCGTAGCAGCGAATTCGAGAGCAAGAACCGGAGCGCCGCCTGCGGCGGCCGTAATTTAGATTGAAGTTGTGAAGGAGCAAGTAAGTGAAATCGGCTGCCGGCAGCGTGTCGCCTCGCTGGACTGGACGCGCATCGAAGCCGAATTGAACGAGCGCGGCTGTGCAACAACAGGCGTTGTGCTCACACGGCAGGAATGCGCCGACATTGTCGCCGGCTATGACTCCGAGCCGTTATTTCGCAGCCGGGTGATCATGGCTCGCCACGGTTTTGGACGCGGGGAGTACAAATATTACGCCTATCCCTTGCCGAAACTCATTGCCGGGCTGCGTGACAGTATGTACCCGCGGCTCGCGGCAATCGCGAATCGCTGGCAGAAATCGCTGGGCGCGAGCGGTGAATATCCCGACGATCACCAGCAATTCCTGGCACGCTGCCATCGGGCGGGGCAGAGCCAGCCTACACCCCTGCTGTTGAAATATGGCGAGGGAGACTACAACTGCCTGCACCAGGATATTTATGGCGAGCTGGTTTTTCCTTTGCAAGTGGCATTTCTGCTGAGCGCTCCCGGGGAGGACTTCACCGGCGGCGAGTTTGTGCTGACGGAGCAGCGCCCGCGCATGCAGTCACGCGTCGAAGTAGTGAGTCTCAGGCGGGGCGAGGGCGGGATCTTCGCTGTAAACCATCGTCCGGCACAAGGCTCGCGCGGCACATACCGGGTCGCTATGCGCCATGGCGTGAGCCGGCTGCGATCGGGCCGGCGGTTCACGCTGGGAATCATCTTCCATGACGCCAGATGACAGAGACGCGGCGCATCGAAAACCCGGTGATTGCCGGATCAATGTAAAGGCGGATCGATCGAAGCCGAGCGGCTCTCGGTCTTGAAGCGAAAGTCCGAGGAGGCAACCAGGATCTGGTAGGAGCCGAAGCGTGCTGCACCGGCTTCAATGCGGTCGAGCGGGTCCGGGATTTCGGGCTCGACCTCGAAGATGCGGCGGATCCTATATGTCGTGCTACGCTCGGCCGGCACGCGCCCGGCGCCGCGAATAAGGGCGCGGATCTCCGAAGGCCGCAGAAACTGCCCGTGAGAAGCTCCAGCCGCCGTTGAAATGCTCTCATTCATGAGGGTGCCGCCGAAGTCGTTCGCGCCGGCCGCCAGGCAAGCTTGCGCCAATTGCGTTCCCTGCTTCACCCATGTTGCTTGAATATTGGAAATTTGACCGTTGAGCGCGAGCCTCGAAACCGCGTACATCCGCAACACTTCATTGCGCGTAGCTCCCGCGCGAATGCCTGGAACCAGCGACTTCCGAAACATCGGCGCCTCGCTATGAATGAAGCTGAGGGGCACGAACTCGGTAATCCCGCCTGTCTGTTTCTGAATTTCTCGGAGCAGGACCAGATGCGCAGCCAAATGCCGCGGTGTTTCAATGTGCCCGTACATAATGGTCGAAGTGGTGGGAATTCCCAGCCGGTGCGCCGCCGTGATGACGTGTATCCACTCGGCAGTTGTAATCCGTCCGGGTGAGATGAGGTCCCTCACTGCATCATCCAGAATTTCCGCGGAGGTGCCGGGTAGAGATCCGACGCCTGCATCCTTGAGGGCGCAGAGGTACTCCTGGACACTAATACGCGCCCGCTGGGAACCATACAGCACTTCTTCGGGTGAGAAGCCGTGAATGTGCAGCCCGGGGACGGCCTGTTTCACCGCGCGGCAGAGATCGATGTAGAACGAGCCCCTCATGCGCGGCGGCAGCCCGGCCTGAATGCAGACCTCGGTCGCACCAAGCTCCCAAGCTTCTTGCGCGCGGCGCACCACCTCTTCGGGAGGGAGAAAGTATCCTTCCTCGGCGCGATGCCCGCGGCTGAACGCGCAAAAGCCGCAACGTTTCACACAGACATTCGTAAAATTTACGTTGCGGTTTACTACGTACGTGACGCGGTCGCCAACGGTACTGCGCCGAAGCAGATCGGCGGCAGCGACAGCGGCGTCTAGCTCGGCGCCATCAGTTGAGAAGAGGCGCTCGATATCGGCAGCCGGTAATTCGCGGCCTTCGAGCGCGCGGTCCAGGATGCGGGCTATCGCCGGATCACACCGGGCCAGGTCTACCATTTCTCTTCCTCGCGACGCACCAGCCCCGATTCGTCCGTCCATGCCTGAATCTTCGGGCGGAAGCGTTCGGGGATGAAGGCGCTGCCGTCTGGCATACGATCATCGCGCACCACATGCGGATAGACGGCCAGGCGCTCGCGCAGTTCAAAACCAGCTTCAGCCGTTACTCGCTGCAAAGTGCGCAATTCCGGCCAGCGCTTTTCGGGATTGATGCAATCCAGCGTGACCGGCGAGATTCCACCCCAGTCGTCGATTCCGGCCAGCAGAAAGAAACCGTAGGCGTCCGGCGTCAGGTTTGGCGGAATTTGCAGGCTGATGCTGGACCCGAAGATCAGCCGCGCCACAGCCGCGGTGCGGGCGACGTCTAATGCCGAGGGTTCTGTCCGGCCGGCAAAGCGCGTGTCATCCTTGGCACGGAAGTTCTGTATGATTACCTCCTGAATGTGACCGTATTCTGCATGAACGTCGCGGATTGCAAACAGGGCGTCCACGCGCTCTTCAGGAGTCTCACCGATGCCGATCAAGATTCCGGTGGTGAAAGGAACGCGCAGCCGGCCGGCGGCTTCGAGCGTGGCGAGCCGCGTTCGCGGTATCTTATCCGGGCAAGCATGATGTGCTTCGCCCGGGCGTAGCAGGCGTTCGCTCGCCGACTCCAGCATCATTCCCATGCTGGCGTTGCAGGGACGCAGCATTTCAATTTCGCTCGCGTTCAAAGTGCCGGGATTGGAATGCGGCAACAGCCCGGTCCGCTCGAATACCAGCCGGCACATCGCCGCCAGGTATTCAATTGTCGAACCATAGCCCTGGGACGTGAGCCACTCTCGGTATGAAGGATAGCGCAGCTCCGGGCGTTCGCCCAGGCTGAACAGCGCTTCTTTGCAGCCTGCGCGGCGTCCTGCTTCCGCCAGCGCCAGCACCTCGCCGGGCGTCATCGTGTGCGCCTTGGGGTCGTGCGGCGGGCGGGCAAACGTACAGTAACCGCACGTGTCGCGGCAGAGATTCGTCAGCGGAATAAAAATCTTTCGGGAATAGCTGATTGTCCGCCCGCTTCGCCGGGAACGAATACTGCTCGCTCTATGGAACAACCAAGCAAGCTCCTCGGCGGACGCGTGAATCAAGCGGTACGCCTCTGCCCGCGAGATTCCATCAATCGAAATGTGCTCCGTGATACCGGTCGGGCAGGAACTCATCGGAAGGCCGTCGAAGCCATCGATCAGTATAACGCGCGCATTCTGCCGGGGGCGGCGTTTGCGCCATAGCGGGAGAGCGGATTGCAACCGGCGTGTTCCGAGAGAATGTGGCTGTACGCCTCAAAGAGCCTCTGAAACACCGCATCCCAGGAATACGTAAATGCCTGCTCGCGCGCGGCTATACTCATTGCGCGCGCCGCCTCGCGATTGCGGTACAGTTCTGCGGCGAGGCGGAGCCATTCGTCGTCATTTTGCGCAACATAGCCGGTTATGCCGTTTTCGACCAGAAATTTCGGTCCTCCGTCGGAAGTGACCACGGCCGCCACACCGGACGCCATAGCCTCGAGCACGACGTTGCCAAAGGTGTCGGTGTGGGAAGGAAACAGGAATGCGTCCATATTGGCGTAGGCGCGCGCAAGATCCTCACCGCGAAGCACGCCTGGCAATTCCGCTTTCGCTACGTTAGCCGCCAACCAGTTTCGTTCACCGCCATCGCCCAGTATCAGGAAGCGGAACTCTCCGTCCAGCATGCTGCTCAAACGGGCCAGTTGCCGGACGTTCTTTTCGGGAGTGAGCCGGCCAACGTACCCAAAAGTGAAACTGGCGTCCGTCCGGGTCCGCTTGGCGGGGCTGAACATGTTTGTATCGACGCCACGGCTCATTAGATACGCCGGTCTTCCGGTGCGGCTGCGCAGCATCGAGAGAAGGTCCGGGTTAGGAGCAAATAGAACGCGGCCGATACGATAGAAGCGGACGGCCGCCGCAAGCACAACCTTCTCAGCGATGCCGGCAAGGCCTCCAAAACCCAGGCGAGCCAAACGTCGGGCCGCGAACTCGTGCAGATTCGTGTGCCACGAAATCGCGAGCGGAATTTTTAACTCGGCGGCTATCCACGCCCCAAGAATGCCGATATCGCCGGGCCCCGTGATATGGACGACCTCCGGCTCGAACTCCCGTACTGCGTCACGAATTTGGCGATGATGGCGCGCAAACATGAGGTCGAAACTGAAATCGCTGTCCAGAGGTACGGCGGCACGGCTGCGCTTGATTTCGAATACGCCGTCGTTTCTCTGCGGGACAGAGCCGGGTGCGGAGGCGCGCACCATAAAGAACGGAATTTCGCGCGCGCGGATGAATCTCTCTAGTTGCCGGTATGTTAGTGAGACGCCGTTTACCTCGTGATAACAATCCGAGAAGAAAGCTACTCTGGGCTGAGCGGTTCGCGCACACGCGGCGGGTTCCATATAATTCCCCTTGTTGGACGCAGTGTTTCGAGGCTGCGTTGCCGCGCCCAGAGCGCCGGCGCAATGAAGGGCAGGAGCCACGGTCCGCCAAGCGCGCGCATCGATTGGACGAAAGCCACTACCACGAGTGGCTCAGCGCCCGCGTGCCATTCTCGAGACAACATTCGCATTTCTCCATCCGGTGACGAATAGAAGACGCGATCTGCCCAGTGGCGGCGTCCCAATGCGGCCTGAGGATAGTCGCTCACGATTTCGCGAATCGCCCTGAAATACCGAAGCGTGAAAGGCTCGGAGTACTGCCGCAGCACTGCGATGGCGCTGCGCCCGTCCCTCACTTCGGCTACAAACTCATCAAACGTCCTGGAACGCGTCAGATTGATTGTGGCATTTGGAGTCACTCCGTGCCGGTCACCGCCCGAAACTACCGGATACCCTTTATCCCCGGCGAGGGCGTTTACATCCCGGTTCTCCGCCCACGGACGGAGTCCATTGAACTCCAGGGCATGAATCCAGGGCCCAAAGCGGTCCAAAAACTTTTGCAGGAGTGCCGCATGGCGCTCCGGGCCGGCCTGCGCTTCATCCCAGAACGGGTGATTCAGCACCACCAGCATGTTTCGCGTTCTGTCAATCTCCGAAAGGACGTCCTGCAAGCACGGCGATCCAGCGGTTCCGTTCGTGATCGCCGCAAAGCGCGCCATCCAAGCTATGGCTCCGTCTGGCGGTATATTGTGAACTCCCAGATGAAAAAAGGAACTTTCGTACGGAACGGTCCATTCGACCGAGACGGGCCGCAGCGGAAGTTCGTCGAAGGCGGCGATCGTGTCATGATCCGTGATCGAAATGTGTGATGCGAGTTGCAATCTGGTTTCGATCTGACCGCGTTCGAGATCGTACGCCTCTCTTACATCGAGCGGAGGCGTCCACCAGGCTCGTGCAAAGTCCAGTTCGCAGCCATATGTCCGCCGATAGCGCTCCAGCGGACCGGTCAGCAGCCTGCGTATGGCAGCATAACGGCGGGCATAGCGCGAAATGAAGCTCAGATACTCTTTGGAGTGGCACGTATGGCTGTGCAGCGACAGCCCGGTGCGGAAGCTTCGTGGCAGGTTTGTATCGAGCCACTCGAAGTGGTACACGGTTTTGATTGTCCTCACGGCTGTCCTCAAGTTTGCGCGGGAACATTTACACTTGAATTTGTTTTGCGCGAATTTTTCGGTGTATTGACGGGAACCGCGATATGCCGGACTCCTCGTTCCCGGTCCAGTAACAAGCGGGCGACGAATTGGTGAATTTTCGCGCTAGATGTAAAGCGTTATGGACCTCTCCGTGCTGCGGGAATCCGGTGCCGGTATGCGGGGCGTCCCACAAAAAGCTCAACACTCCACGCCCGGTGCTGGTTTCGTATGTCTGTCGCTGATCTGCTCTTCGGCCGGCCCTTAGCGTCCAGCGCGGAACGTGACGAACGGATCGGGCCAGGGCGGGGCATTCCTACCTTTGGTCTGGATGCGATCGGATCCGCGTCGTATGGGCCGGAAGCGGCATTGACAGTACTGCTGCCGCTCGGAGCGGCGGGCCTCTCGTA
>Ga0070741_10012532_pt1 | contig 15283 bp, 12 predicted proteins | sample Coa_R1_4_FD_66440 | JGI IMG/M metagenome (GOLD analysis project Ga0070741, IMG submission 66440) | Surface soil microbial communities from Centralia Pennsylvania, which are recovering from an underground coalmine fire - Coalmine... | ecosystem: Environmental > Terrestrial > Soil > Unclassified ... | reverse complement strand
GCGCGGCCTGGCACAGCAAGGAAAACGCCGCGATGGCGCGCCGCAAGGCGCCGTGCAGGGCAAAACCCTGCACGCAACTCAAGACAGGCTGCGCCGAACGGCGCGCCGTCCCCTCGGCATTGGTGCCGGGGGTCAAGGAAGGCCCCGCGCGACGCGGGGAGGAACTGCGGCCTGCCCCGGGCCGTAAAGAATAGGGGCGATGACGCACGCCCACTTGTCATTCCGGGCGCGAGCGCAGCGAGCGAACCCGGAAATGACAAAGCAAGACCGATTGCATCGCCTGCGCCACCCGCCTAGCATCGTCTAAACCGCCTCAAAAACAGTTCAGTCCAAGGAGTGATTGGTCATGGCCTACAAGATTCTGCTGATGGGCGCGTCCTACGGATCGCTGCTCGCTTCCAAATTGCTGTTCGGCGGCCATTCCATCCATCTCGTCTGCCTGCCGGCGGAAGCCGATCTGATCAACGCCGAGGGCTTCAAGGTCAAATTGCCGGTGCGCGGCCGCAAGGAGCCGGTGCTGCTGGAATCGCGCAAGCTGCCGGGCAAGGTGACCGCCGGCGGCGCGCAAGGCGTCAACCCCAAGGATTACGACCTGGTCGGCCTCTGCATGCAGGAGCCGCAATATCGCTCCCCCGGCGTGCGCGAACTGCTCGACGCCGTCGGCAAGTCGCGCGTGCCCTGCATGTCGATCATGAACATGCCGCCGCTGCCCTACATCAAGCGCATCCCCGGCCTCGACTACAAGGCGCTGGAGCCGGCCTATACCGATCCGCGCGTGTGGGATTCCTGCGACCCGAAGAAGATCACGCTCAACAGCCCCGACCCCCAGGCCATCCGCCCGCCCGACGGCAAGGCCAACGAGCTTTTGGTGACGCTGCCGACCAATTTCAAATGCGCGCGTTTCGAGGACGACAAGGACACGCAGATCATCCGCAATCTCGAGAAGGACGTCGAAGCGGCGCGCTTCGATACGCCGGAAGGCAAGATCGAACTGCCGGTGAAGCTGAAGGCCTACGATTCGATCTGGGTGCCGCTCGCCAAATGGGCGATGCTGCTCGCCGGCAACTACCGCTGCATCACCAAGGACGGCATGCGCACCGCGCAGGAGGCCGTGCATTCCGACATCGCGCAATCGCGCAAGGTCTATAATTTCGTGTTCGACCTGTGCGTGAAGCTCGGCGCCAAGCCGGACGACCTGGTGCCGTTCGAGAAATACGCCGCCGCGGCGCAGTCGCTGACCCGTCCGGCCTCCGCCGCCCGCGCCCTGCAGAACGGCGCGCCTAATATCGAGCGCGCCGACAAGCTGGTGCAACTCATCGCCCGGCAGAAGGGGCTCTCCCTGCCGGAGATCGACGCCCAGGTGGCGCTGGTCGACGAGCGGCTGGCGGCGAATCGCAAGAAGGCCGCCGCCTAGGCCTGACCCGGACTCACAAGGGCGCGGGCGCCGGTAACTCGTTTGCGCGCAAACGACCGGCGCCCCTCCCGCTGTGGACAAGGGCGTGGGCGGGCCGACAAAAATACCTCTCCACCGTGAAAATTTGTGACAATGCTGCAACAGTCCGGCGTTTTGTTCTTGGAAAGGCCGGATTCGCCTAAAAAGGCAGCAACTGCCGTCGTTTTCGCCTTGCCGCAGCGCACGGGCGAGTATGAAACTGCCAACCAATGCGCGTCCTGTTGCGTACGGGTCGATCGCAGCCGGGATTTTGAGCTGTACGCAAAGTGTGACGCGACTTGTATCGGCTGTAGAAACCGATCGAACCGAAAGGGGCAGGGTCAGATGAAGAAAGTTGTTTTGTCAGTTGTCGCGGCAGTTGCGGTGGCGGCGGTTGCGGCACCTGTGTTTGCGGCGGATATGCCGGTGAAAGCCAAGCCGGCGGCTCCGGCGGCTGCGCCGAGCCCGTGGGATCTCGCCTTCGGCAGCGCGTTGATGACGGACTACGTGTTCCGGGGGATAACGCAGTCGGCGCATCATCCCTCGGTCGCCGCCTATTTCGAGCCGCGCTACAACATCACTCCCGATCTGCAGCTCTATGCCGGCGTCTCTGGTGAGAGCATCAAGTTCGCCAACCAGGCGGCGGCGGAAATCGACTTCTACGGCGGCATCCGTCCGACCTTCGGTCCGCTGGCCCTCGATTTCGGCTTCTGGGAATACTACTACCCCGGCGGCGTCTGCCACGGCGGCGGTCCCTTGCAGCCGTTCGCGGCCGGCACCTCCAACGGCACCTTCTGCGAAGCCTTCCCGCCGTCCGGCAATGCCGCGAAGAAGAACGCGAGCTTCTACGAAGTCTACGCCAAGGCGACCTACACGCTCGGCGACTGGGCCTTCGGTCCGACCTTCTACTACACGCCGAACTACGCCAACCTCGGCGCCGACGGCGAATACCTGTCGGGCATCGTCAAGTTCACCGCGCCGTCGTCGATGGCGCTGCTCAACGGTGCCATCGGCTGGTACGTGTCGGGTGAATTCGGCCATCAATGGCTCGGCACCAGCGACTCGTTCTACGGCGTGGTCCCCGGCTTCGCCAACGGCATCCCGGAACCGGACTACAACACCTGGAACGTCGGTCTCGGCTTCACCTGGAAGGTGTTCACGCTCGACCTGCGCTACAGCGACACCGACCTGAGCAAGACCGAGTGCTCGGCCTTCACCAGCGATCCGCACGCGGTGCTGACGGCGAATGCGACCAACATCAACCCGCTCGGTTCGGAGTCGAACTGGTGCGGCGCGACCTTCATCGCCAAGCTGTCGGCCGACCTGACGCTCGGCAGCCTGAAGTAAGTCGACCTCGACCTGTCTGACCCTGATTGGGCGGCGGCCCTTGAAACGGCCGCCGCCCCTTTTCATTGGGCGGCGGCGAGCGTGCTCTCGGCCAGCGCGAAATGATCGCCCTGGCGCACGAGCGCGAGCCGCCGGCGGTGGAACGCGGCGAGCGTCGCGCGGTGGCCGATCGAGACGATGCCGGCCCGCGGCAGCCGCTCCTCCAGCAGGCGGTAGAGCGCGGCCTCGGCGGGCTCGTCGAGCGAGGCGGTGGCCTCATCCAGGAACAGGTAATCCGGCGCGTGCAGCAGCGCGCGGGCGATGCCGAGCCGCTGCTGCTCGCCGAGCGACAGCATGCGGTTCCAGTGCGCCTCCTCGTCGATGCGCTTGGCGAGGTCGGGCAGGCCGACATCGGCGATGAGCGCGGCGACCCGCGCCTCGTCATAGGCGCCGGGTTCGGCCGGATAGGCGACGGCGGCGGCCAGCGGCGCGATCGGGAAATAGGGCCGCTGCGGCAGCATCATCATCTTGGCGTGCTTCGGCACGACGACGCGGCCTTGGCCGAAGGGCCAGACCCCGGCGAGCGCCCGGAACAGCGTCGATTTGCCGGCGCCGGACGGCCCGGTCACCAGCACGCGTTCGCCGAGCCCGATGGCGATGTCGCTGGCGTTCACCAGCGGCGCGCCGTTCGGCAGCCGCACGGCAAGCTCCTTGAAGGCCACCGCGGGCGTCTCGCCCGGCTCGATGCGGACCGCGGGTGTGGCGACGGCAACGGCGCGCGCGGCGGCCACCGACCGGTCGAAGCCGTCGAGGCGCTCGATCACCGCGCGCCATTCGGCCAGGGTGCGGTAGATGGTGACGAACACCGACAGCGCGTCCTGCACGCGGCCAAACGCATTCGCCGCCTGCATCAGGCCGCCGAGCTGCACCGCGTTGGCGAAATATGCCGGGCTCACCATGATGAAGGGAAAGACGACCGCTGCCTGGGCGTAGCCGGCGGTGAAGAAAGTCAGCTTCTTCTGCCGCGTCATGATCGCGTACCAATTCGCGACCACGTTGCCGAAACGCATCAACAGTGTGTCGGTCTCGGCGCGCTCGCCCGCAAGCAGCGCGATCTGTTCGGAGTTCTCGCGCGTCCGCACCAGGTTGAAGCGGAAATCGGCTTCGTAGCGCTGCTGCTGGAAATTCAGCGCGATCAGCGCGCGGCCGATCAAGTGCGTCAAGGTCGTGCCGATGACGGCGTAGATCAGGGCGGCCCACAACAGATAGCCGGGAATGGCGACCGTCATGCCGAACAGATGCAGCGGCGCCGCCGCCGACAGCGCCCACAGGATCAGCATGAAGGACAGGAGCGTGACCGTCGAATTGAGCAGTTGCAGGCCGACGTTCAGGGTAAACTCGATGAACTGCCGCACGTCCTCGGCGATGCGCTGGTCCGGGTTGTCGGCGGCGTCGCCCAGAAGCTGCATGCGGTAATGGTTGGATTGGGCGAGCCAGTGATCGAGGTAGGTCCGCGTCATCCAGCGCCGCCAGCGGATCTGCAGCCATTGATTGAGATAGAGCTGGTAGACGGCGAGCAGGATGTAGGCCGCAGCCAGCACGGAAAAATATTCGAGCTGATAGACGAAGGCGTCCCAGTCGCGGTTTTGCAGCGCGTTGTAGAAATTATTGTTCCACTCGTTGATCAGCACCGTGATGCCGACGATCGACAACTCGATGGCGATCACCGCGGCGAGCAGGGCGCGGCCGGCCCAGCGATCGTCCGAGCGGAAATAGGGGCCGGCGATGCGCCACACGATGGCGAGGGTCGAAATGATTCCGCTCACTGTGGGACTCCTCCGCTTTGTGCCCGCACATTTCGTGGAACATGGCGGACGGATAATTTGCGCGGCAGCGCTCGTAGTGCGTCGGTTTATTGCGTCCGACCGACAGACGCCAGCGCGACCTTCGCCATACAGCGCGCTGCTGCTGCTCAATCCGCGCTTCATGCTGCCCGGCGTGCCGAACCGGGGCTTGGCTGCCTTGTCGCCGGCGGTCGCGGGCTGCGCCCATATTCTCGACGACGGCAAGATGGTCATTCAGGCAGAGCGGCCGACTTGACCAAGCACACTGACTTGGTCAACAAGCCTGCCGGCGAGGGCAGCAAGTGCGTGACCCGGATCGAAGCGACCGCGGATTGACGGAGCTTTTGTCTCGGGCTGTCGCGGCTGATAAAAGCGCTGTCCGCCGGGCGAAGGCGCGCTTTTGCCTCAGCATTGGCGCGGTAACGGGGTAATTTCCCGCTTGTAGGATCAGGAAAATAAAGCCAAACTATAAATCCAGATTAAAGGCGCTGTGCCGGTGTTAGTCAGGCCAGGGCTGGCAACAAAAAGTCACATCCCAAGGGAGGGCGAAAAATGAAGGACAAGAAATCTACAACTGCGACTCGCCGCAAGTTCCTGAGCGGCGCGGCGGTGGCCGGCGCGGCGATGGTCGCACCGAGTGTCGTCAAGGCACAGGGACCGATCAATATGCGGTTCCAGAGCACTTGGCCGTCAAAAGATATTTTCCACGAGTACGCCGTCGATTTTGGAAAGCGCATCAACGACATGACCGGCGGCGACCTCAAGATCGAGGTATTGCCGGCCGGTGCGGTGGTGCCCGCCTTCGGTCTGCTCGACGCGGTGTCGAAGGGCGTGCTCGACGGCGGCCATGGCGTGCTCGTGTACAGCTACGGCAAGAACACGGCGCTCGCGCTGTGGGGCTCGGGCCCCGGCTACGGCATGGACGCCAACATGCTCCTCGCCTGGCACAAATACGGCGGCGGCAAGGCTCTGCTCGAAAAGATATTCAACCAGATCGGTGCCGACGTGGTGTCGTTCCCATACGCGCCGCTCTACACCCAGCCGCTCGGCTGGTTCAAGAAGCCGATGACCAAGCCCGAGGATTTCCAGGGCCTGAAGTACCGAACCGTCGGCATCTCGATTGACCTGTTCACCGCGATGGGCGCGGCCGTCAACGCGCTTCCTGGCGGCGAAATCGTCGCGGCGATCGACCGCGGTCTGCTCGACGCGGCCGAATTCAACAACGCCACGTCCGACCGCGCGCTCGGCTTCGCCGACGTGTCGAAAATCTGCATGCTGCAGAGCTACCACCAGAACGCCGAGCAGCTTGAGATCAGCTTCAACAAGACGAAGTTCAAGGCGCTGCCGCCGAAGATGCAGGCCCTGATCGAGAGCGGCGTCGAAGCGGCGTCCCAGGACATGCAGTGGAAAGCGATCGACCGCAATTCGCAGGACTACATCACCCTGCAGACGGTCGACAAGGTGAAGTTCTACAAGACGCCCGACGCGATCCTCGCCAAGCAGCTCGAGCTCTATGACGAGGTGACGAAGAAGTACATTGCGTCGAACCCGCTCTTCAAAGAGATCATCTCGTCGCAGATTGCGTTTGCGAAGCGCGCCGTCCAGTGGGAGCAGGACTATATCGTTTCGCGCAAAATGGCCTTCGACCACTACTTCGGGCCGAAGGGCAAACTGCCGATTTAATGAGACACTGAACTGGCAAAGCACCATTCCGCCGGGGCGACGGGATGGTGCTTTGTACTTCCTACGGCTGAGACCGTATTTGGGGGTGATATGAATCTGCAAACCGTCCTTCACGGGATCGACGCGCTCAGCACCTGGGTTGGCAAGGCTTTCGCCTGGCTGATCATGGCGCTGATGACAGTCGTCTGCGTCGAAGTCTTCAAGCGCTACATCATGAACATGCCGACGGCGTGGATTTTCGACGCCGACAACATGATGTACGGCACGCTGTTCATGATGTGCGGCGCCTATACGCTATCGCAAAACGCCCATGTGCGAGGCGACTTCCTGTACAGCTCGATGCGGCCGCGCACGCAGGCGACCCTCGATCTCGTCCTTTACCTGGTGTTTTTCATTCCCGGCATCGCGGGCCTGATCTTCGCCGGATTTTACTATGCGGCGGATTCCTGGCGTATCGCCGAGCATTCGAATGTCACGGCAAATGGTCCGCCGGTCTACCACTTCAAGTCGGTCATCCCGCTCGCCGGCACGCTGGTGATGCTGCAAGGACTTGCCGAAATCGTGCGTGCCGTCGTGTGTCTTAAGACCGGTGAGTGGCCGGAACGGCTGGCCGACGTCGCCGAAATCGATGTCATCGAAGAGCAGTTGGCGCACAGCGAGTATGTCGACGAAGAATCGCGCAAGATCGCCATCGAAAAAGCAAAACAAATCGACGAAGTCGCACGGCAGCGCGGCATGGGCGGGGACTTGCAGACATGAGCGATCCAGCACTCGGGCTGACAATGCTCGTCCTCATCGTGGTTGTGATCATGATGGGGTTCCCGACGGCGTTCACGCTGATGGGCCTCGGCATGTTCTTCGGGTTCATCGCGTTCTACGACCCGACACATCTTTTCACCGAAAACAAGGTGTTTGAGCTGATCGTGCAGCGCACTTACGGTGCGATGAACAACGACGTGCTCATTTCGATCCCGCTGTTCGTGCTGATGGGATACGTGATGGAGCGCGGCGCGCTGGTCGACAAGATGTTCTATTCGATTCAGCTCGCATTTCGCCGCGTGCCGGCCTCTCTCGCCGTCGCCACGCTGATCGTCTGCACGTTCTGGGGTATCGCTTCAGGCCTGGTCGGCGCGGTCGTGGTGCTGATGGGCGTCATCGCCTTCAACCCGATGCTGCGCGCCGGCTACGACGTGAAGCTCGCCTCCGGCGTCATCACCGCTGGCGGCACGCTCGGCATCCTGATCCCGCCCTCGGTGATGATCATCGTCTACGCCGCGGTCGCCGGTCAGTCGGTGGTCAAGCTCTATGCCGCCGCGATGTTCCCCGGATTCTTCCTGTCGCTGCTCTACCTGATCTATATCGTCGGCTGGGCGGTGCTCAATCCCAAGATTGCGCCACCGCTGCCGGAAGAGCAGACCAAGGTGCCGGTGCCGGAGTGGATTCGCAAATTTACCGCCGCGTATCCGGGCAATCTCTTCGTCTCACTGGTCAAGGCACTCGTGGCGCCTGGGCGCGCGCTGTCGCTCAAAGACGAGAAAGGTCGTCCCGTCAGTTACTGGAATCTGGTGGTAAATCTCATCGCCGCGCTCGTTCCCTTCATGATCGTGTTCGGCACGCTGTGGCTGACTTGGTGGTACGTGGTCATCCATCAGCAGGCGGCACCGGAAGAAGCCGTGCAGGGCCTGCAACAGCTCGGCACACCCGGCCTCGGCACTGGGCCGAAAACCGCGGCCGAACTGGGCCCGCCCGAAGGCTTCTACATGTGGTTCGGGATCATCACGGCGATCTGCGCGCTGTGGCAACTCCGGTACTACTGGCGGCTCGACGCCGATCGACTCGAGGTCATCAAGCTGTTGTCGACATCGATCATGCCGCTCGGCATTCTCACCGTCGTTGTGCTGGCTGTGATCCTGTTCGGCATCACGACGGCGACGGAATCCGCCGGCGTCGGCGCGGCGGGCGCGTTCTTACTGGCGATCCAGGCCCGCACGCTCGATTGGAAACGCACCAAGGAAGCCGTGTTCCTGACCGCCAAGACCACCGCCATGGTGTGCTGGCTGTTCGTCGGCTCGGCGCTGTTTTCAGGTGTGTTCGCCATCCTCGGCGGTCAGGCACTGGTCGAGGAATGGGTGCTGTCGCTGCACATGACGCCGATCCAGTTCATGCTGCTGTCGCAGGCGATCATCTTCGTGCTCGGCTGGCCGCTGGAATGGACCGAGATCATCGTGATCTTCGTGCCGATCTTCCTGCCGCTGCTGAAGCACTTCAACATCGACCCGATCCTATGGGGCACGCTGGTCTTCGTGAACCTGCAGGCGGCCTTCCTGTCGCCGCCGGTGGCGATGTCGGCGTTCTACCTCAAAGGCGTGTCGCCATCGCACGTCACGCTCAACCAGATCTTCAGCGGCATGATGCCCTACATGGCCATCGTCATCATCTGCATGGTGATCATGTATTTCTGGCCGGGCATGACGCTGTGGCTGCCGAACTATCTCTACGGCGGCTGAGACGCTCTCGACGGGACGCGCCAGACCTGATTTTATCGGTGCGTCCCGTTTGGTATGGAAGACCGCCCCGTGTCAGACCGTGATCTTACTGCACTGACGGCAACGGAGGCCGCTGCGGAAATCGCGCGCAACGTGATTTCCGCCGAGGACTACATGCAGGCTTGTCTCGACCGCATCGCCGCGCTCGACGACAAGATTCATGCATTTGTCCATCTTGACCGCGACCACGCGCTCAAGCAGGCCCGAGAACGTGACGCGCACAAGGCGGAAGGCAAGCCTCTGGGGATCCTTCACGGCATTCCGGTCGGCATCAAGGATATCTTCGACACCGCCGATTACCCGACCGAATGCGGCGCGGCGCCGATGGCAGGCCGCAGGCCGCAGGTCGATTCGGCCGCTGTGCGCAAGCTGCGGGACGCCGGCGCCGTCATCATCGGCAAGACTGTGACAACCGAATGCGCCTACTTCCATCCCGGCAAGACACGCAATCCGCACGATGTCACCCGCACGCCGGGAGGATCGTCGTCGGGATCCGCCGCGGCGGTGGCCGCTGCGATGGTGCCGCTGGCGATCGGCTCGCAGACCAACGGATCGATGATCCGTCCGGCCGCATTTTGCGGCGTTTTCGGCATGAAACCGACCCACGGCCTGATCTCGCGCGCCGGTGCGCTGCCCTTGTCGCGAGCACTCGATCATGTCGGTGCCTTTGCCCGCTCGCTCGATGATCTCGCGCTGATCCTTGATGCGCTGGTCGGGCACGATCCGGAGGATCCTGATACGAAATCCTACGCTCCACTCGACTTCCGCGCCGGACTTGCCGAGCCACCGCCTATCCCGCCGATCTATGCTTTCGTGCGGACGCCGGTCTGGGACAAAGCCGATGCCGATGCCAGGAGCGGCATCGAGGACATCGCCAAGGACCTCGGCGCGCGCGAGATCGATATGCCGGATCACTATCGCGAAGCCTGGGACGCGCAGCGTGCGATCATGGCCGCCGACATGGCCTATAATCTCGGCCCGCTCGTCGACAAAGGCGGCGATATCAGCAGGCAATTGCAGGATTTCATCGCCGAGGGCCGCAAGGTCACGGCGGTCGCCTATCAAGCGGCGCTGCGCGACGCGCGCCGCTATCGCGCCGCCATGACGGAAATTTTTGAGCAATACGCCGACGCCATCATCACCTTGTCGGCCAGAGGCATCGCGCCGACCGGAACGGCAACGGGCGACCCGGCGTTCTGCTCCTTCTGGACGCTCACCGGTCTGCCCGCGCTCAACCTGCCGATCCTGCAAGGCGAAAATAATCTGCCGATCGGCGTCCAGCTTGTGGGGGCGCAGGGCCGGGATGCGCGCCTCTTACGCACGGCGCGCGCCATGCTGACGGCGCTCGGTTGATTTTCCCTTCGTCTTTTTGACAGCGGCAGGAGTCCTGACAAATTTACGTTACGCGTTCACGCCCCGCCAATCCGGAGCTTTCCGATGCCTTTTCGACCGACGGCGAGCCGCTATGGCTTTGCCTGTGCTGTCCTGCTGCTGTTGTCCGGCGCGACCACGGCGGCTGATTCCTTTCCTTTCGAACAGACGCTGATGCTCGAAGGCAGGCCGATGCCGCCGGTGAAGCGCATGCCGATCCTCGTCGTCGAGCCGAACGGGGATGCCACGATCGGACTTTGGTGCAAGACCGTGCGCGGGCGTGTCGTTGTCACCGACAGCGGGATCCACATCGAGCCAGGTCCGCTGCCGGAGGAGCTACCGCAATACATGGCGAGCGGCCAGTGCACCGACGAACGCATGAAGGCCGACCAGGACATGCTCGACGCACTCATGCAGGTGACCGGTTGGCAACGCAAGGGCGGCGTCATCGTGCTCAATGGCGTGCAGCCGATGAAATTTCGCCCAAGCGGCAACTGAGTTAAAAAAAGGCCCGGCTCAAAGCCGGGCCTTTCGCATTTGCCTTGCGCCGGGCGCCTTACATCATGCCGCCCATTCCGCCCATGCCGCCACCCGGCATGGCCGGCGCAGGCTCCTTCGGCAGCTCGGCGACCATGGCCTCGGTGGTGACCAGCAGGCCTGCCACGGACGCTGCGTCCTGCAACGCGGTGCGCACGACCTTGGCCGGATCGACGATGCCGGCGTTGATCATGTCGACATATTTCTCGGTCTGGGCGTCGAAGCCGAAGGTCTCCGAGTTTTCGTCGACGATCTTGCCGACCACGATCGAGCCTTCCACGCCGGCATTCTCCGCGATCTGACGGATCGGAGCTTCCAGCGCCTTGAGCACGATGTTGATGCCGGCCTGTACGTCCGGATTATCGTCGTGGATGCGGCCGACCGACTTCTTGGCGCGGAGCAATGCGACGCCGCCGCCCGGCACAATGCCTTCCTCGACCGCGGCGCGGGTGGCGTTGAGCGCATCCTCGACGCGGTCCTTCTTCTCTTTCACCTCGACTTCGGTAGCGCCGCCGACCTTGATCACCGCGACGCCGCCGGCGAGCTTGGCCAGCCGCTCCTGCAGCTTCTCCTTGTCGTAGTCCGAGGTGGTCTCCTCGATCTGCGCCTTGATCTGGCCGACGCGGGCCTCGATGTCGGCCTTCTTGCCGGCGCCGGAGACGATCGTCGACTTTTCCTTCTCAATGATCACCTTCTTGGCGCGGCCGAGCATCTGCAGCGTCACGTTCTCGAGCTTGATACCGAGGTCTTCGGAGATCAGCTGCCCGCCGGTGAGGATGGCGATGTCTTCCAGCATGGCCTTGCGACGGTCGCCGAAGCCGGGCGCCTTGACCGCCGCGACTTTCAGGCCGCCGCGCAGCTTGTTGACGACGAGCGTGGCGATCGCCTCACCCTCGACGTCCTCGGCGACGATCACCAGCGGTTTGCCCGACTGCACCACCGCCTCGAGCACCGGCAGCATCGACTGCAGGCCGGAAAGCTTCTTCTCGTGCAGGAGGATGTAGGCATCCTCGAGCTCCGCGATCATCTTCTCGGCATTGGTGATGAAGTAGGGCGAGATGTAGCCGCGGTCGAATTGCATGCCCTCGACGATCTCGACCTCGGTCTCGAGCGCCTTGGCTTCCTCGACGGTGATGACGCCTTCGTTACCGACCTTCTGCATCGCCTGGGCGATCATCTTGCCGATCTTGGCGTCGCCGTTCGACGAAATGGTGCCGACCTGGGCGACTTCGGCCGAGGAAGAAACCTTCTTCGCCCGCTTCTCGATGTCCTTGACGACGGCGGCGACAGCGATGTCGATGCCGCGCTTCAAGTCCATCGGGTTCATGCCGGCAGCAACGTTCTTGGCGCCTTCCTTGACGATCGCCTGGGCGAGCACGGTCGCGGTCGTGGTGCCGTCGCCGGCGAGATCGTTGGTCTTCTGGGCGACTTCACGCACCATCTGCGCGCCCATGTTCTCGAACTTGTCCTCGAGCTCGATCTCCTTGGCGACGGTGACGCCGTCCTTGGTGATGCGCGGGGCGCCGAACGACTTGTCGAGCACGACATTGCGGCCCTTGGGGCCGAGCGTCACCTTCACCGCATTGGCGAGGATGTCGACGCCGCGCAACATGCGCTCGCGCGCGTCGCCGGAAAATTTTACGTCCTTGGCAGCCATTTCAAATTACTCCGTTGGATTTTCTGATGTCAGGCGATCACGCCCATGATGTCGGACTCCTTCATGATCAGGAGATCCTCGCCGTCGAGCTTGACTTCGGTGCCCGACCACTTGCCGAACAGCACGCGGTCGCCGGCCTTGATGTCGATCGGAATGAGCTTGCCGTTTTCATCGCGCCCGCCGGGACCGACGGCGATGACTTCGCCTTCGCTCGGCTTCTCTTGGGCGGTGTCAGGGATGATGATGCCGCCTTTGGTCTTTTCGCTTGCCTCGATGCGGCGCACGACCACGCGGTCATGCAAGGGACGAAACTTGGTCTTGGCCATGGCTTCCTCGTCGGCGCTTCCCGCGCGGGTCTGGGACAGAAACTTTATGTTTTTCAGTCGCTTAGCACTCGTTAGCGGCGAGTGCCAGAGAACTGCCCGGGAAATATGGCTTTGGCCGCGGCAAGTCAAGCTGGGGATCGCCGACGCTGAGCCGCCAGCCGGGCCACGGTTAAGATCGGAGGAACCGTTCCTCGGCTAAGGTGCTTCACGCCATGCTTGCGCGTCCCGCCAATGCCCCGCACAGTCTGGCCTTTAACCCTGCCGGAGCTCGAATGAGTTACTCCCCCCATTATTTGGCGATTGTGCTGACCTTGGGCGCATTCGCGCTCGGCGGCTGCGAAACCAGCAACTTGGGCAATTTCGGCAATCTTGGCTCGCCGCAGCCGGCCGAGCCCGCCGGGCCCTCCACCGTGCCGCTGATGCCGCCGTCGTTCCCGGCGCAAAACCTGGTCGGGCGCTGGGGATTGACCGCCTATCACAATGAAGCCGACCGCGAGCGCACGATCACGGCTGCCGCGAACCAGTGCCGCAACCCCTATGTCATCACCATGGGTCCGACCGGCGGCGTGATGATGCATCTGGCCGACCAGTCGAACGCCACCGAGCTCGCGCTCAAGGGCGCGCCAGGCAATAAGAACTATATCGGGCCCAAGGAAGACCCGCCGGCGAGCCAGCAGGATCGCGAGGTCGTCTCCTTCGATGGCCGTGTGCTCATCCTGCGTTGGATGGATCCGGAAGTGCAGGGCCGCTACGGCACCATGGTCTATGTCCGCTGCGGCGCGGAAGGCCAGAAGCGGCCGAAGACTGCCGCCAGACCCAGGCCGCCGGCGCCCGCGGCGCCAAAACCGGTGCAGCCGCCGATCCAGCGGCAATAGCTATCCGCCGTCATTGCCGGGCTTGAGCCGGCAATCCATGATGCGCCCAAGAGGTGTGGCGCGCATGATGCCATTTCGTGAATTCGTCCAAGGCCCCTGGCGCGCCGTGCCGGTGCTCGGCGTCACGCAGATTCTGTCCTGGGGCTCGATCTACTACACGCCGGTTCTCATCCTGCCGCTGGTGGCGCAAGAGCGCGGCTGGTCGATCTCCTTTGCGATGGGCGGCTTTTCTGTCGGTCTCCTGGTCGCCGGATTGACCTCGCCTTACGTCGGTCGCGGCATCGACCGCCTCGGCGGTCATGTGATGATGTCGGCGGGTTCGCTCGTCGGCGCGCTTGGGCTTTTTCTGATCGTGCAGGCCGCGACCGAGCCCGCATACCTCGCCGCCTGGTGCGTGCTTGGCGTCGCCATGGCGGCGAATTTGTACGACGCCGCCTTCGGCAGCCTTGGTCGGATTTTCGGCAGTGCCGCGCGGCGGCCGATCACGGCGCTGACGCTTGCCGGCGGGTTCGCTTCCACGGTGAGCTGGCCGGCAACGCATTTTCTGCTCGAGGCGGTGGGCTGGCGCGGCACCTATCTCGTCTATGCCCTGCTGCTGGCGGCGATCGCGGCGCCGCTGCATGCGCTCGGCCTGCCGCGCAGCCGCGCCGAGATACAAAAGCAGGCATCGGCCGGCACCAACGAGCCCGCCAAGGTGCTGCCACCCCACGGGCTGCCGTTTATTCTGGTGGCCGCGGCCTTCGCCTCCTACGCCTTTGTGCCGTCGGGCCTGTCGGCGCATCTGCTGGCGATTTTTGCGCGCGGCGGCGTCGATGCCGGCACGGTGGTGTGGATCGGCGCGCTGTTCGGGCCGGCGCAGGTCGGCGCGCGCTTGATCGAGTTCACCTTCGGCCGCGACATCCATCCGCTGTGGGTGATCCGCTTTGCGCTGTCGACGCTGCTCTGCGCCTTCGTCATGCTGATGCTGCTCGGCGTCTCGACGCCGGCTGCGGCCGCTTTCGCGCTGATGTTCGGCGGCGCCAACGGTCTCGTCACCATCACGCGCGGTGCGGTACCGCTGGCGCTGTTCGGCGCCTCGGGCTACGGCCGGCTGATGGGGCGGCTCGCCGGCCCGTGGCTGCTCATGCAGGCGGCAGCACCCCTGGTGATGGCCTTCGTGGTCGAACGCGCATCCGATCTGGCCGCGCTGGCGCTTGCGGCCAGCTTCGGCGCGATTGCGCTCGGCTGCTTTGTAACGATCCGAAAGCCCGCCTAGCCGAACATGGCGTCGATGTCGCGCTGGTCGGCGTGGCCGACATCGCCGTCGAGCCGCGGCCCGTTGATGAGCCCGCCGCCTTTTGAATTGCGCACCGGGGTCACGGGCGCGTGGCCGTTGCAGCGCGCAAGCATCGCTGCGAGCCGTTCATCGACGGTGTTGAGCATGTCAATGACTTTGGCGATGCGCTGGCCGGCGAGGTCCTGGAAATTGCACGCTTCGTAGACCTGCGCCGTATGGTCCTGGATATCCTGGGCAAGCCCCCGCTCATAGTCGGTCCGGGCGCCGGCGGCGAGCGCACGCGCGCATTCGTCGATGGTCTCGGCCTGGTGCAGGATCTTCTGCGTCGCCTTTTCCATGCCGGCAATTGCGGCGCCGAGTTCGCCGGCGGCGCGCGTCATGCGGCGGTCCTTGCTCTGGCCGATCAGCGA
>Ga0070741_10012531_pt1 | contig 15283 bp, 10 predicted proteins | sample Coa_R1_4_FD_66440 | JGI IMG/M metagenome (GOLD analysis project Ga0070741, IMG submission 66440) | Surface soil microbial communities from Centralia Pennsylvania, which are recovering from an underground coalmine fire - Coalmine... | ecosystem: Environmental > Terrestrial > Soil > Unclassified ... | reverse complement strand
AGGCCCTGCGAGTCGTGCCAGCGGTCTTCGAAGGCCCACTTCCTGTGGATCCGATCCAGGGCTGCGCCGCGGGTCAAAGCGCAGAAATCTGTGACGTGGGGGGAAGCTCGGCTGGAGTAATCTCGCTCAGGCGATCGAGGTCAAGCACCATACCGCCCTCCGAGTCCACCTCGAAGGCGGGGACGAAGCGCGCTCCCCAGACCACTTCTTCATGGCGGTAAGAGTGGCGGACATGCACGGTCTGGAAGAACGTATCGTCAAATCCCTTGATCAAAATCAGGAACTCGGCCTGGAGCCTTGCCAAGTCCTGGGCAGTTTTCCCCCGCAGCGGGCTCGCCTCGTCAATGGGATGAACCACCGTCCAGGTGAGGGGCAGGAACTGCACGGCGGAGCGTTCGAGCGCAAGGCTCTTGTATTTTCGTTGCAGCGTGCCCTCTGCCTGCTCCACCGTCATCAGGAGCACGCGTGCTTCGAGTTCCATCAGGTTGTTGCTGCGGCGGTTCGCAATGCGGAATTGCAGGCTTCCCCCACCCTGATACGGAGCGGCCACCATGCATTTGCTGAAGGCGATGCGCGCCACGGGGCGCGAGAATCTTCCGTAGAGCAGCCCGGTTCCAATCGCCAGCGCCATCAGTCCGAGAAGCGCCTGAAATGCAGCGACCGCACTCGTGAGCGCGCCCTGCGGCGCGAGGCTGCCATACCCGACCGTCGTGAACGTCTGCGCGCTGAAAAAGAAAGCTTCGAGAAAACGGCCAAGGGGTGTGCTTGCCTCAACGCCGCGCAGGTGCTCGACGCCGATTTCCAGGTAGATCAGCGCGAACGCCAGGTTCGCGACGATGAACCCGGCGAAAATCAGCGCGAAGAAAACCGGCCAGGAGACGTTGAGCATGAAGAGATAGGGATGCGCGTCCCGCCAGGTGGCACCGCGCCGACGCACATTGAATTCCCCACCGGGGTTGATGATACGCCGCAGGTGGCCCCGATATTGTTCGGTGAAGCCGGGGTCGAAGGCAGGCTTATCCATGCTTACTCACCATCATGTCTCTTCATGGTAGGCATACAGCAGGTGCGAGACGGCCGGTGGCGCGGCACGCTGGTGAAAGGAACGCACGAGTTCCCAGATTTCGCGGTCAGCCACCGTGGCGCGATCATGCTGGCGGAGGTGCTCGGCCCAGGATTCAACCACAAAGGTCTCAACGAAGCGGCCCGGCTTCCCCACATCCTCGTACAGGCCCCACTGGATGGCGCCGTCGCGCCGCCGAACGCGGCCAAGCTGGAGCATTGCCCGTGCAAATTCCGCCGCCTGCTCCGGCTTGATCCAGTATTCGACCGTGACCATCACCGGCCCGTGCTCGGCCTCGGGCTCGTTCACCACGACGGGCGCGGGCCGGGAGGAGGGCTCGAGATTCAGGTCTTCCGCCAGACCCACCGGAAATCGCGCGGCCACCATGAGCCCCGCCGCAAGAACCAGGGCCGCAATGAGTAAAGCTCGGGGGATCCCCACATGCAGCGCGACAGTGCCCCACATCGCACTGCACGCTCCCATCGCCGCGTAGTAGGTTAGCTGATAAACCGCGATGGCGCGGCCCCGCACCCAAGCCGGCGCGTTGAGCTGCACGCTGGTATTGAAAGTGGAGAGTTGTGTGGTCCAGGCGAGGCCCGCGGCCAGCATGCCCACACACGCTGCCGGGAAACTATGCCAGAGCGCCATCAGCGCCAGCGCCCCGGAATAGAGCAACGCGCCGGCGGCCAACAACCGCTTGACTCCCAGTTCCTGCTGCAATCGCGGCAGGAAAGAACCTCCGATGACCGCTGCCGAGCCGAAAAAACCCAGCAGCACGCCGTAACCCGCAGCACCCCGCCCCAGATTCTGGCGGGCAAAGAGCGGGACAAGGCCCCACAAGGCGCTCGCGCCAAGCATGAACAGGGTTGTTCGCATGAGCACCGCATGAATCGGCGGGGCGTGGATCACATAGCGGAGGCCAGCCCGCATGGCGCTCGCCACGCGCTCGGCCGGCAGAACGCTCTCGCGTCGCGGGCGACGCCACTCGTAGAGCACGACAATCACGCCCAGAAACGATACGGCGTTCAGAAGGAAAACGGCGCCTGAGCCCGCCGCGGCCACAATCAATCCTCCCAGGGCCGGACCCGCCGCGCGCGCCACGTTGAAACCCACGGAGTTAAGCGAAACCGCGGCGGGCACTTCCTCGCGCGGAACGAGCTCAGGCACGATGGCTTGCCAGGCCGGACCATTGAGCGCATTGCCGAAACTCAAAAGGAAAGTGAAGGCAAGGAGCATTTGCGGCGTGGTCAGGTGCAGCAGGGTCAGCACGCCCAGTCCTGTTGCGGCAGCGAGCATCCAGGCCTGGCTGAAAATGAGCAGTCGTCGGCGGTCTATGACATCCGCAAGTGCCCCGGCGGCAAGCGCCAGGAAGAAGACCGGCACCGCCTCCGCCGTTTGAATCAGTGAAACCATCAGGGGGGTGGGCGCAAGCTGCGTCATCAGCCAGTTCCCACCGACCTCGTGCATCCAGGTGCCGAGATTTGAAGCTACCGCGGCGATCCACAGCGCGCGGAAGAGCTTTCGCCGAAGCGGAACCCAGGCCGAAGTAACGGCAGCCTCAGCGCGCTTTCCCGCTGCTCCTGCCACACTCACTGCCTGCTGTCCAGCCTGCGCGCTCGAATCGCCCATGGGTAATTCAGAATACAATAGATGACTTCTAGTCCGCGAGGCCAGACATGACGGTTCTGGGCCGATCGCGCCGCCTGGCCTACAAACCGCGTGGCGGCCCTCCGTCGGGCCATAGGATCTGTGCGTGGAAGCAATCTTCAGATCACGTGAAACGACGCGGAATGCTGGAGGCGCGGGTCAGAATCGAACTGACGCATAGAGGTTTTGCAGACCTCTCCCTTACCACTTGGGTACCGCGCCTGATTCGCCCGGCACTATAAAAGGAAAAGGTATAAAAGCTGGAGCGGGAAACGGGATTCGAACCCGCGACTTCGACCTTGGCAAGGTCGCACTCTACCACTGAGTTATTCCCGCTCTTCCGCCGGGCACCTCAATCGAAAGTATAAGAATCCTCTCCGGAGCGTGTCAAGCTGCACATCTGCACGCGATGAAAGTCGTTCAGCGGTCGCTCAAGCCGTCACGGCGACGGCGGCCTCCCTCAGGAATCGCGCCGATTCCTCCGGCGGCGTGGGATTAATGTAGAAGCCCGTTCCCCACTCAAAGCCCGCCACCTTGGTGAGCTTGGGCATGATCTCTACGTGCCAGTGGAAGAAATCCTCTGCGGCCTCCGAGATGGGGGAGGTGTGGAAAATGTAGTTGTAGGCGGGATAATCCAAAACCCGGTCGAGCCTCGAGAGCATATCTTTCAGCATCGAGGCAAGCCGCTCAAATTCGTGCTTCTGTGATTCCTCGAACGCTGACTGGTGCGTCTTGGGGATAATCATGATCTCGAAGGGAAAGCGCGGGGCAAAGGGCGCCATGGTGACGAAATCCTCATTCTCGGAGATCATCCGGTTGCCGCTCTCCATCTCCTGCCGGATGATGTCGCAAAAGATACAGCGTTCCTTGAAGTTGTAGTGGTCCCGGGCCCCGTCCACTTCCTCCTGCACGCGTTTGGGCACCACCGGAAGGGCGATGAGCTGTGAATGGGTGTGCTCGAGCGAAGCCCCGGCCGGCTCGCCGTGGTTTTTGAAGATCAGGATATATTTGAAGCGTCTGTCCTTCTTGAGGTCGATGATGCGGTCCCGGTACGCCCACAGCACATCCTCGACCTGGCGCACGGGCAGGGTGGCCAGGGTTTTGCTGTGGTCCGGGGTCTCGATGATGACTTCATGCGCGCCAATGCCGTTCATCTTGTCGTACAGGCCTTCCCCCTGGCGATTGAGCGACCCTTCAATTCCGAGCGCGGGAAACTTGTTGGGCACGACCCGCAGGCTCCAGCCGGGCGTGTTCCGGGCGCTTCCATCACTCCGATAGGCGTGAATTTCCGGAGGTGTTTTGGCTTCGTTCCCATAGCAGAAGGGGCAAAAACCCGATCCGCGTATCTGCACTTTCTCGCGCACGAAATCCGTGGGGCGCTTGGCACGATCCGTGGCGATGATCACCCAGCGCCCAGTCACAGGGTCTTTCCGAAGTTCCGGCAACGTGTTTCTCCTGTCGTGCTCGCAGCCCGCCTTGAATCCTGTCAGGTATGCCGGGCTGGCGAGGCTAGCCCTTGAAGGCGTCCTTAATCAGTCGGGCCCGTAAACCGTGAACCGGGTCCCACAAGATGCTCACAATATCAAACCGATAATTAAGCGGCTTGCGGCCCAGCCGCCGAACATAATCTGCCGCCGCCTTTGCGACCCGCTTCTGCTTGGTTTTCGAGACCGCAGCTTCCGGCAATCCGGCTTCAAGCGATGTGCGGGTCTTCACTTCCACAAAGGCCAGGACGGGACCGTCCCATCCAATCAGGTCTACCTCGCCCGCGCCCGAGCGGGCCCTGCGGTTTCGAGCCACAATCGTATAGCCCTCGTGACGCAGGAACCAGTAGGCCAGGGTCTCCCCGCGCTGCCCCGTCTCCAGGTGATCCGGCATGCCCCGCTGAGTTCCGGGCAGAGTTCGGAAAAGATGAGCGCGTTGCCGCTCCTTCCAGACGAGGGCGTGATACATGAGCTGCGCCAACCAGCCCACGATCTCAAGGTCCTCTCTGCCGGCAGGCTAACTTCCCGCCTCAGAAACACAGCGGTCCAGAACGTCCAGTGCAAAGTCCGCCTGCTCCCGGCCGACGATCAGCGGAGGCATCAGGCGCACCGTGCTCTCTCCGCATCCCAGCACAAGCACACCCCGTTCAAATGCACGCCGGATGATTCGCATTTTGGCTTCGGGGTGAGGCTCGCGGGTATCCTGACTCTTCACCAGTTCGATCCCAATCATCAGGCCTTTGCCGCGGACGTCACCGACGATCGGGTGCTTGGCTTTCCAATCGGCCAGGCGCCCGAGAATGTAATCACCCATGCGCGCGGCGTTCGCGATGTATTTTTCCTCAAGCAGCCGGATGGTTTCGAGCGCAGCCGCGCAAGCCACAGGATTGCCGCCGAAAGTCGAAGCGTGCGCGCCCGGCCCCCAGTTCATGATCTCCGCACGGGCCACGGTCACACCCAGGGGCAAGCCCGAAGCCAGTCCCTTGGCCGTTACCAGAATGTCGGGAACGACGCCGAAGTGCTCGCAGGCCCACATCTTCCCCGTCCGGCCGTTGCCGGATTGCACTTCATCGAAGATGAGCAGGATCCCGTGCTTGTCGGCCAGCCGGCGCAGTTTGTCCAGAAAGTTGGCAGGCGGGACGACATAACCGCCCTCTCCCTGAATCGGTTCGACCACGATGGCGGCCACTTCCTCGGCCGGAACCGAAGTCTTGAACACACGCTCGATGAAATCTGTACAGGCACAATCACAAAGGCATTGTGCGCCCCGATGCCCCGCGGGACAGCGGAAGGGATTGGGATACGGCACGTGGGTAACGCCGGGAAGCAGGGGCCCAAAGCCATTCCGCTGCACAGATTTGCTCGCCGTAAGCGACAGAGATCCGAAGGTCCTTCCGTGAAACCCGCCGAGGAAGGCGATGAAACGGTGCCGGCGCGTATAATAGCGCGCGATCTTCATTGCCGCCTCGATGGCCTCCGTGCCGGAGTTGGCAAAGTAGACGCGCTTCGGAAAATTGCCGGGCGTGATTTCAGTCAGCTTTTTCGCCAACTGGGCCAGCAGCGGATAGTAGAAATCCGTCCCGGACATGTGGATGAGCGTCTCCGATTGCCGCTGGATCGCCCGCACAATATCGGGATGGCAGTGACCCGTGGACACCACGGCGATGCCCGCGGCAAAATCGAGAAACGTGTTTCCGTCCACATCCTCAACCAGCATGCCCTGCCCTCGACGCGCCACCATCGGGTAGTCGCGCGTGTAAGAAGGGGACACAAACTGGTGGTCCAGAGCCAGAATCTTCTGCGCTTCGGGCCCGGGAAGCGGGGTCTTGATCTGGGGAAGCTCATATTCCATAGAATCCCTCCTCTGCGTTAATTCCCTTAACGCGCCGGTCCACGATGTGTTTTCTCTGAAGGGGAATCACAGAGGAGTCTTAATCGCCCCCGAAAAGGCTGGGACGCGCCAGCAAAGGCAGTGCATGTCGCAGACTGAGCATGGTCCCGCTCACTTTCGCTTCCATCGCGTTCCACTTTTGGTATCCTCTAGTATAACTCCAGCCTGCAAGAGATCGTTGCGAATCTGATCCGCGCGCTGAAAGTCGCCGCTGCGGCGCGCCGCGTTCCGGTCTGCGATCTGTCTCTGGATTTCTTCTTCACTCAGCGTTTCAGCGATCAAAGGAGCAGGGTAGCCGTTCCCGCCGGAGGGCACTCCCTGCGAACCGCGGTCGGGCTCTTGCTTCTGGGCAGCTTCTGGCCGCGCCCGGATAAAACCGAATTTCCTCAGCTTCTCATAATCGGTGTCATCCAGCACTGCAAAAATGCGGTCCCACCGCTCCAGCATGTCGAGGAAGACGACCCGGTCGCCATCCTTGAACTCGCCCCGGTCCATCGCAATGTTCCCCTCACGCACCAGGTCAAAGACCGAGGCCAGGGCTTGTGCGGTGTTCAGGTTGTCATCGAGCGCAGCTTCAAAACTCTCGCGAGCTGACTGGACGCGGGCTGCCAGCGCCGGAGTCTGCCCTGGAGGGAATTTCTCCAGCGTCAGGCGCGACCGAAAATTTCGAACCCTGCCGATGGATTCCTCAGCCTGATGCAGCCCCTCGAAGGTGAAGTTAAGGGGCTTGCGATAGGGTACCGAAGCCAGAAGATACCTCATCGCAGAGGGCTTGTATCCCTTGGCAATCAGGTCGCGCAAGGTATAGAAATTTCCCAGCGATTTGGACATCTTCTCGCCGTTCACGATCAAGTGATCTGCATGCAACCAGAACCGGGCGAAAGGCTGCCCGGTGGCCGCCTCGCTCTGCGCAATCTCGTTTTCGTGATGAGGGAAAATGAGGTCGCTGCCGCCGGAATGAATATCGAAGGTTGGTCCCAGGTATTTCATCGACATCGCGGAGCACTCGATGTGCCAGCCGGGCCGGCCCGGACCAAGCGGCGTTTCCCAGAAAGGTTCCCCTTCCTTGGCCGCTTTCCAAAGCACGAAGTCCCGCGCATCCGCCTTATCATACTTGTCCGTGTCGACCCGCGCGCCCGCGCGGGCCCCGGAGAGATCAATGCTCGTCAGTTGACCGTATTTCTTGAACGCGGCGACACGAAAATACACCGAGCCTTCGCTCGCATAAGCAAAACCCTTGTCCATCAGGATCTGGATCAGCCTGACCATATCCTCGATGTGGTCCGTAGCCCGCACCACCTTTTCCGGATCTTCCAAAGACAGAAGCTGCCGGTCCACCTCGAAGGCCTTGATGAACTTGTCGGTGTAGTCACGGAGCGCCAATCCGGCGGCCTTGGAATTGCGAATGGTGTTGTCATCCACGTCGGTCAGGTTCATGACGTGAAAAAGAGTGTAGCCTCGGTATTTGAGGTACCGCCGCAGGACGTCCTGAAAGACGAAGGTCCGGTAGTTCCCTATGTGCGCGAAGTCGTACACCGTGGGGCCGCAGGTGTACATGCGCACGATGTTATCTTCCAAAGGGTGGAAATCCTCCACAGTTCCGGTCAGCGTGTTGTAGAAGCGCAGTCCCATACAGCTTACGATCAGCGGCGGAATGTAAAACTTAAATTCTAGAGGCCTCACGGGGGCAAGTCAAGGAAAGAGCAACGATCGGAATGCGGGTATGTCGGGTGTCGAGGTAGAGGAGTCAACGACTGCCGGGCTGTGTTGCTGGGGTGGGGATAATGAACTATAATGAGAAAGTTTCGCTGCTCGCGCAGGAGCAATTATGTTCAGATTCTTCAAGAAAAACCGCGAGGCCGTCAAGAAATATCTCCTGGTCTTCTTTTTGAGCGTCGTTTCGATCGGCATGGTCATCACCCTGGCTCCCATTCCCACCGGAGATACCCGCCGGATGGAAAATAACACCCTGGCCGAGATCGACGGCGCCAGCATCACGACTGTTGACCTGCAACGCAGCATTCAATCCCGCCTGCGCGGCTCGCCCTATCAGAACGACCCGAAGATCATCTCGGCGCTGGCGGGCGGCATGCTCGATGACCTGGTGCTTCAGCGAGCCCTTTGGAAGCAGGCAAAAAAACTGGGGATTGAGGTCTCAAACCAGGAGCTGCTTCAATCCCTTCAATCCCTGCCCTGGCTCTATGCCAATGGCACTTTCATCGGCATGGACCGATACCAGGACGTCATTCAACAGCAGACCGGCATGACCGTCTCTCAATTCGAGGCGCAGTTGCGCGAGGACCTGCTTCAGCAAAAGATGCGCAGCGTGATTACCGACGGCATCACGGTGTCGCCGGAAGAGGTGCGCCAGGAGTACCTGCGGCGCAATGAAAAGGCCAGGATCGAATATGTGCTCTTCGACCCCAGCCAGTATTTGAAAGCCGTGGAGGTGGACACTGCCAGGCTCGAGCAATTCTTCAACCAGGACCCGCAGAAGTATAAGGTGGGGGAGCAGCGACGGGTCCGCTATGTCCTCATCGACGCGGACCACGTGCGAGCCGGGGTCAAGTTGGATGACGCCGAACTGCAACAGTACTACTCACAGCACCTGGCCGACTTTCGTGTGCAGGAACGTGTGAAGGTCGCCCACATTCTATTTAAGACCACGGGAAAGAGTCCCGCCGAAGTGGCGGCGGCCGAGAAAACCGCTCGCGACGTGCTCGCCCAGCTCAAGTCAGGCGCGGACTTTGCCGAGCTCGCCAAGAAATACTCGGAGGATACTACCGCCTCGAACGGCGGCAACCTGGGCTGGATTGTCCGCGGCCAGACGGTGAAGGAGTTTGAGGACGCTGCTTTCTCGATGAAACCGGGCCAGGTAAGCGACCTGATTAAGACGACCTATGGCATTCATATCCTTAAGGTATTTGACAAGCAGGATGCTCACCTTCAAACCTTCAACGAAGTGAAGCAGAGCATCCGCACCGAGCTTGAGCAGCAGAAGATTGCTGCCGCGCAACAGGCCGTTGCCAATCAGTTTGAGAATCAGGTTAAATCAAATCCGAAGGATTTTGACGCGATCGCACGGAAGCTGGGGCTTGAACCGAAGCAAACCGATTTATTCAAGTATAACCAGGCCATTCCCGATTTCGGTACGAGCGAGGCTTTCGCGAATCTTGCGTTTCAGCTTCGCTTGAATGAAGTGGGAACTCCCATCAGTGTCCCGAAGGGTTTGGCCGTGATTCAACTGACCGAAGTTGTTCCTGAGCACACGCCCAAATTGGAGGAAGTCCGTGCCCAGGTGGAGGAGGACTATCGGGCCGCGCAATCCAAGGTGCTGGCTGCGCAGAAAGCCCTGGATTTTGCCGCCAAGGTTAAGAATGCGGATTTCAAGAGAGTGGCACAGGCATCAGGCCTGACCGTCAAGGAAAGCAAGGATTTCACCCAGCAGGACTCTGTGGAGGGGCTGGGGTCCGGCTCTCAGCTCGCCTCCGCATTTACACTTCATCCGGGCCAGACCAGCGATGTCATTTCGCTGCCCGGCGATAACCGTGTGGTGTTTCGCGTGGTTTCGCGCACCGCCGCCGATGAAAGCGGCCTGGCCAGCCAGAAAGATGAGATCCGCGAGCAACTCCTCAGCCAGAAGCAGGCCTTGGCCTACGAACTCTATCGGACGAATTTGAAGCAGATGCTTCTGAAATCCGGGGAACTCAAACTTAACAACTCCGCGATGAAGCAGTTTCTTGCGTCGTACGAACGCACGCCCTAGTTCAAAGCGGACGTCCGGTCGCAAGATTTCAAAAAGCGGGCCTTCGCCTTCAGCTCAAAATGTCCGATCACCCCATGCCTCGATTATCCAGGCTTTCTCCTGAACAGGTCGACGCGCAAACACGCGAAGTTTTTGAGGCGTTTCTCAAGGAGCGCGGCAACATACCCAATATGTTCCGCACCGTGGCCCACCGGCCTGAAATCATGAAGACTCTTACCGCACACTTCCGCGCCGTGATGAATACCGGGACCGTGGAAAAGAAGCTCAAAGAGATGGTGGCGGTGCGGGTCTCCCACCTCAACCTCTGCGATTATTGACTGAACTCGCACACCGCCTTGGCAAGGCGGCTGGGTGCCACGGAGGCTGAGCTTGCAGCGTTGGAGAATGGTGACCTGAGCGCCTTCGGAGCACGCGAACGCGCAGCACTCGAATTTGCCGAGAAGCTCACTCTCGACTCCAATAACGTAGCCGACGAGGTGTTCGCCGCGCTCCACGAGCACTTCAACGAAGGTGAAATTATCGAGATCGCGGCCGTCGCTGGCCTGTTCAACTACTTCAATCGCTTTAACAATGCTCTCAGAGTTGAGCCCACCAAATAGCGCATCTCCCGTTATGGAATTCAGGCTGGTCGTGATCGCTAGAGGTCCCTCATTTGGCAAACAACGGGGATGCCTGCACCCGCGTGTTCCGCTGATCAGAGAGCGGCCAAGACACTTTGTTGTTTCCAGCTCCTCAGTATAACAGCCTCCCCTATCGCTACACTGCCAGCTTGACCGTCACGATCTCCCACGGCATGACATTCAGCTCCAGTGCGCCGCCGGAGGCGATCGGAAGCGGTTCCGGCTCCTCCTCAATCAGGTTGGTTTTCCACGCCTGTTTGATGGGCCGGAACAGACAAATGTGCGCGCGGACGGCCCGCCCTTCAGCCTCGTAGAATCGCAGGGCAATCGAACCATCGTCCTCGCACTTCTTCATCGCTGTCATGATGAGATTGGCGGGCTCGAGTCGCATAAAGGCCTGGGATTGCGGCAGTGACCCTCCGCCGCTTGTAGCGCTCGGCGCAACAAACGCAAGCAAGGGATAATTGAATGAAATGCCCTCGCGGTACCGCGTTCGCCACCCGCCCGGGTGGGGAAGGAGGGCCATCCGGTAGTGGTGACTTCCTTCCTGCGTAAACCAGTAAGCAGGATTCCAGGCGTGGCTCTTGCGGGTTGAAAGGAGGGCGTGCTGAAGCACGGGATATGAAACGGGATCGCTCGACACGTCCTTAAAACGGTGGACCGTGCAATCCGATGCCGCGAGGCACCCGTATTGTTGGAAGCGATCCGAAGATGCATCGATCCAGTTGATCGCCTCACGGAAGGGCAAGGCCACGTCGCCGCCGTAAATGCCGCGGATGAATTGGCAGTCGATGCTGGGTGGCAATAGCGTAAAGTCGATCTCATCCTTGCCCATCTCGACGGTGCCGAAGGGAACTTCGTAGCTGCAGCGCACGGTCCCCGTCAGGTTGATGGGGAAGGCAACCAGCAGTTCGCGCTTGCTGGTGCCGTCCCAGTCAATGAGGTGAACATCCATCTCAATCCGGTCCAGTCGCGGATAGAGATGGAACCCCTGCCGCAACCGGAAGTTCTTGAACTGGGCCTCACGCAACGCGGAAATAACCACCGGGCCTTTGATCAACCGGCGAATGGGGAAATCGTGGTTGCTGGTCTTGTCAAAGTCGTCCATCAAGACATCTGCCACATCCGCGGGAGCACTGTCCCAAGCCATTCCGGGTGCCGTAAACTGGAGCACCTCGCCACCGAAAAACTTCTCGGTCTTTAGAAATTCACGCTCCAGCCGTTTGTCGTAAAGGCTCTTGAGTCCGCCCGCTCCAAACACCGCGCGGAGGTCGTCGTTCTCCATCGTGTCACCCGTGAAAGGGTCGCCAGAGGGAGGCGGCGTAGACGAAGACTCAAGATAGTAAGTTCGGTAGCCTACAGACGGGACAGCGTCGGCCACAAACGCAAATTTGGCGTCCCGCCCGCTTGACACATCGCCAACAAGTTGGCAGGAAACCTCTTTCCCGGCTTCATCTCGCAATCGGAACGATGACCAGCCGGAAGGCTTTTCGAACCGGCAGCGGACCACGTCGGTCCTCTGCCAGGAAAGCGGATTGAACACCACCAGAGGCAGTTGACCCGCGGCCCCTTTGCGCACACTCCGAGCCAGCCGGGAACCTGCATCGGAGAGAAGTTTGTCAGCCATTTCGCGCGACTTGATATAGGCCTGAACACCGATCGCGTCCGTCTCCGTCCCCTTGTTCCCTCCCCAACCGTGGTCAGGCCAGCAGTTCACTTTCCAGGCATCCTCTATGGCTTTTTGCGGGTAGGACGCAAAGCCATCCGAAGCACCCAACGCCGCTGACAGACGCTCGGCAATCAGAAGTCGGTTGTGGCCTTCGCGCCCCGCGAGCAATCCGTCCCGGTGTCCCGGCTCATCGTAATAGGCCCAGTTGATGGGCCAGTCGCCCTTGACGGTTTCAATGTTCAGCTCATGACTCGTCAACTCCGCAAGCACTCCCTCCGGCTCCACGAAGCGAATAATGGGAGGCTTGATGTGGCGGTCGGGATTTCCGGCATAATGCTCATTCCACTTCGCGGCAAAGCGCTTCATCGCTTCGTTCTGCTCGTGAACATAGGGGATGAGCGACGCCGGCGGCGGCAAGTAGTCGCCATTGAAGTCGTAGATCATTATTTTCGGCAATTGGCGCGGTTCGTAGTAGTACTCTCGCGCCGTCGCGTAGCTGAGCCATCCCTGGTTCCCTTTGGGATTGGGGAGCGTGCGAGGATCGCCATAACGGAAAGCGAAGACAAAAATTCGTGAACCGTCAAGGCCCTCCCAGTTGTAGAAGCCCCAAGGAAAGCGGCCTTGGATGACATACTTGATGCCGGCCTTGGTAAGGATCTGCGGCATCTGGTACGTCATCCCCGGCGGATCGGCCTTGAAGTAATGGCGCGAGTCGGAGCCCGGGAAGTTCTTTTTGAGCCAGCGCCGCCCCAGATAGAATTGCCTGATCAGATTCTCAGGTCCAACACGGACTTCCAGGTTCTGGACGTAACTCGCGCCCCAGGTGAATCTCCCTTCGCGCGTCAGCCGCCCGATCTCCTCACGCTTCTCAGGGTGGCGAGCCAGGAATTCCATCAAGTAAATCACCGATTCCATCGAATAACGGAAGTCCGGATACTTGTTGAGCAGTTCGATCGCCGGCAGGATGATCTCCGCGGAACGATAGTCCGCCGTCACGTACTGTGTATCGAGCCAGCCCAGGTCGTTGTGATTGGTGGTCAGGAAGTTGAAGGTTCCACCGTCGAAGTAGGAGTGATAAGCCGGGACGTTCAGTTTCCGGCTTACCTTGAATATGCTGCTTGGATCGACCACTCTGAATTCCATCACCTGGTCTTCGAAGGGCGCGGGAATCCAAATGTTCTGGCGCACCACCGCCTGTGCCGGGATCGTCTCAAGGGGCACAGCCGTGAGAACTTTTCCGTCATGCGTGACTTCGAGCTGCGCGCCGGTCACTTCACTTCCGGGGTTGATCAGTTCAACCGTGGCCGATTGCACGGCCTTTCCTTCGCGGACGTCATACATGGCATAGGCCCTGACCTCGAAGGCGGCTGAATGCGGCCTGGCAAAGACCCTTACCTTACCGAGGCCGGTTCCCTCTGTGTTTGCCTCCGGCCAGGTGTCGTTCACCGTGATGCGGACCGACTTGGCTTTTTGAGCCGACGACAGGCGAATGATCTGAAAGTAGCGGACGTTTCGAAGCTCGGCAGCCTGCGAAGCGCCTCCGGGAACCGAAAACGTGACCCTGCGAGCCGTGGCCATGCGCCCGCCCCGCATGTAAGGGTCAAGCACCAGATCATAGGGCAGCGCCTTCGGCAACACCCAGAGTTCGGCCACATTCTGCTCTTGCGGGAACTGGATTTCGAGCCATGCCCCGGCCGTCTCCCGGTCAGTCTCCCAACTGGTTTGCAGGATTTCGTTCATGACGTTGCCCGGCATGTAACCCCAGGGCGGAGTTTCGGAATTCGACGAAGCTGTCGCCGTAGCACCCAACTTCACATCAGCTAAGTTCGGGTTGCTCTCAGATTCTCCTGAATCCGCCGCGACCAGGCGTCGCGGACTTCCCCACGGGTCAAAGCCCTTTTCAAGCGCCCAGGCGCCAGCCAGCATGCCACTATTTCGCAGAAAATTACGCCGGTCCATCAAGAGTCTCCTCCACCTCAACGGTATCTGGAATCAATGCGAGTTTCGGACGAATGACTTCCTTCGAGAGATATTGAGCCGCCAACAAAAAGGGTCAGCGACGTTGGCGAGAAACTTCAGGTCCTGAAGGAGAGGCGATCATACCACGGCATGCATGTGGGAGAAATGACTTTTGAAATTACTCAGCATTTTGCCAACAGTGACATAGGACTACGGATCGGAATGCCTTGACCGCTGGCCATGTTTTCAAAGGTCTCCCAGAAGGCAGGCTACGCACGCTTGGTCGGCGCCGGCTCGAACCCATCTCAGTGCGTCATGGGCGTTGCCGAGTGCGGTCGCATCTTCTTCATCAGGAACATGCAGGGTATCATGACCAGGCTGATAACCCCCATCAGCCAGAAATCATCGATAAAAGCGAGCACGGTCGCGTGACGCATCAGCAGCCCGTAGAGCACTCCGTGCGCCTGGTTCGCGGCATGAACGGGATCAGACCCGTACACGGTGAAAATCTGCCTTGCGCCGTTCAGCATCGCCTGGTAAGCGGAGTCCAGCGGAGTCAGGTGGCTTACCAGGGTGGTCTGGTGGAATTGGGCGCGACGCGCCAGCATGGTCATCATCATCGAGATGCCGAAACTTCCTCCGATGTTCCGGGCCAGGTTGATAATGCCCGTGGCGTTGTTAATCCTCTCCTTGCGGATGTAGTAGAAGGCCATGACATTGATGGGCACGAAGAGGAAGGCCATTCCCGCGGATTGAAACACCCTCGCCATCATCGCGGTGCGAAAGTCTACGTCCAGATTGAAGTTGGCCATGTGAAACAGCGAGAGCGCCAACACCGACAAGCCCAAGACCACCAGCCAGCGCGCCTCGACCTTCGAGAGCAGATTTCCCACAAGGGGCAGCAGGAACAACACGAGAAATCCCCCGGGCGAGAGAACCAGCCCGCTCAAGAGCGCCGTGTAGCCCATCAAGGTTTGCAGGAAGATCGGAAGCAGCGCCGTGCTGCCGTAAAGGACGAAGCCCAGCATGAACATCGTCAGGGTCGCGATGAGGAAGTTGCGTTCCTTGAGCAGGCGGAAATCGACCGCGGGATCATCCCGAGTGATCTCCCACAAAAATGCGCCCACAATTCCAATGAACGCCACGACCGAGCACCAGACGATGAATTCCGACCCGAACCAATC
>Ga0070741_10012530_pt1 | contig 15284 bp, 17 predicted proteins | sample Coa_R1_4_FD_66440 | JGI IMG/M metagenome (GOLD analysis project Ga0070741, IMG submission 66440) | Surface soil microbial communities from Centralia Pennsylvania, which are recovering from an underground coalmine fire - Coalmine... | ecosystem: Environmental > Terrestrial > Soil > Unclassified ... | reverse complement strand
TCACGTAGGTGAGGTTCGACCGCCCGCCCGCGATCAGGTCCGCATGGAGCGGCGCGTCACCCGCGCCGTCGACGTGGCGCGCGAAGTACGGCCGGAGCCGTTCGAGATCGACACCCGTCGCGTCGCTCATGCCGCCGGGACACTAGCGAGCCGACGACGCGAGGCGCGCCGTCACGGAGGGCCGTGACGGCGCGTCCTGGGTGTCGCGATGTGGTCGGTCAGGCGACGCGCGGTGTGCGCGGCGCGACCGGCTGCCCGTTCCCCTTCGGGTACCGGGCGACCCGGCCGACGGGCATGTCGACGCGGAACCCCGCGGCGGCGCGCTCCTCCTCGGACTCGCCGCCCCAGAAGCCGTACTCACGCTGCTCGCGCGCCCACTGACGGCACGGCTCCACGACGGGACAGTCGGTGCAGATGGCCCGAGCCCGTGCTTCACGAACGACCCGCGCCTCCGGTCGTTCCCCTGCCGGCGCGAAGAACAGGCTGGTCTGCCCCCGACAGGCGGCGTCGCCCGTCCAGGCCAGCGTGCCGGTGAACACCAGGTTCGAAAGGCTCTCTGCGGCCATGATCCTCCTGTGTCTCCTGGTTCTCTGGTCGCTCGGCGCCGGCGTCCCGGCTGAGGCTCCGGCGTGGTCCGGTCAGCGCGACGCATCGGGGAATCGGCGGGGGGACCGACTCCCCGATGCACCCAGAGGGCGTCATGCAACTACAGGCCCTCCGAATCTGTCCAACAGTTAGTCTTGATAGGAACGATCGTCGACGACGATCGTCAGAGCGATCGTTCCGGCGACGGAGCGGGCGGGCGGGACGGGAGGATCGGGCGGTGGAGCTACGTCACCTCGACGTGTTGCTGGCCATCGAGGCGGAGGGGTCGTTCACCGCCGCTGCCGATGCCCTGAACACGGTCCAGTCAAACGTGTCCGAGCAGGTTCGCCAGCTGGAGGACGAGCTCGGCGTCGAGCTGCTCGTCCGGGGCCGCAAGGGGGCGCGCCCGACCGAGTGCGGCGACGTCGTGCTCGAGCGGGCCCGCCGCATCCGGCGCGAGCTCGACGGGCTCCGTGAGGACGTCTCGATGCTGCAGGGCCTCGAGGCCGGTACGGCGAGCTTCGGCGTCGTCGGCACCGCGAGCCGGTGGCTGGTCCCCGCGCTGGTCGCGGACATGCGCGGCCGCGCGAGCGGGGTGTCGCTGCGCATCGTCGAGGGCGCGTCCGAGCGGCTCGTCGCCGAGGTCCTCGGGCAGGAGCTCGCGCTCGCACTCGTCACCGAGCCCGTCATGGACGCGCGCGTCAGCGTCGAGCACCTGATGGACGAGGCCCTCGTCGGCCTCGTCGGCGCCGGGGTCAAGCTCCCGCCCGACCCCGTGCCGCTGCAGGCGCTCGCGCAGTTCCCGATGATCCTTCCCCCGCCCAACAACCCCCTCCGGATCGAGATCGACGCCGCCGCACACGCGCGCGGGTTCTCGTTGTCCGTCCCGGTCGAGGTCGAGGGCATCCGGTTGATCTCCGACCTCGTGGCCGCGGGCGCGGGCGTCTCCGTCCTGCCCGAGACCGCGACCGCGCCCGCGTCCGAGGGCGTACGACGCGTCACCATCGCCGACATGCCACCCCGCCGCCTCGCACTCGTCTGCGCGCGCGATTCGCACCTGTCACTCGCGGACCGAGCGGTGCGCGACTGCGTCCTGCGCATCGTCGCCGGGCACGCGCGGACGTGAGAAGCTGTGCCCCGTGGACGATCGGGGACGGCAGCCGCGGAACCTGATCACGCCTCGTCACGTCGTCGCCGCGATCGTCGTCGCGATCGTCCTGTGGTTCGCGTTCGCGAACAGCCAGCGCGTCCGCGTCGACTTCCTCGTGACGCACCGCAACTCGCGCCTGATCTACGTGATCATCGGCTCCGCGATCCTCGGTGCCATCGCCGATCGGTTGATCACGTGGCGGCGCGGTCGGGAGCGTGACGGTCGCTGACCGTGGGCGCGGGCCAGTCGCCGCGCGGGTGCAGCACGAGATGCGCCCCGGCGAGCGTCGTGTCGACGCGCGCGCCGAGCACGTCGCCCTCGAGCCGGTCGATGCCGGGTGATCCCGGGCGCTGCTCGAACCGGATGCGCCCGCCCCCGGGCCATACGAGCTCGGTCCAGCCCTCGCCGCTCTCCACCACCTTGCCGTCGAGCACGCCGGCGAACAGGTCGAGCGTCGCGTCGACCGACGGCGTCGTGAGCACGACGCGGCGGAGGCGCGCGGCGCGCGCACCGCGGACCGGCGGGTCCGGCCACCACTGAGGATTCGTGCGGGGGCCGTGCTCGCCGACCCACGCGACGAGCGCGGTGAGGTCGGGGAGATCCTCGTGCGCCTCGGCGAGCTGCACGACCGTGCCGTGCGACTCGCGCGGGTGGAGGAACGCCTCCTTCCACGTCGGGTCGGACATGTCGACCGCGACGGGATGGAAGCCCGCGTCGTCGACGCGGTCGAGCATCGCGGGAAGGTCGGGAACCTTGAACGTCATGTGGTGCGGTCCCTCGCCGTGACGGGCGACGAAGCGCGCGAGGAAGTCGTTCTTGTCGGTGTCCCACGGCTCGAGCAGCTCGACCGTCATGCCCTCGCGCGCGTCGCCGAGACGGATCTGCATCGGCCGGAACCCGGGACCCTGCCCGCCGAACAGGACGAGGCCGCCGAGCTCGCCCACGAGGTACCGGATCGCGTCGCGCGCGTCGGGCGTCCCGATCGCGACATGGTCGAGGTCGACGGTCTCAGGCATGGCGGGTCAGGATCGGCGCGCCGTCACGGGCGTCGCAAATCCCGCGTTACAGCGAGCCCTCCGTGCCGGTACCGCGTTCGGGAAGTGCCGGCTCGGGTTCCTGCGTCACGCGGCCGCGTTCGCGACGCTCCTGCGCCGCGATGTCGACGACCGGTTCACCGCGGCCCGCGCGCGTGATGGCGCGCGCCGCGACGTAACCGATGCCGAGCGTCGTGAAGCCGCCGACCGCGTCCAGGAAGTAGTGGTTTCCGGTGAGGACGATCGCGGTGACGGTCAGTGCCGGGTAGCAGGCCGCGAGCACCTTCGCCCACGTCGAGCGCAGCCGCGGGACGAGCGCGCACGCGCAGAACAGCGCCCAGGCACAGTGCACGCTCGGCATCGCCGCGTACTGGTTCGACAGCTTGCTCATCTCGCCCGAGTTGAACGACCAGATCGTCGGGTACTTGGCCAGCGTGTCGATGAAGCCGTGCCCGTAGAGACGCGGTGGCATGAGCGGCCAGAAGTAGAAGCCGATCAGCGCGAGGCCCGTCGTGATCGCGAGCGTGTTGCGCCACTTCGGGTAGTCGTCGCTCCACTTGCGGAAGAGGTAGACGCCGACGCCCGCCGTCACGACGAAGTGCAGCGAGCCGTAGACGTAGTTCATCGCGACGATGAGCGGCTCGAAGTGCAGCGCCCACCGTTGCAGCGTCTGCTCGTGGAGGATGCCGATGAGGTGCTCGACGTGGATGAGCTGGTGTGCGTGTTGGCGCGCGAGCCGCACGTTCGCGTCGGCCGCGTTGCGTACCGCGGAGTACACGGCGTAGTAGGCGAGGATCGCGAGGATCTCGACCCACCAGTAGATGCGGTGACCGTCGCGCAGGGTCCGCCCGCCGGGGAGACGGGGCGCGATGCGGCGTGGCCGACGTGCGGCGGTGGGTCGCGTGGTGGTGTCGGTCAACGCTTCGGCTCTTCGGGTTCGTCCGCCGGGGCTCTGGGGTCCTGCTCCTGGCCGGCGACGCCGAGGCGGTGCCCGATGGCGAACGACGGCGCGCCGAGGAGACTCACGACCAACAACATCGCGTACCAGAGCAATCCCACGGCGACAGCCTGGCCGGACCGGACCCAGTGGTGGAAGAAGATGACGAGTGCACCCTCGCGGACGCCGAGGCCGCTCAGCGAGATCGGCAGCACCTGGAGCATCGCGACCGCCGGGACGTAGGCCACGACCGCTCCCGCGGGGATCGACAGGTCGAGCGTCTTGATCGCGAACCAGACGGTCAGGATCGTCGAGATCTGGTAGAGCACCGACGCGACGATCACCGGCATCGCGAGGCGAGGCCGGCGGCGCAGCCGGTCCACACCGACGTGGACCGCGCCGATGAAGCGCATCCAGTTCTCGTGCTCGCGGAACCGGCCCGCGAGCCGGGGGCTCGCCGCGAGCAGCAGGATCGACAGGAGCGCGGTGAGCGCGACCCCGTCGACGAGCAGCGCCAGGTGGCTGCCGCGTGCCGTCTTCCCGTCCAGCAGGCTCGGCATGAACGCGAAGCCGAGCAGGCTGAGGAGCGGGAGCGACAGGAAGCCGGTCAACCGCTCGAGCGCGACGGACGCGAACGCGTCGCTCATGGAGCCTGTGCTGTTCGACGCCCGGCTGACCCGCAGCACGTCGCCGCCGATGGTCGACGGCAGCACGTTGCCGACGAACTGCCCGGCGAGGTAGTGCGACAGCAGGATCCGGACCTTCACGGGCGTGTCGAACACGCACAGCACCCGCTGCCAACGCCAGGCCGAGAGGACGAAGCCGAGCAGCGTGACCGCGAGGCCCGCGGCGAGGAACGCCGCCGTCGCCAGGTGCGGGTGGCGCGGGACGAGGTTGCGCAGGTTGATGCGCGAGACGAGCAGGGCGAGGAGGCCGAGGCTGACGACGATCCGCACCCAGAAGACCCAGGGGCGGGACGCACGGCCTCTGCTCGCCGTCTCGGTCGCCGCCATCCTCGTAGCCTATGGGGCCGCGAGGGGCGAGAAGGGGGCCGCGTGAGGATCACGGTTGACGAAGGCGTCGCGCTCGAGGTCGACGTGCGCGGCGACGGCCCGGGGCTGTTCCTGGTCCACGGGTTCGGTGGTGCGAAGGAGGACTTCGGCGACCACCTCGACACGCTGGCGGAGGGGTACCGCGTCGTCGCCTTCGACCACCGTGGTCACGGAGCGAGCGACGGGCCGGACGATCCCGACCGCTACACGCTCGACCGGCTCGCCGACGACACCATCGCGGTGGCGGACGCGCTCGGCCTCGACACCTTCCGGTTGCTCGGCCACTCGATGGGCGGGATGGTCGCGCAGCGCGTCGTGCTCGCCCACGCCGCGCGCGTCGACGCGCTCGTGCTGATGGACACCGCGCCCGGGCCCGTGCCCGGCATCGACCCCGAGCTGATGGACGCCGCCGCGAAGATCATCCTCGAGGACGGCAAGGACGCGTTGAAGCCGTTGCTCGACGCCGCGGCGACGTTGGACACGCCCGCGCACCTCCGTCTCCTTGCGGAGCGCGAGGGGTTCCAGGAGTTCGAGGACTCCAAGTGGGACGCGCTCGCCGCCGCGATGTGGGCGGGCGCGGCGCGCGACATGGCACACCAGGAGGACCGGCTCGCCGACCTCGCGGCGATCCGCTGCCCGACGCTCGTCATCGTCGGCGAGCAGGACCGGCCGTTCGTCGAGGTGAGCCGGGCGATGGCGGCGACGATCCCCGGTGCGACGCTCGCGGTGATCCCCGACGCCGGGCACTCGCCGCAGTTCGAGAACCCGGAGCCCTGGCTGCGCGCGCTCACCGAGTTCCTCGCGCGCGTCGACGCGTGACGACCGGGGCGCGCGTGGGTGGCGTCCTCGCCGCCGACGTGCTCGCGCGCCACGGCGTCGACCGCGTCTTCACGCTGTCGGGCGGCCACCTGTTCCCCCTGTACGACGGGTGCGTGCAACGCGACATCCGCATCGTCGACACGCGTCACGAGCAGACGGCGGCGTTCGCGGCGGAGGGGCACGCGAAGGTCACCCGAGGCGTCGGCGTCGCCGCCCTGACCGCCGGGCCCGGCGTGACGAACGGTGTGAGCGCGATGACGGCCGCGTGGATGAACGGCTCGCCCGTCACGGTCATCGGTGGACGTGCGCCGCAGGCGCGGTGGGGCAGCGGGTCGCTGCAGGAGCTCGACCACCTGCCGATCGTCGGGTCGATCACGAAGTCCGCGATGACCGCGAGCGCGACGGCGTCGATCCCCGGCGATCTCGATGCAGCCGTGCGCGCCGCGTGCACGCCCCACCGGGGCCCGACCTTTCTCGACGTCCCGCTCGACGTGTTCTTCGGCGCGGCGGAGGTGGACGTGCCCGTTGCGCCGGACCGATCCGTGCTGCGGTGTGACGACCCCGACGACGACGCGGTCGCGCGCGTGGCGGTGCTCGTCGCGGGCGCCGAGCGGCCGGTGCTCGTCACGGGCGGGGACCTCTACTGGGCGCACGCGGAGGACGGCGTGCGCGCCTTCGCCGAGATGGCGCGCGTGCCGGTGTTCGCGAACGGGATGGGGCGCGGGTTGCTGCCCGCCGATCACGAGCTCGCGTTCTCGCGTGCTCGCTCGCTCGCGTTGAAGGAGGCCGATCTCGTCGTCGTCGCAGGCACGCCGCTCGACTTCCGGCTCGGGTTCGGGCACTTCGGCGACGCGCGCGTCGTGCATCTCGCGGACACGCGCGACGGCGTGTCGCGCAACGTGGAGCTCGCGGCGTCCGCGGGTGGTGACCTGGCGCGCACGTTTGCGCTGCTCGCCGACGGCGGCTCCGGTGGTCGCGCCGATCGCCACGACGCGTGGATCGCGCGGCTGCGTGACGAGGAGCGCGCCCGTCGCGAGAAGGAGCGCGACACGCTCGACGCGGACACCACGCCGATCCACCCCGCGCGCGTGTACGGGGAGGTGATCCCGCGGCTCGCGCGCGACGCGATCGTCATCGGCGACGGCGGCGACTTCGTGTCGTACGCGGGGAAGCTCGTGGACACGTACACGCCCGGGTGCTTCCTCGACCCCGGTCCGTACGGCTGTCTCGGCATGGGGACGGGCTACGCGCTCGCCGCCGCCCTCGCGTACCCGTCGCGTCAGGTCGTGCTGCTGCTCGGCGACGGCGCGGCCGGGTTCTCGCTGATGGACTTCGACACCCTCGTGCGCTTCAGCGTGCACGTAGTCGCGATCGTCGGCAACAACGGGATCTGGGGGTTGGAGAAGCACCCGATGCAGGCGGTGTACGGCTACGACGTCGCCGCCGAGCTGCGGCCTGGGACGCGATACGACGAGGTCGTCCGCGCGCTCGGCGGTGGTGGCGAGCTCGTGACCGAGCCGCGCCAGCTGGGTGCGGCGCTCGACCGCGCGTTCGCGGCGGACGGTCCCGTCCTCGTCAACGTCCTGACCGACCCGGCCGACGCCTACCCGCGCTCCAGCAACCTCGCCTGACGAAGATGCGGCACTCACGTACGGAATCCGTACGTGAGTGCCGCATCTTTCAGTCGGCGAGCTGCTTGAAGTGGCAGAGGCGCCAGTGACCGCCCTCGCGGACGAGGTCGACCTCGAACCGTTGCTCGGCGAGCAGGTTGCGGTCGATCGTGTACCGCGTCGTCGCGTGGTTGTCGGAGGTCACGAACGACCAGTACACGTCGAAGTCGCGGATCGCGCCGTCGCTCTGCAGCCGGCTGGCCTGCTCGTCGGCGAAGGTGCTCGCGGGCGTCTCGCTCCGTCGCGCCGCGCAGAGCTGTGCGTACGCGACGGGGAACTGCTGGCGTTGCAGCGCGCGCAGGTACGTGTTCGTCGCGTCGGCGGGCTTGGTGAGCGTGCCGACCGCGAGGACGGTGCCGCCGATCGCGAAGCCGATCAGCACGAGGAGCGCGGCGATCAGCAGCCACAGCCATGCCCATCCCCGCCGCCTCGGTGCGACGCCGGTCGCGTACTGCGGCTGTGGTGACCACCCGCCCGACGGCGGTGGTGCGCCCCACGCCGCGCTGGGCGGCGGCGGTGCGGCCGGTGGCGACGGCGGCGGCGGGGTCCATCCGGGCGGGGCCGGTGGCGGTGCCGGAGGACCGGGCTGCGTCTCCCACGGCGGGCGCGGGGAGGTGGGCGGCTGCGATTCGGACTCGTCGCTCACGCGCCCGCCAGCGTAGGCGCCGACGCGAGCAGGTCAGCTGTTGGTGGCGCGCTCCATGAAGCGCTCGCGGTCGACGATCACGCGGGTGATGCGACCGGCGGCGACGAGACCGTGCCCGTCGCTCACCGACACGCGGAAGTTGAGCCGGCGTCCCTCGACGGATTCGAGGATCGCCTCGGCCTGCACCTTGCCGCCGACGGCCGTCGGCGCGGTGTGGTCGAGCTGCACGCGGTAGCCGACGCTCGTCCGCCCTGCCGGCAGTCGGCCCTCGAGCGCGAGGACCGTGGCCTCCTCGGCGAGGAGCACGACACGCGGCGTCGCGAGCACGGGCACGTCGCCGCTTCCGAGCGCGATCGCGGTGTCGTCGTCGGACACGGTGAGGGTCGCGCTCCCGACGAGGCCGGGCTCGAGTTGCACCGGCGTACCATAGGCAGCCGGCCGTCACCGCGGCATACCGGTGCGGCAATTCCTCGCCCCTCCGATCCCGGAGCCGCACCGTGCTCGACGACGCCGTCCTCGAACGCACCCTGCACACCGCGCTGCGCAACGGCGGCGACTTCGCGGAGGTCTTCGCGGAAGATCGTCGCAGCTCGACCGCGCGACTCGACGACGGCAAGGTCGAGGAGCTCGTGTCCGGGCGCGACCGTGGTGCGGGAGTGCGCGTCGTGCGCGGCGACACCACCGGGTACGCGCACACCGCCGACCTGAGCGAGGACGGGCTCCGCGAGGCGGCCGAGGCTGCGGCCGCGGCGGCGCGCGGCGGTGGCGGTGGCTCGCGAGTGGTCGCGCTCGAACGTCGTGCCGTCGCGCCGCCGCACGAGGTGACGACGATGCCGGAGTCGGTCCCGAAGGGCCGCAAGGTCGAGGTCCTGCAGCGCGCCGACGACGTCGCCCGCTCCGAAGGCGACGCGATCCGGCAGGTCAGCGTGGGCTACGCCGACTCGCACCGGCACATCCTCGTCGCCAACTCCGACGGGCTGCTGACCGAGGACGACCAGGTGCGGACGCGCTTCATGGTGCAGTGCGTCGCGCTCGGGGACACCGGCATGCAGACGGGCATGGAAGGACCGGGCCGGACCGTCGGCTTCGAGATCTTCGACGAGATCGACCCGGACGAGGTCGCGCGCACCGCCGCGCGTCGCGCGATGACGATGCTGAACGCGCGGCCGGCTCCGTCCGGGAAGCTCCCCGTCGTGCTGAAGCGCGGCGCGGGCGGCGTGCTGTTCCACGAGGCGTGCGGTCACGGTCTGGAGGCGGACCTCGTCGCGCGTGACGCATCCGTGTTCCGCGGTCGCGTGGGCGAGCAGGTCGCGTCCCCACTCGTCACGCTGGTCGACGACGGGCGCCTCGCACGTGAGTGGGGTGCGTACGCGATCGACGACGAGGGCGCGCCGGCGCAGCGCAATGTCCTCATCGAGAACGGTGTCCTCACCGACTACATGTGGGATCTCCTGCGCGCGCGCAAGGACGGCCGCGCGAGCAGCGGCAACGGGCGGCGCGAGACGTACCAGCACCTCCCGATGGTGCGGATGACGAACACGTACCTCGAGCGCGGCGACGAGGACCCCGACGAGATCATCCGTCAGACGCCGTACGGCATCTACTGCGTCGCGCTCGGCGGGGGACAGGTCGACACCGCGTCCGGCGACTTCGTGTTCGGCATCACCGAGGCGTACATGATCGAGGACGGCCAGATCACCGAGCCGGTGCGCGCCGCGCAGCTGATCGGCAACGGCCCCGACACGCTCCGGCGCGTGGACGTCGTCGGCAACGACTTCGACACGTGGGCGGGCACGTGCGGCAAGGAGGGGCAAGGCGTGCCGGTCTCGTCCGGTCAGCCGACGTTGCGCGTGTCCGAGCTGACGGTCGGCGGGACGGCGGGATGAGCCCGCCCGACCTCCTCGACATCGCTCGGGCGGTCGCGTCGCGCGCGCGCGACGGCGAGCAGGTCGAGGCGCTCGTCGTCCGCTCCCGCGACACCGACGTGAAGGTCTTCGACGGCGACGTCGAGTCGCTGTCCGTCGCGGAGGTGGCGGGCGTGGGCGTGCGCGTCGTCACGGACCACCGGCAGGGCTACGCGTGGGCCGGGTCGCTCGACGACGCCGTCGTCGCCGACGCGCTCGCCGATGCACGCGACAACGCGTCGTTCGGCGCGCCTGACGAGTTCTACGGGCTCGCGACGCTCGACGACATCGCCGGTGTCGAGCCCGCGTCGCTCCACCTCTGGCGCGACGACCTCGCGTCCGTGGACACCGACACGAAGGTGCGCATGGCGCTCGAGCTCGAGGCCGCGACCCGCGCGGCCGATGCGCGTGTGCGTGGCGTCGAAGCGGCGTCCTACGGGGACGCGGCCGTCGAGACCGCGATCGCCACGTCCACGGGCGTCGAGGCGTCGAGCAGGCGCACGATGTGCGCCTGCTTCTCCTACGCGATGGCGGGCGAGGGAACCGCGACGCAGACTGGGTACGGGTTCTCGGTCGGACGCTCGCCCTCCGATCTCGAGCTCGCGACGGCGGCGCGTGACGCGGCCGACCGGGCTACGCGCCTGCTCGGCGCCGCGCAGCCGCCGTCGCGTCGTCTGCCCGTCGTGTTCGACCCGCTCGTGACGGCGTCGCTGCTGGGTCTCGTGGGCGCCGCGCTGAACGGGGAGTCCGTGCAGAAGGGCCGTTCGCTGTTCGTCGGGCGTGAGGGCGAGCAGGTCGCGTCGCCGTTGGTGACGGTCGTCGACGACCCGACGAACCCCGAGGCGTACGGCGCGTCGTCGTACGACGCGGAGGGCGTCCCGACCCGTCGCAACGACCTGATCGTCGACGGCGTGCTGCGGATGTTCCTCCACAACGTGTCGACCGCGCGACGGGCCGGGACGACGACGACCGGGTCCGCGGTGCGCGGGTTCAAGTCGACGCCCGGCGTCGGCGCGCGTGCGCTGCACCTCGCGCCGGGGACGAGCACCCCCGAGAAGATCCTGTGGTCGGTCCCCGAGGCGCTCTACGTGCAGTCCGTCAGCGGGCTGCACTCCGGAACGAACCCGGTGAGCGGCGACTTCTCGGTCGGCGCGACGGGTCTCATGGTGCGCGACGGCGCGTTCGCGGAGCCGGTCCGGGAGATCACCGTGGCATCCACGATCCAGCGCATGCTGCGGGACGTCGCCGCGGTCGGCGACGACCTGACGTGGCTTCCCGGCGGCGCCGCCGGCGTGACGCTGCTCGTGTCCGAGATGCAGATGAGCGGCAAGTAGCGACCGATCGGCTCCCCGGCCGCACCAGCCACGCCGCGTTGGTACACAAGTCGCGGTCATAGGCGCGAGTTGTGTACCAACAGGGCGGGTCAAGCGGAGGCGAGCGTGCCGCGTCGTTGCAGGATCGCGTCGAGCTCGGCCATCGCGGCCCACGGGTCGTCGCCGAACAGGACGACCTCCATCCCGAGTCGCCGGGCCGCGGCGACGTTCTCGGTGTTGTCGTCGACGAACACCGCGCGCTCCGGCGACGTCCCCATCCGCTCGCACGTCAGGACGTACACGCGCGGATCGGGCTTGCGCATCTTCACCTCGCTCGAGTCGACCACCGTGTCGAACAGCTCGTCGAGCGGGATCGTCGAGCGCCAGTGGTCGCCCCATTCCTTCACGTTGTTCGTGAGCAGCGCGACCTTCAGTCCGTCGGCCTTGAGCTCGCGCGCGCGGTGCACGACCTGCCAGTGCACGCCGATCGGCATCTCGGCGGAGAAGCGGCGGTAGGCGTCGAAGTCGATCGGCTTGCCGAGGACCTCGGGCGCACGCTCCATCACGCCTTTGAAGTACTCGTCGAGCGACAGCTCGCCGATCTCGAGCCGGTGCCAGTCGTGCGTGACCGCGTGCGCGGACTCGGGGACGCCGTCGAGCGTGGGCGGCGCGCCGTCCTCGACGATCGACCGGCCCTCGACCCCGATGTACGCGGTCTCGCCGAACAGCAGCTCCAGGATCGAGCCGGGCGGGTACCCCATGTCGGCCTCGAACCGCCCCACACCCCGGAAGAGCGGGCTCGAGAACACTCCGCCGTAGTCGAACACGACCGCGTCGATGGGAGGTTGCACGCGGGCGATCTTCCGCGACGCCCGCGCCGCACGTCCATTCACGGAGTCGCGAGCACGTCCTCGGGCGGTGTCGTCGCGAGCGCGATCGTCCCCGTCGCGGCGGCGAACGCGAGCCGCTTCGCGTCCTCGGCCGGGACGAGCAGCGTGACCCCGATGCGTTGCGACCGCGCGCCGGTGTCGCCGTCGGTCGTCTCGCCGGCGCCGTCGACGCCGACGACGGGAACGTGGCTCGCGACGGTCAACGTGGGATCGGTGCTCTCGGGAACCGCGTTCGCCGGGAACGTGACGTACACGTCGACGAGATCGCCCGCTCGCGGCTGCAGCCCGTCCGACACGACGATCCGCATCGCGCGTTGCCCGGGCGGCACGACTCCGTCGCGACCGTCGCGCGCACGCGCCGCGAGGTTGCGCTCGGTGACGATCGCGCCCCGGACGACCGGCACCGACACGACGCGGCCGACCGCGTCCTCGGGACGGGCGACGGATCGCGCCGGCAGCGAGTGACCGCGCAGTCGCACCGTGGCGACGTCATCCGGGCCGACGACCGCGCCGAGCGTCAGCTCGCGCCGTGCGACGACGACGGGCCGGACCTTGCCGTAGTCGCGGTCCTGGCGGTGCAGCGAGGCGAGCGTCCCGGCCACGGAGGTGGCGGTGACGACGGTGACGACGGCGGCCGCCGCCCAGAGCAGGGCGGCGCGCGGTGAGCGGCGGAGCATGGGGAACGCCTCCCGGGCGCGCGAGAGCAGGTCGGACGCGGGGGAAGCGCGGCGCGCTAGCGCGAGCTCGCGAACGCTACTTGCCGGGTTCCTCGGCCGAAAGGGGCCCGAGCGTGTCGCCGCAGGCGCACGCACGCCGGGCGGGGAGGCGGGGGACAAGGTCGAACAGCAGCTCGCGCACCCGATCGACGTTGCGCTCGAAGAACTCGAACACCGCCGCCTGCGTGACGGGCTCGACGCTCGGGTCGTCGTCGACGCCGGTGTCGTAGTCGGTGATGAGGGCGATGCCCGTGTAGCAGAGGCCGAGCTCGCGGGCGAGGAACGCCTCCGGGTACTGGGTCATGTTGACGACCTCCCACCCCTGCGACCGGTACCAGCGCGACTCGGCGCGGGTCGAGAAGCGCGGCCCCTGGACGACGACGACCGTCCCGCCCCGGTGCACGGTCACGTCCGCGCGTGCCGAGGCGACGTCGGCCGCGAGCGCGGACAGCTCGGGGCAGTACGGGTCCGCAGCCGGGGGGTGGTAGGGCACGGGACCGTCGTAGAACGTGTCCGGCCGTCCCCAGGTGCGGTCGACGAACTGGTCGACGACGACGAAGTCGCCGGGATGGACGTGCGGCTGCAGCGAGCCCGCGGCGAACGGCCCGATCACCCGCGTCACGCCGAGCGCACGCATCGCCCACGCGTTTGCCCGGTAGTTGATCCGGTGAGGAGGCAGCTCGTGCCCGGGACCGTGACGGGGGAGGAACGCGACCCGCCGGCCGTCCAGCTCGCCCAGGTGGACGGCCGTGCTCGGCGCGCCGTACGGGGTGTCGACGTCGACGGACTCGACGTCGGTCAGGAACGAGTAGAAGCCCGAGCCGCCGAACACGCCGATCTCGGCGCGCGGGCCCACGGTGTCGCTCAGGCGCTCTTGGCCTTCGACGTGCTCGTCTTCTCGGACGCCTTGGGCTTCGAGTCCGACGACTTCGAGTCCGACGACGAGGACGACGACTCGGCCTTCGACTCCGACGTGGACGAGCTCGACTCGGACGAGCCGTTCGACGACTCGACCTTCTCCTTGTCGCGCGGCCCGCCGCGCGAGGAGCCGCGGTTGTCGGTGCGGTAGAAGCCCGAGCCCTTGAAGACGATGCCCACGGAGCCGAGGACCTTGTTCAGCTTGCCGCCGCACCCGGCGTGCTTCTTGAGCGGTTCCTCGCTGAACGACTGGTACACCTCGATGTGCTCGCCGCACTTCGTGCACCGGTACTCGTAGGTCGGCATGTCGGGAAGGTTCCTGTCTCGTCTGGCCGGGACGGCGGCGGGCGTTAGCACTCCCGCGGCCGGACTGCTAAATGGTACCGCCCTCGGGAACGCTCCACCACCGATCCGGATTCCCGGGGCGACGTTGACGCGGTCCCTCGCGAAGTGAAGGAATGGCGGCTGTGTGGGTGGTCGTGCTGGTCCTGGTCCCGGTCGCGTACTTCCTCGGCACGTTCCCCAGCGCCGCCCTCGTCGCCCGGGCCGGCGGGCACGACGTCCTCCACGAGGGATCCGGGAACCCGGGCGCGTCGAACGTCGCCCGCCTCATGGGCTGGAAGGCGGGTCTGCTCGTGCTCGTCGCCGACTTCGCCAAGGGCGCGCTCGCGGCAGGCGTCGGCCTCGGCCTCGACGGGCATCGCGGCGCGTACATCCTCGGCGTGGCCGCCATCGCGGGGCACATGCTGCCGGTCACCCGGCGGTTCAAGGGCGGGAAGGGCGTGGCGACGGGCGGCGGCGTCCTCGTCGTGCTGTTCCCGGTCATCGTGGTGTGCCTCGCCGTCGTGTGGTTCGTCGTCGCCCGGGTCCTGAAGAAGGCGTCGATCGCGTCGCTGATCATCGCGGTCGCGTTCCCCCTCGCCGTCTGGCTGACCGGCGGCAGCGCGCTCGACATCGCCGTCGTGTCGGCCCTCGCCGTCGTCGTGATCTCCCGCCACGCGGGCAACCTCCGCCGGCTCGTCCGGGGGGAGGAGCACGGTCTGGGAGACTCGGTGGGCGGTGGCGGTGAGGCCGCGACGGGTGGGTAGATCACCGTCCCGGGCGAGCGCGGCGAGCACGGCGAGCGACGGCCGACGACGAAGCAGGAGGGAGAGCGCGTGAGCGAGAAGCCGGTGCGCAAGGCGGTGATCCCGGCCGCGGGCCTCGGGACGCGGTTCCTGCCGGTGTCGAAGAGCCAGCCGAAGGAGATGCTGCCGGTCGTCGACAAGCCGTCGATCCAGTACGTCGTCGAGGAGGCCGTCGGTGCCGGGATCGACGACATCCTGATCATCACCGGCCGCGGCAAGCGGGCGATCGAGGACCACTTCGACCGGAACTTCGAGCTCGAGTTCTACCTGGAGCAGAAGGGCAAGCACGAGCTGCTGAAGGAGGTGCAGGGCACCTCCGAGATGGCGGACATCCACTACATCCGCCAGAAGGACCCGCTCGGGCTCGGGCACGCGGTGAGCGTGGCGCGTGACCACGTGGGCGACGAGCCGTTCGCGGTGTTGCTGGGCGACGACATCATGGTCGACGACTCCGCGCTGCTCCGGTCGATGATCGACGTGCACAACCGCTACGGGCGGTCGGTGCTCGCGCTGAAGGAGGTGA